>Ga0326597_10008403_pt1 | contig 13927 bp, 8 predicted proteins | sample RVTome_12_FD_203789 | JGI IMG/M metagenome (GOLD analysis project Ga0326597, IMG submission 203789) | Soil microbial communities from uranium-contaminated site in the Upper Colorado River Basin, Wyoming, United States - RVT100D185 | ecosystem: Environmental > Terrestrial > Soil > Contaminated >... | reverse complement strand
TAAATAGACTACCCGACCTAGCAAGTATCCGTGAGGAGTCTGATTGCCTCAAGATTGGAGCATTGACTACACACCGAGCGGTGGAGACCTCGCCGGTTATAGCAAAACGGTTTCCCATCTTAGTTGAGGCGGAGCACAGGCTGGCTCACCCCCAAGTACGTAACTGGGGTACGGTAGGCGGCAATTTAAGCTATGCAGATCCGGGAGGCGACCTTGGGCCGCCGCTGACGGCTCTGGGGGCAACAGTTAAATTGATGAGTAACAGGGGCGAGCGAACAATCCCTCTATCGGGCTTTTTTATCGACTACCTTACGACGGTCATGGAGCCCGATGAGATATTGGTAGAAATAATGGTCCCCTATACAAACCCGGGCACGGGCGCTGCTTATCGAAAGGAATCCATAAGAGCCGGCGATAGGCCCGTAGCTGCAGTGGCAGCCACCGTTAGCTTGAACGGCAATGGGAATTCAATAGCGGAGGCCAAAATTATCCTGGGTGGTGTGGGACTGACGCACATTGATGCAAAGCAAGCGGCCCAGTGTTTGGCTGGCAACAAAGCGGATGAAGCTGCTTTCATGGAGGCAGGGACGATTGCGGCAGGCGAGGCTCAACCCATGTCAGATCTCGAAGGCTCCGAGGACTACAAAAGGCACATGGTTCGTGTCTTGACTCGGGATATGCTCACCTTAGCCGTTGAAAGAGCCCGTTCAGGCTGAAAGGGGCATGAGACATGAAAATTCCCGTCAAGTTGAAAGTAAATGGTGACGACTACGAAGTGTATGTGGAGCCCTGGAAGACGCTGGTCGCCGTTTTGCGGGACGAATTGGGGCTGACCGGAACCAAGGCAGGTTGCCTGTCCGGAGATTGCGGTACCTGCACAACCATTGTTGACGGAAAGGCAACGAAAAGCTGCCTGATGCTAGCACCTCAAGCGAGGGGACGGGAGGTGCAAACGGTGGAGGGACTGGCAAAGGCCGGTCAACTCCATCCCCTGCAACAAGCCTTCATGGACCATTTTGCCTTTCAGTGTGGCTTTTGCACTCCAGGAATGCTCATGACCGCAAAGGCGCTTCTCGATAAGAACCCCCATCCTTCTCCGGATGAGGTTAGGGAGGGGCTTTACGGCACTCTTTGCCGTTGCACGGGATACGTAAAGATCATGGATGCCGTTCTGGCGGCAGCAGCGAAGTGAAAGAATAAGGAGGACCGGTAAAGATGGATAATCTTTTGGTGGTTCGCAACGGCATCCGCCGAGCTGACGCCCTGGAAAAGGTTACCGGTACGGCAAAGTATTCCGATGATTTTACCCTACCGCACATGCTACATGGCAAAGTGCTGCGCAGTCCCTTTCCCCACGCTCGAATATTGGGGATTGATACGACTCGGGCGGAAAAGGTGTCTGGAGTGAGAGCGGTAGTGACCGGCAAGGATATTCCCGAGGGAAGAATGGGGGTGGTACTCGATCGCCCTCTATTGGCTCAATCGGTTGCACGGTTCGCTGGTGAGGCTGTGGCTTTGGTGGCAGCAGAAACTGTGGAGGCGGCTGAAGAAGCCCTCGAGTTGATCAACGTGGACTATGAAGAGCTACCGGGAGTTTTCGACATGGAAGAGGCCATGAAGCCCAATCCCGACGTTGTGGTCCAGCCGGGCCATCACAAGCTGCCGAACATAGCAGCTTATGCAGGACAGGAAATTCGTTTCGATACGGTAGAAGAGAGACCCAATGTATATCGCTATTTTCACCTCGCAGAAGGGAATATAGAACAGGGCTTCAGGGAGGCTGACGTTGTATTGGAAAACCGATTTGAAGCTACGAGAACGCAACACTGTACCTTAGAGCCGCACTGTGCCATGGCCCGACCTGAACTTGATGGAGGATTTACTGTTTGGGCCAGCGAGCAGCACCCGTACGAGGCACAGGGGTTCCTCAGCCGTATCTTCGGGCTATCACGCTCCCAGGTGAGGGTTATTACGCCCTATATTGGCGGTGCCTTTGGGGGAAAACTCTTTGTTATGGCCTGTCCGTGGGCTATTTTGCTAGCCCAGAAAACAGGCAGACCGGTAAAGCTTGTATACAGTCGAGAGGAAGTCTTTGTGGAAGGCCTAACCGATGTGGCCGCGATCATTTATCTTAAGGACGGAGTCAAGAAGGATGGCACATTAATAGCACGGCAAGTTAAGCTGATACTCAATTGCGGCGCCTACAGCGGGCGGGTTCTAATGGTTACCGGCAGTAGTTGCTTGGGAGCAACGGTTAATTATCGGATTCCCCATTTCGACTGGAACTCATATTGTGTGGCGACCAACGAGCCCCCTGCCGGTCCCTTTCGTGGCTTCGGCGGCGTGCAAGTTATTTTTGCTATAGAATCTCATATGGATATGTTGGCGGAGAGCATAGGAATGGACCCCTATGACTTTAGACGGAAAAACATGTTCAAACTTGGAGAGATCAACCTTCTAGGACAGACCGTCACCCCGGATATTGAGGCTGAGGAATGTCTGGACAAAGTCAAGGATTGGATCGGTTGGGACAAGAAGGAGAAAAAAGATGATTCGGGCCCTTGGAAAATCGGCCGCGGGATTATTGCCCAAGGCAAAGGCGGCCTGGTGAGTGCCTACAGCCTTGTTGAGGTCAAAGTACATGCCGATGGCACGATTGAGATACGCCATAGTGCGACCGAGGGAGGGCAAGGCTGCCACACTGTATTGGCTCAAATAGCGGCCGAGGAATTTCGTACATCCCCAGAAAAAATAAAGCAGATTTATTCCGACACGGCGGTGACCCCGTACGATATTACTTCAACAGCGAATCTTACCACTTTCAATACAGGAAACAGTCTTCGCCGTGCCTGTCACGATGCCAAAAGACAGATACTGGAACTGGCCTCGGAGAGACTCAAGGTGGAAAAGGATAATCTGGAGATCAACGATGGGTCTATCTACATGAAAGGCCGGAGTGAAGCAGCGTTAAAGTTGGGACAGCTCTTTGTGCCCGGTAGTGGCGGGACCGCCCGGCGCGGGGAGATTATCGGACACGGTGTATTTATGGGCCGGCAGCTAAGCGAGGACGAAAAGAACCGGATCCTAAGGAAATTTGGCACGGACTATATGCAGTGCCATGGAGCCTGCGCCGTGGAGGTGGCAGTTAATGAGGAGACAGGGGAGGTCAAGGTTTTGCGTGTGGCACAGTGTCACGACATGGGAACTCCCGTAAACCCCCAGACCTGTGAGGGGCAGATGGAAGGCGGCACAGCCATGGGCATAGGGCGGGCCCTCTTTGAAGATATTGTGATTGAGGAAGGGGTGACCGTCAATCCCAATTTTAACGAATATAAGTTGCCTACGATCATGGAGGTCCCATTGGGAGATGACGTAAGCTCAATGATGCCCAAGGGAGAACCTCACGCCGACGGCCCCTTCGGGGCCAAAGGCTTTGGGGAATCGACCAACTGCGGGCTTTCACCAGCCATCGCCAACGCCATCTACAACGCAGTAGGAGTGAGGTTACGAGAGCTATCGATGTCCAGGGAAAAGGTTTTAGCGGCATTGAAGGAGACCAAAAGATGGGAAACTCCATTAGGAATGGGATCTACCCCGCCTTCAAAAGCCCCCCGTTAACCCGGGTTTAATGGAGATCATCGAGGCACATTCAATCCTGGGCTAATTTAGATAAACTGCCCGCCTATCAATCCACGGGCGCAACTGCACTTCTGTCAATTTCCCTTCTCATATAGCGCCGAAACTTTATTCTAGCCTTGTCGCTTCCTGGCGACGCAAAACTTCTCGTAGGAACGATATTATTTTTTCCCTGGCTATTCGAAAAAGAGGACAGGCTACTTTTCCATTAGAAAATAAGAAAGTCTGCCCTTGGCTCTCTAAACTATCAAGATCGATTTGACATCAACGGCCTGACCTCTTATGGGGGGTTTGACAGTGGCCGCGATTCTCCATAGACTGCTCGGGTTCTCTCATCTCAGCGTGTAAAGGAGGTCGCCACAATGGTTAATCGCGTGAAATTATTGGCTGTTCTGAGCGCACTTATCACGGTTCCGGCGCTGTTTTTTCATGTGCCGGCGCAGGCGGATTGGAAATCCGACTGGGAAAAAACCCTGGCCGCAGCGCGAGAAGAGGGAAACATCAGGGTCTACGGCCCACCGGGGACCCAATACATCAATGCCATAGAAAGCTTTAAAAGCGTCTATCCTGAAATCAAAATGGTCTACGTTCCCGGTTCGGGAAGCCAGCACGGCAACCGGCTTAGCGCCGAACGCGGGGCGGGGAAATTCATCGCGGACATTTATGTCGGCGGCGCGGGGACCGGCAGCATCCTGGCGGAAAAGGGCTTTTTTGAACCGCTGCCGCCCCGGTTGATCTTACCGGAAGTTACCGACCAGTCGGCCTGGATCGGCAAGCGACACCACTACGCGGTTCCCCAGAAGTCCTTCTTTCTCATGGAAGGGACCGTGACGTCCACCATCGCTCTCTACAACACCACGAGGCACAAGCCGGGAGAGCTCAAGTCTTTCAAAGATCTCCTCGATCCCAAATGGCGCGGCAAGATCGTGTCCGACGATCCGACGGAGCGCGGCCGGCTGGCCACCTGGAAGGGCATCTACTACAACAAAAATCTGGGACCCAAATTCATCGAGCGGTTGTTTACCGAGCAGGACATCACCCTGGCGAGAAGCATCGTGCAGAAGGTCGATTGGGTCGCCACGGGAAGGTATGACCTGTACATTGCGGCCAGGGGCACCGAGGTCGCCACTGCCATGAAACAGGGCTTGCCGGTCGACATTTACCGCGCGCCCGCCTCCGAGGCGTATCTCTCCGGCGGCTGGGGCCAGCTTGCCGTGCTAAATCGCGCGCCCAATTCCAACGCCGCCACGGTCTTCGCAAACTGGATGTTATCCAAAGAGGGGCAGCTGGCATGGCAGAAGAAGGCCGACCGCAACTCCATGCGCATCGACATTCCCAAGGACATGATCACCGATCCGTATATGATCGCCGAGCCAGGGGGGGACTATCTGATTGCCAACCTCTATGAATACGCGGACGTGAGCGGCCTCAGGAAGCTCATGGCCAAAGTGAAGGCCGAAGTGGATCGGAAGAGGAAATAGACAAAATCGCGGTCGGAGGCCGGCGGGAAGGCGCTTTGGGAGGAAAAGGGGTCGGGAGTCTTTTCTTCCGGTGGGCTGCTCCGGGTCGGCCCAGGCCAACTCATTGAAATTGGGTATAAAGAGCCTAGAAATATGCTGCTTTTAGATTTTAGAACCGCCATTTCGGAATCGAATACACAGGGCTAAGGATCTCCTGGTCCTCGAATTGACAATCCCTCCTTTGCGGGCATAAGATTCCCGTCTCAAGAGCGGGTTAAGGCTGCTCTTGGCTCGTTAGCTATGAACGTTCAAGCAGACTCATGAGGAGACGCGAATGGAAATCGCCCTTTACTACGCCCCCTACACCTGCGCGCTGGCTCCCTATATCACCTTGACCGAAGCGGGCGCCGACTTCGAGGTCCGCCCGCTCAATTACTTCAAGCGGCAGAATCTTTCGGCGGAGTACCTGAGGATAAACCCAAAGCACAAGGTGCCGGCGCTCGAGGTCGACGGCAGGGTACTGACCGAGAACGTCGCGATCCATCTATGGGTCCATCGCACCTTCCCCGACGCGAGACTTTTTCCCGCCGATCCGTGGGAGGAGTTGCAGGCGATCTCGCTCCATGCCTGGTTTGCCAGCGGCATTCACCCCTACGTGAGCCGGATCAACAATCCGCCGAAGGTCTGCAACGCAGCGGGCGCCTCCGACATCGTCGTCAAGGTCGCCACCGAAGCCCTGTTCGAGTGCTTCCGAATCGCCGACGACAAGCTCGCCCGGCGCGAATATTTCTTCGACCATTTCACCGCCTCGGACGCCCATTTCTTCTGGTGTTACCGCCGTTCCATCCAGCTGGGGGTGGAGCTCTCGGGGTTCCCCAACGTCATGGGGCATTTCAAGCGCATGCAGGAGCGCCCGAGCGTTAAAAAGCTACTCGCTTACGAGAAAGAAGTGGAGCAAGGGTTCGCCGGCATGGCCTAGGATCGGGGGGCAGGCTTGTGATGTATTGATCTTGGGCTGATTTGGCAATACTCTCCCGGCATGGCGCTCAAGCCCAGAATCCACTATCCCGGCGCCGTGTACCACGTCATGCTACATGGCAACGGCGGCGCAGATGCTTCTTCACCATAACAGTGCATCCCTTACCGTTGTGGCTAGATCATCCTGATCTCCTTATGCTCCCCCCTTTACCATTACCAAACCGATGACCATGGTCAGGTCCAACCAGCAGATATGCCTTCCCTAGTCGTCGATTTTCACGCTACTACCCCCTTTTGATTTCTGTATTTCCTCATAGCCAGGCGCCTCTTTTGTCTTTTGCGCCTGTGCCAATTTCTTCGTGCGTTCTGCTTCATGCCTATTCTCCTTTTGCGCCGGGGTAAACCGGCGGGTCGCTGGCGGATGGGAGTTCCGCACGTCCAAGGGTTGGCCACCCGGGCCGGACTTCAGTCACGCGGGACTGTCCGGTCCATGAGCAAGGGCGGCAGTCTGATCTTACGGATATTGACACTTTCTCTTCCCTTCCGCTAGAGGATGTGGTCCAGTCCGCCATAGGTTGGGTTCAAATCTCTAATTGCGATTCGACCCGGCTCCGAGCCCGACCGATCCAACCGAAGGCTTTGCCCTCCCAGGAATTGACAAGCCTACCTGACCGGGCATAGAATGCCGGCCGATCAATAAATCGGCCTGAAATATTCGTCGATACGTAGAATTACGCAACCCAGATGCGACTCAGCAGGGGAGGGCAGCGGTAGGGAAAGGGGAGATTCTATTTTTCCCTCCGGAACAGTGCACCTCTCACCCAAGTGGCTAAATACTTTGGCAGAGACGTTACCAGTATGAGCAATGGAGGTCCGGCAGCTTTGGGACCGGTTTACAGACGATAGCCATCTTCGGCAGCACGTCAACAGGCTTATCCATCAGTTGACATAAATCAAAACATCAACAGCCTGACCTCCTTGTCTACTGGCTTGACAACAGCCGTCGCACCGATAGAAAGGCCCGGGAAGAAATCGATCCAGGCGTCATATTCCGCTGGAGCGTTCAATGTATTAAATACTTCATGCCAAGCAGCGCTCGCTGCTGGCAGTTTACTTTTGCGTTGATACCTCATCGATAATGACCCCACCGCTAGTTTGAACATAACGGATTGGTTTGACAGTTAGGTAGCTTAGATGTAAATTACCGCCCGATCCATGGATCAATAATTAAAAATAAAACGGCGAGTTTGTCCAACTTGCAGCTACGCCAAGGGTAAGAACAGCGAAGAGAGGGTAGATCGCCTTTTCAAGGCAATGAATGGTGTAAAAAATGACGGAGTATATTTTAGGCATCGACGTGGGAGGCACATTTACTGACTGCGTCATATTGAGCGATGAAGGAGCCATCGCGACCGGGAAGGCCTCCTCAACGCCGCCTAATTTTTGGAACGGTGTGATGGACTCCATTGAAGACGCCAGTCAGTCCATAGGCCTCACCCGACCGGAAGCGCTGCAAAAGGCCCGGTTGCTAATTCACGGAACGACGATTGCTGAAAACGCTCTGGTGACCGAAAGCGGCGCCCGGGTGGGACTCATCACGACCCGGGGATTCGAAGACAGCATCCTGATTATGCGCGCGAAAGGACGCTGGGTGGGTCTTTCGGAGACGGAGCTCACCCACATAGTCAGAACCGACAAACCCAAGCCCATCGTGCCCCGCAACATGATTGAGGGGATCAACGAGCGGATTGACGCCGACGGGGACGTCGTGACGCCGCTGGATCTGGAGTCGGCGGAGCGGGCCATCCGGTCCTTGCTCCACCGGGGAGCAAAGTCCCTGGCAATTTCCCTCCTCTGGTCTTTCGTGAACCCGGCCCACGAGCAGGCCGTCATGGAGCTGGCCGGCCGACTGGCACCTGGCATGTTCATCACCACGGGTTCCCAGCTCGCCCCGTATATAGGCGAATACGAGCGGACGGCTACTGCCGCGTTCAATGCGTACCTTGGGGAGATCGCGGGCAAATACATCGCTACGTTGACCCGGGTCCTTGAAGAAGATGGATTTAAGGCGCCGCTCCTGATCACCCAGGGATACGGAGGGGCACTCAGGGCGGAGGCCGCCGCGCGCAACGCGGTGGGCATGATCGAGTCCGGGCCGGCCTCGGGAATGATCGCTAGCCGTTTTATCGGCGAGACGTTGGGCGAGAGAAACGTGATCGCGACGGACATGGGGGGAACCACCTTCAAGGTCGGACTCATCGGGGACGGGGCCCTGGAACAGGTCCATGATCCGAACTTCGGAAGATACAACATCCTGACGCCGAAGATTGACGTTCGATCCATCGGCGCCGGGGGCGGCAGCATCGCCCACGTCGACGAGGAGTCGGGGGCACTTAAAGTCGGACCGCGAAGCGCGGGGGCCATTCCGGGCCCGGTGTGTTACGGCCGTGGAGGAACGGAGCCGACCGTTACCGACGCCGATCTCGTCCTGGGTTATCTAAACCCGAAATTTTTTCTTGGCGGCCGGATGCGTCTGGACCTTGCCGCGGCGCAAAATGCCATAAAGGAGAAGATCGCCCGGCCCTTGGGCCTCTCGGTTGTGGAGGCGGCAGCGGGTATATTCAAGATCGCCTGTTCCGAGTCGGCCGATCTCATCCGAAGAGTCTCCATCGAGCGGGGTCATGATCCACGGGATTTTACGCTTTTTGCTTATGGAGGCGCCGGGCCGGTGCACTCCGGAGTATATGCCCAGCACCTGGGCATCGGTCGCATTCTGGTGCCTTTTACGGCCTCCGTACACTGTGCCATGGGAGCGGTATGCTCAGATGTGGTCCGCGAATACGGCCTGTCGGATCAGATGCGCTTTCCGCCGGACCCTGCCCGGGTTAACCCCAATTTCGAGGACCTTGAAGCCAAGGCCCGCGCCGAGCTTGGCTCCGACGGGTTCAGTGGGGATTCGGTAACCATCAAGCGGTATCTCGACTTGAAGTTTCGCCGCCAGGTTCACGTGGTTCGCATGCCCGTACCCAATGGCCGGTTGACCGCGGAGTCCCTGGAAGAACTGCACGACGAATTCGAAGGGACCTACGAGAGAAGGTATGGGAAAGGCTCCGCGTACCGGGCCGCGGGAACCGAAATCGTCACCTTCCGGGTGGAAGGCACCGGTTCGGTGCCCAAACCTATGCTCCGGACCCATGAGCGGTCCAGCCAATTGCCCCCGGAGGCGCTTGTAGAGAAAAGGCTCGCGTATTTTGTCGATTCCGAGGACCCCAGCGCGCCACCGGTGGCAAACAGCCAGACACCGGTTTACCGATTACCCGGGCTGATTTCCGGCAACCGGGTGAACGGGCCGGCCATAATCGAAACGCCCATCACAACCATAGTGCTGCAGGAAGCTCAACACGCGCTCGTCGACGATTACCTGAACGTACTCATCGAGATCGTAGACGGGAACAACGAGAAAGGATACACGGATGGCGATAGAGCAGGCTTCAGCCTCCCAAGTTGAAATCCCCAATCGGGCGGACCCCATCACGTTCGAAATCGTCCGTCACCGCCTCTGGTCCATCGCGGACGAGATGGCGATGGTTCTCATCCGGACGGCAGGAAATCCCACCATAACCGAAGCCCATGACTTCATGGTGGCGATGTTTACGCCCGACGGGAGCGTAACCCTCGGGGGCTGGGGAGGGAACCGCCACTTAAGCTGCACCTCGCAAGCCTGCAAAGGGATACTGGCGCGGTTCCCGGAGTCGGATATTCATGAGGACGACGTGTATCTCCTGAACGATCCCTACGTCGCAGCGATACACCAGCAGGACGTCTACGTCGTCTCTCCCGTGCACTTCGAGGGCGAGCTCATGGGGTGGATCGCCAACTTCACGCATCTTGCCGACATAGGCGGCATCGACCCCGGTACGAGCCCCAGGGCCACCGAAGTCACGCAAGAGGGGCTTCGGATACCCGGGTTGAAGCTCGTCGACCGGGGCGTTCTCCGCTACGACGTGATGGACACCCTTCTCAATATGACGCGGGAACCGGAGATGAACGCCCTTCAGCTCAAGGCCCAGATGGCCGCCAATCATACTGGGAAACAAAAACTGCGCCAGCTGGTGCAAAAGATCGGCCTCGGGACCTATCGGGTCATTGTGGACCAGATGATCGGTTACAGCGAGAACGCGCTCCGCTCCCGCCTGCGTGAGCTGCCCGACGGGACCTGGCGAACCAGGGAATACTACGATACCAAGGACCGCATCTACACCATCAAGCTCGCAATGACTAAAGAAGACGACCGCCTGGCCTTCGACTTTACCGGCACCAGCGAGCAGGCGCCGAACTTTGTCAACTGCACCTACTGGGGAACGCGGGGAGGTATTTTCGTTTCGGTGTCCAGCATGCTGGGGTTCGGACTTCCCTGGAACGAGGGCTTGTTGAGACCGCTCAGCCTGACGGTTCCCGAGGGAACAATATTAAACGCCAAATTCCCGGGTCCGGTGTCCGCCGGCACCACGGCGGCTTCCCGCCTGGCGACCACCGCTTCCTGGAACGCGGTTTCAAACATGCTGGCCATGAGCGATCGATACGGCGACGAAATTTCCGCGCTGTGGACCTCCGGCGCCGCGAGCATCCGCATCGCCGGAATAAACCGAGACAACCGTTATTTTGTGCTGACCCCGTTTGCCGAAACCGGCGGGGGAGGGGCGCGCCGGTTTGCCGACGGAGTGGAAACCTGCGGCACCCCTAATAACCCCATGCGCTCCGTACCCAACACGGAAACGCTGGAACGGAACGCCCCGGTGCTGTACCTCTATCGACGCCAGCTTCCTGACTCCGGCGGGCCTGGCACCTACCGCGGGGGAGTGTCCGACGAGATCGCGTTCGTCATGCACAAGGCGCCCAAAGGAACCCTTAAATGCGTGTACTCGGGATCAGGCCGGGAGCCAGCCATGAGCCACGGCCTGTTCGGGGGGCTCCCGGGCTGCAATACCTTCCTGGACTATTATTCCGGCACGCGGGTTCGCGATGCGCTTTGCAAGGAGGTCCCTGCCGACCTTGACGCCCTGGGTGGAGATCGGCACCGATTGCCGCCTCAAGGTCTATTTGATATAGACGATTCCTGCGTCGTTACCTCCCGATCTGACGGCGGAGGCGGCATGGGAGATCCCCTGCTGCGTCATCCCGATAGAGTGCTGGCTGACATACAGACAGGGTTAGTCTCGGTGGACCAGGCGCAAAGTCTCTACGGCGTCGAGCTCAACGCCGCACGGACTACGGTGGACGGGCCCGCGACGGACAAATTGCGGGAACGGATAAGGCTTTCCCGCGGCGCAAGTGGGTTCGCTGGTGGTCCGCCAAATCCCAAAACCACAGGCAATCGCGCCAGGGTGCCCGTTGTCGTGGATACGCGGCAGGGCGCGACGCGATGCGCCTCGTGCAGCCTGGAGCTGGAGTCTCCAAACGGGAACTGGAAGATAGGCGCCGTCAAGCACGAGCGGCCTTTGTCCGCCCTCGGCAGGCTCTGGACATCCACCATGTTCGTGCTGCGGAGCTTCAGCTGCCCGCGATGCGGTTCTATGTTGGATGCTGAGATGACCTTGCCCAACGACCCCCCCATTCACACGTTCAGCCCCCCTGAGCGGAGGTGAGCAGCATTGCCTGGCGACTTCTCCGCACGTCAAACCTCCCTACTGATTTACGATATGTCCAGCGCCTTACTGGAGGGCCAGTCCTTTGAACAGTGGGTGCTTGACGGGATGCCACAGTTTGCCCGCCTGCTTGATTGTTGTCGCCGGGCCGGCGTGCTCATCTGCTACGCAGTATCGGCCAAGGGATACGCGCCCGAAGAGGTTTGCCCCCCCATCGCCCCCGTCCAAGGCGAAATCATACTGAGACACCCATTCTCCGGGGCCTTTAGCGCAACCACCTTGGAACAATCCTTAAGGGACCATCAACGGGATACTTTGTTGATTGGCGGAATGGCCGTAGATCGCGGCTGCAACACAACAGCGAGGGAGGCCTTAAACCTCGGTATTCATCCCATCGTCGTTCGGGGAATCTGTTTTACGCGTGACATCTCGAGCTCTCCAGTTGGTGCAGCGACAAAAGAAGAAATCGAACGGGTACACCTGGCTTCCCTCCACCGCCTGGGCGCTGGAATTATGACTGTCGATGAAGTTATTGCGACGTTAGACAAGCCGGCTCGGTGAGAATCGGCGCGAATTGGACTTATATTTGGTTACGGATCGGATTAAGTATCAGTGACCGAACCCAAGGAGGACACTAATGGATAAGAGTTTGAGTGCTCGGCTATTGGTTTTTGGACTTATGGTTTCTTGTATAGCTTTGGCCCGGGATGCCTCCGCCGCATCACTGCCTAGTTCGACCTCAGAAATACTCCAAAAACTCAAGCTTGACCCATCTGTTCTCACTAACATTGACAAGGAACTACAGGTTCCCAAAGAGTGGATTGACAAGGCAAAGCAAGAAGGCAAAGTAAAAATACTTTCCACCTCATCAACCGTGAATCCGACGGAATTGAAGAAATTCTACGGTTCGTTTAAAGAGCGCTATCCATTCATTCAAATTGACCAATCGGGCGCGAGCGTGCAGGTTCGAGCCATAAAGACTCTTTTGTCATACAAAAATGGCAGAGTGATTACCGACATTGTGACGAACCTGGAACATACGTTTCACGATTTTAAGGAGGCGGGGGCCTTGGACGATTTGAGAAATATCCCGGACTGGAACGTTATCCCTGACGGTTCCAAGGGGAGCGATGGCTCCTGGGTCAGCCCGGGGGTCAGGCATTACTGCCTCGCCTACAACACCAACCTAGTCGCGCCCAAAGACCTCCCCAAAAAATGGGAGGACCTTCTCAAAAATCCGGCTTGGGGGAACGGTAATCTTGGTCTTGTTAACCGGCCGCAAAACTGGGTTCTCGGCCTTTGGAGGGCAAAGGGGACGAACTGGAGCAAGGAATACCTTACCGCCCTATTCAGGGATCAGAAGCCTCAGTTACGCAAGGAAGGGATGAACGCCATGTTGGAACTGGCGGCTGCTGGCGAGTTCCATGGAGCGGTCCCCGCGCAATCGAACCTAGTCTCCCAGATGTTAGAGAGAGGCGCGCCTCTATCCTTTAGTTGCCCGGAACCGATTCCCGTTACAAGGAGTGAGTTCGTGCTTTTGAAGGGCGCGGAAAACCCTTATGCCGCTAGAATTTTTATCAATTGGCTGTTGAGCGCGGAAGGCCAGATCAGCCAGTTTTATGCTCGAAGCGTTCCACCGGCACATAAGGGCCTTAATCTTAAGGAGCTCGTGCCCTTTGGCGAACAAATCATTGGGAAGGAACTCAGCAATGATGACCCGGTCTTTGAACGCGAGGAAGGCCCTGAGATTTTCGCTTTCTGGAATAATCTCTGGATGCACAAAGGTAAGCCCCAATAACGTGCCACGGAGCGTTTCCTGGTCTTTCCCGCAGAATAGGGGGGCAAGTCTACTCATGGCTCTTTGGCAATGAAATTCGATTTGATTTGCAGTGTTCGTGCGAGGTTGGACGAGAGAAATAGCCCAAACGCAAGCCTGAAACCGTTGACCAGGAGTCCTCTACGGCGGCCCCAGACCCCAGAATGCTCGCCTAAGTGTAACGATCACCCAGGTAAGGGGGTCACTCATGAAAACCTACGGGACAAACTCGGACTGTATGCGCTAGGAGTATTGAGATATATAACGTTGTTGACTAGGAGTCTGCGCAGTAGAACGGGCGCTCGAAGCAAGCCAACTTTGAGTCGTCGCCGGTTTTATGAGCGTCCTATGTATCGTCGGACCGCAAGTCGTGCTTGCATGTAGCTGCATCG
>Ga0326597_10008402_pt1 | contig 13931 bp, 14 predicted proteins | sample RVTome_12_FD_203789 | JGI IMG/M metagenome (GOLD analysis project Ga0326597, IMG submission 203789) | Soil microbial communities from uranium-contaminated site in the Upper Colorado River Basin, Wyoming, United States - RVT100D185 | ecosystem: Environmental > Terrestrial > Soil > Contaminated >... | reverse complement strand
GCCGACCTGGTGTTCGTGACAGCCGAGCGCCTCCGGGCCCACGCGCTCGAGTTCCGCGAGGAAGCCCACGTCCTGCCCTCCGGCGTGGCGTTCGGCGAGTTCGAGCGTGCGCGGACGGGCACCGTCAGCACGCTTCTCGAGCTCGACGGAATCCGGGGTCCGATCGTCGGGTACATCAGCGGCCTGAACCAGAAAACCGACGAAAGGCTGCTCGCCGACGTCGCCCGCAGGCTGCCGGACCTGCAGTTCGTGATCGTCGGTCCGGTGCTCGATCCGGCACCGTCGGTCCGCGCGTGTCCGAATGTTCATCTCCTCGGTCTGCGCCCGCACGCCGCGATTCCGCGATTCCTGAGGAGCGTCGCCGTCGGCATCATTCCGTACCGGGTGACCGAGTACACGTCGCACATCTACCCCGCCAAGCTGAACGAATACCTCGCAATGGGACTGCCCGTCGTCTCGACGCCGCTCGCGGAAGTCCTGCGGTTCAACGAGACACATGGCGCTGTCGTCGCGGTGGCCGATCGCGCGGACGCCTTCGCCGCCGCAATCCGCCGGGCCATCGAGGACGCCTCGCCGGTCGAGGTGCGTCGCAGGATCGCCGTCGCGCACGCCAATCGCTGGGAGCTGAAGATTGCGACGATGACCGACGTCATCGCCCGGGCGCTGGCGCGACGACGAGGTCGCACCGGTCGCGATGCCCTCGACGCACGCGCGGGCATCAGCGCCTGACACACGGATCAGGCCGTCGGCTCGAACAACGTCCTCCGTCGCTCCCCGAGGAGCACCCAGAGCGCGTACGCCCCGAGCGCGGTGCCGTACGGGAACAGCAGCAGGTCAACGGTCCCCAGCATGAGAGCCGCCAGCCGGGCCCAGGGCCGATGGCGACGCACCGGCACGCCGACCGCGACGTGTGCGACGCCCCAGAGGATCGCAATCAGGGCCATCGCGAAAAGGGCGCCGGCGACAAGACCTGCCGCGAGGCGGTCGTCGGGTTCGCTCGAGGCGACCAGGTGAGCCGCGCCGACGCCCAGTAGCAGCGTGGACACCCCGAGCGTGGCGGTCAACATCCCCCAGACCACGAAGAGCGCACCAAGAAAATCGACGTGGGCTGTCACCGGGGCGCTCCCGGCGCTCGATCTGGCGCCGAGCCCGATCAGGCTGCGGAGCACCGGATGGCGACCCGAACCTCGACGCGGGCAGGCGATGCGTGAGGAGAACGGATGTGGAACCTGAGCCGGGCGCCGTCGGTGACGCCGGCCGGTACGGCGACGCGGACGGGATGGTGGACCAGAGTGCTGCCGGTGCCGAGACACGGCCGGCACGGGTCGGTCCACGTCTCGCCGCGGCCACCGCAGTCGGGGCAGGTGCCGCGCAGGGGCACGCGGAGTGGCACGATCGCGCCCAGCCGCGCGTCGCGGCGCGACAGTTCGACGGCGGCGATCAGGGTCGCGACCGGATCCGGCTCGTCCAGGAACTCGTCGCGCACCCGTGCCGCGAGGTGCCCCACCGCCGGGAAATCGATGGCCGCTTCGTCGGCGAAGCACTCGTCTCCGCCGGCGTCCTTCCTTGTCAAGCCCGCCCTCCGGTAGTAACGTCAGCCTCCATCATGCCCGACACGCGGGAGTGTCCGCTCTGCGGCGGCACGATGCGCCTGCGGCGCGCGGAAACCGCCACGCACGTCCCCGGGCAGCCGAAGCCCGCAGTGCAGACGATCATCGAGTGGATCTGCCCCGACTGCGACTACTTCGAAGAAGCCGAAGAGGAGAAGACGTAGGGGACGCGCCCGTCAGCGCGCGCCGATCGTGAGCAGAACTTCCTTGCGGAGGGTGTCCTCGAACTCCTCGAACTTGAGCGGCGACTCACATTCGTCGCACAGCACTTCGAGCACGGCAGGCCGGCTCTCGTCCGACACCTCCACGCGGCCATCCTCGAGATGCACCACGTGCATCTGCAGCGTCTTGACCTGAAAGTTCCGGTCGTTGCCGCATTCCGGGCAAGTCAGCGTCACCAACAACTCCCTTCGCGCCGTTTTCCGTGCGCGACAAAGCTTGATTCTATGTAATGGCCGGGGGCGGACGCAACGAAAAATCCGCCGATCCTCGCAAAAACGCAGCAAATCTGGTAGATTTCGAACGCCATGACGACAAGCGGCGGCTCCTACGAGGTCCACTCCGAGGCACGCGGACACCATTTCATCGCGTGGATTACCCGCGCGGGCAGCACGAAGCCCGACCGTTCCATCCTGCTCGTCGCCGCCTCCCGCGAGGAGGCAGAAGCGCGAGCCCGGCAGTGGGCGGAACAGACCGACTACTGATCCCCTCCGGGCACCAGGAACCGGTGTACCCGGCCGGTCGCGCCCGCCCACGCCAGCACGCCCCCCCCTCCCTCGCGCGCGGCTGCCTCGAAGAGCTTCGTCATCTCGGGCGGCAGGACTTCGCCCAGGCTTCCTCTCGTCGCCCGGCACACCCCGTCGCGCACGGTCGCTGAGAGGTACAACCGATCGCGCGCACGGGTCAGGGCGACATAGAGCAGCCGCTTCGTCTCTTCGCGCTCGCGCGCCGCGGCATCGTCGTCTGCCTCGGACTGGTAGTCGGCGATCGCGACAGACGGCTCGCCGGCGGTCCCGGGCGAGATCCGGATCGGCGCCCGCACGTTGCCCGTGCCACGGTTCATGTTCACGACGAAGACGATGGGGAACTCGAGTCCCTTGGCGGCGTGCACGGTCATGAGGCTCACCGCATCCACGGCGTCAATCGCCGCGTTCGACTCGTCGCCGACAGCCAGGCGATCGAGATGACCGGCAACCCTGGCCAGCGTGGCGAAGCCGTGATTCTCGAACCGCGTCACCATCGACCGCAGTTTCTTCAGGTTCTCACGCGCCTGACGCCGATGCGGTCCGCGCGTCTCGAAGGCATATGCCGTTTCGGCGAGCGCCGTCCGCAGCAGTTCGGAAGGGACGACGCGGTCCACCCGTGACAGCCACCGCGGAACGACAGCGCGCACGCGCTCGAGCACACGACGGTCGTCCTCGCCAAGGCCCACCGCCGTCGGCGGCGGATCTGGTGCGGTCAGAGCGTGCGCCAGGCGGGGCGCAAGGCCTGCCACTGCCGCGTCCGACAGACGGACGAGGCGCGATCTGAGGAACGCTGCTGCGCGGAGATCCGACGCCGGGTCCGCGAGGTAGCGGAGCAGCGCAACGCCGTCCTGCACTTCGTCGGCTTCGAAGAAGCCGAGTCCCTTGTACACGTACGTCGGGATGCCCCGGCGCTCCACCGCGCGCTCGAATTCCCGATGGCTGTCCCTCGATCGGAAGAGAATCGCGACGTCGGCCGCCTGCGCCGGCCGGCGAAGCCCGGTTGCACGATCGCGCACCGTCGACCCCGCGAGCAGACGCGCGATCTCGGCCGCGACCCGATCGGCCGCCGCCGTCACGGAGTCCCCGGCGACCAGTCCGAGCGGCGAGTCGGTTTCGCCCTCGTCGGTGGGGTCCTCCGGAAACCGATCGCGCTCGTCGTACCGGAACGCATCGGCGCGTCCAGGGGCCTTCTCGATCCGATCGAACAGGTCGTTGACGAACGCAAGGATCGCCGGCACGGACCGGAAGCTGACCGTGATCGCCCGACGCGGATCCTGGTCCGCCCGCAGGGCCCCGACAAAGGCCGCGGCCTCGTCGAGGACGGCCACGTCGGCGTCCCGGAAGCCATAGATGGACTGCTTCCGATCGCCGACGATGAAGATCGACGGCGGAAAGGCGTCGGCAGCCGCGCCGAGTCCCTCGCCCCAGTTGCGGACGAGCTGTGCCACGAGCTCCCACTGTGCGCGGCTCGTGTCCTGGAACTCGTCGACGAGGAGGTGGCGGTACCTCGCTTCCAGCCGGAAGCGGCTCTCGGCGAACTCGTCCATGCCCTTGAGGAGCCGGATGGCGCGCTCGAGCACTCCGGAGAAGTCGACGAGGGCGTGGGCGTCGAGCGTGTGCTGGTACTGCCGCATCGCGACGGCAAAGACCCGCCAGACGCCCCGGGCCAGCACCGCGTTCAGGTCGCGGCGAAAGCCGCGGATCGCATCGGCGACAAGCGGCGAGATCGCCGCCGCCCGCTGACGATGGCGGCGCCAGCTCTCGTTCGACTCGCAGTCGGCCGCCGTGAATCCCGTACCTGCGAAGCTCCCCTCCCGCGGACGGCCGTCCTGCGTCAGGAAGTAGCCGCGCAGCCGATCGACGAGCGCCCGGAACATGGCCTGCGCCTGCTGCGCGTCGAACGGCAGGGACTCGGCGCACAGGCGCTCGATGTCCCTGGCGAGCATCGCAAACTGCGGCCGGGCAACCGGGCCAGCGGCCAGGAACCGGCCGAGCCCGCCCTCGATTCCGGTGAACGCGTCGCGCAGCCGTCCGGCCGCGCGGCGGCAGGCGTCGCCGGCCGTCAGATCCCGCGGGCCGGCGGCCAGGTACCGGTGGAGCGCCTGCGGCGCGACCAGCCGCCGGTTGAGGAGCGCCGCCAGCCCCGCCCGCAGCCGTGGCTCGCCAAGCTGCGCGAACACCAGGGCAACATCGTCGTCCTCGCGGGCCAGCGATCGGGAGAGGCGCAGGGCCTGATCGAGCGACTCGGCCACGAGCCGCGGCGCCTCGGTGTCGTCAGCCAGGTCGAACCCGGGATCGACGTCGGCTTCGAGCGGGAACTCGCGCAGGAGCGACAGGCAGAAGGCGTCGATCGTCGAGATCGCGATGTCGCCGAGCCGATCCTTGAGATCCCGCCATACGGCGAGATCGAGCGGCGACTGACGGCTCATCTCCCGCAGGCGTTCGACGATCCGCTCGCGCATCTCGGCGGCTGCCTTGCGGGTGAACGTGATCGCAAGGATGTGCTCCGGGTCGACGCCCGCGCGCAGCAGGTTCACGTAGCGCTCGACGAGGACCCGCGTCTTGCCCGTGCCGGCCGAGGCCTCGAGTACGACGTTTCGCGACGGATCGACGGCGTGCTCCCTGGCGTGATGGTCAGGCGACGTCGACATGGTCCAGGCGGCAGACTGACGAGAAGCTGCACGTTTCGCAACGGAACACGTCATCGGGGCTCGGTGGGAACGCGCCGCGCCCGATACCGTCGACGACGGCCGCCAGTCGCTCTTGCGCGCCGGCCAGCACACGGGCGCGGTCCGCGTCTGAGGAGAACAGCGGGACAACCCGCTTCGGCCCCTTGAACGCGAGATACAGGGCCTCGCCGAGCACCCATTCGCGATTCCTGTAACCGGACAGGCGCCGTGTCGCGGCGAGCCCGTAGATCGGCAACTGGAGCGCGCGCGCGCGATTCGGCGGCCACCCGAGTTTGTAGTCCACGAGCCTGAACGTGCCATCGGCGAGCAGGTCGAGCCGATCCACTTTGCCACGCAGGGCGATGGCCCGCGTGCCCTGGGGCGTCGCGATGTCGATCTCGCCGCTGATCTCGTACTCGAGCAGCCGCTCGACGACCGGCACCGGCCGTTCCGCCTCCATGCGGAAGACGGCCTCGCCGAGGCCCGCGGCTGCTGGCGATCCGAGCAGACGTGTGCGTTCGAGCGCAGCCTCGGCCTCCGACAACGCTCCCAGCGCTTCGTCGACGACGACCAGGAACATGGCCCTGGCGTCGTCCAGGTTCCCGGGCGTGATCGCACGGTGCCCGGCGGCCTGCCAGGCCTTGAAGAACGCCTCGAACACCGTGTGCACCAGCAGGCCCTGCCGGCGCGGATCCATCACCTCTTCGTCGTCGGGTTCCTCGTCGAGCTTCAGCACGTGCTGCGCGAAGAACTTGAACGGACACGCCAGGTACGTCTCGAGCGCGCTCACCGACCAGGGCCGTCGAGTTATCGAGCCGGCCTGGCCGTGGAACTCCGGCGCGTCAGCGGAGGGACGTCCCATACGCAGCGCGGCCCAGTCGCGGGACTCGGCCTCCAGGCCCGAGAGCGACGCCGGTGTCGCGGTGAGGATCTCGTCCGGGAAGACGGGCGCTGCCACCTGCGGTTCGTCGGCGAGGGAGGAGAGGCCCGCCCTCGCCACTTCGTCGAGCTGCATCGATCGGGTGACCAGGCGTTCGTCGTCGAGCGTGAAGGTGGAGAGCGTCACCCGTCGCTTTGCTGATCCCAGGAGATCGAGAAACCGCGCGTCGTCGGCTCCGCGGCGATCTCTCTCGGAAGGCCATCCGAGCGATTTCAGGAGGTTCGTGGGATAGAAGATGTTGCGGTGTGCCGGCTCAGGCCACTCGCCTTCCACGAGACCGACGATCGTCACTTCGTCGAAATCGCCGAACCGGGCGGCCTGATCGTCGAGGAGATGCACGCCTGTCTCAGGGCGCTCGGCAGCAAACGTCTGCTCGCCGATCCACCGGCGTACGGCGTTGCCGAGCTCCGCGATCGACCACGGCGGGTCGTGGTGCGCGGCATGGGCCGCCCCAAGACGATCGAGCACGTCGATGATGGCGGCCCTGGCGCGGCGCTCGCGTGAGGCATACGGATCGTCGTCGCTCACGGGACGAAGGTGGGATGTCAGAAAGGCGAGCAGCGTGGCAACCTGCACCGACGCCGGCGCCGTCGTGAGCAGGGGTGTGAGCTCGCGAGCCGCGGCCAGGGCCACCTTGAGAGCCGGCAGGGCGACGGCACGAGCGGACCCGGCTCTCGCGGCCGCCCAGGCGACGGGCACCGTCTCGAGCCGCTCCAGGGCCCCGAGATACCGGTGCTCGCTCAGCGCCAGGTTGAGGGCTGCGATCGACTCGGCGGACACCTCCGATGACGACCCGAACGAGAGGTGAGGCGTGCGCAGAAGGGAGACAAGCGCGTCGCGGGTGAAGTCGGACTCCACGAGATCGAGAATGACATCGACTGCCGCTGCGGATGGTTCGGCGGCCAGGGGCATGGCGTCGGAGGCCTGCCAGGCGATCCCCGCGGCGCCGAACGCCTCGGGGGCGAGATAGAGGTACGGCAGCGGACGCTTCGCGACGACCGCGCCCTCGCCAGCGGGGTCATTCGCGTCGTGGCTCCGAGTCGCGGCGATTCGTCTCGCCACGGCAACCAGTTCCTCTTCGCGATCGCGATACGTGAACCAGAGGCGGTCGGATTCGGCCGCGCGGTCCGGCCGCGTGAGGTGCGGGCGCCGCCGTGCCTCGCCAGCCAGCAGGGCCGATCCCTCGATCTCGTCGAGTCCGGGCAGCCAGTCGCGCAGTCGTGCGTGGAATCCGGACGCAAGCGTCGTCTCGGTCGAGACGATGTCCAGGCGATCGAGCCCCGGCAGCCGCGCGAGCAGGTCGAAGTCGGCGACAAAGAGACCGGCCGGGTCCGCAATCCAGTCTCCGACCGTGACGATGACATGGCGTGGCGCAGACGTGGACGCGCGATCGACGAGCTTCTGCCTCAACGTGTGCTCGTCGTCTGCTCCCGCGTCGAGCACCCGCTGCTCGTAGCCGCGGAACGCGGCGGCCAGGAATCTCGTCTGCTGCTGCACGCGTCCGGCGCCGCGATCGCCTGCGGCGGCGGCGGGGCCGAGCATCTCGTCGATGAGCTCCTCGAAACGCGACACGCGCTGCGACTGGCGGCAGAGCTGGTCGTAGAAGCGCAGGACCTCGGCCACGAGGCCGGGACGCACGTCGAAGGACAGGTCCGGCACGGCGGCCGCGGCTGCAAGGGCCGCGGCCTGCATCAGGCTGTCCCGCTCGAACGCCGTCAGGCGGCGCGGCGCATCCGGGAGGCGGGTGGCTAGGCGCTCGTACAGCTCATCCCGCGTCAGCAGCACCCCCCGGTCGCCGGGGATGGAGCGAGTGAGCATCCGGGCTGCGCCTCGCGTCGGCACGATCACGAGCCGGTCGGCCGGATTCGCAATGGGGCCGCGGGCGAGCGCGGCAATCGCACGGCGGAAGTCGTGGAGGTCATGAACGCGAACGAGCCGCGTGTCCCTGGGTGTGATCACTGAGGGAGCTGAGGAACCGTGAGCGCGCGTGCAATCTCGGCGTGCGCCCGGGCAGTCAGCATCAGGGCGCCGGCGGCGGCCGAGGATGCGTCCCAGGCGCGGGCCATGCTCGCCGACAGAGCGGCCTCGCGACGGATGCGCGCGGCGCTCGTCGCAAGCTGCGCCGCGCTCACGAGCAGCGTGTGAGCCGCGCGCAGCTCGTCGGGTGGAGCGAGCGGGGACACGACCTCGAGCACCTGCACCGCGGTACGCTCGACCATCGAGAGCACGGCGGGTGCCGACCCGGTCATCGACCTGATGTCCTCGAGCGCCAGCGCCAGGCGATCGAGCCTCGCGATCGGAGCCGAGAAGAGCGCCTCGTACTTCCGAAGGTCGGCTTCGCGCAGCGCGAAGCGATCGCGGGCGAGGCTCAGCGCGCGCGCGGCGTCGAGCTGCTGCTCGACCGAGGAGACGATGGACCTCATCGCGTCGGGCCGCCGCTCGCCAAGCCCCCGATCCTCGTCGCGGATCCGCGCGAGGAGCCGCTCCAGCCCGCGCACGTCGGCGGCGCGCGCGCGGAACTGGGCCGTCTCGACGGCGCGGGAGGTCAACAGGCGGTAACGGCGATCGATCTCCAGTTCCTCCGCGATGGCCGCTCTCACGGTAACCCGCGTGGCCGTCCGCCAGTCGCTCGGCAGCCGCTCGGCATCCCGCTCGATGGCCGCCAGCGCGACCGTCAGGAGCGACACGCGCTCGGCGGCAAGGTCGCTGACGGACGCTGCCGCGAGCGTCAGCTCGATCGCTTCCTGGGGCGTCGGCTTCGGCAGGAGCGGCTCCCAGGCCGCAGGCCCGCCGGCGGCGGCTACCAAGCTCAGATCGAAGCGGGTCATGCCGGCGGCCGCGCGAAGATCGGCAATCGCTTCGTCGAGGACGGCCACCATCTGCCGGATTTCGGCCTCCTTGTAACCGAAGTGGGCCCCCGGCCAGTCGGCCAGGGTCTTTCGCGCCCGCTCGACGATGGTCAACCGCCCGGCCGGGTCGGTCGCCAGGGCCACATCGTTCAGGGCCTGTCCGATCTCGGCTGACAGCATCGCGTACTGCCGGGGGGCCTCGTTCGCCACATACCGCGCGGCGCGCGCGGCGTCGCCGTACCGGTTGGTCCGCGGCCAATCCACGCGATCGGTGGCGAGGTTCACCAGGTGCAGGTCAGGCCGCTCGACCGACGACGATGTCGGCATCGAGAAGATGACGCGGTCGCCGAGGCGCGTGACCTCGCCGTAGCTCACGAGCGAGGTGCCCTCCTTCAGGAACACGCGCAGAATCGTCGCGTCGGGCGCGGCTTCGTCCGTCGCGACGGGCACCGCCTGTGCGCGCGCCTCGTACGCGGCGCACAACACGCCGAGCGCGAAGACGACGCCAGAAACACGCGACGCGACCATGCATTGCTAGCGTACGAGGCGGTTCCCTTGTCGTCAAGCAGGAGACCCGCGATTCCACGCTGTGGAAAAACTGTGGATGGGCGGCGGATTTCTTGTGGACGACCTGAGGGCGTGCATTTTTTTCGGCGCGGTCCTTCGCACTCATGTCCGTCGGCGGCCACCGGCGGCCTGCCGTTGTGGACGTGCCTTCGTGCGTCGCTTCGCTTGATCTCATCCTGCACGCAGATAGAATTCGACCTCGCCCCCAACTCAGATCATTCATTCACCGTGAGCACCGCTCTCCATCGTTTCGAAGAATTGATCGCGGGACGTCCCTACCTGATCGAAGTGGCAGCGGTCACCACGGACCGCTGGCGCGCCTGTCTCGTGCGAATCCCCGGCGTGCCGACTGCGCTCATGCCGTTCTACGGGCGGACGCCGCGTGAAGCGGCCGATGCTCTCCGCCAGTGGCTGACTCGCGCCCACGAACGGGCGGCGAACGGGGCATCGCGAGTGTAGGATGGGTGGCGATGGCCACCCGATGGCTGATCTGCGGCCTAGCCGTGTCGGTCGCGGCGCTCGGGGCGACCGCACGTCCGGCCGACCACTCGTGGGTTCCCCAGCCGGCGGTCCAGAGCGAACGTCCCCCGGAACCGCCCGATTTCGACCTGATGCTCCGGCAGCAGGCCGAAACCGACGCCAGCTGGCATCGTGCGAGTGCCGGCCGCATGCGGATGGCGAAGATCCGCTATCGCAGCCGCCTCGACGACCTCGACATCCCGGCGTTCGTCTTCGAGCCCCTCGTCCGGCAGGGCGCAGGACGTCACCCGGCGCTCGTCTGGGTGCACGAGGACATCCGCGGTCACCTCTACGAGCACTACATCCCGTACGTCCTCGAGGCCACACGGCGCGGCTACATCGTCATCGCCCCGGAATACCGGGGCAGCATCGGATACGGCCGGGCGTTCTACGAAGCGATCGACTACGGCGGCGCCGAGGTGGACGATGTCGTGACGGCGGCGAGCGTGCTGAGACGGTCGTATCCGCACGTCGATCCGTCACGCATCGGCATCATCGGCTGGAGCCACGGGGGCATGATCGCCCTCCTCGCGATCTTCCGGAATCCGACCGCGTTCGGTGCCGGGGCGGCCATCGTACCGGTGGTCAACCTCTTCGATCGCCTGGCCATGAAGGGTGTCGAGCGGCAGCGCCAGGCGATCGATCCACACAACCGGTTCGGGGGGTCGCCGGGCGAACGTCCGGAGATCTATCGCGAGCGATCGCCGCTCTTTCACGTGGATCGGCTCGCGATCCCGCTCCTCATGCACCTCGCCGCCAACGACCGGGACGTCACCATCGAGGAGTCTATACCGCTCGTGCGTGCGCTCCGGACGAAGAAGCCGCATCTCGCGGACGTCAAGGTGTATGCGACGCCCCCGGGCGGCCACCTGTTTGATCGCCGCGTCCGCGAGGGCACGTGGGAGCCCGAGACCAGCCGCGAGCAGCAGGATTCCTGGGCGAGGGTGTGGACGTTTTTCGAGGCGCGCCTGCCGCGCGCACGTCAGCTCACGAACTGAGCGCGGCTGGGCCGGCGTTGACCGTCCCCGGCCGCCACCGTACAATCAAGGTTCGGCAGTTCCCATCCCAAGCCGTACGTGGGCCAGTAGCGCAGTTGGGAGCGCGCATGAATGGCATTCATGAGGTCACCGGTTCGATCCCGGTCTGGTCCACCAACCTTCGCTCATCCCCGCCCGCGAAGATCCTCCACCGACACGCGTAGCGAGACGGTCGGCCCGTCCCGTGGTGACACCGCCGGGTCCCCGTGCCTGACCTGATCGAGTCGTACCGCACGGCCCGGCGCGTGGCACTCGCCAGCATCGCCGTCAGCGGCGCGCTCGCCTGCGGCAACATCATCGTCGGCCTCCTCGCGCACTCGACAGCCGTGGTGGCCACCGGCGTCGAGTTCGCCGGCGACGTGCTGGCCTCGAGCATCGTGCTCGTCGGCCTTGGCGTGGCGGCCAGGCCCGCCGACGAAGACCACCCGTATGGCCATGGCCGCTTCGAGACGTTGTCCGCCCTCGTCGTCGGGATGATCCTCGCCGCCGCCGGACTGATGATCGCCGTGCAGTCGCTGCAGGGCATCGGCGCGCGCCATGCGCCGCCCGGGCCGGGCGCGGCCGTGGCCCTGGTCACCGCCATCGTGCTGCGCAGCATCATGTCGTCGGTGAAGTTCCGGGTGGGCCGGCGCCTCGGTAGCGCGGCGCTCGTGGCCGACGCGTGGAACGACTCGGTCGACATCCTCTCGGCGGTCGCGGCCCTGACGGCCGTGGGCCTCGCCACCTACAGTCCGGATCGCTTTCTGGCCGCCGACCACTACGGCGGGTTCGTCGTCGGCGTCGTGGTCGTCATCACGGGCATCCGGGTTGCGCGAGACGCCTCGCTCGATCTCGTCGACACGATGCCGTCGTCAGAACTCACGGGTGCGATTGCCGGCGTCGCACGAACGGTCGGGGGTGTGCGCGGGATCGACAAGGTGTTCGCCCGGAAGACGGGGCTGCGGTACCAGGTCGATCTCCACGTCGAGGTCGATCCGGCGCTGACCGTCGCCGCGTCACATGCGATCGCCGGGCGCGTCCGCGCGACCCTGCGCCACGAGCTGCCCTGGATCGCCGACGTCCTCGTGCACGTCGAGCCCTCCATCGGCCCGGAGGCGTGAAGGCGTCAGTATTCCACGCCCTGGTCGTCCACGTAGCAGTAGAGCCAGCGCTCACCTGGCTCGGCTGACGCAATCACGGGATGACCCGATTCCCGTGCGTGACGGCTGGCGTGCTTGTTCGGCGAACTGTCGCAGCAGCGCGTCGTGCCACACGCCTGGCAGGTGCGCAGGTGCACCCACACGCTGCCCGTCTTCACGCACTCCTCACAGACGCGCTCCCGGGGACGTGTGACGCTGGTGATCTCGCGCAGGTGGGTGCAGAGGTCGTCAGTCATGAGGCGAGTCTCGAGCCGACAATCCGGCGGAGAACCCAGACCATGCTCGCGGTCAGCGTACTACAGTAGAATCCCCTGCCATGAGCCACGTTGACCTCCACATCCGCTGCCAGCGCTGCGGCACCGAGATGGAGATGCGCGACCCGGGTCCCGGCATGCCGTGGACCCCGGACCAGTTCTGGGTGTGTCCGACGTGCGGCCGCCATTTCTGGTCCACGTACCCGCCCCCGAAGACCGACAAGCCGAAGCCGGCGGCCGAGCCGGCAGCCTCGTAGACCTCGCTCGAACGCCCGGCCCTTCGCTTGACTTCCGTCAGCGAAAGTGCCTAGACTCCGGCCTTCCAAGCTCGGCTCTTGGGCCAGTTCTCGCAGGCGCCCGTGCTGACTGGAACGCCCCCCAGGGATTGTCCTCAGGGGGTTCGGAACGGAGGGCTTCGGGTATGCCGACCGGGATCATCGCACGGCTCCTCATCGACAAGGGCTTCGGGTTCATCCGGGACGATGGCGGCATCGAACACTTCTTTCACCGCAGTTCGGTCAGAGGTGCCGTGTTCGAGCTGCTGCGCGAGGGACAGCGCGTCGAGTTCACGCCGGAAGACTCAGCCAAGGGGCCGCGCGCGGGTGATGTCCGCCTGATCGAGGGCTGACGCCACGGTTCCAGACCGGCCCGGATGCCAGTCCGGGCCGGCGTCACATCCCGCCCGACGCCGTCCTACTCCACCACCGTGATCGTGATCGTCGAGCACAGGCCTTCAATCGTGGTGTGCTTGTCGTCGCCGAGCTGCAGCGTGAGCGTGTGCGTGCCGGGCGGAAGCTGCATGTCCATCTCGGTTTGCCCCCCGCCGTGATGCACCCAGGGCGCCGCCTGCGGGATCACCGTTCCCGCCGGAAGGCACGTCGTGTCCACGCCGACGTGATGATGCCCGAGGTCGGGGCGGACGGATTCAACCGTGCCTTGCGGCACGGCGCCGATCGTGAAGTCTTCGATCCCGAACCTGAGGTGCACCGGGCTCTTCACCGTGGCGCCGTCGGCCGGCTCGACAAAGAACACGCGCGGCCCGGAGGGTGCCTCGACAGCCGGCGCTTCGGCGGGCGTCACCGGTGCTTCCGATTGCGCGGGCGGCGCTTCCGCTCCGCACGCCGCGACTCCCATGAGCAGAAGTGACAGAGCCAGCCACCTGACGTTCATACGGATCTCCTTTCCCATCGTCGCACCTGTCTCGTGGACGTCGAGATATTCTCGTCCGCGCGCCGAGTCCGGCGCAACCCTACGCCCGCCGACTGAACCACCAGCGCCGGCCGGCGTCGGTCAGGCGTCCGCTCGCCGGGTCGAGCGTCAGGGCGCGCGTCGCAGCCGCGGTCGCAAACGCGAGATCCGCCGTCAGGATGAGCGACGCGACACGTCGTCGCCGTCCGACGTCGCGGATCTGCCTGGCGAGCAGATGCACGTCCGATCGGGACAAACCCACCGTCGGGTGTTCGAACAGCAGGACACCGGGGTCGAGCGCGAGGCCGCGCGCCAGCCGGACCCTGGCGCGCATCTCCGGGCCGAGCTCGCCCACCGGTCGATCGGCGACCTCGGCCGGCAGGCCGACTTCCGCCGCCAGCCGCTCCGCACGC
>Ga0326597_10008401_pt1 | contig 13932 bp, 13 predicted proteins | sample RVTome_12_FD_203789 | JGI IMG/M metagenome (GOLD analysis project Ga0326597, IMG submission 203789) | Soil microbial communities from uranium-contaminated site in the Upper Colorado River Basin, Wyoming, United States - RVT100D185 | ecosystem: Environmental > Terrestrial > Soil > Contaminated >... | reverse complement strand
AGCGGCACGCCCGCCCCGACGGATTGCCCGGCCTGAACCAGCTTCTCGGTCACGAACCCACTGAACGGCGAGTGCATCGTCAGCGTCCGCCGCACGGTCCCGGTGCGCTCGATCTCTCGCACCTGCTCCGGCGACACGTCCCAGAGCAGGAGACGTCGGCGTGCCGCGTCGACCAGGCCGCCGGCACGCTCGATCACCGGCGGTGTCGCGCTCACCCGGAGCTGTTCCTGCATCCGCACCGCACCGAGCAGCTCTTCCTGGGCCGCGACCAGCTCGGGTGCGTAGATCTCGAGAACGGGCTGTCCTCTACGCACCTCCTGTCCCGTGAAGTTGACGTACAGCTCCTCGACGAAGCCGCCGAACTTCGGGGCAATCGTATGGAGACGGGTCTCGTCGTACACGACTGTTCCGGTCGCGCGAATGGATCGGTCGAGCTGCGTCAGCTCGGCCGGCGCCGAGGTCATGCCCAGGGATCGGGCCATGGCCGCGTCGAGGTGGAGGGTGCCGTCCGACATGTCCATGCCGGCCATGTCGTCCGCCGCCCCATTCGTCCCGGACGCCGTGGGTCCCGTGTCCCGAACGATCATCATCCAGGTCCCCGCCACGGCGAGCGTGACGATGAGCACGGCCACGGCAGCACGGACCGCGATGGGCCGGCTCATGGCCCCTCCTCGATGGTGTCGGCGCCGACGGGCAGCTCCCCTCCGACGGTCATCTCGAGCTCCGCGATCATGCTGCCGTACTCCGCCAGCAACTCATGCACCTGCTGCTTGAAGTCGTTGACCCCCATCTGCGCGTCGACCAGGGTCATGAAGTCGGCCCGGCCCACCCGGTACGACGCGAGGGAAGCCGTCACGTTCGCCTCCGCCTGCGGGAGCACCTCTGTCCGGTACAGCGTGAGGAGCGTCCGGGCCCGATCCAGGCCCGCCAAGAGCTCCCCGATGCGCGCCCTCACGCCGGCCCGAGCCTCCGTCAGCCCGGCGCGCGCCATCTCGGACATGGCCGCGGCTTCAGCACGCACTTGATATTGTCGTCGCCCTGCGAAGATCGGGACCGTGAAGCCGACCATGAAGCTTGCCATCCGTTCCGTCCCCATGTCCGAGGGTCGCTGCCCATAACCCACGCCCAGGCTCAGATCCGGCCAGATCTCCTTGCGGGCGAGCGCCTCGCGCGACTCGGCGCGTTCCAACCCCGTCCGCGCCCCCTCGAGCAAGGGCCGAGCGGCCTCGGCTCGGTCTAGGAGCGCCTCGGAGGCGGGAAGTGAGGCGGGCAACGGCTCGAACGACACCGCGGGAACGGGCGTGTCCGCCGAGCGATCGAGAAGAGCGTTCAACCGGGCCACTTCGCTCGTGCGCATCGCCTGCATGCGGGCGATGTCGGCCTCCATGCGCGCCGCCTCGACCGCCGCGCGCAGCACGTCGCCCTGGTTGCCGCTCCCGACGGTGTACATCGTGGTGGCGACCCCCTCGAGCTGACGGAGCCAGTCCAGGGTCTCCTCCATGGTGACGAGCGACCGGTCGACCTCGTAGATGCGATAGAACGCCATCGCGGCACGCGTACGAACCTGCCACCGGATTTCCTCTGCTTCGCTCAGCGCCATCACCGTGCTCTGCCGGGCGATCTCCCCGCTCAGCCCGAGCTTGCCTCCGAGGGGGATCATCTGCATGACCTGGATCGACGGCAGCATGGTGTTCGGCATGTCCGACGAGAGGCTCGGGAGGGAGAGGTTCATCGCCGCGAGCTCGACCTGCGGATCGGGCGGAAGGCTGGACGACGATTCGCGCGCGGCGGCGCCGTCGGCGGCCGCTCGGGCCGCGTGGATCATCGGGTTGCGCTCGAGGGCCAGGGCGTAGACCTCGTGGATGGAGAGGTCGGCGTGCTGCTGTGCACCTGCCCACCCGCCGGGGAGCAGGATGAGCGCGGTGAGCGCGGTGATGGAACGGACCATGACGACTTCCTCGCCTTGCCAGTACCCGGCGTTCGGAGGGCGAACGTTCCGCCGTGTTAGTCGACGGACGGGTCGTGTATCGATGGGCGAACGGGCGCCGGGCGTGATGCCCGGCGGAAGGGTCATGACCGTGGAGGGCGGAACTGGGTCGGGGGGAGCAGCAAGCCGTGGAGGTCGTCCACGAACAGAGGGCCGCGGGCGTCGGCCTCGAACCCGGCCACGGACGGCGGCGTGAGCGCCGGCAGCATCATCACGGCGCAGGAACTCCCGAGCTCGAACATCCAGTCGGGGCAGTGCGGACCGTCCATGGGCGCGGGCTCCGACGTCTGAGCCGCGTGGTCCATCCCGGCATGCGCGGCCGGTTCCGCCTCGGCGGCGGTCGGCCCCATGTCCATCCCGGGCAGGCACATGGATGCCCGGACGCTCTGGGCGAAATAGGCAGACAATGCCACGAGCGCGAACAGCCCCATGATGCTACGGCGCCGACGGTTCATGACGAAAGATAAGCCCGCCGGGAAGGGCGCTCAATCGCGGCCGCGGACGTGACCCGTCCGCCCATGGGGTCCCTGCTGCGGCCCGTTTGCGCTTTCACGTTGAAGAAGGCCCTCGACCCTCGCGCCATCGGAGACCTGCATGCCCGAACATAGGGATGGTTTCGCCGAACTCGAGCACTTCCCTCTCATGCAGGCGCTGTTCGGCCGCCGAGCCCGGCGATTCGGGCTCGGGATGGAGATTCCGTCGGGACCGCTCGCCCACAAGTCCCCCCACGATACCGTTCCGCTGTCCGAACTGGAGACCGCGCTTCTGGTCGCGGCAGGCACGGGCGTCTCGGGCTGGAATTTCGGTGTCCCCTACGGTCCCATGCAGCCGGCCGAACACGGACAGTTCACGCAGCGTGAGCAGCTCGGCCGGTTTCCAGCGCGGTTGCGCTGATTGGCCCGGCTCGGTACGCTTCATGATCTGAACAATGCAATCCCGGCCGGATCCGGGCCGGGAATCCACACAATGTCACTGCTACCGCCGAGCGCGCGGACCTGGAGCCGCGCGGCGGGGGACCCGAGCATCATCTGGGGTGAATCCGGCTCGTGCCGGAGGGAGACTTCCTCCTCCCAACCCGTCAGCTAACCCCGCAGGCTACACAGGAAGGGTGGTAGGATGATGGCCCATCATGCCTCCCGAGCCGCCCTTGCGGGCGCGGCTCGGTCCGTCGTCTCAGGCCAGGTTGTCGTGCTCCGTTGCGGGCACGGCGGTGTGGCCCGTTCTCCGTTCCCCTCTCCCCCTGTTGCGCACCCCATCGCGCCTACTGGAGAGGACTCCCCCCTCAGCACAGTTGACCCCCGGAGGTATTCGATGCGATGGGAGACTGCACAGGGCGAACGAAGGGCGGTCACGTCAGCGCGCGGCGGTGCGCAGACGCCGTGAGGCGCCCAGTGGGGACGTTCGATGAGGTCCATCCTGCTCTACCTCGTACTGGTCGGTATTCCCCTGATCGGCCTGCTGGGAATCCTGGAGGCGGGCGAACACATCGTCCCCCCCCCGCTCGGTGGGGGGCGAATGGGAGGTCGCCGCAAGGAGTGCCCCGGAGGGCCCGCTCGCATGTTCTGGATTGGGCTCTGCCGATGAACCCGGGCACCTGAGCATTTCCCAGTCCGGACGGCAGGCCGAACTCATTCTCCACACCCGCCCAGCCGTGCGGATCTCCGCTGAGGTTCGCGGCGATACGCTGGTCGGGACGGCGGTTCGCCACGGCGCCCCCGACTGCCCGCCCGGCGTCGTGCGGATCCAGGCCGAGCTCGGCAGAAGCGAGGGTGCCGAGGTCCTGAACGGCATCCTGGCCATCGACGACTGCGCCCAGTGCCCCTCGACCCCTTTCGTCGCTCATCGCGGCCCTGAGGAGGAGTCGTGAGGACTGCTTTCTCGAACAGCAGCCCCGCCCGGGGGCCGCGCCGCAGGCCAGCCCCGCCCCACACTGAAGGGGCTCAGGCGGGCCGCCTCCGACTCCAGATCACCCGAACGAAGCCAGGCGAGGCGTCATGCACTTCCTCCTGACCCTGATCCTGCAGATAGCCGTCATCCTGCTCGTGGCGCGAGCCGTGGGCTGGATCTTCCGGAAGATTCGCCAGCCACAGGTCGTCGGCGAGATGGCGGCGGGGATTCTCCTCGGGCCGTCCCTGCTGGGGTGGATTGCGCCCGAACTGTCCCTTGCCCTCTTTCCGCCGGAGAGTCTCGGGTATCTCAATACCCTGAGTCAGATCGGGCTGCTCTTCTTCATGTTCCTGGTCGGACTCGAGTTCGACCCCAAGCTGCTGCGGGGGCGCGGGCACGCGGCGGTGGTGACCAGTCATGTGAGCATCATCGCGCCCTTCTTCCTTGGCGCGGCGTTGGCGCTCTACCTCTACCCGCGCCTTTCCGACGACAGTGTCTCCTTCACCGGCTTCGCCCTCTTCATGGGGGCGGCCATGAGCATCACGGCCTTCCCGGTGCTCGCCCGCATCCTGACCGAACGAAACCTCCTGCACACAAAGGTTGGGGCGGTCACGATCGCCTGCGCTGCCGTGGACGACGTCACGGCATGGACCATCCTGGCGGTCATGGTGGCGATCGTGCGCGCCAGCGCCGTCGAGACCCCCCTCTGGCTCACGCTGGTGGGAACGGCCGTCTACATGGTGCTCATGATCCTGGTGGTGCGGCGGGCGCTTGGTTGGCTCGAGTCGTTTTATCACAGCCGGGGCCGGCTGACGCAGGACATGGTGGGCGGTGTGCTTCTCCTGCTGCTCGCGTCCGCATGGACAACCGAATGGCTCGGTATCCATGCGCTGTTCGGAGCGTTCGCCCTGGGGGCGGTGATGCCCAAGGAGCGCAGCTTCGTCCACGACCTCTCGGGGAAACTCGAAGACGTCACGGTCGTGTTCCTGCTTCCCCTCTTCTTCGCGTTCACGGGCCTGCGGACCAGTATCGGCCTCATCAGCGGCGGGGAGATGTGGATCTACACCGGGCTGATCCTCCTCGTCGCGGTCGCCGGAAAATTCGGAGGGTCGGCAATTGCAGCGCGAGTGACGGGGCTTTCCTGGCGAGAATCGGGGGCCCTGGGGATCCTGATGAACACCCGGGGGCTCATGGAGCTCGTGATCCTCACCATCGGTCTCGAGCTGGGAGTCATCTCGCCCGCGCTCTTCACCATGATGGTCATCATGGCACTGGTGACCACCTTCATGACCACCCCCTTGCTGGAGTGGATCTACCCCGCGCGGATGATCGAGGAAGCCTCCGCGGAAGACGAGGTGGAAGAGCGGGACTACACGATCCTGCTCCCGATTTCGCTGCCGAGGTCTGGCCGACCCGGGGGTGGGAGATCACGGTCCGAAGCGCGCTCGGCGCCAGCCGCGGCCGCATCATCGGCCAGCTCTTCGTCGAGGCGCTCGTGCTGGCCGGCGTGGCCACGCTCGTGGGGCTTGCCATCGCGAAGGTCTCCCTGACCTGGGGGTTGAGCCTGCTGGCGAGCAGCGACGTCCTTCCCTTCTGGATCGACGACAGCCTGTCGCTTCGCACCGTCATGTACGCGGGCGTGCTCACGCTCGTCGGCTCGGCCATCGTCGGCGTCCTGCCGGCGCTGCGGATCACCCGGATCGGAGTCCAGGACGCGATGCGCAGTGAGGGCGCCGCCGGCTCGGGACTTCGCTTCGGCGGCTTCTGGACGGTGGTGATCGTGACGCAGGTCGCCATCACGGTGGCGCTGATTCCGCTGGCCGCGGGAGGCGTGTTCGAGTAATGGGTCGAGCGCGACTTCCGAGGCTACTTGGAGTGCGGCATTCTGGCTCATGGCTTCGCCCGGGCCCGCTGTGAGGACTGCGGCCACGAGCGGCTGATCCCGTTCTCCTGCAAGAGCCGAGGCATCTGCCCCTCCTGCAACGCCCGGCGGATGTGCGAGGTCGCCGCGCACCTCACCGACCACGTGCTGCCACCTGTGCCCGCGCGGCAATGGGTGCTCTCCGTACCGAAGCGCCTGCGTCCCTACCTCCACCACGATGTGCGGGTCGCCGGTGCCGTGCTCCAGATCTTCCTGCGCGCGATTCGCGCCACTGCTCCGGCGCATGAGCCCGGGAGCCCCGCCTCGCGCCCAACTCGGAGCCGTTAGCTTCCTTCATCGCTTCGGCTCCTCCCTCAACGTCCACCCCCATTATCACCTCGTCGTCCTCGATGGCGTGTTCAGCAAGGCCGACGACAGCGAGATCGCGTTTCACGAGGCCTATGACCTGACGCTCGATCGCATCGCTCAGGTGGAGTCTGTCGTCCAGAAACGCGTCCTCCGCTACTTCCGGCGCCGAGGACTCCTCGACGAGTTCACAAGCCCCCGCCCCTCTCGCCCGCCCGCGGCCCGCCCCAGAGCGATCTCCTCACCGGGCTCCTCGATCAGACCCCGGCCTTCGACCCCGCCGAGCCCGACCCCGTCCCCGACTTCGAGTTCGACCAGTCCCTGCCCGACGACTTCGATCTCTGAGGCTCCCGAGTCCGGCCGGCCAGCCGGGGATTCTCCTCCCGCCCCTCCCCGCCCATCCGCGCATCCCTGAGGCCCATTACGACACCTTGAGCTCTCGCGGCTCGCTCGCCGCACTCTCGCGCCCGCGTCGGCCGCCGTCTCCTCGTCTCCCCTGCTCTGCCTCCTAACCCCGTGCCCCGTCCCACCTCGCTTCCTGCCACGAATGGCCCTTTGAACTTCCTAGCCGTCCCTAACTCCTATCCCTTGAACGTCCCCAAGCGGCTCTCGGCGCTGGCCCGGAGCGGCGACTACATGGTGGCGGCTTCGCATACCGCGGCCCCCGCGCATCCGGAGCGCGCCAGGACGGCGGCGACCGTGGGCGGTGCGGTGATGCTCGTCTCGATGACGGGGCTCCTCCCGGTCGCCGAGACGGCGCTGGCGGCGGCCGTGGCCATGGTGCTCACGGGGTGCGTGAGCATGGAGGACGCCTATGAGTCCGTCGAGTGGCACGTGATCTTCCTCGTCGCCGGGCTCCTGCCCATCGGCTTCGCGGCCATGGATACCGGCCTCGCCGCGCAGCTGGCCCTGCTGCTGGGTGGGGTGGTGGGCACGGGAAGCCCGCTGCTCGCCATGACGGTGGTGTTCGTCGTGACCGTCGGGGTCACCCAGGTTCTCGGGGGGCAGGTGAGCGCCCTCAGGGTGGGCCCCATCGCTCTGGAGCTGGCGCACGCGACCGGTGCGGCGTTGCCGCCGATGGCCCTCGTGGTGGCGATCGGCGCGTCCACCGCCTTCCTCACGCCCGTGGCCCACCCGATCAACGCGATGATCATCTGGACCGGCGGATACCGCCCCGCGGACTTCGTGCGGGTCGGCACCGGCATGACCCTGGTCACCCTCGTGGCATTGCTGGCGACCCTCAGGCTGGTATGGGGGGTTGGATGAGCGTGGGTACGGACCGGACGCCGGACGGAGGGCGTTCTGGCGAGCCACGCTGAGGCGGCGAACCCGGACGGCGGTGGAGTGTGGCGGGCATGCCACGGGATACCCTCCATGCCGTGGGTGCCGAAGTACCAGTCGGGATCGCGCCTGTGGATGCGTCGCCACACCTCCCTCACGCCATGACGATGGGGCGGAGTTCCTCCGACTCGGCGTTCGCGCGCGGGAGCGACTCCGGGTCGCCGTGGGTGAGGCCGTGCGCATCCGCTCCCGCGAAGTCCTGCACGGGACCGGTTCGGGTCACCGACGACACGGAGCTGGTGCTCGACCGGAGGTAGCCGCGACACGTGGGCCGACGACGGCCCGGCGTCGCGGAGACGCTCACACGGGCAACAGCAGCCGAGCCAGGTAGAACGCCAGCACGCCGAGGAAGACACAGCCCGGGATCATCAGACCCCGCTCGTGCTGTGACTCCGGGATCAAGTTGGAGGCCGCAACGTAGATCGTCACCCCCGCGGACAGCGCGAGCCCGTACTCGGACAACACGGCGACGGCTGGCGTCACCAGCGCGCCCAGGACGGTGGCGAAGGCGATGCCCGAGACCGCGCTCAAGGTGGTCCGCGAGTCGTTGCCGCTCGCCACCATCACGCTCGCCAGCGATACGCCTTCCGGCACCTTGTGCAGGACGATGGCGCCGAAGGTGAGCATGCCCAGGCGATCGCTGGTCAGGAAGCCGCTGCTGATGGCCACGCCGTCCAGAAAGGAGTGGGGCAGCAGGCCTACGAGCGCCCACACGCCGATGTTGCGCGAGACCATGGCTTCCGGGTGGGTCTCTTCACCGAAATGGAAATGTGGCGTCAGCATATGCTGCGTCAGATGCACCAGCAGATAGCCGATGAGCACCGCGATCGGTCCGCCGTTCAGCTCGAAGGACGCGGGCAACATCTCCAGCATGGCCACGGAGAGCATGAAGCCGCCGCCAAAGCCGATGAGCGAAGCCAGCACCTTGCGGCGTCGCGGATGATGTGGATCGCCGGTGTGCATGACGATGAGCAATCCGCCCACCACCACCCCGATCGCCGAGAGAGCGGAATAGCCCAGGCCTTTCATCATGACGAACGCTCCAAGCTTGACGATGTCCAGGGGCCCATGCGCCAGCGACCTGCCGGGTGGAGGAAGATGGGGGTGACCGCGGGTGCCGTCACCTCCGTCGACGGGTTTCCGGGATGCCGCCGCCATTCCCATCGGCCGGGGCCGGGCCTCGCCGGGCGCCGCCGAGGCGGTGGAAGCCTACCTCGAGGCCCTCGGCAAGGACGCGTCCGTCCGCGAGGAAGCGCTCCGCGTCCGGGGAGCGCTCGCGCCGGAGGAAGAGCCTGATCGCCGGGATCGTCCTGGAGGTCGGCGGCATCCTGCCCACGCGCAACCGTGGGCACTTCGAGCGGGTCGAAGGGCTCCCCCGGGTGTCACATCTCGCCCGCCTCCGCCTCCGAGATGATGAACATGCGCCCGGTGTGGCCGCCGGAGATGGCGCTCCAGGCCGGCGTCAGCAGGAGGTCGGGGATGCCGTCCCCGTCCACGTCGCCCACGCCGGTGGCGTCGAAGCCGAACGTCTCGCCCATCACCTTGCAGGTGATCGCGCGCATGAGCGAGCCGTCGCGTCCGGAGGAGACGTACACCTTCCCGCCCGAGGGGGCGGCACCGGCGAACTGCCACGCCCGTCGCCTCGGGCGCAGCGGTCCGGGGCCTGTCGATGGCCACCACGGCTGGACGGAGTCTGGCGTTGGGTGCGAGCACGCCGTGACCGATTCCTGTGGACGCGGGGTGGCTGATTCAGCTCCTGCCCCACATGCACCGGGCCGTGATCGCGCTTCCGATCGACTGAAGCGACTCGGGCGGGGCCACGAACGGCCCTTCCTCCCGGTCCGAGGCCCCCACCACCGACGTCACGACCGTCCGGCCGGTCTCGTCGGTCCCGACAGACATCTCGATCCGCCACCACTCTCCCGGCCCGTCGGGCGTCCTGGCGGGCGGGCGCACGGCCACAATCGTACTGTCCCCCTCGGAAGCCGGAGCGAGGCCGAAACCGTGCTGTCGCAGCACGCCCACAGCGCACGCGCGTCCTTCGGCCGGCGCCAGGTTGCTGGCGAAGCGGAACGTGCGGGGCCCGGGTGTAGCGCACCCCGAGGTCCAGATGAGGACCAGGCAGACTCCCGGTCGGAGCGCGCGACGATTGAGAGTGCAGAGTCGTCTCACAGGGATTCTTCTTCTGCGGGGATGCGGCGGCCGCCAACCGTCGCGAGCACCACGGCGGTGCTGCACCCGGCGCGCTCGATGATCTCGGCGGTGCTCCTCCCGAACAGGTAGGGTCGGCCCAACACCTTCCCCTCGGTGCCCAGAACGAGCAGGTCGTCGTCCCCGCTGAGCACCTCGTCCACGATGACCGAGCCGGCGCTTTCGCCGACACGGATCCTCACGGACAATTGGGCGCCGTGCGAGGCGGCAAGCGGTCCCGGACCAATAGCTTGCGATGGAACATAGTCGAGCGCGGCAGGGACACTCCGACGAGGTGACGTGACGAATGACGCCTCACGGACCGGGACCAACGGCAGGACCCGGTCGGTGACGTGGGGGATCAGCCGCTCGTGGCCACAGTCCTCACACCGGGTCCGAGCGAATCCGTGGGCCAGGATCCCGCACTCGAGGTAGCCCCGGAAATCGCGCTCTACCCAGGCGGGGACACCCCAGCCGGTGGAGTCCTCGTCCTCGGCCGTGGCGAGGAAGGTCTCGGGGTGGTGCTGGACGACGCGGTAGAGAGGGGTCGTCGTGGCACGCCGCGGCCAGTAGACGTGTCGCGACGCATCGGTCGGAGCAGGCCGCGACTGGGAGCGGCGAGAGGCGGCATGCCTCCGACCAGCGTGCAGGCGCCCAGAACCATCGGCATGGCGCCGAAGAGCAGCGCGTGAAGGGTCGCTCGTAGGGACAGCCTCATCTCCCGACGGTGAGGGGCATGGTGCGATCGAAGTCAACGAAATTCGGGCCGCGAGCGGGGGTGGGCTCGTCGCGCCCCGCGTAGGCAAAGGCCCGATCTCGGATGCTCGGTGCGTCGTCGGCTCGTCTCGCTTCCCTGGAATCAATGTGTACCTAAAATGCGTTCACGCAGAATCCGCGACGGGTCGCGGGGCTCGAAGTACCACCCGAAGCCGACGCGAACGCGATCGTCCGCCAGTTCCGGCGGGCAGGGCGCGGCCAGGTTCGGCCGCGGTGGGCCGCCTCCGTTCGGGCGCAGGACCCTGATGCTCACGGTATCGCCCGGCTTCGTGCCATCTGCCACGAGCCTGGCGGCGACCGATCCCGAAGACGGTTCGGCCACGCGGATGCATGGTGCCGAGGTGGCCCAATATCGCAGTGTCGTGGTGTCACCGGGCGCGAGCCGCTCGGCGATGGGACCGGCCACCCCGAATGAGCCGTCGAATCCACGAGTGTCGACCAGCACGGAATCATCAGTCCCGTTCGTCACCCGAAAGACCATTGGCTCGGGCCAGCGGACGATAGGGCCGAGGACGATGAGGGTGAGAGGGGCAGCCAGAGCCACGAGCACGGCAATCCACCTCGGGAAAGCGTCGCTCGAGACGCTCGACGAGCCTTCGCTGGTGGTCACCGCGTCCCCGGCACGACGACGACTGTGGTGCAGCCCGCACCCCCGACGATCTCTGCCGTTCCCTGGCCGACGAAGAGGGGTTTGGCGAGCTGCTTGTTCTCCGCACCGATGACGAGCAGGTCGTAGTAGCCCGATCGCGACTCGCCAATGATGATCTCGCCCGGCGCGGCGCTCGCCAGGATCCGGACGGTCATCCTGGCTCCGTGAGACGCTGCCAGGGGGCCGAGTTCCCCCTCGAGTTGCTCCTCGAGCTCCTCGACCCGGGCGCGGGCAAGCTCGTGGCGGTCCGCTCGCTCCGGCACCGGAAGGGATCCGGATGCGAGTCGATGCTCGTTCACCACGTGGAGCACACGCACGTCGGAGGACGTAGCCCCCGCGTACGCAAAAGCCAACTCCGCTGCGTAGCGTGAAGAGATGCTTCCGTCTACCGGAACCAAGAGGCTCCGGAAGCAGGTGTCTCCCTCTGGGGCGAATGTGTCCGCTCGCGCTACTGCCCTCGGTCCGGGGGCACCGGGGTCTCGCTCCTTCGGTTCGTCACGGACGAGCACGAGGGGCACCGGACAGTCTCGTACGATCCGAAGCGTGAGGGCATCCTCGAGGGCTCTCTCGTGGGCGGCGCCCATGAGCACGAGGTCGTAGTCACGCGTCGCCTCCTCGAGGACGGCAGTAGCGACGTCCGGAGCCCGCACCTCTCGGACGATGAAATGATTGCCGCCATCGCTGCCATTGCCTCCGACCAGCGCCCGCGCCCGGTCCAGGTGAGGGGTGAGACCCGTGCCGGCCAGCGTAGGGCGGCGCCACCTGGACCAGAACCGGCGGCGCCTTCCGTTCTCGCCCTCCACGTAGAGAGCGGTAAGCTGTCCGAGATCCCGACGGACGAGGGGTGCCGCGAACCGCATCGCAGTCATGGCGTTCGCGCCGCCTGCCGTCGGTACCAGCGCCCTCAAGGGTCCGGTCGGGATGATCAGGCCGGCCTCGCTCGCCTGCATGCGAAGCCGCTCGTCCTCGCCGAGCGCGATATGCGGAACCGCGATGCGAAGCAGGATAGGTGCCATGAATGACGTGACGACGGCCACCATCACGATCGTGGCATACATCTCCCCCGTCAGAAGGCCGAGAGACAGGCCGATGAGGGCAACGATCAGCTCCATGGCCCCTCTGGCGTTCATCCCGAAGCCGACGGCCAGAGACTCCCAGTGCGACAGGCGGCCCAGACGGCCACCGATGTAGCAGCCCACGAGCTTGCCCCCGACGGCGACGCCGATGACCACGAGGGGCAGCCCCCAGCCGGAGATCTGCCAGAGGTCGACGCGCAGGCCCACAAAGGCGAAGAAGATGGGCGATAGCGCCGATAACACGAACACTTCGAGCGTATCGAGGGACTGCGGGCGCACCCGCGGGAGCTGTCGGACGAGAAGACCCGTCACGAACGCCCCGAAGACGGCGTGGATCCCGATGGCTTCCGTCGCGGCGGCCGCTGCGAAGGTAAAGCCGAGGATCAGCGTGATGTCGCCGCCGGCGAGGTCGACGCGCTCGTTCACGTAGCGAAGGGCCCGCTGAAGGGCTGGAAACGCCACCCACCGCATCACGGCCAGGAAGACGGCGATCCAGAGGAGCGTCATCGCCAGGCCCCTGAGCGAGAATGTCCCTCCGGCCGCGATGCCGGCGATGATGGAGAGGATGAGCCAGCCCGTCGTGTCGTCCACGACGCCCGCGGACAGGATCACCATGCCGACGTTGCGCCGGAGGAGATCCAGGTCCATGAGAATCTTCGCGATGACGGGCATGGCCGAGATCGCCATGGCCGTTGCGAGGAAGGCCGCGAAGATCGGCCGGTTCGATGGGTCGGTCAGGAACTGATCCGGGAGCAGCCACCCGAGCGCGAGCCCACTCGCGAAAGGAACGACCATCCCGAACACGGAAGCCATGAACGCTGCCCGGCCGAGATTCGTCATCGCCCGGATGTCGGTCTCGATCCCCGTGACCAGGAGGAGGAGCACCATCCCGAGCCAGGCCACGACCTCGAGGAGGTGGAATTGCTCGGCCTCCTGAGGGAACGCCAAGAAGAACAGGTCAGGCGCGAAGTGCCCGAGGATCGTGGGTCCGAGGAGGATGCCCGCGAGCAACTCTCCTATGACGGCCGGCTGGCCGGCGCGCCGCATCAACTCGGCGAGCGAGCGAGCCAGCAGCAGAAGGCCCGCGAGTTGGAGGAGCAGAATCAGGATCGCGTGCCCCGGTACGGGGCTGAGGGTCTCTGGCATGACGTCGCCCAACGCAAGGCGAGGGCCGCGACAGGCAGGAATCGAATAAGCCCCTGTCACCGTGGGAGTTATGCTCCCTGACCCGGACCTGGGGGACTTGGCGGCGCCGAGAGTAGTGTGCTCACTGAGCACGGTCTGTATAGCGACCTTGATCGGGGGCCGCGTCCGGCATGTGACCGTCCGTCACGGTCTAGGCCGGATCGTCACGCTCCTCGGCCGAGCGCGAGCCATACCGCTCCAGACGCCTGTACAAGGAGCGACGCGGGATGCCGAGAAGCTCCGCCGCGCGGGTTTTGTTTCCACCCGTTCGCCGGAGAATCTCGAGTACGTAGTCGCGCTCGACGTCGGCCAGCGTAACCTCCCGTCCCGCGGCGGAGCGAACGAACGCCGCGCTGTGCCCGGTGGTGCGCACCTCATCCGGGAGATCCTCCAGGCCGATCTCCACCCCCGCCGCGAAAGCGATGGCCCGCTCGAGGACATTGAAGAGTTGCCGGACGTTGCCGGGCCAGGGAAGCTCCACGAGCGCGGCGAGCGCGGAAGGCGACACGCGGGATTCGGGCGCCTTCTCTCGCGCCGCCAACTCGGAGAGGAAGCCCTCCACGAGAAGGGGAATGTCGGCCCTGCGCTCTCGCAGCGGCGGCACATCCAAGTG
>Ga0326597_10008400_pt1 | contig 13932 bp, 8 predicted proteins | sample RVTome_12_FD_203789 | JGI IMG/M metagenome (GOLD analysis project Ga0326597, IMG submission 203789) | Soil microbial communities from uranium-contaminated site in the Upper Colorado River Basin, Wyoming, United States - RVT100D185 | ecosystem: Environmental > Terrestrial > Soil > Contaminated >... | reverse complement strand
GACGATCCGGGGCCGCGCGCCCTGTACTTCGAGGCGCTCGACGCGAACCTCACCCGCCGCTGGGCCCCGCTGACCGGCACGGTGCGCGGCGCGTGGAAGTACATCGACCTGCCGATCGACGAGCTGTACGACCTCGAGGCCGACCCTGACGAGACGACGAACCTGGCGACGACGCGGCCGCGCGAACGCGACACGCTCCGCGTGGCGCTCGACGACCTGCGGCGCCGGTTCGGACCGGCCGGCCCGGCAGAGGCGCTGCCGCCCGACGCCGACACCGAGGCGCGGCTGCGCGCGCTCGGCTACACCGCGGTCGCCCCCGGCCCGGCGGCCGCCGGACGCTACACCGATGACGACGACCCCAAGCGGCTGGTCGATCTCGACCGGCGGTACAACGATGCGCTGGCGCAGGCGACGGCGGGTGCGCTCGACGAGGCGGCGGCATCGCTGCGGACCATCATCGCGGCGCGGCCGGATTTCACCGGCGCGTATACGACGGCAGCCTCGATCCTGATTCAGGCGGGCCGGCCAGCCGAAGCCGTCGACCTGCTGGGCGCGGCCCGCGCGCAGGGGCTGGACTCGCCGCAGATCGCCGATCGACTCGGCGCGGCCCAGCTTGCCGCCGGTCGCCCGGCCGAGGCGGCGGCCGCGCTCGAGCCGCTCGCCGCGGCTCCCGCGCCGACGATCGACTCGCTGAACACGCTCGGCGTCGCGTACGCGGAGCTCGGGCGCGCGGCCGACGCCCGGCGCCTGTTCGACCGCGTGCTCGCCGTCGACCCGAAGTCTCCCGGGACGTGGAACAACGTCGGCCTGCTGGACCTGCACGCGGGCCGTCTCGACGCCGCGGCGGCGGCGTTCCGGCGGGCGGTGGCCGCCGACCCCGCCTATACGGCGGCGTGGCAAGGCCTCGGCGCCGCCCTGGTCGAGCGGGATCGGGCTGCGGCGATCGACGCCTGGACGCGGGTCGTCGAGCTGGCGCCGGACGACCACGACACCCTCTTCAACGTCGGCGTGCTCCTCGCCGAATCGGCGGAGCCGGCGGCGGCGCTGCCCTACCTGCGCCGGTTCGTTGCGCGCGCGCCTGCCACCCGTTACGCCGAGGATCTGGAGCGGGTGCGGCGGATGATCGCCGCGCTCGAACGCCGCTGACCTGTCGTCAGCGAACCCGACGGACCTGCAGCGTCTCGTCCTCGATCAGCGCCCCGTCCGGCGTCCTCGGTCCGTCCAGCACCACGGCGCGCGCGCGCGACGCCCCCGCCGCCTCGACGACGAGCAGGCACAGACCGGCCGTCAGGACCAGGGCCGGCGCGTGGCGTCGCAGTGGCGATGACACCGGCACGACACGCGCCGCCACCGCGGTCAGGGCAACCCCCTGCGCAATCCAGAACACCGGCAGGTACGCGACGCCGAGCCGGACGTACCCGAAGAACAGCACCGTCGAGGCAATGAGCGTCAGCGCCGGCGCGCCGAGCAGCCAGCGCGCCAGCCGGCGGCGTCCGAGCAGCCAGGCCCCACCGAGCGTCAGGGCGAGATGGAGCCCCCAGAGCACGCGCGACGCGGGATCGAGCAGATCGACACGGCGCCGGACGCCGTCGACGCCGGCGGGCCAGTCGGTCTGCAGGTAGCCGAGCGCGAACGCGCCCGACATCATCCCGAGCTTGCGGAACGCGAGCGCCACGGCATCACGCGGGTGCGCGGCCATCCATCGCAGGCCGATCGCGTACCCGTGGACGTACAGCTCGTAGATGGCCGGCTGCGCCAGATCGAGCTGACCTTCGTCGAGCAGCGAGCCGGCGGGCACCTCGGTCAGCAGCGGATGGTCGCTGTTGGGCCCGCCGTCGGCGTCGGCGTGGTTCGCCATGGCGAAATTGAACGCGCCGTAGCTCGTGACCGGCGTGAACCTCGGCAGGGGCCCCGGCAGCCGCGCGGCACGGCTGGCGTTGAACGCGGTCAGGCTCTGCCAGTGCGCCACCGTCGAGGACGCGAGCGCGAGGCCAAGACCGGCCGCGTACGCGCCCAGCGTCAGCGCGACGGCCGCCCGGCGGGCCGTGAGGCGCCAGCGGGCCGCAGCGAGCAGCAGCGCCGCGAGGACGAACTCGGGACGCACCAGCGTCGCGAATCCGGCCGTCACCCCGGTGGCCAGGGCCCAGAGGACGCTCGCGCGGCCGTGCCCGTTGGCGGTCAGCCAGCCGGCCGCCAGGACGAGCGTCGCCATCATGAGCAGGCCGTAGAGCGTCTCGGCATTTGGCACCGAGCCTGCGACCATGTGGCCGAAGTGGAAGGTGCCGAGCAGCGCGACCGCGTACATGGCGCCGGCGCCGGCCAGGCGTCCGGCGAGTCCCGTAGCCAGCCCGACCGTGGCGCCGCTCAGGCAGGCGACGAACGCCTTCACCGTCGCGGGATCGACCGGCCGGCCCGCGAGCGGCGCGTAGTCCAGGAGACGAAAGAACAGCGACAGCGTGAACGGCCAGCCGGGCGGGTGAAACGGCACGCCGTTGTCGAACGTCCGGCCCGCCACCAGGTGGGACGCGTACGCCAGGAAGGCGCGCGCGTCGCCGGCGTAGAACGCGCTCGCCGGCGACGTCGTCTCGTCCCAGGCGTACGGGAACCACTGCCGCGTGAGCGTGGCGGCGACGGCCGCGACGGCGGCGGTCGCAAAGAGCCGGGCGGTCGGTACCGCCGCGGGGTCGGGGCGAAGCCCCACGCCGGGCCCGGAGCGGTCCGGGCCACGGCGACGACCGCCGCGGGAGGTCCGGCTGGCCATGGGGTCCGATGGATCCTGCGTGTCGCGCGGACCAAGAAAAAACGCCGGGCTCCCGGAACGGGAGCCCGGCGTTGCACAGGCCTGAAGGCCTGTGCCACAGGCAACAGACTATGGCCCAGGTCTTCAGACCTGGGCTGCGAGACCAGGGAGCTGCTCCGGATTCTCCCTGGTCTCTGACGCGGTGGTCACGTCCTCCGTGAATTCGCGGGCCGTGTCGACGTTCACCACAGCCTGCTAGAACTCGAACCGCACGGCGACCTGCGCCGTCCGCGGGTCGAGCGTCGCGATGATCAGGTTGTACGACGATCCGTTGAGCAGGTTGAAGTTCGAGACGGCGTTCGAGTTGAGCAGGTTGTAGACGTCCGCCATGAACTTCACGGTGTACCGATCGAACACGAACGCTTTGTCGAAGCGGACGTCGAGCAGCGACGCCGTGTCGGACCGGTTGTTCTGGATCGGCTCCTCGAAGAAGCGCGTGGTGCCGGCCCGCGGCAGGCTGACGGAGATACGGCGGGCGTACGCCCAGCCGCTCTGCACGCGCCAGTTCACGCCGATGCCGACGTCGTACGGCAGCACGTAACGGCCGAGCAGGCGATACTGCCAGTTCGTGTTGTCCTGGCGGTTCGGCACGCCGGAGTCGCCCTGCGCCAGGCTGTTCTGGTGGAAGCCCGTGCCGATGGGATCGGCCGTCAGCGGGCTCGTGCTCGCGCTGTTCGGACTCCGCAGCTCGTCGCGCCACTGGAACTCGTAGCTGGTCTGCACGAACAGACCGGTCCCGAACCGCTTCTGGACGGCGAACTGCAGCGTGTCGTAGTTGTTGCTGCCGCCGCCCACGCTCCCCGGGATCTGCGCGATGATGTTCGTCGTCGGCAGACCCGCCGGGATGTCGTAGAGCGTGTAGGTCTTGGTGCCCTCCACGCCGCCGTCGAAACTGCGGAGCGTAACCGTGCGCTCGATCGGGATCGTGAATTGCCCTTCGCGCGCCGGGTTGTAGGTCGTGAACTGGTTGCGCTCCATCTTGCGGACGTAGGCGACACGCACCGACGACTCGCCCCAGAACTGCCGGTCGAACGAGACGTTGAACTCGTCGGTGTACGGCGTCTTCAGGTTCTGGTCGATCGACGTGCTGCTGCCGCCCGACGAGGAGAGCAGGTTGCCCAGCTCCTGGGGCCCGTCGTAGAGCAGGTTGCCGTTCAGGTCGTTGAACACGTAGTCGGCGTAGTTCGTGCCGCCGGGGTTCGCACCCGACATCTCGTCGGCGTAGTTGAAGTAGAAGCGGCCATAGAACGCCTTCAACACCGACTTGCCGTCCCCCATGTCGTAGGCGAAGCCGAGACGCGGGGCGACCTTGTTCGCCGTGAACAGCGTCTTGCCGGCGGTCTCGTTCGCCGGGAAGATCTCGGTCAGCACCGGGTCGCGGACCGACGCCTCGTAGTGCGGCCGCTGGTAGTCGTACCGCAGGCCGAGCGTCATGGTGAGCCGGTCGGTCGCCCGCCACCGGTCCTGCACGAAGAGCGCGTGGTGCTGGTTGCGGTCGTCGGCCGGCGTCCAGGTACTGTTGAAGTCGCCGAAGGTGCCGAGGTCCGTGATTCGGATCTCCGACGCCTGGCCGCTGCGGTCACGGTACATGATCGGGCCGGAGTTGCCGTTGTTGCCGAAGATCGACTGGTCGTTGAAGTACTCGTACCCCAACTTGAAGTCGTGGCTGCCCGCCTTGTCCGGCAGGAAGTAGCTCGCCGTGGCGGTGACCTGCGGCTTGTTGCGGTCGAAGCTGAACGGCCCGCCCGAGCTGCCCGACAGCCAGCCTGCGCCCGTCTCGATCGACGTGTCCAGGTCGATGCGCGGGGGGGTGACCTTCCAGTCCACGGCCGGCGCCATCGGCCAGCCGTAGCCGAAGAGGCCCACCCGGAAGGCGGTGAACAGGCGGTTGGTCCACACGCGCTGCCATTCGCCCTTGTAGACCCACGACTTCGAGTCCTGCGCCAGGATCGACTGCGGCCCGCGCGTGACCGACAGGCCGCGGTTCGGCTTCTGCTTGCGCCCCCATTGGTAGTAGCCGATCAGAGTGTCCCTGCTGGACAGCTTCCCCGTCCCCTTGACGGTGAAGTTGTCGAACACGCCGAGGTCGGTCGCCAGATTGCGATCGACGCCCGAGATCACCTTGTCGATCTTGAAGTGGTTGTAGGCCGCGTAGAACCAGACCTTGTCGCGCTTGATGGGACCGCCGAGATCGGTGTGGCCTTCCCAGAAGATCAGGTTCGGCTGCCCGGTGAAGCCTCGCGCCGCCGTCGCCTGGTCGAGGTTGTCGCCGACGAATCCCTCGCCCTCGTAGCTGAGGTTGTTGAGCGAGCGGAACGTGTTGCCGCCGCTCTTGATACTCGAGTACACCGCCGAGCCGGCCGTGTTCATCTCGACGTCGCCGCCGGCCGCGCTGACCGCAATCTCCTCGTTGACGAAGTAATCGGCGTAGAAGCCGGCGCCGCTGGTACCCTCGGTGGTGTCCACACCGTCGTTCAGGATGCGGTTCTGGCCGCGGATGCCGAAGCTCTCGTAGCCGCTCTGCTGGCTCTTGTGCGATCCGCCCACGTCGAAGCCGCGCATGCGCACGCCGGGCGCCTGGCCCAGCGTGGCCCAGATGTCGGTCGCCGTCGGGACGCCCACCAGCTTCTCGCCCGAGAACTCCGAGCCCACCTTCGTCGACTGCAAGTCGACGACCGGCGACTCGCTCGTGACCGTGACGGTCTCCTCGAGCGTGGCGATGTCGAGCCTCGCGTCGACGGTGAGCGTCTGACCGATCGACAGCACGATGTTCTCGCGCCGCATGGTCCTGAAGCCCGGTAGCTCGAAGGTCAGCGTGTAGCGCCCGGACGGCAGCGCGGGAAACCGGTACTTCCCGTCCGCCTCCGTGACCACCGTCTGCGTGCCGATCAAGGCCGCGGACGTGGCCGTGACGGTGGCGCCGGGCAGCACGGCGCCCTGCGCGTCGAACACCGTCCCCGTCAGACGCCCCTGCTCGAGCTGCGCCGATGCGGGCGCTGCCGCCAGCAGCGCGAACGCGACAACCAGCCCACCAACTGTCAGACGCACTTGCCTCATGAGAATCTCCCCCTCTTCGCAGGCCCGCCGGCCGACGAGATGCACGTGTCCACGCCAGGCGACCGCCCCCGGCCCCCGGGTGACGCCGACGCTGTATCAGAGTTCCCATTACGATAGCCCGCTTCCGCTCGACCGGGCAACAGAAAAAACCGGGTCCGTCGTATTTCCTGTGGCGAATCGGACACTCGCTGGGAAACGGTATTTTGGATCCGCGGCTGATCGGCTCGCGCCGCGCGACCTCGGACGGAACGCACCAACTGTCGCCCGTTCAAGGAGTTGGCGTGCTCACACCAGGCCCGGCGCCCGGCGCCCGGCGTCGACCGAGCCTCCGCGCGCCCGTGCTAGACTCGACGCAATGCCCGACATCACGCCGCCGCGCTCCTGGGGGCACGCGGCCGTCGAGACGGCGTGCCCGCTGGACTGCCCGGACTCCTGCTCGCTCGCCGTCACGGTCGAGAAGGGCCGGATCCGCACGATCGACGGATCCGAACGGCAGCCGGCCACGCGGGGCTTCATCTGCGCGAAGGTGCGCGCGTTCGACCGGCGCGTGTACGGTCCGGACCGACTGAAGTACCCGGCCGTGCGCAAGGGCGCGAAAGGCAGCGGGCAGTTCACGCGCGTCAGCTGGGACGAGGCGCTCGACCGCATCGCGGCGCGCATGGCGGAGATCCGCGAGACCGACGGCCCAGAGAGCGTGCTGCCGTTCTCCTACGGCGGGTCGAACGGCCTGCTCACGCAGGACACCGCGGACGCCGCGCTGTTCCGTCGCTTCGGCGCCTCTCGCCTCGCCCGCACCGTGTGCGCGGCCCCCACCGGCGCCGCCAACCGGGCGCTCTACGGCAAGATGCCGGGTGTCACGTACGCCGACTACGTCCACGCCAGGCTGATCGTGATCTGGGGCGCCAACCCGTCCGTCTCCGGCATTCACCTGGTTCCCGTCGTGCGCGAGGCGCAGCGCCGCGGCGCCACGCTCGTCGTCGTCGACCCGCGCGCGACCCAGCTCGCCCGTCTGGCGGATCTCCATCTGCCCGTGCGGCCGGGTACGGATCTTCCGGTGGCGCTGGCGGTCCACGGATTCCTGTTCGATCACGGCCTCGCCGACGAGGCGTTCCTGTCGGCGCACGCGCGGCACGTAGACGAGTTCCGGGCACGCGCGCGCGAGTGGCCGCTGGCGAGGGCGGCCGAAACGGCGGGCGTCGATCCGCAGGCGCTCGAACGCCTCGCGCGGCTCTATGCGGACGCGAGCCCGGCCGTAGTCCGCTGCGGATGGGGCCTCGAGCGCAACCGCAACGGCGGTGCCGCGGCGCTCGCGGTGCTGGCGCTGCCGGCCGTCGCGGGAAAGTTCGGCGTGCGGGGCGGCGGCTACTCGATGTCCAACTCGTCCGCCTGGGAGCTCGACGCCTCGCGCCGGCACGAGGCACCGGAACGACCGGCACGCCTCGTCAACATGAATCACCTCGGGCGCGCGCTCACGGAGTACGACGATCCGCCCGTGCGGATGCTGTTCGTCTACAACTGCAACCCGGCCGTCACGATGCCCGACCAGAACCGGGTGCTCCGCGGCCTCGCCCGCGACGACCTGTTCACCGTCGTGTTCGATCAGGTGATGACCGACACCGCGCGCTACGCCGACGTCGTGCTGCCCGCCACCACGTTCCTCGAGCACTACGACCTCGCGAGGGCCTACGGCCCGATTGCCCTGCAGCTCGTGCAGCCGGTGATCGAAGCCGTCGGCGAGGCGCGGCCCAACGCCGAGGTGTTCGCCGACTTGGCGGCGCGTCTCTGCATCGCGAACCTGATGGACGACGAGGCTGAGTGGCTCCTGAACGTGGCTGGACACCTCCCGGAGGGCGTGGGCGCGGACCTGCTCGAGCACGGTGTCGCGACGCCGCCGCACGGGGGAGCGCCCGTCCAGTTCGTCGACGTCTTCCCGCGCACGACCGACGGCAAAGTGGACCTGTTCCCGGCCGCGATCGCCGAGGGGGGCGCCGACGCGCTCTATCGCTACCAGCCGGATCCGGCGACCGACCGGTACCCGCTGGCGCTCATTTCCCCCTCGAGCGAGAAGACGATCTCGTCGACGCTCGGCGAGCTGCGACAGCGCACGGCCACGCTGGCCATGCATCCCGACGATGCGGCGGCGCGCGGGCTGGGCGAGGCAGACCCTGTCCGGATCTTCAACGACCTCGGCGAGGTGGAGTGCCTGCTGACGGTGACGCCGCACGTGCGGCCGGGCACCGTCAGCCTGTCGAAAGGCCTGTGGCGCAAGAGCACGTTCAACGGCGCGACCGGCACCGCGCTCGTGCCCGACACGCTCACCGACATCGCGGGCGGCGCCTGTTTCAACGACGCCCGCGTGCAGGTCGCGAGCCTGGGCAGACACTGAACCCGACGTGCCTGGTGCCGGATCCCGAGCAGGTCTCAGTTGTCGGAAGACCGGCGTGTAAGATGACGAGGATCGCGTGCCGCGTGCGCGCGGCAACACCCAAGAGCGGCAACACCCAAGAGCGAGGAGACCCGATGAGCGAGTGTGGACCCACGCCGAGCAGCCAGCCGGCCGGCAACACGACTGGCCGCACGGTGCGGTGCGTGAAGTTTCAGCGCGACCTGCCCGGCCTGGACGCGCCGCCGTGGCCGGGGGAGCTCGGCCAGCGCATCTACGACAACGTGTCGGCCGAGGCCTGGAAGCTCTGGGAAGAGCGGATGAAGATGATCCTCAACGAGTACCGCCTGATGCCCTTCCAGAAGGAAGCGCAGGTGCTCGTCGCCCGGCACATGGAGGATTTCTTCTTCGGAGAAGGCGCCGCCCTCCCGCCCGGCTTCGTGCCCCAGACCAAGGAGTGACCGCGGACCCCCGGGGGCCAGGCCCCGGGGGCACCCCTACTCCACCAGCGTGAGCGGCCGGTCGATGACGAGGTCGAGCGTCGCGTGCGCCGACCTCAGCGACGCGACCACCTCGGCAGGTGTGGCGCCTCGCGCAAACACGAACCCCAGATAGCTGGATCCTTCGGGCAGCGGATACAGGATCTGGTCGGGGCTCGCCGTGATCCGGATCTCGTCGATGCCGGGGACGCGACCGGCCTCCTCGAGCCCTCTGACCTCTTTCAGGAAGCCCCAGCGCGGAATGGCCATCATCATCACGCCGGACGCCGGCCGCTCGCGGCGGTACTCGCCGATCGGTTCCCCCAGCGCGTGGCGCAGCAGCAGCTCTTCGAACGACACGATCCCGTCCGGGCCGTCGAACCGGAGCGCCCGGGCGCACAGGCCGCCGATCGGCCGCGCCGCCACCTCGTGTACGAAGACGCCCTCGGCGTTGACACGGCACTCGGCGTGCACCGGCCCGTGGCGCAGCCCGAACGCCGCAGCGGCGGCGCTCACCGCTTCGCGCAGCCGTCCCTGGTCGACCGGCGTGAGCGCGGAGGGCGTGACGTAGATGGTCTCCTCGAAGAACGGGCCGTCGAGCGGCTCCGGCTTGTCGAAGAGGGCGAGCGTCCGGAGCGTCCCGCGCTCGAGCAGGCCTTCCAGGGCGAACTCGCGGCCGGGCACGAAGCCCTCGATCAACACCTCCTGGTTCGACGGATCGCGCAGCACGCGCACGTCCTTGCGCCGCAGGATGCGCCGGAGACGTTCGACGGCTTCGGCGAAGCCGCGCGGATCGTCCGCCCGGATCACGCCCCGGCTGCCGGCCAGGGCGAGCGGCTTGACGACGCAGGGATAGCGGACGGTCCGGGCGACCGCGACGGGATCGGCGTCGAGCCCGACCGTGGTGAACCAGGGCGAGGGCAGTCCCGCTGCGCGCATCCGCTCGCGGGCCAGCCGTTTGTTCGACGCGGCCCGCGCGGCGTCGGGCGGGTGACCGGGGAGCCCGAGGCGCTCGGCCGCCAGCGCAGCCAGCACCGTCGGGCGATCGCCCACGGCCAGCAGGCCGTCGATGGGCGCCGCCCGCGCCGCGGCCTCGATCGCGTCGACCGACTGCGCTTCTTCGTGGAAGCGCACGGCAATCGCCCGGTCGCGCCAGGGATCGTCGAGGTGACGGCACCGGTCGGTCGCGAAGACCAGCTCGACGCCGAGCCGCTCGGCCGCCTCGCCGAACGCGCGGATTTGGTAGCCGGTGGTGGTGGAGAGAAGAAGGACTCGGCGCATGAACGTGGAGAGGACTGAGAAGTGAGAAGTGAGAGTTCTCACTTCTCAGTGTCAGATCAGAGCCACCTGCTCCGATGTCGGCTCGGCTCAACAGTACCAGGGCTCGTTCAGATAGGGCACCGTCGCGCGCGGGCGCGCGGTTCCCTGCGGCGCCGGCGGCGCGGGCTCCGCGGCCTCGTGCGCCATCCGCCAGACCTCTTCGAACAGCTCACGCCGGGCGGCGCCCGGCTTGCGCCCGACCAGATCGATCACCTCCGCCTGCAGGCGATCGACGGCCGGGTCGGGATGCCGCCACGGATACGCGAGCGTCCCCGCGTCGAACGGCCCGACCAGGGCGCGGACCTCGGTGAGCTCCAGCATCCGCGACCCTTCCGGCACCAGCAGACGGATCCCGAGCTGGATTGGCGCGACGGCCTCGATCAGATCGAGCTCGGCGATCGCGCGGAGCAGCTCGCCATACCCGGCGCGGGTCGTCCAGGGCGTGAACGCCACGAACGTCGGTGCCAGCCCCAGCCCGGCCTCGCGACAGACGGCCACCGCGCGTGCGAGATCGGCGCGCGTATGGCCCTTCTCGAGCCGCGCGAGCACCTCGTCATCCACCGACTCGAACGCGCTCGTCACCAGCACGCAGCCCGTGTCACGCAGCGCCGGCAGGAGCGCGGCGTGCCGAAGCAGGTGTTCGACCTTCGCGGTGACGTCGTAGGTGATGCCCGGGAACTCGCGGCCGATTCGCCGGGCGACCGCCAGGGCGTGCCGGGGCCCGTTGAGGAAGTCCGGGTCGCCGAACGTGATGTGCCGCGCGCCCGCCGCGACCTGCGCCCCGATGTCCGCCAGCACGACGTCGGGCTCGACCACCCGAAAGCGGCCGCCGTAGATCGGCACGACCGGGCAGTGGCGACACCGATGGCGGCAGCCTCGGCTCGCCTCGGTGTAGCCCGCGACGCGACGGTCGTCCTGGCCCATCTGGATCGTCGCGTATCGGCTCAGCGCCGGAAGCCCGGTGCGATCCGGCACCCTGAACGACAGACGCGGCACGCCGCTCGCCGACGGCCAGCCGACCCGCGGCGGCGCCGCCTCGCGCAGCCCGCGAGCGAGCGCGACCAGGTCCGCTTCGTATTCGCCGCCCAGCACGCTGCCGATGCCGCGCGATCGGAGCAACGCGTCGTTGAGCGGCGCATACAAGCCGTAGCAGCACAGGTGTGCCGACGGATTCTCGGCGCGAACCCGCGCGATCACCGACAGGGCGAGCCGGGTCGCCGTGTGCATCGGCAGGTGCAGCGCGACGAGCCGGGCGTTGTGCACCGAGTCGATCGGCCACGCCTCCTTCGCGAGGTCGACCGACACCACCTCGAAGCCCGCGTCGCGGAGCCAGGCCGTCGGCGACGCCAGCCCGAAGGGCTGCCGGCCGAGGTCGTAGGTGGAGAGGAGGAGGACGAGCACTCGGGACATCTTATACCGTTACCATTACCGTTACCGTGCGGGGGCTGACGATGAGGGTGCGGGGGCTGACGATGAGGGTGCGGGGGCTGACGATGAGGGTGCGGGGGCTGACGATGAGGGTGCAGGCGCTGACGATGAGCGTGCGGGTGCACCACGGGGGTGCGGGCGCGCACGACGAGAATGCAGGCGCACGATGCGCGTGCAGGCGCACCACGAGTGTCCGAGCCCTGGTCCTGAACGCGCCTTGCAACTGGCACAGTCCCTGCTTGAGCTGGTGGCGTGGGCGCCAGGACATTTCGAGATCTCGAGGCCTGGCAGGTCGCGAACGAGCTGCGGCAGGACGTCCTGGCAATAACTGCCAGATTGCCGGCCGCCACGGACCATCGATTCTGCACGGGCCTGCGCGACGCCATCGGGTCGGTCTGCCGGAATCTCGCGGAGGGCTTCGAGCGGTACCACCATCGGCAGTTCGCGTTCTTCGTCCGTGTCGCGCTGGAATCGCTGGCAGAGGTCTCGGACCAGTTGGAGGAGGCGCTCCAGCGGACCTACATCACGCGCGACGAGTACGAGCGGCTGAATCGACTACGGGAACGAACGAAACAGTTGCTGAAAGGTCTGCTGAGTCATCTCTCATCGTCGGAAGTGCCCGGCCGCCGGCGGTAAGTTCCAGCCGCACGACCGTGCCGCTCCCGCACGACGACGATCTTTCGCACGACAAGCATGCCTCCGCACGACAAGGATTCTCCTCGCACGAGAAGCCTCCTCCTCGCACGACAAGAATCCCCCAATCGTGCTACCGTTCGCCCCATGTTTCTGACGGCCATCCTGGTCTACCTGGGCGTGCTGGTCGGCATTGGCCTGTGGCGCTCGCGCAAGGTGCGTACCGGCGACGACTTCCTGGTCGCCGGACGGACGCTCCCGGCGCGCGTCCTCGTCTTCACCCTGCTCGCCACCTGGATCGGATCGGGCAGCCTGTTTGCCGGCGCCGGTCTGGGCTACCGCGAGGGGTTCTCCGGCCTCTGGCAGTCGGCGGGCGCCTGGGTCGGCATCGCGCTCATCTACTTCATCGCGCCGCGCGTCCGGCGCATCGCCCAGTACACGGTCCCTGACATCCTCGAGCTCCGCTACGGTCCGGTGGCGCGCGTGCTCGGCACCGTGACGACGGTCCTCGCCTACACGACGATCGCCGCCTACCAGTTTCGCGGCGGCGGCCGCCTGCTCGAGCTCGTCGCCGGCGTGGACCCCACCACGGGCGCGCTGATGACGATGGCGTTCTGCGTCTTTTACACCGCGCTGGCGGGCATGCTCTCGATCGCCTACCTCGACGTCGGCAACGGCCTGATGATGATCATCGGCGTGACGCTGGGCGTGGGGTATCTGGTCGGCCACGCGGGCGGGATGGGGCCCGCGCTCGAGTCGCTGCGCCCCGAACAGCTGCAGATCTTCGGCACGATGACCTCGGGCCAGGCGTTCGCGCTCTTCCTGCCGACGATGTTCCTGGTGCTCGGCGAAGCGAACATGTACCAGAAGTTCTTCTCCGCCAAGGACGAGCGGGCGGCCCGCTATGCCGTCGTCGGCTGGATCGTCGGCACGATCGTTGTCGAGACGCTGATCGACTCGGTGGGCATCTTCGGCAGCCCGATCCTGACCGGCCTGAACGCCGAGCAGTCCGAAGCGATCGTCATTCGCGTGGCCACGCAGGTGCTGCCCAGCTTCCTCGGCATCCTGCTGCTCTGCGGCGCGGCCGCCATCATCGTGTCGACGGCCAACAGCTTCCTGCTCACCCCGTCGACGAACCTCATGCGCGACGTCTACCAGCGCTTCATCAACCCGCGCGTGAGCGACCGGAACATCGTGCTCTACACGCGCCTGATCGTGGTGGCGCTCGGCCTGGTCGGCTTCACGATCGGCAATTTCTTTCCGACGATCCTGGCGATGGCCCTCTGGGCCTACACGATGTACGGCGCGGGGATCACGCCGGCGCTGCTCGGCGCGTTCATCTGGCCGCGCGCGACGCGCCTCGGCGGCGTGCTCTCGATCGCCGCCGGCATGTCGGTGACCCTCGGCTGGGAGATCCTCGGCATGGCTCGGGCCGTCGACGGCAACCCGATGTACCCGTCGGCGCCGTGGCTGGGCCCGCTCAACAGCACGAACGGCCTCGCGACGGTGTACCCGGCGCTCTTCTTCTCGATCGCCACGCTCATCGTCGTGAGCCTGCTGACGAAGCGACCGAGCGCGGAGGAACTGAAGCCGTTGCGGTAGAGCGAAACGCGTGCGGACTGACACTTGTCGTGCGCACGGAGGCGAATCGTGCGCACGGAGATGTGTCGTGCGCACGGGTGCGATTCCTTAGCGCCGTGCCATTAGACCGTTACCGCCAGAAACGCGACTTCGGCCGCACGCCCGAGCCGTCGGGCGACGACCGGCTCGCGGCCCGACGCGCGTCCGGGACGAAAGACCGGTTCTTCTGCGTTCAGAAGCACCTCGCGAGC
>Ga0326597_10008399_pt1 | contig 13933 bp, 14 predicted proteins | sample RVTome_12_FD_203789 | JGI IMG/M metagenome (GOLD analysis project Ga0326597, IMG submission 203789) | Soil microbial communities from uranium-contaminated site in the Upper Colorado River Basin, Wyoming, United States - RVT100D185 | ecosystem: Environmental > Terrestrial > Soil > Contaminated >... | reverse complement strand
AGAGCTCGCCGCAGGAGGGAGCATGGGTCTCGCCGTCGCAATCCAGATGGATCCGATCGATACGATCAACATCGACGCCGATTCGACGTTCGCGCTGGCGCTCGAGGCGCAGGCGCGCGGCCACGCGCTGTTCCATTATCTGCCGCAGGCGCTGACCTTGCGCGACGGCCGGCTGTTTGCCCGAGGGCGGTCCCTGGAGGTGTATCGCCGGCACGGCAACCACCACCGTTTCGGGCATTTCGAGGAGCTCGATCTCGCCGGGCTCGACATCGTGCTGATGCGGCAGGACCCGCCGTTCGACATGGCCTACATCACGGCGACCCATCTTCTGGAGCTGCTGCCCGAGGAGGGCCCGCTGGTCGTCAACGATCCGGCCTCGGTGCGCAACGCCCCCGAAAAGCTGTTCGTGCTGCGCTTCAAGGAGCTGATGCCGCCGACCCTGCTGACGCTGGACGTCGAGGAAATCCGCGCGTTCTGGAACGAGCATGGCGACATCATCCTGAAACCGCTGTTCGGCAGCGGCGGCGCCGGCGTGTTTCACCTGCGGCCGGGCGACGAGAACCTGAACGCGCTGTTGGAGATGTATTCGGCGGTCCACCGCGAGCCGGTGATGGTGCAGCGCTACCTGCCCGAAGTGCGCCAGGGCGACAAGCGCATCATCCTGGTCGAGGGCGAGCCGGTCGGCGCCGTGAATCGGGTCCCGCCCGAGGGCGAGGCGCGCGCCAATCTGCATGTCGGAGGCCGCGCCCAGAAAACGACGCTGACCGACCGCGAAAGCGAGATCTGCGCCGCGATCGGACCGACCTTGCGGCAACAGGGTCTGGTGTTTGTCGGCATCGACGTGATCGGCGACTATATGACCGAGATCAACGTGACATCGCCGACCGGCATCCAGGAGATCGCGCGGCTCGACGGGGTCGATCTGGCGGTGAACATCTGGGACGCGGTCGAGGCGCGGCATGCCGCGCGCCGCGATCGCCTCCCGACCTAGCGCGGAAAATTCACGGGGTGCCAAAATCCGGGCTGCGCGCGCTTTCCTGATCCGGGCGGAGCGCGAAATGCGGGGCGCAACGGCCGATTCGCGGAGTTCTCTGGACCCGTTCGCTCGGCGCAGCCGGCAGCCGCTGCCAAGGCGGCGCGGTTTGGTCCGGCCGCTCGGATAAGACGGTCAGGGGCGCTATCGTGACCTCCCGGCATCGGTTTGGCGAGCCGCAAGGGGGAGGGCAGCCGATGAAGCCAGTACTGTTTGTCGTCGCGGCCGCCATCCTGGCGGGCGGATGTTCTCGGGACGAACCGGCCTCGGTCGCGAATCGGACGAGCTCGGAGGAGATCCTCAAACGCAACTGCGCCGACCCGAAATGGCGCGAGCAGAACCTGGGGCTGTGGTACTCGGTGTGCCGCCAGCCGGTGCGCTGGTAGCGTCCCGCGTCGGCAGGCGCATCAGAACTTCTTGAAACACTCCTTTCCCGGCGCCGCCTCCTTGAACGAGTCGCAGTCGATCGCGGTCACCTCCGCCAGCGGGTCGACCTGGACCGCCCAGGCGGTACCATCGGCGCAGCGCAGGCTCCAATAGGCGTTGCCCGCGCCGGGACCCGCGGCCACGACCCCCATCAGAAAGGCCTCGGTGCCGATGCACCACTGGCTGATCGCGCGGGCGAGCTTCGCGGCGCGTTCCGGCGGCTGGAGCTTGAGCAACTCGTCATTGGCCGGATTAGGCGACTTGCTCTCGGCGCCGGCCGCGCCGGAGACAAGAATCGCCGAAACCACCAGCACCGCACCCCAGGCTAACCGCAGCGCCATCCGTCGCCCCCGTTCTCTGCCCAGGTTTTACGGCAGCGGCGCCGGGTTGCGAAGCCCTGTCGCGCGCCGCCGACCCGACGCGAGGCCGCGGCCGAACGCGCGGGATGGTAGCGGCTCACGATTTTGCCGGCGGCATGCCGCGCGCGAGCAACTGCCGCAGCCCCTCGCCGGCCGCGATCGCGATGTTGTAGGCGACATCGCCCCACGCGCCATTCAGCAGCCCGCGGGGAACATCATTTTCCTGGCCGACCGTGCCGATTTCCGCGCCGTCCGCCCGACGCACCCGCCAGAGTATCTTGACGTGCTGCTTGTCCCGCGCGACCGGCGCGACCGCGACTTCGCCTTCGACGTAAAGATCGGCCTTGCCGGCGGCATCGACGATCGTCAGGTCCTGCCGCTGCAACACGGTCGTGATCGCCTTGGCGAGCGAGGTCGCGCCGTCGCCCGGCGCTCCGCTGACCTTGCGCACGGCCACCCGGACCCGGCCGCCTTGCTGCGGCCGCGTTGCAGCCGCGGGCGGCGCCTCGTCGGTCAGCAGCGGCGCCACCGCATCGGCGCTCAGCGCGGCCAGGCGCTCGACGATCGCGTCGATCCCGGTGCGGCGATCGGCGGCCGTTGCCTCGAGCCTGGCGTGGCGCTCGCCGAGCGTTCGCCCTTTTGCATCATAGAGCCGCCACAGCGCGGTCACGGCGGATCGGCCGCCTGTCGCGCGGGTCTCGAAAACCCGCCCATATAGCCGATAACTGCCACGGCCGGTGGTCTTGTCGCTGGCCGGGATTTCGCGCTTCAACAGAGCCGCGGCGGCCGCCGCGCCGAGCTTGGCCGCGATCGCCTGGGGCTGGCCCTCGATCGGCGCGATCGACACCCCGGCGGTGTCGGGGATTCGCAGCAGCGCGGCCGGCGGCCGATCATCGGCAAACGGATGCGGCAGCGGCTGGCAGGCGGCGAGCAGCGCGCTCAGAGCGAGAGCGGCCGGCCGGCGGATTCGCGGCACTGCGTCACAGCATCGCGCAAGTCGCGAGCAGGCCAAGCAGAAGGAAGACACCGAACATGATCAGATAGGGCATCGCGCGAGGCTACGGCGCGAGCGCGATCGCCGCGAGACCGCGGCCATAATCGGCTTCGCCGCGCAGGCAGGCGCGGCGATAGCTGAAGAACAATTCCTCCTCGGCGGCCGTGTCGTGCGGCGCCCGCTCGACCGCGGCGAGCCCGAGCCGCGACAGGCGATGCGCAATGTAGCCGGGCAGGTCGAACAGGAAATGGCCGCACCGTGTCGCCCGCCGGAAAAACCGGCCGTTGCCGGGATCGGCGGCAGCGAACGCTTGGTGAAAGTCCGGCCCGACCTCATAGGATGGCTGCGCGATGCACGGCCCGATCCCGGCCCGGATGCGCCCGGCGCGCGCGCCGAGCGCCGCCATCGCCGCGACCGTCGCTTCCATCACTCCGGCCAGCGCGCCGCGCCAGCCGCCATGCGCCGCGCCGATGATCCGCGCCTCGGGGTCGGCGAACAGAACCGGCGCGCAATCGGCCGCCAGTATGCCGAGCGCGATACCGGGCACGGCCGTGACCATGCCGTCGGCGCGCGGATTGTCCTCGCGGCGCCACGTCCGTTCGACCGTTATGGCGAGGGCGCCGTGAACCTGATGGCAGCTGACCAACCGGTCCGGCGACAGGCCGAGCCGGGCCGCCGCGATCGCGCGGTTCTGTTCGACGTTGCCGGGCTCGTCGCGCGAGCCGAAGCCGCAATTCAGCGACGCGAACAGCCCGCCGCTGACCCCGCCCTGGCGGGTGAAGAAGCCGTGGCGTATTCCGGGATCGGCCCCGGAGTAATCGGCGAGCGCGCTGAGCGTGATCATCATCGGTTGGCGGTCGTTGCAAACCCGGCTGGCGGCGGCAGCTCCGGCGAGGTTAACGCCATCACCTTGAACAGATTGCCCATCTGCGCCGGATCCAGCAAGCGCGCGAGGCCGCTCTCCAATCGGGCGCGCTGCGCCGCGGTGGCCCCCCGCGACAGCGCGGCGAGCCGCGCCTCGGCGCCGAGCGCCCGCAGGAACGCGCCTTGCGACACCGGTCCGTGCACCGCGGCGCCGGCTGCGCCTGCCGCCTCGGCGAAGGCCGCGAAATCGACATGCGCGCTGAGATCGGCCTCGCCTGGGGCCTCGAGCAACGACGCCGCGGCGTGCCGGCGCACGGCAGCCAGGGTCGCACCGGACCTGTGCGGGAAATATCCGTAGTCGATGAATAACGCCATGCCGGGTGCCGTATCGGGCCGGCGCGCCAGCCGGTCCCCGAGCGCCGCGGCCAGAGCGGCGGCGGCCGGACAGATCTCGACGACCGTGCCGGGCGGCGCGTCGCGCAACGCGGCCGGGATCAGCAGGGCGAGCGCGGGGCTTTCCGGACTTTCGACGATCGCCAGGCTTTCGGCGGCGTCGAGCGCGACCAGGCGCTCAGCCCAGCCGTGGCGGCCGCGTACCAATTGCCGAATCGGCAGCGCGTCGAGAAACTCGTTCGCGACGAGCAGCAGCGGGCCCTCGGGTAGCGCGTCGATACCCTCCGCGAAATGCGGCTCGGCTTCGGCGAGGCGGCGCCGCTGCACCTCGCGCAAGACCGGGCTTGCCTCGACCAGATGGAGCCGTAGCGCCCGGCGGAATCCGGGGACGGCTTGCGCGGCGCGCAGCAGATCGGCCATCAGCGTGCCGCGGCCGGGGCCAAGCTCGGCGAGGATCACCGGATCGGGCCGGCCGATGCGCTGCCAGAAATCGGCGAGGCACACGCCGATCAGCTCGCCGAAGATCTGGCTGATCTCGGGCGCCGTGACGAAATCGCCGGCGGAACCGAGAGGATCGCGGCGAGCGTAGTAGCCAGAATCGGGGTCATGCAGCGCCATCGCCATGAACGCCGCGATCGACAGCGGCCCCCCGCGCCGGATGCGCCGGGCGATCTTGGCGGCGAGGCCGGGCGGTGATGCGGGCATATGGCAGGCTAGGCGGATCCGCCGGCCGCCACCGGCTGCCGCCGCGCCCATGCGATCAACCCGAGCCCGGCGAGCAGCAACGGGATCGACAGGAGTTGGCCCATCGTCGTGCCGAAGATCAGATAGCCGAGATGCGCGTCGGGCTCGCGGAACAGCTCGCCCGACATGCGGGCCACCGCATAGCCGGCAAGAAACAGGCCGCTGAGCATGCCGGGGTAGCGCCGGGCGCCGCCGCGCTCGAAGGCCAGGAGCAGCAGGACCAGCACCAGGCCCTCGAACAGCGCTTCGTAGAGCTGGCTCGGATGGCGCGGCAGCGGTCCGCCGCCCGGAAACACGATGCCCCAGGGCAGGTCGGTGACGCGCCCGAACAGCTCGGCGTTGATGAAGTTGGCGATCCGCCCGAAAAACAGCCCGATCGGGACCGCCGCGCAGATGATGTCGGAAAACGCGAGCAGCGGAATGCCGCGGGCTCGGGCGAACAGCCATATCGCGATCGCGACGCCGATCGCGCCGCCATGGAACGACATCCCGCCGTGCCACAGATACAGCGCTTCGAGCGGGTGCCCGATATAGTATCCCGGCTGGTAGAACAGCACGTATCCGAGGCGGCCGCCGAGCACCACGCCGAGCGTGGCCCAAACCAGGAAATCGTCGATGTCGCGGCGCCGGACGAGGGCCGGCGCACGGTCCGCGAGCGACAGGCAATAGCGCCATCCGAGCAGCAGCCCCGCGATGTAGGCGAGCGCGTACCAGCGGATCGCGAACGGGCCGATCTCGATCGCGACCGGGTCGATTGGGGGGAATGGAATCGCGAAAAGCGGCATGGGGCCGATCGTTTTGCCTGACAAGCTGCGGGCGGGCGGCGGCTCGCGCCATTGTTATAGGCAGCGCCTCGATCGCCGCCAAGCGCGGCGCCGGCCGGTTCTACCGTCGCGGCCCGGTCAACCGGGAGGAGGCGGCGGCACTTGCGACGCGGCGGGCGGCGTCCCGTAGCCCGGCGGCCAGGTGTCGTAGAAGCCGGGTATCACAGCGGCCGCCGGAATGGCGACCGGCGCATAGCTGGGCAGCGGAGGCGTCGTCGCAGCGCCGATCGCGGCCCCGATGGCGGCCCCGGCTTCGACCCCGATGACGGCGCCGAGGCCCGGGTTGATCGCGAACGTGGCGCCGAGGCCGGTGCCGAGCGCGGCGCCCAACACGCCGCCGATCAGGGCGCGCTCGGCCATCTCCTCGGGATCGACGCGCACGACTTGGACCGCAGCGGCCTCCGGATCGAGGCGCACGACGTCGACGCTACCGTGATAAACCGGCACGCACCCCGATGCCGCCGCGGCCCCCGTTACCGCGAGCCCGACGAATGCCCTCCGGACAGCAAGCAACCGCATCGCCCACCCTCATCACGGCTCGCGCGATGATAGCAACTACGAAGGCGGTCCGTCACCTGGCGATTGCACCGCACAGCAACCCAATCAATGATCGCGTTTAGAAGGCTTGGCGGCGATCTGGCCGGGATGTGGCGGGCGGCCTCAGCGCGCCTGCGCGAGCTGCTGGCGCAGCGCCGCGATCAGCGCCTCGGCTTGGCCGCCACCGCGCTGAATGATCGAGGTGAATTCGGCCCGCTGCGTTGCCTTCATGCTGACACCCTCGACGACGACGTCGGCGACCAGCAGCCGCCCGCCGCGGTTGATGACATGCCAGTCGATCTGGATCGGGGAGACGCCGTCGCGCCATACGGAGCTGGTCACAACCGTCTCGCCGCCCCAAGGTCGACTGCCGGTGACCCGGAACGGCGAGTCGGCATATCGGCTGAGCCGAATCGTATAGACCTGCACGAGATAGTCTCGGAAAAGCGGCAGGTATTGCTGGTACGTGGCCGGCGACATCGTGCGTACGTAGGGGCCGAGGACGAAGCGCGCGATCTCCGGCAGGTCGAAATTGCTTTCGAGGAGCTGCCGGAACCGCGCCTCCTGTTGCGCTCGTGGAACCGACGGGCTCAATGCCCACAGCCCTTGCGCGCCGAGATTGCTGATAAAGGCGGCGGCGTCTTGCGCGGCGGCGCCGCGCGGCGCCCCAATGACGAAGACCGCCAACAGGAGGCCCGTGCCGGCCGCGTGCAGGGTTCTGAACCAGAATAGTCTCATCGCCTCGGCGCTGGCGAAATTTGCGTCTGCATCGGGTCAACGCTCCGGGATGGCGTCCGTCGGCCCGGTTCGACCCGGCTTTCGGATTTTTTCGTGCTTGCCCGCGACTCCCGGACCGGCACCGCGCCGGCACCTTCGGTTGTTTGTCCTTGGAGCTCGGACTGGAAAAGTAGCGAGCGGCCGCGACGCATAACGCAGCTCAGCCGGCCTCGCATCCCTGATCTGCGCCACGCAGATGGCGTCTTTGCCCAAGCGGCGGCGCCATGGACTTTGCCGCGCCGCCATGGCTATCGTGGTGCCGCCATGCACTACCGCATAGAGCCATGCACTATCGCATAGAAATGCCGCACACCCGCAAGGGCTTTGCCCGGGTCAACTTTCCGGGCCGGATCATCGCGCTCGAGGCGGCGCAGCATGTCGGCCCGGTGTGGCTGGTCGACGTGACCGACTTGACCGGCAACCAGGAGGGGGCGGTGACCGTGCGCGCCGACAATGCTGGGGATGCGGTCTGGCGGGTCGCGCGCGCGGCGGTCCGCGCCGTCTCGGAAATGACCGACAGCCCGATCGACGGGGAGATCAAGCCCAGCCCCGACGGCCACCCCTACAACTCGCCATAAGCCACCTCTACAACTCGCCATAAAAGGGGGAGAGAAAGCATGCCAAGCGCGACCGGCAACGGCGACACGCTGATCTGGAATTTCCGGCAACTTGCCCATCATTCGCTCGACGGCTTCGGCGGGATGGGCGAGGGCATGTCGATGCAGCTCGCCAAGGACGGACGGCGCATCCTGTGGCTCGCGCATGAAAGCGCGCCGAAGAACTACACGGCCGTCGACGTCACCGACCCGAAGACGCTGAAGATCGTCGCGCGCGCCGACCTGCCGCAATCGCATATGCGCTCGAACTCGCTCGAAACGGTCGGCGACATCCTGGCGATCGCCTACCAGACGACAAAGCCGGGGCTGGAGCCGGCCGGGGTCGAGCTGCTCGACATCTCGACGCCGGAGAGCCCGAAGCGGATCGCCTTCTTCGACCGTTCGGGGCCGAACTCGCGCGGCGTGCACCAGCTGTGGTTCGCCGACGGCGAGTATATCCACATGAGCGCTGGCGCGCCCGATTCGCGCCCGACCAACCCGAAGGACGACCAGTTCTACCAGTGCATCGACGTCAGGAACCCGTCAAAGCCGGTCGAGATCGGCCGCTGGTGGCTGCCGGGGACACAGGAGGGCGACAATGTCGCCCCGCCGATGCGTCACCCCGAGGGCTTCGACAGCGGCTTCCGGCCGCACAACACCAACGTCTATCCCGAACGCCCCGACCGCGTGTACATGGGCTACATCGACGGCGGCATGATCATCCTCGACATCGCGGACAAGGCGCATCCGAAGATGGTCTCGCGCTGGGACTACCACCCGCCCAATCCCGGCTTCACGCATACGGTGGTGCCGTTCTTCGCGCGCGACCTGTTGGTGGTCAGCGACGAGGCGACCCGCAACGACGGCACCGACTGGCCGAAACTGGTGTGGATCGTCGATAATCGGACCGAGCAGAACCCGGTGCCGATCGCGACCTGCCCGTTGCCGCCGGTCGAGGTCTTCTCCCGCCGTGGCGGCCGCTACGGCGCGCATAATCTGTGGGAAAATCTGCCGAAGGAAGGCTGCTGGAAATCCGACACGATCGTCCTCGGCACGTTCTTCAACGGCGGCCTGCGCGCCTTCGACCTGTCGAACCCGTACCAGCCGAAGGAGGTCGCCTATTTCGCGCCGCGGGTCGACGGTGCGCCGACCGGGGCCTGCCAGATCAACGACGTGTTCGTCGACGACCGCGGCATCGTGTTCTGCGTCGACCGCCACGTCGGCGGGCTCTATGCGCTCGAGATGGATTTTTGATTCCGCTCAACCGTCATTCCCGCGAAAGCGGGAATCCAGGGCGGCAAAGTAAACATCATCAGTTGCTCCTGGACCCCCGCTTTCGCGGGGGTGACGCACTTGTCAGGCGCGGTTTGCTTTGAGTGGCAGTACCGCAGCCGACCTCTTTGCCGGCGCCGATGCGAGTCCGTTTGGGCGGCGGCAGCGGCGGCCGCGCGGGGCGCGCATCCCGGTCACGGTCGTCACCGGGTTTCTCGGCTCGGGCAAGACGACGCTGATCCGCGAACTGTTAGCCCGCCCCGAGGGGGCCAATACCGCCGTCGTCATCAACGAGTTCGGCGAAATCGGCATCGACGGCGCGCTGCTGCGCGCGTCGAGCGACGCGACCGTGCTGCTTGGCAACGGCTGCCTGTGCTGCACGGTGCGCACCGACCTGCAGGAAAGCCTGCGCACGCTGTTCGCCGACCGCGCGCGCGGCGCGGTGCCCAGCTTTCAGCGCGTGGTGATCGAGACCAGCGGGCTGGCCGACCCGGGCCCAGTGCTGCAGACCTTCGCCAGCGACCGCGCGCTCGGCCAGGAATTCCATTTGCAGGCGCTGGTCACCGTCGTCGATGCCGTGAGCGGCGCGGCGAACCTTGACCGGATGCCCGAGGCCCGCCACCAGGTGGCGCTCGCCGACCGCATCCTCGTCAGCAAGACCGACCGCGCCGATCACGCCGCCGTCGCGCGGCTGACGGCGCGCGTTCGCGAACTGAGCGCGGCGCCGATCGCGACGGCCATCAATGGCGCGATCGACCCCGGTTTCCTAGTGGACGAGGCGCCCGACCTGGCGGCGCGGCTCGCCGCTCATAACCACGACCACGCGCACGCCCATTCGCACGGGATCGACAGCTTCGCGCTGTTTTTCGACGCGCCGCTGCCGTGGCCGGTGTTGGAGCAGGTAATGGCCGTGCTGACCGCGCTGCGCGGCCCCGACCTGCTGCGCGTCAAGGGTTTGGTCGCGGTCGAGGGCTGCCGCGGGCCGGTGGTGATCCACGCCGTGCAGCACGTCGCGCACCGGCCTGTCGAGCTCGATGACTGGCCCGACGGCGACCGCCGCTCGCGCCTCGTCTTCATCACACGTCATCTCGGCCGGAACAGGGTCGAGGCGTTGTTTAGCGCGGTCTGCTCGATTGCCGCGGCGTAGAACGCGGCATTTCTTGTTGAGCTGGATCGGGGGCGGACAGTTTGCAGTGCGCACCGCGGACCCGAGTTTACGGACGGGTCACCATGTATATCTTGAAGTTGCCCGGATCGTTCACCGGGTCGATCGCCTTGTGATAGTAGAGGCGCTTGCCATCGTCGCTCAGTGTCGGTCCCTCCACGAAGCCGTCCGCCGCAACAATCAGCTGAATTGTGCTGAAGGATTCCGTCGTGGACGTGCGGCGCGCGACGTACATCTGCGGCGCTGCGCCGGGAGACGTACGGGTGAAGAAGAGCTCAAGCCCATCCGAGGAAATATTGGCTGCGTAGTTGAGCTCGCCGTTGTCCCCGTTGACCTTGGCGAGGAGCGTGTCGGAATTTGAAAGTTTGCTGAATGTCGCGTGTCCGGTCTTTGCTGCAACGTACATGGTCACCTCCGTCGGAGGCGAGCCTGGAGGCGAATTCGGATCAAAGTACGCATTGGCATAGTACATCGTATTTCCGTCCGGGCTGACGCCCGTATCCATCGTGACCCACTGCATTATCCCGGGAGCCAGGCCGTCGACGGGCTGGACGTCAGTGACGGTACCGTCCGCGCCGAGTATTCCGACAAACGTGGAGATAAAAGTCTCGTCGTAGTCCTTCAGGTTCGTGTAGTAGAACTGGTTTTGATCATCCATCGTCGGGCCGGCCTCGAGCGATGTCGGCTTCTCCGGGTCCAAGTTGTTGACGCCTGGCAACTCTCCAACGTAGGTGAAGGTCGTGTCATCGACGCGTGTCGCATAGTAGATATTCGTGTCGGCGCTCGGATCGTTGCTGTTGTTGAAGAAGAGATACTGCGGCTGCCCATCCGGCGACGAGCGCAACAGGAAGGGTTCCATGGCTATGCCGTTGTAGCCCTCAATCGTGACCGGCTGAGGAGCGGCAAACGCGCTGGGGTCGGCGACCGACGATACCGCGACGGAATCTGTTACCTTGGTGCGCCGTTTTGTACACGTGAAGGAATAGCTCAACGGAAATTGGACCGGGGGCGTTGCGATATCCGTGGCGGACAACGGTACCGACCCCTCATGGATCGTCATGTCGCCGATTTTCACGACGACCGAGCATGAATCCACGTTTTGTGAGGTCCACGAAAAATAGGCGACCGTACCGTTGGGGACGGTGATCGGCCCATCGGAACCATTGATCTTTGCGTCAACCGAGCTCGTGGTGCCCCCGCCTCCCCCGCCGCCCGGCTTTGCGGCCGATGCGGTCGAAGCAAGACCGACGGTCACGACAGAGGCACACAGCGTGACGCCCAGCGGTGCGAGAAAAACTCGCCGGAGAGTAGAATGTTTCATGCGATAAATGTATCATGCGCCCTGTTCTCGCGTCGAGCGTTTTTATTCAAAAAAGCGCCAAACCGCATTGTGTTTGACCCTTTCTGAAATGACGGCTTGACCGAGAGCGCGGGGTGCCGCCCATCGCCGGCATCGGTGTCGGGGTAGCCAAAGCGGGCGCTTCAGAGGCCCAACATCAGCGAGAGGTTCTGCACGGCCGCGCCCGAGGCGCCCTTGCCGAGATTGTCGAGCCGCGCCACCAGCACCGCCTGGCGCCGCGCCTCGTTGGCATAAACGCACAGTTCGAGGCGGTTGGTGTCATTGAGCGCCAGCGGTTCGAGCTTGCCGTCCGCCGCCGGTTCGACGACCCGCACGTACTCGCAGCCGCTGTAGAATGCCGCGAGCGCCTCGTACAGGTCGGCGCCGCGCGGTTGGCCGGGCAATGTGTCGAGATGCAGCGGCACCGACACCAGCATGCCCTGCCGGAAATGCCCGACCGACGGCACGAAGATCGGACGCCGGGTCAGCCCGGCATAGAGCTGGGTTTCGGGCACGTGCTTGTGTTCGAGACCGAGCGCGTACAGCTCGAAGGCCGGCCCGGCGTCGCGGTCATGCGCCTCGATCATCGACCGGCCGCCGCCCGAATAGCCGCTGACCGCGTTGATCGAGATCGGATGGCCGGGCGCGATCAGCCCGGCCTCGACGAGCGGCCGCAACAGCCCGATCGCGCCGGTCGGATAGCAGCCGGGATTGGCGACCTTGCGCGAAGCGGCGATATGCCCGGCCTGGTCCCTCGCCATCTCCGGAAAACCATACGTCCACGCAGGATCGATCCGGTGCGCGGTGCTGGCGTCGAGCAGCTTCGGGGCGCCGGCCCCGAGTTCGTCGGCGAGCGCCGCCGATTCTCGCGCCGCATCGTCCGGCAGGCACAGCACGACAAGGTTCACCTCCGCCATGATGTCGCGGCGCGCCACGGGATCCTTGCGCAGCGCGGCGGCCAGGCTCCTGACCGTGACCTCTGGCAGCGCGTCGAGGCGGGCGCGGATGCCGAGGCCGGTCGTGCCGGCCTCGCCGTCGATGAACACGCTGGGCTTGTTGCCTTTCATCTGCTTGCTCCTGCAACGAAAAACCCCGCCGGGGGCGGACCGGCGGGGTCTGGCTTGTACCGAGAGGGAGATGCTGGTCAACGCGGAGGTGCGCAACCTCGTTGATGACCGGCAGCTCGCGCCACGCAAACCATGAGCGCCCCGCCGCGGCAGGCCCCCACCCTTCCCTCCCCCGCAAGCGGGGGAGGGTTAGGGAGGGGGCGGCGTCGGCGTCGTTCGTGGCGCGGGAGAGTCGAAAGCATGCGACGGAAGCTAGGAGGGCGGCCCGCCTCCGTCAATAGATCCGTCATTGCGAGCCCACGGGTCCCGGCCGAAGGCCGACCCGAGGACAGGCTCCGCGAAGCAATCTCGGGCAGGACCGACCCGTTTGATCGAGATTGCTTCGTCGCCTGACGGCTCCTCGCAATGACAGATTTATGCGCCGGCCTTGCCGAATTCGGCGAGCAGCGCGTCGCGCACCGTGTCGAGGTCGAGCCTATGCGCCTCGATCAGGGGCGCGGTCTCGATGATGATCTCGTCGATGTCGCCGATCAGCTTGAGGCGCTTGTACAAATCCTCGCTGTCGAGGCCGAGCCCCTCGCCGAGCAATTCCATGAAGTTGACGATTTCGAAGCTGCGCCCCTCTCCGGCGTCGCAGATCTCGCGGTGGCAGGCGTGATAGATCGTCGCCAGGGTCGTCACCCCGGCATCGGCGACGGCGGCCAGTTCGCGCCGCACCAGTTCGCGCTTGTACGCGGGCAATTGCGCCAGGCTGTTGGCCTGGGTCCCGACCCGCGGCACGTCGATCTCGACCAGCTCGGCGCCGGGAATGATCGACAGCAGCTTCTTGACCGCGCCAATGATCTCGGGAAAGACCGGGCGCTCGTGCAGCGCGATTTTCTTGTCGACCCGCCGCTGCATCAGCGCCGCGAGGCGGTCGGCATGCGCCGCGAGAAAGGTCAGGAACGGGTTCAGGTCGAACGGCTTGGTGCCGAACTGCTTCTCGTAATTCGGCAGCGACACCTCGCCGATCGAGATCTGGCAGGACGGGCACCATGACAGCACGGTCGAGGCTCCAGCCGCCGCGAGCCCGTCGATCGTCGCGTAGGCGACCTTGTTGTTCGCGACGAAATCGCCGGCGCGGTACTGGTACACGCCGCAGCATTGGCCGACCCCGCCCATGACCTCGTAATCGACCCCGAGCAGGTCGAGTATGTCGAGGCATAAGAGCGCGATGTGCGGCGTCTTCAGGACGTTGCAGCCGGTGTAGAACACGACCTCGGGCGGGCTGGTGCGCGGCGCGCGCGACGGCGCGAAGCGCGCCAGCGTCTCGGGCGGGATCTGCAGCCGCGACAGCACCCGCACGCCGCGGCTCATCGTCTGGAAGCCGCCCCGCCAGCGCGCCGCCAGTGGGCCGCTGCCGGCGTTGCGGCGGGCGAAGCCGCGCGCCAGCTGCACCATGAAGCGCGGGTTGATGCCGTGCTTGCAGGCCGGGATGCAGTAGCCGCTGCCGCTGCAGGCTTCGGCCCACCGGACCGCCGCGTCGTCGCCGTCGCCGCCGGTG
>Ga0326597_10008397_pt1 | contig 13934 bp, 8 predicted proteins | sample RVTome_12_FD_203789 | JGI IMG/M metagenome (GOLD analysis project Ga0326597, IMG submission 203789) | Soil microbial communities from uranium-contaminated site in the Upper Colorado River Basin, Wyoming, United States - RVT100D185 | ecosystem: Environmental > Terrestrial > Soil > Contaminated >... | reverse complement strand
GTCGCTGGCGGCCGCTGAAACCATCGTCGCCGTGAATCGAATGGCTCGAGAGATCGGCGAGGGCGCTCTGGCAACGACGGGGTTGATCGACGTTCATCCAAATTCTCGCAATGTCGTGCCGGGCCGCGTGTTCGTGACCGTCGATCTGCGGCACGCCGAGATCGAGGTGCTCGATCAGATGGAAGCGAGGCTGAAGGAAATCGTCACCGCAATCTGTTCGGAGCACCGGATTTCAGAAACGCTCGATCGCCTCTGGGATTCGCCGCCTGTTCGGTTCGATGACGCATGCGTCGACGCGGTCCGGGTGTCTGCAAGAAAAGGCGACCATCCACTCCGAGAGATCACCTCCGGCGCCGGCCACGATGCCGTCTATGTTTCGAAAGTTGCCCCTACGGCAATGATCTTCATTCCCTGCAAGGACGGAATCAGCCACAACGAAATCGAAAGTGCGAGGCCCGAACATGTCGGAGCAGGCGCATCCGTGTTGCTGGATACGGTTCTCCTGCGCGACCGACATCCGGATTGACGACGCTCGGATCAGCAGCTCTGGTTGGAATCTCGAGTCATTCGTCATCAATGAGATTTTCGTGTAACGAAACGAAGCATCTCCTAGAGGAAAGAAGGAACCCATGCCGCAGCGATCACTGAAGAAATCAAACGAGCATTTCAAGCGCGCCCTGAAGAGCATGCCGTTGGGTGTTGCGTCCAACTTCCGCTACTGGGGCGAACAGAAGACGCTCTACGTCAAGAAGGGAAAGGGCGCGCGATTCTGGGACATCGATGACAATGAGTACATCGACTATCGGATGGGTTATGGCCCCGCAATTCTCGGCTACGCCGACGACCGCGTCGATGCCGCTGCGCGCGAGGGAATGGAAGTCGGTGGCGTATTCGCGCTGGCTACCGAGCTGGAAGCCGTCGTCGCGGAGCGCATCCAGAAGATGGTTCCGTCGGCAGAGCTCGTTCGCTACTCGAATTCGGGCACAGAGGCGGTCATCTCGGCCCTGCGGTTGGCCCGAGGCTATACGGGCAAAGACTCCTACATCATCGTCGAAGGCGGCTATCACGGCCTTCACGACGCAACCCTCTGGCAGGCTGCGGTCGACAAGATGAGTCCCAGCGATTTCGCTCCCCCCCTCGTGCCGTACAGCGAGGGCGTTCCACAGCTCATCAAGCAACTGATCCACTGCGTTCCCTTGAACGACGCCAATTTCCTCGAAGATGTTCTCAAGAAGAATGGCGACCAGATCGGTGCGTTCCTGATCGAGCCGATCATGGGCAACTGCTGTGGAATCTGCGCCCAGGCCGACTACGTCAAGGCAGTTCGGGAACTCTGCGATCGCCATGACGTGGTGATGATCATCGACGAAGTGAAGACGGGGTTTCGGGTCGCGCGCGGTGGTGTCCAGGAACTGATGGGCGTGAAGGCGGATGTCTGCACCTTTGCGAAGGCACTCGCCAACGGTTATCCGATTTCGGTCGTCGCGGGCCAAGAGGAAATCATGCGCAAGATCGGCAAGGGCGTCGCTCACGGCGGAACCTACACCGCCCATTCGGTATCGATCGCGGCTGCGAACAAGACATTGGAGATCCTCGACGAGACCGATGCGCTGAAGACGATCGAGACATATGGCAAGAACCTGCAGGCGGGAATCTCGAAGATCCTCGACGCGCGCGGTATCGCGCACAATTTCGTCGGACATGCTTCGATGGCGGGTCTATTCTTCGCCGAGGATGCACCCACGAACTACCGCGATTGGGTGAATAGCGACTACACGCTCTACGACGCGATGGCACAGCATCTGCACAATCTGGGAATTCTCTGTGAGCCGGACTCGCGCGAGCCCTGGTTCATCTCAGAAGCCCACGATGACGCGTGCTTGAAGGAGACGGTCGAAAAATTCGAGATCGCCCTCGATACCACCCTCGAGCAACTCGGACGAAACTAGAGCGGGATTGGACGCGTCCGCACAGACGGGGCCGCTAGGAGCCTGACCCAAGACTCACGAAAGGGCCGAAAACGTGCGCTCTAACGCAACGACAACACGCAAGAGCACCCTCAATCCGCATCTTGGGTCAGGCTCCTAGTTGGTTTCTTTGGGGATGATCAGGGCGTCTACGACCACGGCACGATCGGGTAGGGCGACCAGCGGGTTGACATCGATTTCCGAGATCGACCCGCCGAGGTCTTCGGCGAGGGCCGAAAGGCCCATCACGGCGTCGACGATGGCGTCGATGTCGGCGGGCTTCCTGCCGCGCGCGCCCTTCAACAGCGCGGCTCCACGCAGGCGCATCAAGACCCTGCGAACGGCGTCCGGCGTGGTCGGGACCGTCAGCATCGAGACGTCCTTGAGCACTTCGACGAAGATACCTCCCGTGCCGAGGGTCAGCATCGGTCCGAACTGGGGATCGTTGACGACGCCGAGGATCAGCTCGGTTCCCTGCGGGATCATCTGCTGGACGAGAACCTCCGCGCCCAATCGCTCTTCGAAGTCCGAGTAGGCTCTCGAGAGTTCGTCGCGATTCGCGATTCCGAGGCGAACGCCGCCTCGCTCCGTCTTGTGGAGGTCGGCGCTGGTCTTTAGCACGACGGGATAGCCGATCTCCTCGCCTGCGCTCAATGTCTCCGCGAGCGTACTGGTCTGGATCTCCCGCGTCGTGGCGAGCCCGTATGCGGCGAGGAACTGCTTGCTGTCGTGTTCGCCGAGCGCACCCGAAGCGCTGCGAAGGCGCTCGTGCAACTCTGAAAGATTTGTCGGGCGCACGACACGGCACGGCTGTGCGTTTGCATTGGCGGCGCGATCGCGCTGGAAGGCGCTGTACTCGACGACGTGGCGCGCGGCTCTCAGTCCGGTTTCGGTGCCCATCAAGACCGGAACCCCCATCTCTCGCAATTCGCCGGCCTGTTTGTCGCTCGTTGCGTCACTCAGGTGTGCAAGAGCGGCTAGCGGATTGCGTAGCTCGCTCAACAGCGGGCGGACGATCTTCGCATACCAGGAGTCGCGGTCATCCATCGGAGGCAGATCGACCGCCAACAGCGTGATTCCCGTCGAGGGATCGGCATCGAGCGCCTGGATGGCCTTCGCGTAGATGTCGTCTGCGCCATTTCCAGTTCCCCACGCATCGAGGGGGTTGACGGGGTCGAGACCGGGTTCGAGCACCTCGCTGAGCTTGTGCTGGGTTTCTTCGGCAATCGGTGTGAATTCGACGCCCTCGGATTCACCCAGGTCGACCAACAACGCGCGCTGCCCGCCTGAATCGAGTATGGCCGACACGAAGCGCGTCTTCGTTCGCATCCCGGTGGCAAACAGTTCGAGCGTGTCCAGCAATTCGTCGGTCGATCGCACGCGGCGAACCCCGTAATGCTCGAAGAGCGCATCGTAGGCGCCGTCCTCGCCCGCGAGCGCACCGCTGTGCGCGCGGGCGAGCTGTGCGCCGCGCTCGCTTCGACCGGTCTTCAAGGCGACGACGGGGATGTCTCGTTCCGCCGCTTCGACGAGCGCAGCCGTGAAGGTCGCCGGATCGCGAACGGTTTCGAGAAAGAGGCCGATCACTCGAGTCGATTCATTCTCGAGCGCGAATTGCATGTAGTCCGATAGCGTCGTCACGGCCTCGCTACCGGCCGAGATGATGTAGTTGAATTTCACGCCGCGCTGATTCTGGAGAAAAGCCTCCCACACAGAGCCGCTGTGACAGATCATCGTGGCGTTGCCCGTCGGCGTCTTCGTGTTTACCCGATATCCCGATACCGCCAATCGATGACAAGGAGCCACGAAACCCATCCCGTTCGGGCCACATAGGACGATGTTGTTTTCCCTTGCGATCTTTCCGAGTCGATCCTTCAGCGAGGGTTCGCCTTCGATCGGCTCCGAGTACGCGCTCGCAAAGATGACGGCGGCGGGAATTCCGCATTCCGCAACCTCCTCGAGCGAAGCGACCAGTCCGCTATTGGGCAGCGCGAGAATGGCGAGGTCTGGCCGGTCGGGAAGATCGCGCAGTGAGGGATAACACGGACGATCGTAGAGCGAGTCGTAGCGCGGATTGACGCCGTAGATCACACCCGCGTATCCGAATCCACTTACGTTCTCTGCGAGGATTCCACCGAAGCGCCCAGGCTGGCTGATTCCGACGATTGCGACGGACTTCGGATCGAGTAGAGGTGTCAGGTCCTGACGGTGATCGTTCTGTGTGGAGGTATTCATATTGGCGCCTGTGATCGTTGTTGACCGGGCTACGCGTATTTGCCGGATTGTCCCTGCTGCCGGGCCCCATTTGGTAACTCAAAACCACGTTGACGAGCCACCAGCCCTCAGTATTTTCTGACGGTCTTCCGCCTTTCAGATCGAGTCGTAACGGTTGCCCAGCAGTTTTGGAGGCCCGTTGATGGGGTCGAGTGGATGGGGATCGAGGCTGGATCGCCGATGAACACTTCAGTCGAATTCGTTCGGCGGATCATTCCGATGGGTTTGCTGTTGGGAGTCCTGGTTGCCAGCGCCGGCTGCCCACGCGGATCCGGCGACCCCCTGGAAAGGATTCGCGGGCTTCACGATCGGGACCGATACGAGGCGACTCTCGACGATTTGCGGGAACTCATGGACGAGGATCCCACCGATCCCGAGGTAAACTACCTGTTCGCCAAGACCCTGATGCATACAGGAGAGCCCTCGCTAGCGATCTGGCCGCTGCGACGAGCCGTGAAATCGCCAGAGTACGCGTTTGATGCGGGCATGATGCTCGCGCTGGCCACGCTCGATTCCCGAACTCCGCAGGATGCGATCGGCGCGGTCGATCTCGCGCTCGCGGTCGATCCGAACAACGTCGAAGCCCTGGCACTGCGCGCACGCGCAAACGTCAGGGCCGGCCACCACTCAGACGCGCTTGCCGATGTCGCGCGGGCCTTCGAACTCGACCCCGGCAATCCCGCGATCCTGGTGCCGCGCGTTCTCGTGCTCCTCGAGTTCGACCGTGTCGATGAAGCCGAAGCCGCTCTCGATGCCGGTAGACACGCGGCGGAAACGAGCGAAGGCCAGGCCAGCGAGGAAATTCAGGCGAGGCTGTGTCTCACGAACGCAGCATTCGCCCTCGACAACGGAGATTGGAAGAGCGCCGAAGTCATGTACGCAGATTGTTTGGACGCGTATCCCGCTGACCCACGCGTCGTGCTTTGGGGCGTCGATTTCTACGACGCCATCGACGAGCCGGAGCGTGCAACAGCTTTGCTGCGACGCACCTTCGAAGACACCGGCGCGTCAGAATTCGGCTACGCGCTCTCGCGGCGCGCGAGGCGGTTGGGCGAACGGGGCACCCGCCGAGGCGTGCGAGCAGAGCCTGGTCGTCATCTGGGACGCGCTGCCAGGCGCTGACGACGACTGCGGCAGGGACGCCCGAATTCGACAGCCGTGCCGCGGGGTTCACCAGCGTAATTGCGACTCCGAAATCGGTGTTTTTCGACGGATCGAACAGGAGCACTCGGCTTGGCGTCGACCACTTTGAATGTCTATCCTCCGAACGGCCCATCAAGTGCGAACACGAGGCAACTTGCACAGTCAATCGTGGGGTGCTCTGCCGCGACCGGGCCAACGCGAGCGATCGCCTGCTCGAAAAGATCCGAACCTTCGAGTCTTCGATTCTCCGAGCCTTCGAGTGAATGGTGAGGGGCACGAGCAATCCATGAGGTGCGACTCGGTGAGGGGAGACAGCTGGAAGGGCGATGCCCTCGCGCCGAGGTCCGGTTCGAATCCGGACGTGAGACGTTCGAAGCTGGCAATGGATCAACACTTTTTGCTTGCGGTCGCGGGGCGAAACGAGTATATGCCTCCGATCCGGCCTCAGGCCCCCCACAGGCGTCGCTACCGCGGCGTCCCCAAATTCTGATTTCAGGAGGTTTCCAATGGCAACCAAATACGACGCCATCGTTATTGGGGCTGGTCACAATGGGCTGATCTGCGCCGCCTATCTCTCCAAGGCCGGCAAGAAGGTGCTGGTGGTCGAGCGCCGCAGCAAGATCGGCGGCGCGACTGCAACCGAAGAGATCTTCCCCGGTTATCACGTTTCCACCGCATCGTACGTGATGAGCATGATGCAGAAGAAGGTGATCGCAGACCTCGAGCTTCCGAAATACGGCTGGAAGATGATTCCGATGGACTGCCTCTTCACGCCGTTCGAAGACGGCCGCTCGATCGCGATGTTTGGTGACCACAGAAAGACGCAGAAAGAGATTGCCAAGTTCTCGAAGAAGGACGCCGAGATGTACCCCGTCTTCGAGGCCTTCCTCGAGGATGCGGCCAAGTTCGTCCGCCAGATGCTCTTCATGACGCCTCCGAATCCGACCTCGCGCAAACTGCGCGACCTGAAGTCGCTGCTCCAGCACGCCAACGCGGTCCGCAAATTGGGCACCAAGGTCTTCAGGATCATGGATCTGATGACGATGAGCGTCTCCGAATTCCTCGACATGTACTTCGAGTGTGACCAGATCAAAGCCGTCAAGGCCTACTACGGTTCGATCGGCACCTTCCTCGGGCCCCGTTCGCCCGGGACCGCCTACGTGCTGCTGCACCACCTGATGGGTGACCTCGGTGGCGCCGGCGGCTGGGGGTTCATGAAGGGCGGTATGGGTGCAGTGCCGGATTCCATCGCGGGAAGCGCGAAAGCCAAGGGCTGCGAAATTCGCACCGATGCGGAAGTCGCCCAGATCCTCACCGAGAACGGCCGGGCGACGGGCATCGCGCTCCAAACCGGCGAAGAGATCTTTGCGGATATCCTCATCACGGGCGCGGACGCGCAGACCACCTTCCTCAAACTGCTCGATACCAAGCAACTCCCGACGGATTTCGTCGAGGAAATTCGCAACATGCGGACCTTCAGTACGGCATTCAAGATCAATATGGCCGTCGATCGACCGCCGTCGTACAGAGCCTTCAAGCCCGGAGAGACCGACGTCGACTACCCGAACTACGTGCACATCGGCCCGACGATGGAATACCTCGAGAAGGCCTACGACGACGCCAAGTACGGTCGCCCGTCCACGCGGCCGTTCTTCACCCCGTGCGTTCCGACGATGGTCGATCCGGATCTCGCACCTCCCGGCAAGCACATCGTCAACGTGTTCGGCGGACACGCTCCGTACGAGCTCAGGAATTCGACGTGGGATCAGGAACGCGAGAAGTACGCGGACCAGGTTCTCGACGTATTCAACGAATTCGCACCGGGATTCTCGGATTCGGTGATCGATCGCCAGATCCTGATGCCGCCGGATCTCGAGCGGATCTTCGGCTTGCCGCAGGGTCACATCTTCCACGGTGAGCTGACGTTGGATCAGCTCGCCTTCATGCGCCCCGCGCCCGGGTACGCGGATTACCGCACGCCGATCCGCAATCTCTGGCAGTGCGGCTCCAGCACGCACCCGGGTGGTGGCGTGATGGGAATGGGCGGTCACAACGCGGCGCGCGAGATACTCAAGGGTTGGTGATGCTTCGGCGCCCCGATCGGGGCGCCGAGATATCGCTTCAGGGCGGAGCCCCGAAACAGCGGGATTCACACTCCCAGATGTGAATCGACCGGCTGAAAGAAGCCGGAGAGAAGGAGAAGCGAGATGAAGCTCACGCCGCTCTATCAAAAACACCTCGACCTCGGCGCAACGATGTACACGACGGGCATGGGATACGCGATGCCCGCCTACTACTCGGGCGTAGAGAAGGAAGCCAAGAACGTTCGCAAGCGCGTCGGCATGAACGATGTCTCGCTGATGGGCCGGCTGGACGTCAAGGGCAAGGATGCGCTCGCCCTGACCCAATACCTGATCGTCAACAACGCCGCAGCGCTGTCGGACGGCCAGGCCCTCTATTCGGTCATGTGCAACGAAGAAGGCCTGATCGTCGACGACGTCATCGTGCTGCGTTTCGGCGCCGAGCACCTGCGCATCATCACGTCGTCGATGTTCCGGGCGAGAACGCTCGTTTGGATCCAGAAGCACATCGATGACAAGAGGATGAATGCATACGTGACGGACATCAGCTCCTACTACGCGATGATCGGCGTACAGGGACCGAAGTCACGAGAGGTGTTGAGCGGCATCACGGACATCGATCTCTCGAAGCTGAAATTCTTCCGATTTGCGTTCGGCAAGTTCGGGGATATTTCGTGCATGATTGCCCGGCTGGGGTTCTCGGGTGAACTCGGCTACGAGTGCTACGTGAACACGGAAGACGCTCACGCGGCGTGGGACACGATCATGGCGGCAGGCAAGCCGCACGGGATCCTGCCCTACGGGATGGACACGCTCGACGCCCTCCGCTGGGAAAAGGGGTTCATCTTCTACGGCTTCGATGCGACGGATGAGCACAACCCCTACGAGTGCCGGGTATTCGATTTCATCCGTTACGACTGCGGTGATTTCCTCGGGCGCGAAGCTCTGCTGAAGATCAAGGAGCGCGGCCCGACCAAGAAGCTGATGGGTCTGGAAGTGGATGGCGACAAATTGGCCCCCGGCAATCAGCCGCTCATGATTGGATCGGATCGTGTTGGCCACGTCGTGGCCGGGTTCCAATCGCCGAATCTCGATCGGAATCTCGGCTATGCGTACGTGAATGCACCGCACTTCGAAGACGGTACCAAGGTCGTTCTGGAAATCGGTGGCACCGAGACAGCCGCCACCATCGTAGACATGCCTTTCCTGGATCCTGCGGGAAAGCGCATGAGAATCTAGGCCGGTAGGCTCCGGATCACGTCTGCGCCACGGGCCACGGGAGGCACAGCATGCAATCGTACCGTTCTCGCCGACTCATACTCTTCTGCGCGCTGATGGGCATCTCGTTGCTCGCCGCGCCGGCACTCGCACAGCAGCGGGGCGGACGAGCCAGTACACCCGGCGGTTTCGCTGAGGGACGCCTGATGAAGCAGAAGGCGAAGGAAATCGGCTTGAGCGAAGAGACCGTCAAGAAGATCGACGCCGCGATCGAAGCGGGCAGGGTCGAAGAAGCAGAGTTTCGCGAGCAGAGCACGGCTGCGATTGAAGCGTTGAACATTGTTCTCGCGAAGAACCGCCCCAGCGAGAAGGAGTTGATGGCCGCGTCCGACAAGGTCGGAGCCGCCGCTTCGAAATCACGCGATCTCAAGATGAAGTCGGTGATCGAGATTCGCGCGCTGCTCACGGACGAGCAGCTCGCCAAGTTCATGGAATTTCGCCAGAAGGCCACGGCTCGCCGCTGAGCCCGATTCGCCGTCTCAGCGCGTTTTTGGCCTCAAGTTGCCCGCTGAGTCCGGCCGAGGTATGCTCCAAGCCCAACCGCAGCGATCGACTGCGACCCTGGAGGCCGGGCATGTCCGCCCGAATGATGAGACGCAATCGCCGCCCACGTACTCGCTCCGCCATCGCCGAGGCGGAGGACGTACAGCACCAGCGCGGACTTGGTTGACGACCCCAAAGCCCCAAACCCCAGATCCCATCTGAAAAAGCGTCTCCGCGTGCTCCGCGACGAGCGCGAGCCGCGAGACTGCGCAACCGCAGCAAATCGCACCCGCTCAGGCCACGAGAGGTGCGCAACTCCCCCGGCCAAAGGCTCGGGGAAAAGAGGAAATCATGAGCGCCCAAGTACCGGCATTCCAGTGCGACGAAGCGAAGTCGCTCTGGCGCAAGGATCGCGATCACTTCATCCACCCATTTACGCATTTCCCGAGCTTCGAGAAGGAGGGCGCCCTCGTCATCTCGGAGGGGAAGGGTGCGTACGTGTTCGACGTTCAGGGCAATCGCTATCTGGACGGAATTGCTGGCATCTGGTGCGTGAACATCGGTCATGGGAATGTCGAACTCGCCGAGACGATGGCCGAGCAGGCCAAGCGCCTGGCATTCTTCAACACCTTCGTCGACACGACGAACCCACCTGCCGCCGAGTTGGCGGCCAAGCTCGCAGCGCTGGCTCCTGCCCACCTGAACCGGGTGTTCTTCGATACCGGGGGGTCTGCGGCCAATGATACGACCGTGCGAACCATTCACTTCTATTTCAATCGACTCGGGAAGCACACGAAGAAGAAGTTGATTTCCCGCAAAGACGCCTATCACGGCAGTTCTTACCTCACGATGGCGCTCACGGGGAAAGAAGAAGACCACGAAGGATTCGACCTTCCGCCCGACCTCGTCCATTACGTCTCGTGCCCCAATCCCTACCGACGGGCTCCCGGGGTGACGATCGAGCAGTACTGCGATCAACTCGTCGATGAACTCGAGGCAAAGATCGTCGAACTCGGAGCCGACAATGTCGCGGCCTTTTTCGCCGAGCCGATCTTGGGGGCCGGTGGCGTGATCGTTCCGCCGCCGGGGTATCAGCGTCGTACCCAGGAAGTTTGTAGACGTTACGGTGTGCTCTACGTCTCCGACGAAGTCGTCACCGGATTTGGACGCCTGGGTCGCATGCTGGCTTCCGAGCCACTGTTCGATCTGGCTCCCGACGTGATTACGTGCGCGAAGGGAATCACCTCGGGATACATCCCGCTCGGCGCTTCGATCTTCAGCGACGAAATCTACGAAGTGATTCGTCAATCGGAGCCGGGGCAGGATTCCTTCAATCATGGTTTCACGTACTCCGGACACCCCGTGTGTTGTGCGGTTGCGCTCAAGAACATCGAAATCATCGAGCGCGATCGCATCTGCGAACACGTTCAGGAGATCGGCCCGTATTTCGAAAAACGCCTCGCGCGCCTCGATACACTGCCGCTGGTCGGAGACGTGCGCGGCAGCCACTTCATGCTCTGCGTCGAGAATGTCGCCAATAAGCAGACCAAGGAACTCCTGCCGGAAGAGGTCGGAATCGGTAAACGGATTTCGGATCACTGCGAGAAGCGCGGGCTCATCGTGCGCCCGATGGGTCACCTGAATGTGATCTCGCCGCCGTTGACGCTGACGCGCGAACAGATCGACGAGCTCGTGGAAATCCTCGGAGCGAGTATCGAAGCCACCGCCGACGACCTCGTCCGCGAGGGCATCCGGATCGACTAGAATCCAACCGCACCCGATTGCGGTGCGAGCGAATGGTTGGCCCGGGTTCGGGCCCGAACCCGGGTCCGGGTCGCATTTCTTGCGCGAGGTGGGGCGTTCCCCGAACACCTATGGCAATCTCGGCCGCTGAGCGGGGCGCACCGCGAAATGTGGATGGGTTCGAATGTCCTTCGAGATGATTCGATACGAGACCGACGGGCCGATTGCGATCCTCACGCTCGACCGCCCCGACAAATTGAACGCGATCAACGCCAGGATGATCGGAGAGCTCAACCGGGCTCTCGATCGCGCCGAGGCGGATTCCGGTGTACGCGCCATCGTGCTCCGAGGCGAGGGCAAGGCGTTTTCTGCGGGATTCGACCTCGGCGGCGGAGACAGCAAATGTGAGGATCGCATCGAGGCGCTGCGCGCCAATCTCCAGCTCGATTTCGACATCATCATGCGCTTCTGGGATTCTCCGAAAACCACGATCGCAGCCGTTCACAAGTACTGTCTCGGGAGTGCACTGGAGATGGCTGTAGCGTGCGACATCACTGTGGCTGCCGAGGGCTGCCGCTTCGGCGAGCCAGAGGTCAAGTTCGGCAGCGGAATCGTGACCATGATCCTGCCCTGGTTGATCGGTCCGAAGCGAGCAAAGGAGTTGCTCCTGACTGGCACCGACGAGGTGACCGCGGAGCGCGCGCTCGAGATGGGCCTCGTCAACCGGGTGGTCCCGGCCGAGGATTGCTATGCGGAGGCGCTGCGCCTCGCACGCACGATTGCGGTCAACGATTCCGTGGCGGTCACGCTCACCAAGAAGGCGATCAACCGCAGTTACGAGGCGATGGGAATGCGGCAAGCCCTGCTCCAGGCCCTCGAATTGGACGTCAGCATCGAGGCCAGCGAGACGCCCGAATCGCGGGAATTCGACCGAATCATGGCAGAACAAGGCACCAAGGCGGCGCTCGCCTGGCAGGCGGCGCGGCTGCTCAGGGGGTGAGGCGGCCCAACCAGCTCCTCTCAAATTCCACCCAGGAACATCGCGGCCGCACTCCGGCGGCTATCCTCGCGGCGCGCATAAACTGGAGATCTGATCCTTGACCCGATTCACCGCGATCATCCTGACGATTCTCACGGGCTTCAGCGGTCTGGTGTACGAGGTGGCGTGGCAGAAATACCTGGCAACGCTACTCGGTTCACAGGGTGAAGCAACCGCCGCGGTACTCGCCATCTTCCTCGGCGGCCTGTCTGTGGGCTACTCGCTCTTTGGCAGGGCGACCCGCCGATTGGTCGAACGCTCGCGGCAGCGCCGGAGATCTCCCAGGCTGCTTCTCTTCTACGGTCTGATCGAGGCTGGTATCGGTGTCTACGCGTTGTTCTTTCCGCTGTTATTCAGTGTTGCGCAAGAACTCTCATTGCTGGCTCCGATCGGCACGGCTGGATTCGCGTTCGGATTCGATGTGCTGCTATCGGCGCTGTTGATCGGCCCCCCAGCCGTATTGATGGGCAGCACGATTCCGATCCTCACGCTGGGACTCGCCGGAAGCTGGGAGCGCGCGACCCGCATCCACGCGCTGATCTATGGCTGTAATACGGCGGGCGCTTTCATCGGAGCGCTGGCAGGGGCGTTCGTGTTGATACCGCGCCTGGGCCTCGATGGCGTTCTCTACGCGATGGGTCTGCTGAACGGCATCGCGGGCCTCATCTTCATGTTGCTCGACCTCTTTGGCGAGCGCGTTGCTCCGGATCTCGAGCACGGACCGCCCGTGACGACAGACTCGATCGAAGGTTTCAGGGCGTATGCAGTAATCGCATCGTTGGCGGGCTTTGCGATGATGGCACTTCAGACGACCTTCAATCGCATCGGTGGCCTGGCATTCGGTTCGTCCCACTTTACGTTTGCAATGGTCGTCGCGGTCTTCGTGCTCTGCATCGCGCTGGGAAGTTTCGCGGTGTCGTTATTTCGCAATATTTCGCGCAGCGCGATCGCGATCACCCAGTGGGTACTCGTGTGCTTCCTTCTGGGCCTCTATCAGCAGGTCGAAAACGCGCCCTATTGGGCACATACCATCCGCGTGATCTTTCGCGATCTGGATCAGGTCTTCTATCCGTTCTACACCGTGTCGTTCGTGTGTATCCTTCTCGTACTCGTGATTCCGATTGGCCTGTCGGGTGCGCTGCTTCCTCTCTTGTTCCACCACCTCCGAGGTGAAGTGGGAAATCTCGGCTCCGTAGCCGGCCGTCTCTACAGTTGGAATACGGTGGGTTCGCTGGTTGGCGCGCTGTTAGGCGGATACCTGCTGCTCTTCTGGCTCGACCTTCATCAGATCTACCGACTTGCCTTGGCTGCATTGGTCTTGGAATCAGTGCTCCTGACGGGCCGCCTGTTTCGCATCTCGAATCGCGCAATCGCGCTCGTTCTGCTGCCCGCATTGATCGGCCTCTACGCCCTGCCCGCCTGGGCACCCAAACGGCTCAGCGCCGGATTGTTTCGCATCCGAGCGCCCCAAGCGAATTCTTTTGTTGGGCCCGACGCCCACTTCACCGATACGACGAAGAACCCCGTCGTCTTTTACGACGACGGACCCACGGCCACGGTCACGGTCCGTTCGGGGGGCCCGAAAGCCAACCCCTTGAATATTTCGATCTACCTCAACGGAAAATCTGATGGGAATCTGATCGCCGACTACCCGACGATGTCGATGCTCGCGTTGATTCCGGCATTGATGGCCGAGAAGGTGGAGCGGGGCTTCGTGATCGGCTTCGGGACCGGTGTGAGCACCGGTGAACTCGCTGCTCTCGACTCGGTGAAGGCGGTCGATGTTGCCGAGATTTCTCAGGCAGTGATCAAAGCCGCGCCGATTTTCGACAGAGGCAATCTCGGTGCGTCGAGGAATCCGAAAGTGACCATTCGGCGCGGAGATGCCTATCGGACCCTGATGCGAACGGAGGGAAAGTACGATGT
>Ga0326597_10008396_pt1 | contig 13935 bp, 9 predicted proteins | sample RVTome_12_FD_203789 | JGI IMG/M metagenome (GOLD analysis project Ga0326597, IMG submission 203789) | Soil microbial communities from uranium-contaminated site in the Upper Colorado River Basin, Wyoming, United States - RVT100D185 | ecosystem: Environmental > Terrestrial > Soil > Contaminated >... | reverse complement strand
GCTTCGCCCAGGTGCAGGCCGGCTTCATGGCCGCGCTCGGCGAGTAGCCCTGGACCGGGGCGCGTTGCTCGCACTCCGCGGACTGCGCAAGAGCTACGGAGGGGCGGCGCCCGCGGTGGATGGCCTCCGCCTCGAGGTGCGAACGGGCGAAGTGTTCGGCCTCCTGGGTCCCAACGGAGCGGGAAAGACGACCACCGTCTCGATCCTCACCGGCCTCCTGGTCCCCGACGAAGGAACGGTGGACCTGCTCGGCCTCGGGTCCCCGACGCGGCCCGAGGTGCGCGCGCGTCTCGGCCTCGCGCCCCAGGCCCTCGCCCTCTACGACGGGCTCACGGGGGAGGAGAACGTGGCCCTCTTCGGCCGCCTCTTCGGCCTCGAAGGGGAACGCCTGCGCGAGCGGGTGAAGGCGGCCCTCGACTTCGTCGGCCTCCGCGACCGGGGCAAGGACGCGGTCGCCGCCTACTCGGGAGGCATGAAGCGCCGGCTCAACCTGGCGGTGGCCCTGGTGCACGACCCCGACCTCGTGGTCCTCGACGAGCCCACGGTGGGAGTCGACCCGCAGTCGCGGAACCTCATCCTCGAGAACATCCGGGCCCTGCGGGCCGCGGGCAAGACCGTGGTCTACACGACCCACTACATGGAGGAAGCCGAGCGCCTCTGCGACCGGGTGGGGATCCTCGACCACGGGCGCCTGCTCGCCCTCGACACCGTGCCGGGACTGCTGCGCGCCCACGCCGCGAAGCCCGTCCTGGTGGTCGAGGTGGCGGGGGAAGAACGCCGGATCGAATCCGACGATCCCCTCGGGGCCCTGAACGAAGTGGCCGCGCGGCAGAGCGTCGCGTCGTTCCGGGTCGAGCGACCCCATCTCGAGCAGGTCTTCCTCCACCTGACTGGCCGGCATCTCAGGGACTGAGACGGGTCGGGCAGGACCGTGTGCGGGACGACCTTCGCCGCTTCATCGATTGGAGGCAATCCGCTGCCCGTGTATCACCTTTGCTGACACGTGCCTCCAGCTACGGGTGCCGGACCCCAGCTCTCGAGCGAGAAGCTTGGCGAGATCGAACGCGGGCTAGGTAAGAGGACCGATCTCTTCGTCGACGTCCTGAGCGAAAGCGGCGAAGCCGGTTTCGTCTTTGTGCGCACACCGAGCAGGATCCAGGCCCTGAGCAATTTCGGCGAGGACTTGCCGGACGGAGACATCGGCCCTTCGGCTTTGGGTTATGAGGCCAGTGAGCGTGTCTTTGGGACTCTTGGTCTTGCGAAGGCTGGGGATGACTGTGTCGGTGTCGAGCTTGAGGACGGCGCGGACGGCGACCACGTCGTCGAGGAGCCATGCTTCGGCGTGGGGGTTTGCACAACCGAGGGCAGCAGGCAGAGGAGGTGCGATCTCGCGGTCGGTGGTACGGCCGGCCTTGAGCTCGCGGAGCCGCTCTTGGCCGGAGGATTTGTCCTGGTCGACGGTGGCGACGACGCCTTCGAGGCCTTCGTCACGGGCCTGGCGGATCGCGAAGCGGAGCTTACGTTCGTAGCCTTTGCCGACATTCAGCCGGGCCCAGGCTCTGGTGGTAGCTTCCACCTCGGATCCAGTGAGGACCTCGACGAGGGGTGGATTCATCGCGGCATCTCTCTCGCCGTCCCCGACGAAGAGGAGCCGGATCATTGACCGGCGGGCACGAGACCTTTTTCGCCCTGATTGAACCAGACCTCTCCGAGCATGAACTCATCGAGGAAGGTCTTGAGCCTTGCTTGGTCGGCCTCCTGGGCGGTACGACGACCATCTTCCTGGCGCTCGAAGACGATCACCTGGTCTTCGGGCAGCCGGACGTGATCGAGAAGGTAGGGAGAGTGCGTGGACAGAATGACCTGCACCGGTTTGCCGCCCAGCTCTCCCTTGGTCAGGCGACGCAGGAGCTCGACGATGTCCTTGAGTCGCTTGGGGTGTACTCCGTTTTCGGGCTCCTCGATGAGCGCCACCTCGGGCGGATTGGGGTGGTGGGCGAGAGCCACGAAGAAGAGCAGCATCCTCACCCCGGTGGACAGAGACGTTCCGGGGATCTCGAGACTCTTTTCGATGGAGAGCGCGATCGCGCGTTGCTCGGGTGAGGGATGAGAGATCCTGATTTCCTCGAAGCCCGGTACGAGCTGGCGCAGCGACTCTTGGATCTGATCGAATCGACGACGTTCCTTTCGGAGCAGGTAATCGAGGAAAGCGGCGAGATTCTCGCCGGTGGTGTCGAGGAGGGGTGCTCCCTTTTGCGGCTGATCGGCTACGCCCTTGGACCCCATGGGAATGCCCTGGGAGGGCAGCCTGAAGATCTCGGCCGATCCCTCCCAGGTCGTGTTTGCATCCCGCATGGTGTGCACCTCGGGCTTGACCGTTTGACGCCAGAAGTCGCTGGGCTTCCAGGCGTCGTTCTTGGGATGCCGCAGGCGCAGGAAGATGGCGTCCATGAAGCTCGTCTTCCCGGAGTCGTTGGGGCCCACGAGCACGGTCAGCGGCCGGAGCTTCACCTCGACTTTCTTCAGGGCCCTGAAGTTTGAGATACGGACCAGATTGATCACCCGAAACTCTCCCGTGTACTGACGGCTGTCATCGGCGGGCTCCAAGGATAGCGTCGGTTGAAACCTGCCGGGCCTTGGCCAGCTTCACGACTCGCGCTCGACTTTGGAGATGGCGGCGGCTTACTGGGTGTCCAGGATCCGGATGCGGCACCTGGATCAGATTACGAGCCTGACGATGGGCGCGCAGGCAATCTCCGATCTCCGTGCGAGACGGCAAGGTGAGAATAGCGACCTCAATCGATCTTGTCCATCTTGTCCATGGGATCTCCGACTCCTCGCCGGCAGTCGGGAAGCGGCATGGCCTGGGCGGTCAGGGGAGCCGAGGAGGCAACAACGCCTCGAAGGGCAGGTCGAGGAGCTCGTACTGCGGGCAGGTCTCGTGGTCGAAGTGCCACCACTCCCCGCGGTTGACCCGGAAGCCCGCGGACTCCAGGGCTGCACGCAGGAGGTCGCGGTGCGCCCGCGCCTCGGGGGCGCCGCCCGTGTACCGGGGCGAGGCCCGCGGGGTCATCTCGTCGTAGGCGCTCGGCATCTCGACCTCGCGTCCGCTCGCGAGCTCGTAGAGGGACACGTCCACGGCGCAGCCTCGGTTGTGCTGCGAGCCCTTGGCGGGGTTGGCCACGAACCGGCGCTTCTCGGGCGGCAGCTCCTCCCAGAAGGTTCGGGTCACGGAAAGGGGCCGGTAGGCGTCGAAGACGAGCAAGCCGAAGCCCCGGGGCCGGAGGCCCACGTGCGCCCGCACGAGGTCCCCTGCCACTCTTGGCCGCAGGAAGGCGCGCGCTTCCGGGTAGACCGCGCGGCCGAGAAAGTTGTGGGCGGTGGCGTACCGGATGTCCAGGCGGAGGGTGGGATCGAGGGACAGAAGGTCGACGAGGGTCGCGAGGAGGCATGGGAGCAGGCACGACACGCCCCGACTGTATCAGCGTGACCCGGCTCACGCGGTGAGCGGCCGCGGTTGATTCCAAGCACCGGGCACGCTATTTTCGCGTGTTCGGCCAAGAAGAAGGAAGGGGGCAGGGTGCTGGGCGTCCGGCGACGATCTCTGCTCGTCTCCGTGTGCGCGCTCGCGCCCACCCTGGTGGAAGGGGCCCGTCCCGCGGTGCGGCACTACGACCTGCGGGATGGCCTGCCCCAGTCGCAGGTCACCGCGATCCTGCAGGACGCGGCCGGCTACCTGTGGGTGGGAACGCTCACCGGAGGCCTCGGCCGCTACGACGGACGACGTTGGCGCGTCTACGACTCCTCCTCGGGATTGCCCGGCGCCGCCGCGTGGGCGCTCGCTCTGGACCGGAACGGCACCCTGTTCGCGGGGACGGGCGGCGGCCCCGCGCGCCTCGGTCCCGAGGGCTTCCTGCCGCTGCGCTCGAAGGGCGAGGCCATCCGCCGCTCGGTAACGTCGCTCCTGCCCCTCCCAGACGGGACGGTCCTGCTGGGTGCGGGGGCCGTCCTCGGCCTGTGGACCGGCGACGACCAGCCCCTGGTCGAGCTTCGTCCTAGCCTGCGCGAGGGAGAGATAACGGCGCTCGCCCGTGACGACGCGGGCACGGTCTTCGTCGGCACCGCACGGGGGCTCACCCGCCTCCGCCCGGGCGATCCGCTCAGCCTGGAGGAGATCCCGGGTCTGCCCGCGGGGCGCGTGAGAGCCCTCCTCGCGCGCGCGGGCCGGCCCCTGCTGGTCTCGGTCGAGGACCACGGCGTCTTCGAGGGCGCTCCCGGCTCCTTCCAAAGGCTCGGCGACGCCACCACCCCCGGGGGGCGCGTGCTCTTCATCGCGGCCGAGCGGGACGACCCCGACGTGCTCTGGCTGGGGACCGAGCGTCGCGGCGCCTTCTGCCGGCGAGGCGCGCGGTTCGAGCCCTTCTCCACCGCGGAGGGGCTCTCGGACAACCGGGTGAGCGCCATCTTCGAGGACCGCGAGGGGCTCCTGTGGTTCGGCACCGATTCAGCCCTCACCAAGCGGGGACCCTCGTCCTTCCTCCGTCTCGATCAGGCGGACGGCTTTCCCCCGGACGCAGCCGTCTTCGGAATGGCGGAGAGCCGGGACGGTGCTCTCTGGTTCTCGGCGGCGCAGGCCGGGCTCATCCGGGTCTCCCGCGACGGTGCTTCCCGACGCTTCACCGCGTCGGACGGCCTGCCCGATCCCCGGGTGGTGGACGTCGCGGCTCACCCTCGCGGCGGCGTGGTCGTGGCCACGCGCGGCGGCCTGGCCCGGATCGAGGGCGACCGGGTGCGCACGGTCGATCTCCCGCGGGGCGTCTCGCGGGACGTGCGCACGCTGCTCGTCGAGCCCGACGGCAAGGTCCTGCTCGGCACCCGTGACGACGGCCTCGTGATCCTGCACCCGGACGGTCGGGGGGAGCGCGTGGACACGCCGGTGGGGACGGCCATCATCGCGCTCTACAAGGCCGCGGACGGCACGCTCTGGGTGGGCGGGGAAGGGGGCGGCGCCTGGGGATGGAAGCCCGGACACCCGGGCGGCGAGCGTCTGACCCACGAGACGGGCCTGCCCTCGAACGACGTCACCGCGATCTTCGTGGACTCCCGGGGCACGCTCTGGGTAGGCACCGACGCCGGGGCCTGGCGGCGCGATCCCGACGGGCGCGTGCGCATCGTGGATCGCCGGAGCGGCCTGCCCGACTCCTACGTGTACTGGGTGGGCGAAGACGCGAAGGGCGAGCTCTGGTTCGGGACCAATCGAGGCGCCGCCCTCATGAGCCCCGAGGGCGGGGTAAAGATCTTCACCTCGCGCGACGGCCTCGGCACCGAGGAGTGCAACGAGGACGGCTTCTTCGTGGACTCCAGGGGCGAGACGTACATCGGGACCCTGAGCGTCTCGCGCTACATCGGACCGCCGCGCCCCCGTCGCGTCGCCCCTCCCCCCGTCTGGATCGAGGAGGTCGTGGTGGACGGGCGGGCGCTCCGCGAGCGCGAGCGGCTGGTGCTCCCGCCGGCCACGGGCTCTCTCACGTTCCGATTCGTGGCCCCTTCGTTCACCGACGAGAGCGGGCTGCGCTATCGCTATCGCCTCCGCGGCCTCGGAGACGCCTGGACGCAGAGCGAAGCGGGACAGGGAGAGACGACCTACGGCGGCCTCCACCCCGGCTCCTACCATTTCGAGGTGCTGGCGGAGACCTCCGACGGTCGGGTCTCCACCCGGCCCGCGGACCTGGCCTTCACGGTCAGCCCCGCGTGGTGGCAGACCCGCCTCTTCCTGGCGCTCCTGGCCCTTGTCCTGGGTGTGGGTCTCTTCCTCGTCGTGCGCACCCGGGAAGCCGTCCTCGTGGCCGCGCGCCAGAAGCTGGAGCGCGAGGTGCGCGAGCGCACGGAGGATCTACGCCGGGCCAACGAGCGCCTCGCCGGCCTCGCCGTCACCGACGAGCTCACGGGGGTGGCCAACCGCCGCCGGGTGGTGGAGGGGCTCGAAGAGGCGATGGCCTTCGCGCGCCGCCGCAGCGCCTCCCTCTCGGTCCTGCTCGCCGACCTCGACGGCTTCAAGGAGGTCAACGACCGGCTCGGCCACGCCGTGGGGGACGAGGTCCTGCGCCGCGTGGCCCGGGCCATGGAGGCGGCGCTTCGCACCGAGGACCTCCTGGGGCGTTACGGGGGCGACGAGTTCGTGGCCGTGCTTCCGGGCACGAACCGCGAGGGAGCCCGGGAGGCGGGGGAGCGGCTCCGGCGGGCGGTGCTGACCCTCGACCTCGGCATTGCCCCCCTCGGGTTCCCCGACCCGCTCGCCCTCAGCGTGGGCGTGGCCACTTTCGAGGGCGGGCAGAGCGAGCCAAAGGACCTGGTGCGGCGGGCGGACGAAGCGCTCTACCGCGCCAAGGCCGCGGGCAAGAACCGGGTGAGCGACTGAGGAGGGGTCAGGTCTTGAATCATCACATTTTCCTGAAATGTGATGATTCAAGACCTGACCCCTGCCGATCAGTACCACCCGATCGGCTGCTCGTTCAGGTTGATGTACACCTGCTTGATCTGCATGTACTCCTCCGCGCCCCAGGGACCGAGCTCGCGGCCGACTCCGCTCATCTTGTAGCCGCCCCAGGGGGCCTCCACGTAGGTGGGCTGCATGTGGTTGACCCACACGATGCCCGCCTGCAGGCGCTTCACCATCCGGAAGCACTTGAAGATGTCGCGGCTCCAGACCGCGGCCGCGAGGCCGTAGGGAGTGTCGTTGGCGATCTTCAGGGCCTCGGCCTCGTCGTCGAAGGGAATCACCGCCATCACGGGGCCGAAGATCTCCTCGCGGGCGATCTGCGCCGAGTTCAGGACGTCGTAGAAGATCGTCGGCTGGACGAAGTAGCCCTTCTCGAGCCCGCGCCCGGTGGCGCGACCCCCGCCCACCGCCACCTTGGCTTCCTTCTTCCCGATCCTCTGGTACTTGAGGACGCGCGCCATCTGCTCCTTCGAGACCACGGGCCCCATCTTCGTCTCCCGGTCGAGGCCTGAGCCGAGCTTGATGGTCTTCGCCTTCTCGACCATCGCGTCGAGCATCTTCTTGTATATCGGGCGCTGGATGAGCACGCGGCTGCCCGCCGAGCAGACTTCGCCCTGGTTGATGAAGACGCCGAACAGCGCCCCGTCCACCGCGGCCTCGAAGTCGGCGTCCGCGAAGAAGATGTTCGGGCTCTTGCCGCCCAGCTCGAGGCTCACCTTCTTCAGGGTGCTGGCCGCGTTCTTCATGATGATCTTGCCGACCTGCATGGACCCGGTGAACGCGATCTTGTCGACGTCACCGTGGGCGACGATGGCGGCGCCCGTCTCCCCGAAGCCCGTCACCACGTTCACGACGCCCTTGGGCAGGCCGCACTCCTCGAAGAAGCGCGCGAACTCGAGGAGGGTGAGCGGGGTCTGCTCCGCGGGCTTGATGACCATGGAGCAGCCCGCGCAGATCGCGGGGGCCAGCTTCCAGGCCGCCATGAGCAGCGGGTAGTTCCAGGGGATGATCTGCCCTGCCACCCCCAGGGGCTCCCGCAGGGCCAGGGAGACCGCGTTGTCGGGCACGGGCAGCACTTCGCCGTGGATCTTGGTGGCGAGCCCCCCGTAGTACTCGAAGCAGGTGGCGACGTCGTTCAGGTCGTATTCCGACTCCACGATGGGCTTGCCCGAATTGCGGGTCTCGAGCTCGGCCAGCCGCGGCAGCTCGGCGCGCATCTTCTGGGCGAGGCGGAAGAGGATGCGGCCCCGCTCCTGGGCGGTGGCATCGCGCCAGCCCCCGTCGAAGGCGGCGCGCGCGGCCCGGACCGCGCGATCCACGTCGGCCGCACTGGCCTCGGGCACCTTCGCGATCACCGCCCCCGTGGCAGGGTCGAAGACCTCGAAGGTCTTGCGCGTGCTGGCCTTCGTCCACTCGCCGCCGATGAGCATCTCGTAGGTCTTCATGAAGCCCTCCACAAGGACGGCGCCGAGTCTATCCCGAGATGGGAAGATCGACTGGGCTCACGGCGATTCGCTCACGGGCTGCGGGGTATGATTCGAAGGCTCCGACATGGGCCGTTTCCACGAAGGCGTCGTCCCGCGTCCTCTTCTCGGCCTGCTCGTGGCCTTGTTCCTCGTGAACGCGGCCCTGAGCGTCGTGGGCAACCTCCGGCTCTACCGGTCGTCGGGCCAGGCCGGCTTCCTGTCCGCGGGCTCGGGAAGTGTCGCCCGGGTGGGACAGGTCCGCCACGACAGCCCCGCGGCGGCGCTCCGCACCGGCGAGGAGATCCTTGCCCTGGACGGTCGGGGCGTGCGCGGCGCAGACGACGTGTGGGCGTTCTTCGTGGGCCGCCCGCCCGGTCCCTACCGGATCACCGTCGTCCGGGAGGGCCGTCCCCTGGACCTGGCCCTCATGACGGAGCCCTACGGCTGGGGCTGGTCGGCCATCACGACCCTCAGCAAGGTCGCCGTGCAGCTCCTCTTTGCGCTCTCCGGCCTCGTGCTCTTCCTCTTGCGACCCGAGGGGAAGGCGGGTCTGCTCCTGTCCCTGGTCTTCATTCTCTTCGTGCCGGGCGACCTGCGGAACATCGTACCCGCGGCGCTGCCCCCGCTCGAACGCGCCGTGACCCTGCTCTCCGATTTCCTGTCCTTCCTCTTCTGGCCGGTGCTCCTCCATTTCCTGCTGATCTTTCCCGAGCCCTCGCCCGTGGTGAGGCGCAGGCCCTGGCTCGAGCGCGCGATCTACTGGCCGACGCTGGCGGTCATGCTCGTGGCCGCGCCCGTCTCCTGGCTCTTCTTCACCGACCCAGACCGGGCCTGGGCGATCGCGCGGGGCGAGAAGTGGTTCTCGGGGCTCGCGGGCGGCCTCTGGCTGGGCTCGACCCTCTTCGGGCTGCTCGCTCTGGTCACGAGCTATCGACAAGCAAGCCTCCCCTCGCGACGCCGCCTGCGCGTGGCCGTGGTGGGCACGGTGGCCGGCTTCCTCCCCCTGCTGGCCCTCATCTCCGCGGGGTCGTTCTTCGATCTCTCGCGGGTGCCCCTCTGGCTCCTGCGCGGCCTGGGCCTCCTGGCCACTCTCGCCCTGGCCCTCGTGCCCCTTTCCTTCGGCTACGCGATCCTGCGGCACCAGGTCATTCCCCTGCGGGCGATGCTGCGCCGAGGACTTCGTTACCTGCTCGTCTCGCGGGGCGTCGTGCTGCTCGAAGCCCTGGCCGTGGTCGGCCTCGTCGCCTTCGTGCTGACGGGACGGCGGGGTACCCTCGTCGATGCCCTCGGGCCACGCGCGGACATCGTGATCGCCCTCGCGGTGGGAGGCCTCGGCCTCGTCGCCCTCCACCGCGTGAACCGCCGGCTGCGTACCGCCATCGACCGCCGGTTCTTCCGCGAGGCCTACGACGCGAGGCAGCTGCTCACGGGACTCTCCGAGGCGGTGCGCGAGGTCCCGAACGCGGACGCGCTCGTGGACCTCGTGGCGGGCCGGGTGAACGCGGCCCTCCGCCCCGAGAGCGTGCGCCTCTTCCTTCGCGACGAGGACGGCGAGCGCTTCCCCCTCGCCCACCCTCGCCCGTCCGAGGGTGGAGAGCCCGCGCCGCCCCGGCTCGTGGATCGGCTCGCCGGGGTGGACCAGGCCGTTACGCTCGAAGGCGACGAGCCCGACCTCGCCGGCATGGCACGGAGCGCGGGGACGAGCGCGGGCCCCATCCTCTGCCTGGCCATGAGGGGGAAGCGCGAGCTCATGGGGATCCTCGCCCTGGGCCCGCGCCTTTCCGAGGTGCCTTACTCGCGCGAGGACCGCCAGCTCCTCTACTCCGTGGCCTCGCAGGCGGGGCTCTCCCTCGAGAACTCGGTGCTGATCCGGCGCGTGGCCGAGCAGGAGCGGGTCGCCCACGAGCTCGAGATCGCTGCCCAGGTGCAGCGCCGCCTTTTCCCCGACCGCGCTCCCCGGTGCCGCACTCTCGACCTCGCCGGGCTGTGCGTGCCGGCGGGGGACGTGGGCGGCGACTACTACGATTTCCTGGAGCTCGGGGAGGGACGGGTCGGCTTCGCGGTGGCCGACGTCGCGGGGAAGGGCCTGCCCGCGGCCCTCCTCATGTCGATGGTCCAGGCCTCGCTCCGCAGCCAGGCCGGCGCGGGGCGGCCGATCGTCGGCCTCTGCGCGTCGATGAACGAGCTGCTCTACCGCTCCACCGCCCCGAACGCCTACGCCACTTTCTTCTATGGCGTGTTCGAGGAGGACTCGCGGCGCCTCGCGTACGTCAACGCCGGTCACAACCCGCCGCTCGTGGTCCGGGCCCCGATCGTCCCGCGGGCGAAGGAGGGCCCGCGTCTGGCGGGGGCGGTTACCGCCGACCTCACGGGCGCCGCCCTGATCACGACCACGGTGGCAGCGGCCGCGGAGCGGGAGGCGGTACAGCGGCTCACCGCCACCGGGCTCGTCCTGGGCGCGCTGGCGGACAGCCCCTACGTCGAGGAAATACTCGTGCTGGAGCCGGGAGACGTGGTGGTGGCCTACACCGACGGCGTGAGCGAGGCCTTCAGCCCCCGGGGCGAGGAGTTCGGAGAGGAGCGGCTGGCCGCGGTGGTGGCGGAAGGGAGGGATCTCTCCGCGGCCGGGCTCGTCGAGCACGTCGCGAGGGCCGTCGAGTCCTGGCGGGGCCAGGCCCCTGCGCACGACGACTTCACACTGGTGGTGGCCCGGATCCTGTGAGGGCGACGGGAACGGTCCGTGGCCCGCGACGGATTCATCTTGTGCGGACCGCCGTTCTCGTGGCATGAAATGTAGCTCTCAGGAGGACGAACATGGGATATGAAGGCTATCCTCCCGCCCGGCGCCGCGGCCTCGGTGGCGGCCGCCTCCTCGTCGCCCTGATCCTCGCCGCGGTGGCCATCATCAGCTACTACTCGAGGACCGAGGTGAACCCGGTCACGGGCGAGAAGCAGCACGTGGCCCTGAACGTGGACCAGGAGAAGGCCCTGGGCCTCGAGTCGGCTCCCCAGATGGCGCGGGAGATGGGCGGCGTGCTCGACCCCTCGACCGATCCCCAGGCCCGGGCTGTTTCGGAGATGGGTCGCCGGCTCGTGGAGCGGACCGAAGCCGGCAAGAGCCCCTACGCCGACAACTTCAACTTCTACCTCCTGGCCGATCCCGAGACCATCAACGCCTTCGCGCTGCCCGGCGGCCAGATCTTCATCACCCGCGGCCTCTTCTCCCGCCTCGAGAACGAGTCGGAGCTGGCGGGCGTGCTCGGCCACGAGGTCGGCCACGTCATCAATCGCCACTCCGCCGAGCAGATGGCCAAGGGCCAGCTCGGGCAGATGCTGGCGGGGGCCGTTGCAGTGGGGGCCGACGACGGCGCGGGCGGCGGCCAGCGCGCGGCCATGGTCGCGGCCATGGTCAACCAGATGATGCAGCTCAAGTACGGCCGCGGCGACGAGTCGGAGTCCGACTCTTACGGCATGAAGATCATGACCGACGCGGGGTATGACCCGAACGGCTTGCTCCAGCTCATGTACGTGCTGAAGGAAGCCGGCGGAGGCGGACGCCAGCCCGAAATGCTTTCGTCGCACCCCCTGCCCGAGACCCGGATCGAGGAGATCAAGGCGCTTGTTCAGCAGACCTATCCCGACGGGATCCCGACGAGCCTCACGAAGGGCGGGCGGCTGCCGGGCGTCTGAAGAACGGCGGGAACGCCTCCGGTCGACGGGAATAGGGGCCCTCGTCGCGCGTTAAAGATGGGGAGTCGTGGAGGTTTCATGCGTCTTCCCCTTTCCCTCGTATTCCTGACGGTCGTCCTTGCCAGCTGTGGTGGCGGTTCCTCGCCAACCATGCCGTCCACCCCTGCTCCCACCCCCAGCCCGACACCGGTTCCCGCTCCGGAGCCCACGCCGACGCCGGCGCCCGCCCCCACCCCGACCCCCGCCCCTGCTCCCACTCCCACCCCCAGCTCCGATCCGACGCCCACTGTCTTGCGCACCGCCACCATCCACGGGGCCAATGGTCACGGCGCCGGGGGGACCGCCCGGATCGTGTCCCGGTCCGGCCAGCAGGTGCTCGAGCTCGGAAGCGACTTCCGCATCGACAGCGGCCGCAACGACGTCTACCTCGCCAACAGCCCGAACGGCATCTCCTCCGGGGACCTGAACCTCGGGGACATGAAGGCGGTGTCCGGGGCCCAGAGCTACGACATCCCCGGTGACGGGACGGGCTACCGGTACGTGCTCCTCTGGTGCCGCCCCTTCCAGATACCGATCGCGCTGGGAGAGCTGCGTTGAGATGGAGCGGAGTCGTAGCCCTCGGCCTCGCGGCGGGGTCGCAGGCGCTCGTGCCCTCGGCCGTGGAGGCGGGGCCGTGGGCCCTCGGCCGCGGCCACGTCTACGCGAAGCTGAGCTACCAGCGCCTGCGGGCCGAACGCTACGCGCAGCCCGACGGGACCGTCTTCGACATCCCCCGGTTCTCGAACGACAACCTGGACCTGTACGTAGCCGCGGGCGTGACGGACGCCCTGACTCTCACCGCCGGCGTGCCGCTCATCCGCTCCTCCGATCTCGCCGACCAGCCGGACGAGCTCGGACGCGAGTCCGGATTCGGCGACCTCCAGATGGGCCTCGAAGCGCAGCTCGGGAAGCGCGGGCGCTTCGTGTTCGGCGCACGCGGCGTGGTGCAGGTGCCGACAGGTGACGAGACGGTCAGCGACGGTCTCCAGGCCCAGGGCAGCGGAGTCTGGGAGGGAGCCGGCCTTCTGACCGTGGGCACCTCCCTCTTCGGCGGCAAGGGCTGGGCCCAGGCGGAGGCCGGCTATCAGTACCGCGGGGGCGGCCTCAACGACGGCTTCCAGTACGGCTTTCAGGTGGGCTGGAACGCGAACGGGCGTGCCTGGCTCTCGGCCAGCCTGCGCGGGGTAGAGCCGTTCAGCCAGACTCCGGGCGACGTGCCCGCGGGAAGCCTGACGGGGGTGGGCGATCGGACCACCTACGTCGTCGTTGGGCCCTCGCTCTTCGTGCGGCTCGGGGCCGGTCTCGGCCTCCAGCTCGATCTGGAGGGTGCTTTCCACACGCGCAACCTGGCCAAGGGCCCCCAATTCCGGGCCGGGCTCACCTACTCTCGCTGAGGGGGTCCCGCGAAGAAGCGGCGCGGCCCGACGGTCTCGATCCTGGCCGGTGTCGTGCTGGTCGGGGGGGTCGTCTGGGCGCGCATTCCGGAAGCGCCCCGCGATCCCGACATCCGGCTCTTTCTCCAGGCGGCCTCCCGTGACGACAAGGAAGCCCGCGCGGCCCTCGAACGGATCGCCGCCTCGTGGAAAGACGGCTACGCGGCACTGCTGGTCGATCTCGTGCGCTTCATGCCGAGCGCCCGCTCTTCGGCGGAGTCTCGAGAAGTAGGCCCCACTCTGGACGACGGGGATACGGGCTCCGGCCAGGCGAGCGCGGTAGGGCGAGGGACGTTTCCCAGCGCCGCCACGCGTGGTCCCAGCCCGCCGTCCGCGCGAATCCGGGCGCGTCTCGTCAGCTTCTTGGAGAAACAGACCGGGCAGCGCTTCGGGGACGACCTCCGACGCTGGCGGCGCTGGTACTGGAACCGTCCCTACGAGCCCCATCCCGACTACGCGGCCTTCAAGGCCGGCCTCTACGCCAACGTGGACCCGAGGATGGCGGCCTTCTTCACCCCGGGGGGCAAGGAGCTCATTCGCCTCGACGAGGTGGACTGGGGCGGCGTCGGCGTGGACGGCATCCCGCCCCTCGATCACCCACACCACGTTCCCACCCGGGGAGCCCGCCATCTCGACGACAAACACGTGGTCTTCGGTCTTGTCCTGAACGGCGAGGCCCGAGCCTACCCGAAGCGCATCCTGGCCTGGCACGAGATGGCGCGCGACCGCCTGGGGGGCGTCGAGGTGGCTGTGGTCTACTGCACCCTCTGTGGCACCGTGATTCCCTACGGGGCCGAGGTGGGGGGCG
>Ga0326597_10008395_pt1 | contig 13940 bp, 13 predicted proteins | sample RVTome_12_FD_203789 | JGI IMG/M metagenome (GOLD analysis project Ga0326597, IMG submission 203789) | Soil microbial communities from uranium-contaminated site in the Upper Colorado River Basin, Wyoming, United States - RVT100D185 | ecosystem: Environmental > Terrestrial > Soil > Contaminated >... | reverse complement strand
GAGCACGGGCATCAGCCAGTGACCCCAAGCGCGCGCAGCAGGCCGCGCGCCTTGGCGCAGGTTTCGTCGAGTTCACGGATCGGATCCGAGTCTGCGACGATGCCGGCGCCCGCGCGCAATTCAACCTCCTCGCCCAGCACCGTCATGGTCCGTATCAGTATGCCGAGGTCGAGACTGCCATCGAGGGCAAGGTAGCCCATCGCACCGGTGTACGCCCCGCGGCCGGCGCCCTCGAGATCGCCGATCAACTGCATGCAACGCACCTTCGGGCAGCCGGTGATCGTGCCGCCCGGAAACAGCGCGCGGATGACGCCGCCAGGCGTGACGTCTTCGCGCAGCCATCCGCTCACATTGGAGACGATGTGATGCACGTGTGCATAGCTTTCAACCGCCATGAACTCATCCACCTGTACCGTACCGGGCTCGCAAAGCCGGCCGAGGTCGTTGCGCTCGAGGTCGACCAGCATGACGTGCTCGGCGCGTTCCTTGGCGCTGCCGGTCAGCTCGGCGATCGACGGCGCGTCGCTGGCCGCCAGGCGTGGCCGCGTGCCCGCGATCGGTCGCGTATCGATGCGCCGACCGCGTACCCGCACGAGGCGCTCCGGCGAGCTGGACAGTATCGCGACTTCGGGCAACTGGGCGATGCCGGAAAATGCCCCTGGATTGCTCGAACGAAGGCGCCTGTAAAGCGCCGCCGGGGGGACGCCGGGTGGAATGCGTGCGCGCCACGCCCGCGCGAGATTCGCCTGGTAAACGTCGCCGGCCGCGATGTGCGAAAGCGCCGCTCGGCAAGCTTGCAGGTAGTGTTCCGGCTCATCTTCCGAAACCGGAGCGGCGAGCCGCATCGGCAACAGCGGAGTCGCGGGCCCGATCCGGTGCAGGTCGGCCTGCAACTCGTCGGTCACGCCGGCCGCCGCAGGCTCGGCGGCGATGACACACCGGCCCGTCTCGTGATCGAAGATCAGTGCGGCCCTCATCCGCCAGGCGCAGGCCACGACCGGCAAAGGCGACGGCGGCAGGCTCAATGAGGGCTCGACCTCGCCGGCCAATTCGTAGCCCAGGAACAGGAACCAGCCGCCTGCCATGGGCCATGGGGCCGGAGGCACCGCGCCGCGCTCCTGCTGCCACCAGCTGTCAAGGCGGTCGCAAAAACGATCACCCTCCCCCTCTCCGTGCAGATTTCCGGCGCGATCGAGCCGCAGGCTGCGGCCCGGTGCGGCCAGCAACAGCGTGAAGCGGCCCAGCGAATGTCCGACTGCAGTGCTCTCGAGCAGCACCGGATAGCGCTCGGGAAATCGCTCGTGCAAAGCCAGCATTTGCCGGATCCGGTCATCATCCGGCGACAATTCGAGGAGCAGTGGTGAACGTTCCGGCATGCCCTGCCCGGCTGCCCGTTCAGCGCAACGAGCGAAAGACCAGCGTGCCGTTGGTTCCGCCGAAACCGAAAGAATTGCTCATGACTGTGTCGATCTTCATCGGTCGCGCGGTGTTTGGCACGTAGTCGAGGTCACAACCCTCACCGGGATTGTCAAGGTTGATCGTCGGCGGCGCCACCTGGTCGCGGATCGCCAGAATGCTGAAGATGGCCTCGACGACTCCGGCCGCGCCGAGCAGGTGGCCGGTCATCGATTTGGTCGAGCTGACGGCCAGCTTCCGCGCGTGGGGGCCGAAGGCGTCCTTGATTGCGGTCGTCTCCGCGACGTCACCCAGGACCGTCGAGGTCGCATGCGCATTAACGTATTGCACTTCGTCGGCATTGATGCGCGCATCGCGAAGCGTGTTTTCCATCGACTGCCTGGCGCCGGCGCCATCTTCCGGGGGCGCAGTGATGTGATATGCGTCGCCGCTCATCCCGAAGCCGATGAGTTCCGCGTGGATGGTCGCGCCGCGCGCCCTCGCTTGCTCGTATTCCTCGAGCACCACCGCACCGCCACCGTCGGCCATCACGAAACCGTCGCGATCCCGGTCCCAGGGCCGGCTGGCGCGCTCGGGGTCGTCGTTGCGCGTCGACACGGCGCGCGCCTGGCAGAAGCCGCCGACCGCCGTCGGCGTCTGCGCCATTTCGGCGCCGCCGGCGACGATGACGTCGGCATCGCCGTATTGAATCGTTCGCAGGCCGATGCCGATGCTGTGGGTCGACGTCGTGCAGGCCGTGACCAGCGCGAGGTTCGGACCGGTGATGCCGTACATGATCGACAGGTGGCCCGAGATCATGTTGACGATGCTGCCCGGGATGTAGAAGGGCGAGATCTTCTTCGGCGTCCGCGTTTCGAGATAGCGGCTGTAATTGTCCTCGATCGTCGCGAGCCCGCCGATGCCGGCGCCGAATACCAGCCCGATCCGGGCGCGGTTCGCATCGGTGACCGCAAGGCCCGAATCGCCGATCGCCTGGACGCCGGCCGCGACGCCGTACTGCATGAAAAGGTCCATGCGCCTGGCTTCCTTGGCCGGCATGAACCTGGCGGCGTCGAAATCCCGCACGCTGCCGGCGAATTTCAGCGGGAAGCCGGTAGTGTCAAATCGCGTGATAGGGCCGATGCCGCTCCTGCCTGCCAGAGCCCCGGCCCAGCTGTCCGCGACGGAGTTGCCGAGCGGCGACACCATTCCGAGTCCGGTGATGACTACGCGTCGCTTGCTCAAGGCGCTTCCTCTGCCTGGCGGGGCTGCAATGACGCAACGAGCCCCGGCCCGGAGGCCGGGGCTCGCGCACGCATGGCTTCAGGACTTGGACTGGTGCTGGACGATGTAGTCGATCGCCTGCTGCACCGTGGTGATCTTTTCGGCATCCTCGTCCGGTATCTCGGTCTCGAACTCTTCCTCGAGCGCCATCACGAGTTCGACTGTGTCGAGTGAATCGGCACCCAGGTCGTCCACGAACGAGGCGTCGTTCGTGACTTCCTCATCCTTCACCCCGAGCTGCTCCGCGACGATCTTCTTGACCCGTTCTTCGACTGTGCTCATCGGTTTCTTGTCCCTTGCCTAGTGATTCCCTTGGCGGCGCGCGGGCCAGCCGGGGGCCGCCATTCTATGCCACGGACCCCCCACTGGCTACCAGAAACCTTTCTTGTACGCTGTTTCTGAAAGCTTTTTTAGCTTCGCAAAAGCCGGAAAACGCTCACGACATGTACATTCCACCGTTCACATGGAGCGTCTCGCCGGTGATCCAGGAGGCGGCCGGAGAGGCCAGGAAGCAGACCGCAGCGGCAATATCGCCGGGCGACCCCAGCCGACCCAGCGGAATCTGGGCCGCGAGCGCCCGCCGTTGCGTTTCCGGCAGGCTCCGGGTCATGTCAGTGTCGATGAAGCCCGGGGCCACGACATTGACCGTGATGCCCCGCGAGGCGACCTCGCGCGCCATCGAGCGCGTGAACCCGCCGATACCGGCCTTGGCAGCACAGTAGTTCGCCTGGCCGGGATTGCCGATCAACGCGACAACCGAGGAGACATTGACGATGCGGCCCTTGCGCGCCTTCAACATTCCCCGCAGTACGGCCTTGCTGAGCCTGAACACCGAGCCCAGGTTGGTCCCGATGACGGCATCCCAGTCTTCCGGCTTCATGCGCAGAAGCAGCGTGTCGCGGGTGATGCCGGCATTGTTGACGAGGATCGAGACCGGGCCCTCGCGCGCTTCGATGTCCGCGACCGCGGCGTCGATGGCATTGCCGTCAGCCACGTCGAGCACGAGACCACGCCCGGTAACGCCGGCGCTCCTGAATGCCTCAGCGATCGTCGCGACGCCGGTCGGCCCTGTCGCCGTACCGATCACCGTCGCTCCCTGCGCGCCGAGGGCAAGTGCGGTGGCCCGGCCAATGCCACGCGAGGCACCGGTCACAAGCGCAATCTCGCCCGCCAGAATCTGGGTCGTCATGGTTCATCGCCCCCCGCGGCTGCCGCCAGCGCAGCCTCCAAGGTGTCCGCACTGTCGATCGCGTGAATGGCAAGCTCGCGGCCGCCAGGCGCCCTGCGCGCAAGGCCTGCCAGCACCTTGCCAGGTCCGCACTCGATCAGCTGTCGCGCACCCTCGCCTGTCATCCTCGCGACGATAGCCGACCAGCGCACCGGGTTGAACAACTGCCGGTACAAACCGTCACGGATCACGGCGGGTGTGTCATGCAGTCCGCCGTCAAAAGCGAATACACGGACCACTGGCACCCGGACTTCCACGGCCTGCAGCCGTACCCGCAGTTCTTCCGCAGCCGGCCTCATCAGCGCGCTATGGGCGGGCACGGAAACCGGGAGCGCTACGGCACGTTTGGCGCCACGCGCCTTGCAGGCCTCGATGGCCCGCGCAACCGCGCCGGCATCACCGGCAATGACGAGTTGGCCCGGCGAGTTGTAGTTGACGGGTTGCACCACTCCGCCTTGGGCCGCCTCGACGCAGGCCGACTCCACGTCGGCATCCCCGATGCCAAGGATTGCTGCCATCGCACCGGTGCCGGCCGGCACTGCACGTTGCATGGCCTGGCCGCGAAAGCGCACGAGTTCCGTCGCCGCAGCGAAGTCGATCGAGCCGGCGCAAACGAGTGCGCTGTATTCGCCGAGGCTGTGGCCGGCCAACATGTCTGGAGCGCGCCCACCGCGCCGGTGCCAGGCGCGCCAGACGGCGACGCCTGCAGCAAGCATCACCGGCTGGGTCCGTTCGGTCTCCGCAAGTCGTTCCTCCGGTCCCCGCTGGCACAGGCGCCACAGGTCGTAGCCGAGCACCGCTGAAGCTTCGGCAAAGGTTTCCAGAACGAGCGGCTCGGCAGCGCCGAGCGTTGCCAGCATGCCGACCGACTGGGAGCCTTGTCCCGGAAACATCATCGCTAGCTTCAAGGCTGGCCTCCCGGTGTCCAGCGGGCGCGTCGATTATAGGTTGCGCGCGCCGTCACAGGCCCGGGCTGCCGCCGGGGTCCCTGGGGTCGCTCTGATATCATGCCGGCGTCGGACAGCTGCCTCATGCCGGGGCAGGAGCAGCGCATGCACGGGGTCTTCATTCGCCAATCGGGTTTCACGCTGATCGAGATCATGGTCGTGCTCGTGATCATTGCGATTCTCGGCGCACTGATAGGTCCACAGATCCTCGGCCGGGTCGATGAGGCCCGTGTGACGGCTGCGGAACAGGACATCCGCGCGTTGGGTACGGCACTCGACCTTTACCGGATGGACAATTTCCGGTATCCGACGACCGACCAGGGCCTGGAGGCGCTGGTCTCGAAGCCCGATGATCCGTCGGTGCGCAACTGGAAACCCGAAGGTTACCTGAAGTCGCGGACCGTTCCGAAGGACCCGTGGGGCTCCGACTACCTCTATCTGCAGCCGGGAACTCGCGGCGGCGCTTACGACCTCTATTCGCTTGGCGCCGACGGCCAGGTCGGCGGCGAGGGCCCCGACGCGGAAATCGGCAACTGGAACATCGATTGACGGCTTGATCCGGTCGTGACGATCGCTTCCCCCCGCCCGCGCCGCGCCCTGCGCGGCATGACGCTGATCGAGATACTGGTCGTCGTCGTGATCATCGGCATACTTGCGGCAATTGCGACCATTTCAATCGGAGTGCTTGGCGAGGACCGCGAGCTGGAGCGCGAGACCGACCGCCTGACCGATTCGATCGCCTTGTTGCAGGAGCAGGCTCAGCTGGAAGGCCGCGATTACGGGCTGCGTATCGAGACCGATGGCTACGGATTCCTGCAATTCGACGGTTTCGAGCAGCGCTGGCTGGACGTTGAGGACGATCCCTGGCTGCGTCCGCGCGAGTTGCCACCAGGCCTTGCGTTCGAACTTTTCATCGAGGGCAGGCCGATCTTACTGCGCCGCCCGGCGCAACCCGAGGCACGGTTGCCACAACTCATCGCCTATGGCAGCGGTGACATGACCCCCTATCGTCTGTCGCTGGCACGCCCGGATGCAGGACGGCGCGTCACCCTGATCGGCAGCGCCGACGGCAGCATCGAGATCGAGCGCAATGCCACCGACTGACCGCGACCGCGGCTTCACCCTCGTCGAAGTGGTCGTCGCGCTTGCGATCGTCGCGGTCGGCATGTTCGCAGTCTTCAAGACCATCGGCGATACGACCCACAACATCAGCTACCTGCGGGATCGCAGTCTGGCGGCGTGGATTGCCGACAACCGGATCACGGAAATGCGCCTGTCCGGCGAGCTGCCTTCGGTGGACCAGACCGAGGGGGATGTCGACTTCGCGGGCCGCCGTTGGCACTGGGTGGCGACGGTTGCGCAGACCCCGGTGGCCGGCCTGCGGCGGATCGACGTGCGGGTGCGCCGCGACGAGGACAGCGACGATGCCGCGCTGGTCAGCCTTGCCGGGTTCATCGGCGCGACCGCGACCGCAAGTGCGTCGTCGCCGACGCCCTGGAATGGCGGTGCGCCAAATGGCGGCCCTGGCGACGGCTCGGGAGGCGACGAGTGATGCGCGACCGCGCCGCGGGCTTCACGCTGGTCGAAATACTGGTCGCGACGGTGATCCTCGCGGTCATGGGCGTCATGGCCTACCGCTCGGTCAGCGAGGCGCGCGTCGCAGCCCTGCACGCCAACGTCCACATGGACCGGCTGCGCGAGGTGCAGCGCGCGATGAACCTGCTGGCGACCGATTTCCGGACCCTGGCGCCACGACCGGTGCGCGAGCGGATCGGAGACGGTTATCGCGCGAGCCTGCTGCGCGATCCGAACGCGGTGTCACTGGTCGAGCTGTCGCACGCGGGCTGGCCGAACGGCGCCGGGACACCCCGCGGCACCGTGCAGCGGGTCGCGTACCGGCTCGAGGAACGCATGCTGGTTCGCGAACACTGGAATGTCACGGACCCGACGCTCGCGAACCCGCCGATCGAGCGGCGCTTGCTCGATCAGGTCGAGCGCATCGAGATCCGCTATCTGAATGCCGGCCGTGAATGGGTCACTCAGTGGCCGCCACTCGGCAGTCCCGGCGACAACGGCCTTCGCTCCCGCCCGCTCGCCGTCGAGATCACCGTCGTCCTTGGGGACTATGGCGAGCTCAAGCGGCTGATCGAGGTACCGGGATGAAAGAACGCGGCGTTGCGCTGATCACCGCCATCGTGCTGGTCGCAATCGCGACGGTGCTCGCCGTGCGCGTCGGCACACGCGCTTCGCTCGACGTGCGCCGCACCGCGGGCCTGATCGCCCTCGACCAGGGCTGGCACGTCGCTCTGGGCGCTGAGGCCTGGGCCGGGGAAGTGCTGCGCGAGGACCGCGAGGACTCACAGACGGATCACCTCGGCGAACCCTGGGCTCAGCCAATTCCTCCATTGCCGGTGGACGGCGGCTCGGTACGCGGTGGACTCGAGGACATGCAGGGGCGGTTCAACCTGAACAACCTGCTGGCCGCTGACGGGACTGTCAACGAGCCCGGCGTCCTGCGCTTCGAGCGGCTCCTGGACAACGTCGCTGCCGATCGGCGCTGGGCCCGGATCATGGTGGACTGGCTCGATGCCGATACGGTCCCCGGATATCCCGACGGCGCGGAGGACGGCAACTACCTCTCGCAGAATCCGCCGTACCGTGCGGCCAACGGTGCGGTAACGACGATCACCGAACTGATGGCACTACCCGGAATGACCATCGAGGAATACCTGCGCATCCGTCCGTTCGTAGCGGCGCTGCCGGCAGGATCGAAAATCAATGTCTGCACGGCCGCTGCGCCGGTGCTGGCGGCGCTCGCAGCCGGGGGTAGCGACTTCGGCGACGCCAAGTCCCTGGCCGGCAATCGCCGGGACGGCTGTTTCCCCACGATGGCGGATCTGCAGGCGACGCTCGACCCCACCGAATTCCAGACTTTGCAGCCGGCAATTTCCGAAACTTCGAACTGGTTCCGCGCGGTTACGACCGTCAGTATTGGCACCTCGGAACTCACACTGTACAGTCTCATCGAGCGAAACAGCGCCGGCGGCAGCCGGACCGTGCTGCGTTCCATCGGCACCGAGTGAGGCCATGAGTCAATTTCTCGTGCTGCGACTGGCGGACCCGGTTTCCTGGGTCATCACCGACGCGGGTGGTGGGCGCATCGGCCCGGTTTCGACCGGCACGCTCGCGGATGCGGTGCCGCTTGCGGCCGAACGTCCGCTGGTCGTCATCGCACCGGGCGCCAGCGTCACGCTCGCCCGGCCCCAATTGCCCGTCAGGGGCGGCGCAAGGCTCGCCCAGGTCGCGCCTTATGCGATGGAAGATTCTCTGGCCGGCGAGGTCGAACAGTTTCACTTTGCGGTGGGGCGCACGGACGATGATGGGCGCACGCTGGTCGCCGCCGTGCGGCGCGAAGAGCTGCATGGCTGGCTCGACGCCCTGAAGTCGGCTGGACTGGATCCGCTGGCCATCGTGCCGGATACGCTTTGCGTTCCCGACAACCCGGGCAAGATCGTGGCCGTCATCGACGCCGGCCAGTTGCTGGTGCGCGCACCCGGCGCGTTGGCTGTCACGCTCGACGCCGAGCCGCTGACCGAGTCATTCACGTTGGCGGGGCTCGAGGGAGATGACCGCCACGTCCAGCTCTATGTCTCGCAGCAGGACTGGCAGGATTCGCGGGAGATGATCGAGGCGCTCCGGGAAGTCACCGGCAGCCTCGATCTGCAGCTGCTTCCCGACGGCGCGCTGCCGTTGCTGGCGTCCGGGGCCCTGCGAGCCGATGCGCTGTCGCTGCTGCAGGGAGAGTTCGCGCGTCGCACGGGCTGGCGCGCCGAATGGCAGCGTTGGCGCCTCGCGGCGCTGCTCGCGCTCGCCGCTTTTGCATTGCAGTTCGGCATGCACGCCTATGATCTGGTGCGGCTGCGCGCGGAGGAAAAGAGGCTGGATGCGGCGATCGAGCAGGCTGTCCGCATCGCACTGCCGGATGTCGAGCGCGTGGTGGATGCCCGTGCCCAGATCGGACAGCGTCTCGCCGGCGGCGGTGCGGCCGATCCGGATGGGCTCCTCGCGCGGCTTGCCGCCGTCGGCGGTGCGATGACGGGCGCTCCCGGGCCGACGATCGAGGCGCTCGGCTGGCGCGACCGGTCGCTCGAGCTATCGATGATCGCTCCGAATACCGATGCGCTTGCGCGGTTCGCCCAGGCGCTCGCCGCGCGCGGGCTTTCCGCCGACGTCGCCTCCACTACGCCCGGCGAGAAAGGTATCGCGGCGCGCATCAACGTCACGGCAGGGCCCGCTTCATGACGCCGAGGGACTGGTACGCGTCACTTGCGGAACGCGAGCGGCGAATCGTGGGCTTCGGCGGCGCGGCAGCGGTAGTGCTGCTGCTGGCCGCATTCCTGTGGAAACTCGGTGATGCGGCCGCGGCGGCCGACGAGCGTGTCCAGCAGAAGCGGCAGGACCTTGCCTGGATCGAGACGGTCACGCCGCGTTTGCAGGCGACGCCCGCGGCACGGTCCGGCGAATCGCTGGCGCTCGCGGTAGATCGCGTCGCGCGCGAGGCAGGACTCGGAGACGCGCTCGCGGGCATCGAACCTGCAGGACCGGGCGCGCTGCGCGTGCGTTTCGAGGGGGCTTCCTTCGATGCCCTGGCACTCGCGCTGGCGCGACTGCAGCAGCAACGCGGCGCAGTCACGGAGTCAGCCACCATCAATGCCGGCAGCGAGGCGGGCCACGTCGACGCGACGCTGGTGTTGCGCGCCAACTGATATCCGGATGTTCCGACAGCGGCTTCTGGTCGCGGCGGGCTTCGCCGCATTCCTTGTGTTCCTGGCCGTCCTGGTCCCAGCCTCCCTGTTGTTGCGCTGGCTGCCCGCGGGCGTTACCGCCGATGGGCTCGCGGGCACGATCTGGTCGGGCCGGGCCCGCTCCGTGGGCGTACGGGGCCGGTCAATCGGTTCCGTGACCTGGTCCTGCCACCCGTGGCGACTGGTCGTGCTGGAGTGGTCCTGCCGCCTCGAACTACGGCCGCCTGATGGCGCACTGTCCGTCGCCCTTTCGGGCACGTTTGACGGGGAGCTGCAGGGCGAGGATCTCAACGGCAAGCTGCCGATCGCCCAGTTCGCGGGCATCGGCGCGCCGAACGGCTGGACAGGCCGGCTGGAGTTCGACGTGCCGCGCCTGCGCCTTACCGACGGCGTGCCCGTGGAGGCTGAAGGCCGGCTGTTCGTGCGCGAGCTCAAGGCGCCTGGGCCGGACGGTGCAAGACTGGGTGACTTTGAGCTCGTCATCGGTGAAGGCGCCGTCGGCATGGGAGCACTGACCGGCAGGCTTCGCGACCTCGGGGGTCCGCTGCGCGTTCGTGGCACCATCGAACTCAAGGAAAACCGCAGTTATCTGATGACCGGCGAGGTTGCGCCGGGGCCCGGCGCAGGCGACGAGATATTCAACTCCCTGGCATTCCTCGGCCCGCCGGATTCCCTCGGGCGCCGGCCGTTCACCGTCGAAGGGACGCTCTAGGCCGCGCGGCCCGCGATGCGCGACTTGGCGCGGCATGCTGGAGCCGGGGGCGGGTTTGAGGATCGTGGGCGACCGGGGTGTCGCGCCCCAAGCCTACATGGATGTATTCACGGCGGTCCTGAAACCCGTCCCCGGCTCCAGCACGCTCGCGTCACCGGCGTGGATATGCAGGCCGCGCGGCTTACGACATCGCCGGCAGTTCACGCCAGGCGTCGAGCAAGGGAAAGTACAGGCCGACTTTCTGCGGCCTGCCATCGAGACGCTTCATCGCCTGCGCGTAACGCGAAAGCTGCGCGGCGTAGCGCGCCAGCTCGTTGTCCAGGAACGCCTCGAGATCGCCGCCTTCATGCGAACTGGTCTTCCAGTCGATGATCCACCGGAGGCCCGTTTCATCCACGAAGCTGCGGTCGATCCGCAGGCCGTGCACGACCCCGTCGAACACCGCCGTCAATGCCAGTTCGCTCGCGGCCTCGGCCGCGGCGGGATCGAGCAGGCGACCGGCTAGCTCGCTGCGCGCAATCCGTGCCATCGCAAGTTCCACGCGCGCTTGGGCCTGCGCGAGGTGTAGTTCATCGATGCCAAGCTCCCGCAATGTGCGGCGCCAGGCGCCAGGCCTGATCGGCAATTCACGCGCAGGCCGTCCCGCACGCGCCAGCCGCTGCAATTCCGCGTGCACGACCTGGCCAACCGCCTGCGCGATCGCACCGGCCCAGTCGAACTCCGGCCTGACCGATCCCTCCGCCTCACCTGAAATCCGCATGCGCGGCGGCCGCGGCGCCACGGCGGGCTCCGGCGGCTCGAAGCCAATTGGCAATCTGCGAAGCGGCGGCGCGCTCAACCTGGGCCGCTGCCTCGCAACTTCATGCCTGCCCCGGTCAGGCATCGCAGTCCCCGCGAGCGCGCGTTCAAAGTCCTCGCGCAGCACCGGCCACAGGAAACCGAGCAAGCTGTCCTCGGTCGGCTTCTTGAACGCGTCCGGCCCTGCTGACCGGTCGCGATTCGCGCTACCAATCAGGTGCAGCTCCCTGCGCGCGCGCGTAGCCGCGACATACGCGATGCGCCCCAGTTCAAGCCGCGCGCGCTCCCTCGAGAGCCGCTTCATCCATTGCTCCAGCTCATCCGTTGTGCCGTCGCCTTCCACGGACTCCCCGCGACCTGCGAGCACGATGCCGCGCTGCCCCGGCCCGGTCGCAACGGTCGTCCAGTACAGCAACGGCCGCTCGGCACCGCGCGCTCCGCGCTGCAAGTCGGGCAGGACGACGATGTCGAATTCCAGGCCCTTGGCGCGGTGTATGGTCATCAGTTGCACCACTGCCGATTCGCTGCCGAGCGGCGAGGCCTTGATGCCGGCGACCGCCGTGTCGATCGCGGAGCCCTCCGGCCGGCTGCCGGCCTCGAGTTCCAGCAGATCAAGGGCCGAGAACAGGAGCTCCGCGTTGGCAAGGTCGGACGCGTCGTCGACCGTCGCCGGACCCGCGAGTGCAAGCCAGGCAGATTTCAGCCATGTTCCCAAGGTACGCCCGTCACGTCTGTTGACCGCCTCCTCGACCGTCGACCCAAGGCGGGCAAGCCGAATCGCGCCGTCGGGCGACAGGCCTTGCCCGATCGCGGCGTCCTTCATGAGCACGGGCAAAGGCAGCTGCGGGTTTGCTGCGGCCAGGACGTGCAGGTCGGCGAGCGAGAGACCACACCATGGTGCGCGCAGCAGCGCGAGCCAGGCGGTGCGATCGCCGGCATGCAGCATCGCCTTCGCGAGCGCCACCAGGTCGCGGATCGCCGGCCGGTCGGTCAATGACTCGAGCTCGATCCCGCGATACTCGATACCGGCTGCCCGCAAGGCATTCAGCAAGGGCGGCAGCGACGGGCGACCGCGTACCAGAACCGCAATCGATGGCGTCTTCCCCACGGCGCCTGTCGCGAGCGCTCCGGCAACGACCCTGGCAAGCTCCGCGCCGATCGCCTCCTCGTCGGCTTCGATCATCGCGTGGATATGGACCCCGGCGCCCGCCTCGTCGGAACGTGTCGCAATCGCCGGCGAGTAGCGCACGGCACCACGCTCGAAGTCGTCCTCGGCGGGCAGCAGGCGGGAAAACGCCGCGTTGACCCAGGCGACGATCGAGGAACAGGAACGGAAGTTCTGGCCCAGCCGCTCTGGAACGAGCCCGACGCCACCGATGCCCTGGCGCTGCGCCTGCAGGAACAGGGTCACGTCGGCCTCCCGGAAAGCATAAATGGACTGCATCGGATCGCCGACGCAGAAGAGGCTGTGGCCGTCCCCTGGCTGCCAGCTTCTGACGAGCAGTTCAAGCAGCTGTTCCTGGGCCGGAGACGTATCCTGGTACTCATCCACGAGCAGGTGACGGATCCGGTACTCGAGCGACAGCGCGAGGTCAGTGGGAGCCGTGTCCTCCTCCAGCGCGTCGCGCGCGGCCGCGGCGACCGCGGCATGATCGAGACGATTGCGCTCAAAAAAGAGAGCCGTCAATTCCACGACGGCATGCGCGAGCGTCGCGTGCAAAGCGTCGATTCTTTCCCATTGCAAGTCCGTGAGGCGCGTCGGCGGCAACTGCCGGACACGAACCAGGGCCGCCGCAAATCCGGGTCGTTGCGCCAGCCCGGTCAGCAGGCCTCTCATGCGCTTCTTCAGCGCTGCCCAGCGCGGGCCGGCAGCGGCGGCGAGAAATCCCTGCTGAGTCGTCACGGTCTTCCGGATAGCGCCCCTGCGGTCCGCCACCAGCAGGAGTTCGGCCAGAGCGAGCCACAGCGGCACTGCCTCCACCGTGGCGGGCGGAAGTTCCGACAGGCCGGCGAGCGACTCGAGCGGGCTGCCCTTGCCGCCCTCTTCAGCCGCCGCGCGGATCAGGGCAAAGAGCGGCTGCAGGTCGTCGCCTGCCAGCGCGGCAGCGACGCGCGCCAGTTCCACGGCGACCGCGGACTCGAGCAGACTATCGATCCCGGCGCGCAGTCCCGACCCCCCGGTTCGCCTCAGCAACTTCGGCAACCAGAGTTCGCGGGTGCGCAGCATTCCTTCGATCAGTCGTGACAACAGCTGCGGGTCGTGATTCAGTGCGCGCGCGAGGCGTTCGATCAATGGCGCGATTTCGCCATCCGCGTCCAGGAGCGAGACGAAACGCCGCGCCGCTTCCGCGTACAGTGGCCCGGCATCATCAACGACTGCCGCTGACAGCCCGATGCGCGCGGCGAGCGGCAAGCGGCGCGCCAGCCAGTGATTGAGGCCGTCGATCGTCTGCACGTGCAGCCGGGCCGGATTGCGCTCGAGTCCCCAGCCGCGCGCGCGACTGCGTGCCAAGGCCGCCGACGCAAGACGACGGCGCTCCAGGTCGTGACCGGTGTCGCCTTCGGCAGGCGGCGCCGCCGCCGCGGCCAGCGCTGCCACGATGCGATGCCGCATTTCAGTCGCGGCCTTGCGCGTGAAGGTGATTGCGACGATTTCCTCCGGCCGTTCGACGACCGCGAGCAGCCGCAGGTAGCGCAGCGTCAGCAGATTGGTCTTGCCGGATCCTGCAGGCGCCTGGACGATGAACGAACGGTCGGGCTCGATGACACGA
>Ga0326597_10008394_pt1 | contig 13940 bp, 10 predicted proteins | sample RVTome_12_FD_203789 | JGI IMG/M metagenome (GOLD analysis project Ga0326597, IMG submission 203789) | Soil microbial communities from uranium-contaminated site in the Upper Colorado River Basin, Wyoming, United States - RVT100D185 | ecosystem: Environmental > Terrestrial > Soil > Contaminated >... | reverse complement strand
CGATTCTCCTCCACCAGGATGTCCCACGCCATCGAGCCGGGTTCGCCGACCTGCACACCGTTGAGCCGGCTCTCCGAGATCTGGTTGAACCGGATCGTCAACTCGCTGCCCACGCCACGCACGCCATTGCCGCCGGAGCGCAGGATCCGGTTCCGCTCGAGCAGGACCGTATCGCCTCGGATCCGGATCCCATCGCCCTGACTGTCCTCGATCCGATTGCGCAGGAACTGCGATCCATTGGCCGTAACCGCCTGGATCCCGTGACCTCCCGAATTCAAGACGGTGCACTTTTCCACGCTGGCCGAACAGTTGGCGATGTCGATTCCGTTCACCAGGGCATCGCGAATCTGCAGCTTGACCAACCGGACGGCGGAGGAGTTCTCGATCACGACGCCGTAGTCCGAGCCGGCCGCATCGATCAAGACGCCATCCGCTCCCTTCAAGGTGATCCCATCCGAATGTGAGATCTGGAAGGGCGCATACACGCCGGTCGAAATCAACACCACATCGCCGGCGGCCACGGAGTCGACCGCGGCCTGGATGGTGGGAAAGTGGATCGGCACCCGGTAGGTCTCGCCGCGCGCGGACGCGACGGGCACGCCGATCGCCAACAAGGGAAGCACGATGTCGCGGAGCTGCATGTCGTTCTCCTGACAACTCTTCCTGGCGGCTCCTAGTAGCTCAACTCGGAGGGTCCCGCACCAGGCTCCGACAGATTTCCGGCGATCACTGGGATTGTGGAAGGACAGTGCTGCCCATTTCCTCCGATGAGGTGCTTCCGGGGTTCGAACTCTCCATTGCGGGAAACCGGCATTTCCCGCAGATCGAGTCTGGGTTCACCTGAACTCACGGGCAATTGTATCTCGAAATGGCACGACCGGCCAGTGATCGGATCGGAACAATGTCCATGTTCGAAAAGCCGCTGGCCCGCCGATCGGGTCGCGGTATCGTGCCGCGCATGTCATTTCTGAAAGGATTGCTGGGCCAGGGACGGGGCCGCGTGCTGCTGTTCTGCTGGCTGGGTTGGGTTTTCGACTTCTACGACCTGATCCTGTTCAGCTTCCTGCAGGGCTCGATCGCCTTGGAGCTGAACCTCTCGCTGAGGACCGAGATGGCCTGGGTCGTGGGTGCGACGCTGGGCGCCACCGCCGTGGGCGGCGTGGTCTTCGGCCGCCTCGCGGATCGCCTCGGTCGCCGGCTGGCGCTGCAGACCAGCATCCTGATCTTCTCCGCGGGCACCTTGATGACCGCCTTCGCCGGCGGGTTCGCGAGCCTGCTCATGGCCCGGCTGGTGACCGGGCTGGGAGTCGGCGGCGAGTGGGGCGTGGGGCACGCCATCGTGGCGGAGAGCTTCCCTGAGCGATCGCGGGGTCGCGCGGCGGGCCTGCTCCAGGCCGGCACGCCGGTCGCCATTGGCTGCGCCGCGGCGGTGGCCTGCTTCCTGGGTCCCATCATCGGCTGGCGGCTCTGCTTCTTGTATTCCGCCCTGCCCGCCGTCATGGTGATCTTCGCCCGCCGGGCGCTGCCGGGCGTCGATCGCGCGCCGGGCCGCGACAGCGGAGCGTTGATCGATCTGCTGCGGCCGCCCTACCTGCGCGCCAGCGCCGCGCTGCTGCTGCTGCTTTCACTGCACATGACCGGTTTCTGGTGCACCTATGCGTGGCTGCCGACGATGCTGCTGACAGACGCAGGCGCCAGCTGGAGTTTCGTGGGCTGGTTCCAGATCGGCGTCAGCTCCGTGCATGTAGTGGCCGACGTCTCGTTCGGATTCCTGGCCGATCGTTTCGGGCGGCGGCGGATGTTCACGGCCTTCTGCCTGCTGTTCGCCGTCGGCCTCACGCTGGTGGCGGCCAGCTATTCCACGCTCTCGAAAAACCTGCTGTTGTTCGGCTTCGCCATGGCGGCCATCGGACTCGGCGCCGGAACCTGGTCCTGCTTCGGCGTGCTGTTCGCCGAACAGTACCGGGCCGACGTGCGCGCCACGGCGGCCTCGAGCTTCTACAACATCTCGCGCGGCGTCCAGTTGTTCACCGCGCCGATGATGGGCCTGCTGTTCACGCTGACCGGCACGTTCGCCGTGTCGCTGCATGTCGGCACGGCCATGGCGCTGCTCTCGGCCGTGGTGATCTGGTGGCTGCCAAGGCGAAGGGCCGCGCCGACGGAAGACGTCAGACGCTCCAGCGCGGACCCTCGGGAGTGTCCTCCACCTCGACTCCGGCCTCATTGAGCAGATCGCGGATCGCGTCGGACTTGGCGAAGTCCCGCTGTTCCCGGGCCTGCCGGCGCAGCTCCAGCAGACGATCGAGAACCTGGTCGCCGCCCCGTCCACCGGCCGCCTTGCCGGGGGCGCCGGCATACTCGGCGCAGAGTTCGGGATAGAGCCCGGGATCGGCCGTCTCGATCCCGAAGACTCCCAGGTGCCGGGTCAGGCAGCGGTAGACCGCCAGCTGCGACGCCGGATCGTCGCACTGTTCGATGCCGGCCGCATACAGTTCATTGACCAGATCGAACAGCGCCGCGACCGCCTGCGGCCCGTTCAGGTCGTCGTCCATCGCGGCGGCGAAACGATCCAGGAAACGGGAGTTCTGTCCGGCATAGCGGCCGGTTTCGTAGCGCTGCCGGAAACGGGGGATGCGCTGCTCCTCGGGCCGCAGGCTGGCGTACTCCGAAGCCGCCTCGGCGGCATTGAGATCGGCGCCGCTCAGCCTGTCGGCCAGCACGGACACCAGCCGGGCGATCTTCTGGTAGCCGGCCGCGGACTGTTCCAGCAGCTCTTCCGAATACGGCAGCTTGCTGCGGTAGTGGTGCGCGGCGAAGAACCAGCGGACCTCGTCGTAGCTACGGTTTTCGAGCAGTTCCGGGACGCCGACCACGTTGCCGAGGCTCTTGCTCATCTTCTCGCCCCGCAGGTCGAGATGCTCGGGGTGCAGCCAGTAGAGCACCCAGGGCCGGCCGAACAGCGCCTCGCTCTGGGCCACCTCGTTCTCATGGTGTGGGAACAGGTTGTCCACCGCGCCCCCGTGCACGTCGAAGTGTTCGCCCAGCAGCGTGCTGCTCATCGCGGAACATTCGATGTGCCACCCCGGGCGGCCCGCGGGCCAGGCCTCATGGCCCGTCCGCCAGCTGGGTTGGCCCTCGCCGGATGGCTTCCAGAGCGTGAAATCGGCCGGATGCCGCTTGCGCGCCACATCCTCCTCGACACGCCCGCTCGCGCCCACCTCCTGTTGATCGAGTCGATTTCCAGAAAGCTCGCCGTAGTGTTCGAAGCTGGTCACGTCGAAAAAGACCTCGCCGTTCACCACGTAGGCGTGCCCCTTTTCGATCAGGGCCGCCACCATCTCGATCTGCTCAGGCACGAAATCGGTGGCGCGGGTGTAGGCGGCATACTCCTTCAAGTGCAGGAGCTCGCCGTCCCTTCGAAAACGCGCGATCATCGCCTCGGCCACGTCCATGCAGCCGTTCTGATCGTCGGCCCGGGCCATGATCCGATCGTCGATGTCGGTGTAGTTGATCACGCTGACCACGTGGTAGCCGCGGTACTCCAGGTAGCGGCGGAAGTTGTCCCAGAAGCAATAGGTCCGCGCGTGGCCGATGTGCATCGGAGCGTAGACGGTCAAACCGCAGGTGTAGATCCGCACCACCCGGGGATGCGCCGGAATGAACTCCTGTTTCGAGCGCGTTCGCGTGTTGTAGACCGACAGAGCCATGAACGGTGTCACTCCTGCACTCTATGGTTGGACCTTGTTCTTGTACGGGGTCGCGGCGGACAGTACAAGTGCGGTCGGCCGGGCGGCGGAAGGATGTCGAGCGGCAACGGACCCACGCCGGTCACCGGGTATCCGAGTAACCGGGCGGGTGACTCCGCGTCGAGTTGGACGTGCCGTCGGGCCGGATTCCGCCGTGGAACCGCCCGGCGTCCCGCACGGATTCCGACACCAAAACCGAAGGGACCCAATCATGCGTTCTCCACTCATCGCCTTGTTCCTGGCCGCAGCGGCCAGTGTCGCCTCCGCGGCGCCCCAGAATTGCCACAGCCTGGACCCGGTGGCAGGCTCGACGACCAACTCGGGCAAGACGTCTTGCTCCTTCACCGACGGCGGTTGGGGTTTCAGCACCCCCTCCTTCTGGGGCATCGGCAGCATCTTCGTCGGCGTCCAGCCGGACGTCATCACGATCAACTGTGCGATCACGATCAGGATCGTCCCGACGACCTACAGGCTCGAGCCCGGCACCCGGCTCGTGGAGGAGGAGACGGTCTTCGGGGAAGTCAAGACCTTTACGGGGTGCACGCGGACTGACGAGGGCGTGACCTGCGACTACTCCTCCAGACAGGAGCCCTACGCCTCGTACAAGGACGCTGGCGACTGCATCCTGGACGCGTCCTCGGACAACGCCTGGCTGGCGCCGCTGCGATGAGCGGGCGCGGGTGGACTGCCGGCTCCGGCCTCGTGCTGGCCTTGGTGATGATCGACTCCGGCCTGGCCCGGCAGCAGGCGCCACCTGCTCCGATCCGGGTGCACGTTCCGGCGGACGCCGTACCGTCCGAGGCCCGCACACCCGAGGAACTGACGCGATGCGTCGAGCGGCGCAGGCAGGACTTCGCCTCCCGCGGTCTCTATGCGCTGTCCCCCGAGAAAGCGCCCGAGGGGGCCGAGCAGGAACGACTGATGGGGACGCTCATCGAGCTGCTCGCCGAGCTGCCGCCCTCGTTCCTCGAGCGCTGGCAGGCACGTCAGGAAGGACCGGCAAGGAAGATGATCGAGATTCCGGTCCTGCTCGACGTCCTGCTTTCGGTCACGTCCCAACGCTCGCTCCGGACGGCCCTGAATGCTGCCGAGGTTTCAGCCGGCCGTCCGGAGCTTTCCGCGGCGCGCTTCCTCGACCTCTTGGCCTCGGCCGACCCGGCGGCCGAGTCGGAGGAGGCCGAGCCGGAAGGCGACAGCTCGGAACCGGACCGCTGGCTCTCCGGCTGGCGGTCGCACCTGCGCTCCGTTCCGCACGTGGTGCGCGCGGCACTCCATGAGCCGCTGCTCTTTGGGGATGGGGTGGATGGGGTGGACGGGCCGGACAGTGATCCGGGCGCGCTCACCCGGGAGGAGTTCTTGAGCCGGCTGCTGCTGATCGGCGAGAACAGCAAGGAGCACGCGGCCGCCGTGCTGAAGATCCTGGAACCGCCGCACGTGATCCGCTTCGAAGCGGAGGGCCAACCGGTGGAAGAGATCCCCGTGTTCGTTCCTTCCCTTCGAGCAGGCGCCGGGCGGGTCGGCTTCTCGCGCATCCATCTCCAGATGTCCAGGGCGCTGAAGCAGGCCGCCTTACGGAATCCCGGCGAAGCTGCCGGGGAAGCTCCGGACAGCTTCGTCAAGGCGTATGCCAATGAACTCCACGAGCGGATCCTGAAGGAACTCCATGGGAGCGGCCAGGCGCCGCTCACCCTGGACAACCCGGAGGATCTGCTGCTGATCTGGCAGGAGCAGGCCGGCCGGCTGCCCTGGCCGGAACTGCTGGACCAGACGGAGCGGTTGATCCAGCAGATCGCAAGCGGCGATAGCATTCATCCGCTGGACGATGAGATCCTGGAGCTGATGGCGAAACGCGACACCTCCTTGCTGTCGGCCGAGGAGGCCGAACGGCTGAAGCTACTGCAGAGGCAGCGCCGCAGCGATCTGCTGGAAGTCGGCCGGGGCCTGGCCCGGCTCGCCAGCGACGTGGCGCCTCCGCCGGAGGCCCTGAAGTACCTGGACCGGCTGATGTCCATTTTCGAGGAGCAAGACGACAAATACACACAGGCGCTGATCGTGGACCGCGCCTACTACAACGTGTTCATGCGCGCGCCTCAGGAGGCGGCGACTCTGCTCGAACGGGGGGAGTTCGACTGGGAAGGACCGGCGCCGGGTGTGCTGCCGGGCAACCTGCCCGCGCGAGCCGCGATCAGGTCGCTCAGTCACACGATCGGCGACGTCCCCGGGTCCGGACAGCTGCTCTACCAACTCGGAATGCACGCCAGCGACCCCTGGATGCGCCAGGAGGTGATGTTCGCCTCGCACCACTTCACGGAGCAGCAGGCGCAAGAGCTGTTCGTTACGGCCATCGATGACACGCTGGCCGAGGACTCCCAGCTCACCAAACAGCAGCGGCATGCGCTGGGTGGCGCGGCCCTTACCATGTTGCACCTGCGGTCGATGAACGATCGCAAGCCCGGCGAACCCGAAGCAGAGTGGGTCCGGGAGTCGCTGCTCAGTTTCTTCGAACGGGGCCTCTGGCAAGCCCCCAATCAGATTCAGAACTCAGAGCGGACCCGGCAGTGGGCGGCGGGCGTGCTGACACCCGCCGATCGGGAACGGCTGAAGTCCATGAACGCGCTCCCCGACTGGCTCGACGAGGCCGGGAATTAGCACTTGGCCAGGACTCCAAGCTCCCGGAGCTGCCGTTCGGCCTGGACCGCCCAGCCGCGGTTGGCGGTCGGGCTGGCCGGCGAGGGATGGAGCACGGTGCCGACCGGGATGTCGAGCGAGGCCAGGCTCGCTCGCGCCCGGTCGCTCGCGAATCGGCCGATGCCGATCACGCGCGACGGTTGCAGATGGCGCACGAAGCGCAGCAAGGCCCGGTCGCAAAGTTCGAACAATGCCGCCCGCTCGGAGAGTGCGAGCTTGTCCGGAGTCCGGTTCCGCCCGCTCGACTCCAGAAACACGAGCGGGCAGTAGTTCCAGACGAAGAAGCGCGCGAAGAAACGCTCCGGGGTTACGAAGCGGTCCCGGGCCCAGCCCCAGAGGCGCCGGCCGCTGATCTCCCTGCGCGGGCATTCGAACCCGCGCACCGGCCGCTTCGGGTGTTCGCACGGCGGCCGGCCCACCGGTCCTCTGAGCCCGAGCCAGTCGCGGACGCTCTCCACGTCCCCGAACGGCACCCCGGTCTGGGCCATGCCGAACGGGCCCGGGTTCATGCCCAGGAACAGGGCTTCCGGTCCGATCCGGGCGTAGCGGCGCAGGTACTCCTCGGCGGGGCCGCGGGCGTAGATCAGCGGGTTGTAGACATGGACGACCGGTTCCTTGAAGCGCAGCCGATCGGTGTCCCGGGCCAGCTTTCTCGAGATGGTGATCAACTCCATCATCGAAGAGTAGGGGCCGGCGGGCGGCGGCGAAAGAACCGAACTGCGTCCGGTCCGATCGGCTTGCATCGCTTCCCGCGCCGAGTACCATGCACGGCCCATGAACCGCGTGCGGAACTTGCGAGCGAAACCGATCCGATGCCTGTGCGTGCCGATCGTGACTCTGCTGCTGCTCGCTTGCGGCGACGCCAGGAAGGCTCCGCTCTCCGGCGTCCTGATCACCATCGACACCACCAACAAGGCCGCGCTGGGACTGTACGGCAATCAGCCGGTGATCAGCCCGCATCTGGATGCGTTGGCCGAGGAAAGCCTGGTCTACGAGAACGCCCGCTCTGTCGCGCCGCTGACCTTGCCGTCGCACGCGTCGATGCTGACCGGGCTCTATCCGATCCGGCACACGGTCCGGGATAACGGTTTCCATCCGCTGCCGGCCTCCGCGCGGACGCTGGCCGAGCGCGCTCAGGAAGGCGGGTTCCAGACCGCGGCCTTCGTGGCGGCCATCGTCCTCGCGGCACCTTTTGGACTGAACCAGGGCTTCGACCGGTACGAGGCGCCGCACGCCGGGGAGCACAATGCCGAGCCCTACATGCGGGAGCATCGGGCCGAAGTGATGACCCGGGCCGCGCTGGAGTGGGTTAGGCAGCGCGACCGCTCTCGGCCGCTCTTCCTGTGGGTGCACTTCTTCGATCCACACGCGCCGTACAAGGCCGCGCCGGCCTTTCTCGATCGGGTCGCACCGCACACGCCCGAGGGAATCGCCCCCTATCTGGCCGAAGTGGCCCAGGCCGACGCAGCCATCGGCGAACTGCTCGAAGGGCTCCGCGATCAGGGCATCCTGGACGAGTCCTTGCTGGCGGTGGTTGCGGACCACGGCGAGTCCTTGATGCGTCACGGAGAACCGACGCACTCGGTGTTCATCTATGACACCACCATGCGGGTGCCGTTCCTGCTCCGCTATCCGGACGGCTACCGTGCCGGCGAGCGATCGGACGAACCGGTCAGCGTCGTGGACCTGTTTCCGACCTTCTCGAGCGCCATGAACCTGGGCGAGCCCGGCAATGATGTGGATGGGCTCGACCTGTTCGAGCAAGTCGTGCCTCCCGATCGGGGCGTGTACTTCGAATCGTATTCCGGCTTCCTGAGCTACGGCTGGAGTCCGCTCACGGGCTGGGCGGACCGCCGCGGCACCTATCTCCATGGTGCCCGCCCGCAGCTCTACCTGCCGGACGATCGGCGACAGGCCGTCAACCGGATCGACAGCCAGCCCGAGCTGGCCCGCGAGCACAGGAGCCAGATTTCACGTCTGGCCGATCGACTCCGCCTGCCTCCCTCGAGCCGGACCCTGGACACGGAGTTTGCCGGCGATCTGCTGTCGCTCGGCTACGTGGGCGGCGCACAGGACGGGGGAGAACTGCCGCATCCGCTGCAGGTCGAGCAGTATCCGGATCCTTCCGAGCATCTGGACGAGCTCCTGGTGTTCTACCACGCAGCGAGCCAGGCCGCCATGGGGCACCATGACGAAGCCATCGCCATCCTGGAGGGCCTGCTCGAAACGGTGCCGGACAATGTCCTGGCCGCGGAGGTGCTGGCGCGCATCCTGGTCGCTCAGGGTCGCTTCCAGGAGATCGTGGACCTGCTGCAGCCCCGGCTGTCCCCGGGCGCGGAACGTAGATCCGGCCTGAGCATGTTGGCCGGTGCGCTCGAGCGGACGGACCGGACACAAGCTGCCCTGGACCTGCATCTCCGGGGCCTTGCGCTCTGGCCAGACGATCGGAAGTTCCTGAAGGGGGCGATCCGAACCCTGCGCCGGCTCGGCCGGGAACCGGAAGCCCAGCAGCTGGAGCAGCGCCTGCAGGAAATCCGGGAGTAAGGGCTCCTACCCGGAAGCCAGCTCTTCCAGACGCGCGCAGAGCGCTGGCCACTGGTCCGAAAGCGCCTGGTCGGCCATCGGATAGAGGATGCCCTCTTCCTTCTGATTGTGCTGCTGTATGAGCATCAGCAGCGTGTCGCCCTGGTCCAGCAGCTCCTGGAAATCGCGGAGCTCCAGCGCCGCCGCCATCTGATCGAGCAGGCCGCGCATCTGTTGATGCTCCAGGCGCATGACCTGGGTCGGACCGCCGGTCATGCCCGTCTGCTCCTCGAAGGCGGGGAACATCAGATCCTCTTCCATCGAGAGATGGAGGCGCTGCAGGCGGTCATACTCGGCGAACCGCTTCACGATGACCGCTTCATCGTCTTCCTGGACGGCTCGTTCCACCGCGGCCCAACCGGCGTCGCAGAGACGATGATGACGCGTGAAGTAGCTCGCCAGACCGGCATCGGATTCAACCATCGGATTCAACCATCGGATTCGGGGCCTCTACACCAGACCGGATCCTCGAATACGAACACAAGTAGCACGACTCTACAACGGCGGCGTGGCCGCTTCGGCGCGATGGGCCAACGATGGACCAACCGGTCCATTGGGTGAGCCGGGAACGATTCATGGCGGCCTTCTTTCATCGGACGCACACCCTTCCGCCCGATCAGTGTCCCAGCTTCCTCAACTTCTGACCCAGCCGCGCCGAAAGAACGCTATATTCGGGGGCTACCCGCCTGAGGAGACTGGTACCGCACCTATGAAGATCCAACTCATCCATCCGCCCGTCTACGTGAACCCCAAGGCGCTCACCTCACTGCGTCCGGCGCCCCCGCTGGGCCTGGCCTACATCGCGGGCGCTCTGCAGCGCGCGGGCCACGAGGTGGATGTGATCGACAGCCTGACGGAGGCGCCGGATCAAGTGGCTCCCGAGGGGCGGGTCGTGCGGCTGGGTCTGTCGCCCGAGCAGATCGCCGATCGGATCGCGCCCGAGACCGAGGCGATCGGGCTGACGAACATGTGGAGCTTCAGCTGGCCGATCGTCCGCAAGCTGATCCACATCCTGAAGGAGCGACGGCCCGACCTGCCTCTCGTGTGCGGGGGCGAGCACTTCAGCGGCCTGCCCGAGTTCAGCATGCGGGCGGCGCCGATCGACTACGTGGTGCGCGGCGAGGGCGAAGACACGGCCGTGGAGATCTTCGGCGCCCTCGAGCGCAAGTTGCGGGACGGAGTGGAATTCGATCCCGCGACCATCGCCGGCCTGTGCTGGCGCGAGGGCGAGGAGATCAAGGTCGGCGACGGTCGCAAGCGGATCCGGGCCGTGGACGAGATCGCCCGGCCGGCCTGGAACCTGTTCGACCTCGACACCTACAACTCGAGCGGCATGAAGCTCGGCATCGACTACGGCTACATGGTCCCGATGCTGGCCACCCGCGGCTGCCCGTACGCCTGCACCTATTGCTCCAGTCCGCGCATGTGGTCGCGAAACTGGTTCGCCCGGTCACCCGAGCTGGTGGCGGACGAGATCGAGCATTACGTCAAGACCTACGGCGCCGACAACTTCCCCTTCCAGGACCTGACCGCGATCCTCAAGAAGCAGTGGATCATCGATTTCTGCAGGGAGATCATCCGCCGCAAGCTCGACATTCGCTGGCAGCTCCCGTCCGGCACGCGCTGCGAGACCGTCGACGACGAGGTCGCGCCGCTGCTGCACGAATCCGGCTGCAGGACGCTGTGCTACGCCCCGGAGAGCGGCTCGGCGGAAACGCGCCAGCAAGTCAAGAAGATGATGAAGGCCGAGTCGCTGTTCAATGCCGTCGACGCGGCCGTCAAGCAGAAGATCAACCTGACCTGCTTCATCGTGCTCGGCTTCCCGCATGACCGCGCCAGGAACATCCGCGAGAACTTCCGCTTCGTCCGCAAGCTGGCCCTGAAGGGGGTCGAGGATGTGGCCTGCGGCTTCTTCTTCCCGATCCCGGCCACCGAGCTGTATGACGAACTGATGGCGCTCGGGCGGATTTCGCTCGAGGATACGGCGCTGATGGCGCCGATCTTCGTCCACGATCGCTTCCTGAGCAAGGACCGCAACTACTCGCTGCACCTGCCGGCCTGGAAGCTGACCATGTATCGCTATCTGGTCCTGCTGAACTTCTACTCGTTCTACTTCCTCACCCATCCGGGCCGTATCTGGCGATTGGCGCGCAATCTGTGGCGCGGCCGCGAGGAATCGAAGCTCGACAGCTTCCTGAAGATCAGGCTGGAGAACTGGAGACGCAAGCGGCGGGCGACGGCCTCCTCGGCCTGAATTCCCCGATCCGGCGGCGCGCGGCGGGGGCGCCTGTTTGGCGGCCACCGCGGCAGTTGATAGGTTTTGCCGCATGGCTCTCCTTCCACCCCACGCATCGCCCCACGCATCGGATGATCCGCCACCGATCGGCGACCGGCTGAAGGAACTGCTGGCGCGGGGAGATCCTCCGCTGGAAACGCTGGCGGCTCTCGCGCCGCTGCTCCTCTGCGCCTCGGCGCAGAACGGCTTCGACTCCACGCTCGCCCTGGTACAACCCCTGGTCCGGGAACTGCTTTGCCAGGCCCGCGGGGCCGGCGACGTGGCGGAGGCGATCGACCGCGATCGGGCCGCCGAGCTGTTCGTCGCTCTCGTTCTGGGCCAGATCCGGGTTGGCCCGCCCGGTGAATCGGGTTCCTCGCCGGAGGCGTTGGGCCGGGAGCTCGCCGCGTTTTTTCGCGCCGCACTGCGCGGCGGAGAGCCTGCGCGACATGCGCGGCGCGACGAGCCCAAGTCGGCGCTCACGCCGCTCCTCGCGCTCGACGCCCGGCCGATCCTGGCCGGCGGCCGGGATCCGCTGGCGGAGATCCTGCAGAGTCTGGAGCGGGTCGCGCCGGGAGGCCTGCTGCTCCTCACGGTTCCCTTCCGGCCCGGACCATTGCTGCGGTTGCTCGGCGGCGGCCGGCGCGAGATCGAATGCCGGGAGGTGGCGCCCGGGCACTTCGAGGTGGAGATCCTGCAGGGACGCCTCGAGGAGGGCGCCCGCATCCACGACTTCCGGGGATTGCCGGCGCCGGAACCGCTCGAACAGGTCCTGTTGCAGAGCGCCGGGCTCGCGCCGGGCGAGTTCCTGCTCGCGCGCCTGCCGCGCTCGCCGAAGCCGTTGCTGCCCCTGCTCGAGGGACGCGGATTTCGCTGGATCCTCGAGGAACTTCAGGACGGTACGGCCATCCTTGCAGTCTGGATCAGCAGTTAGCCATGCAGACCACCGGTCTCCGACTCGACCAGGCTCCTCCGCTCGGCGTTCCCGCGACGTTCTTCCTGACCGCGCCGCTCGCGATCGTGGCCGCCGACTTCTTGCTGATCGCGAAGGGTCCGGGCGTGCTCGTCACCGGCTACGCGCCGCCGACCCTGTTGCTCGCCCACCTCGGCACGCTCGGCTTCCTGGCGATGGTCATGCTCGGCGCGTTCTACCAGATGGCGCCGGTCGTGGCGTCGGCGCCGATCCCGAGGATCCGCGTGGCGCATCTGGTGCACCTCCTGCTGCTGGTCGGTCTGCTGCTGCTCGCGCTCAGACTGCTCGGCCTGATCGAGATCGGCCTGCAGTACGCCTTCTACTGCGCCTGGACCGCTCTCGTCATCTTCCTGGCGCAGGTAGCCCCGGCGATGCTGCGGGCGCAGGCCGCGAACGAAACCGTCCTGGGGATGCGCCTGGCGTTGATCGGCCTCTTCCTGACGATCACGCTCGGCGCGGCCATGGCGCACGTGTTCAACGGCTCGGTCTGGCTCGGACCTCGCGGACTCTGGCTGCAGGTCCATCTCGGCGCGGGCCTGCTGGGCTGGGTCGGCGTGCTGCTGGTCTCCATCTCGTGGCAGGTGATCCCGATGTTCTACCTCGCGGAACCGCCGGGCCGGAGCGCTCGGCGGTGGAACCTGATCCTGATCGTGATCGGGGTCGGCGCGCCGCTCCTGGTGCTGCTCGCGGAGCGGATCGGCCTGCTCGCGGACGCCGGCCTCTCGCCCGGCCAACTGGCCGGCTTCGCCGCCCTGCCCGCGGTGATCGCCGTCTGGATCGTCCACCCGATCCAGACCGGCCGGAGCCTGCTCGGCCGAAAGCGCAGGCGGGTCGACGCCAGCATGCACTTCTGGATCGCCGGGCTGTCCATCGCGCCGCTCGTCGCGCTCGCCGCCGCTGCCGCCCACTTCCTGACGGAGCCCCCGTTCTCCAGTTCCACCTCGCTGGCGATCGGCATGCGCCTGCAGGTGATGTTCGTCTGGTTGGCGGTCTGGGGCTGGGCCGGCCTGATCGTGCACGGCATGTTGACCCGGATCGTGCCGTTCCTGGTCTGGTTCCACCGCTACTCGCACCGGGTCGGCCTGGAGCCCACTCCCTCGGTGCAGAGCCTGCTCAGAAACCGCTGGAGCCAGCTCAACCTGCTCCTCCACCTCGCTTCGCTGCTCCTCGGCCTGATCGCCATCTGGACCCGCAACGAAACCGCCACCTTCCTGACCGGCCTCCTGCTGGCCGCCACCGGCCTCTCCCTCGCGCTGGCCCTCTCCTACGTGATGAAACCAACCCGGTTCATTTCATCACCTAGAAACCGCGTCAAATCAGCTACTTAGGGTTTGGCTTCGAAGGCGCCGAGTAACCGAGCTGCTCCATCCACCTCAGGATGTCGCCGGTCAATTCGCTGGAGACGGGCTCCGGGCGAGTCGGCGGGCGAAAGCCGCCATCGTGGGTATCGATCGTCGGAAGCGGAGAGCGCCGGGCCTGGAGTTCCTTCGACACGGCTTGGCGGAGCAAGCTGCCGCCGTCGGGTATATCCATGTCGCGCGCGCGCGGAATGTCGAGCAGGTACAGCACCAGCGGAGTGATCTCCAGGATCCGGCCGAGCGGGATCGGATCCGCCGCGCCCGCCGGGGGGGGGGGGGGGGGGGGGGGGGGGGGGGGGGGGGGGGGGGGGGGGGGC
>Ga0326597_10008393_pt1 | contig 13940 bp, 12 predicted proteins | sample RVTome_12_FD_203789 | JGI IMG/M metagenome (GOLD analysis project Ga0326597, IMG submission 203789) | Soil microbial communities from uranium-contaminated site in the Upper Colorado River Basin, Wyoming, United States - RVT100D185 | ecosystem: Environmental > Terrestrial > Soil > Contaminated >... | reverse complement strand
GAGGGAGTCGCAATGGAAGTTAACGGCGTTCTCCCAATCTCAGCGCAACCCGTCCAGGAAGGCCAAGAGGTCACGCGCCCCAACCGAGAAGGCGGCGACGCCGTGGCGTTTGCGGCATTGTTATATCTGATTCTCGAAACGCCTCAGGCCGGGATTAGCTCGACAGATCCAGAGGAAATGAAGGCCGGTGAAACGGAGGCATCCGCTTCAGGCGCAATGCCGATTCGGAAAGGTTCCGGCGCGCTCATCGCAAATAGCGCGCTCGACTCTTCGACTCGAGCCCCGGCCTGGGCTGAGGGCTCTGGCTCAGGATTTAGCCCCTCGGGCGTGCTGGAAAGTGTCACGGGCTTGCCCGTGGGGCTCCACGTTCCGACCGCAGTATCGGCCAATAGCTTCATTCCGCCGCCCGCGGAAGTGGCCGGAGCGGCCGACGGCGCCGCGCCGACGCCCATGCTGACGGAACTTGGCGCCAGCGGCGCCAAGTTAGACGGTGCGCTCACCAATGGATCAACCCCCAAGTCCGCCGCGGTCGCAGATGAAAGTGATGCGTTAATCGGCGGTGGTCGAGCCGAACCGGGAGCGGTGAGTGAGATCAATCAAGATCCGATCGAAGCTTTAACCGCACAAGCGAGCGCCCACGGCAAAGAGCTCGCGGCCGTGAACGAAGCGGCGCGTGTTGTTCGCGATTCGGCGGCCAGCGCTCCGATCGGCGTTACAGTTGACGGGGTGGAGACCGATCCGCAAGGCGAACCGGAGCGAACATTTGCAAAATTCGCGCTGGCGGAGGGCAACGTCATTAGGCGGGTCTCTGTCATCAACGTTGAACCCTTCGACCAGGCTCAGGGCAGGCCCTTCGACCAGGCTCAGGGCAGGCCCTTCGACCAGGCTCAGGGCAGGCCCTTCGACCAGGCTCAGGGCAGGCCTGGAACCCGGAACATTGAACGGGAGGGAACGGGCGGCTCCGTGGGGCTCGTCTCTGCCGTCAACATCGAAACCGAGACCGGGAAAATTGAACAGCCGACAATGGCCGGCGCGACCGGGCAAGTCGCTGCGAGGGGCGATTTTACAAACCACGTAGAGCCGGAACTTGCGACCGAACCGGCCGGCAAGAACCATCCCGACCTAAGATCCGGCGGGCAATTTAAGCTTGATATAACGGCCGGCGCGGCGGGAAACGATTCGCAAGTCCACCCGGCGCAAGATTCTGAGAAACCCACGACGGGGACGAGCAACCCTATTCGGCTGGTCCATGGGGCTGGCAAGAATTCAACTCGTGCAGAGGTGGAATCCGTGACCGGACCGGCAGGCGAGGTCCCTGCCGGCGCCGAGTTAGCGAGAAAAGTTCAATTCGGAAAAACGGCTAATGGCGGCGTAGCCGAACACGACGCAACGCTCATGGCCGAAGCAGACACAAAAACCGATGCGCCGCGCGCCGGCCGCGGCCCGGCCCAGCGGCTGAGCGATATCGCGGCGCCGATGCCAAGACCGGACATCGCAGCGGAAAAGTTCGGCCCGGCGGGCGATCCCGCACCGGCGTCCTGGCGTTCCACCGTAAACCGAGTTGCCGAGGAACTGACAAGCCAGGTCAAACTGAACAAGCGCGAAGCGGTCATTCAACTGGATCCTCCCGAGTTGGGAAAGATCAAGATCGAGATGCGCCTTGAGGGCGATAAGCTCGAAGCGCGCATCGTCGCGGAGGTCCATGAATCCCGGGTGTTGATCGAAAGTCACCTCCAGGAGTTGCGCCAAGCGTTGCGTCTCCAGCACCTCGATCTCGCCGACGTGCGCGTCAGCCAGGACGGATGGAGCGGTGGTTCCGGCGATCCGATGCAGGGGTTCCGCCAGCAGCAGCCTGACGGCGAGCCGCAATGGGCGCGAAATTCTGAGAACTCAGTCGCCGCGGCAAGCGCATCCCCAGAGCGCAGCGGCAGCGAAGACTCCGCGGGCGGTATCGGGCGAGTAAGCGTCTGGGCGTAGCGGGAGGATTTCACAGTGGCGATACAAAACATCGGCGCAGCAACGGCGCAACCGGGAGCAGGTCAAGCCTTAACCACGCGAACGGTCACGCAAGACGATTTCTTGAAACTGCTGATCGCCCAATTGCAGAATCAAGATCCGCTCCAGCCGATGGACAATCAAGAATTCGCCGCGCAACTGGCCACCTTCAACAGTCTCGGCCAGTTAATCGAGATCAACGGCAAGCTCGGCCAATTGCAGAACGGGCAGGGTTCGGCGAGCCAGTACAACGCGGCTTTCTTGATCGGCAAGGAAATTGAAGTCAGCGGCAACGCGCTGAACCTTGCAGAGGGAAGTTCGGCATCGTTTGGCTACCAGCTCGGCGCCAACGCCGCCCGGGTCGGCATCAGCATTCGCAACAGCGCGGGAGAATTGGTGCGCCAGTTCGATGCCGGCCGCCAAAAAGCGGGCGAGCAAACGATTCAATGGGACGGCAAAAATAGCGCGGGGAAGACGGCGCCGGCCGGGAGGTATGACTTTGAGATCACCGCCGTTGATGTCAGCGGAAGAAATATTCCGGTGTCGGGCCTGGTTCGAGGAACGGTAACCGGCGTAAAGCTGGGCGGCAACGAGCCTCTGCTCGAGATCGGCGCCTTGTTGGTGCCTCTGAGCAGCGTGGCCCGGGTCCGCTCGCAGGGATAGGCGGCAGGAGGGATACATGTCGATTGTCGGTTCGCTATTCGTGGCATCGGACGCGCTGGATACGTTAAGCAACGCGATCTCGGTGGCCGGCGACAATATCGCCAATCTCAACACTGTCGGCTTTAAAGCTTCCCGGATCGAGTTTGCCGATCTCTTGTCGACGATCGACGGCCAAATCGAAATCGGCCATGGAGTCCGGTTGGCCGAGGTGAGCAAAATGTTTCAGCAAGGGGTGCTGGAGACGACCCAGAGCCTGACCGATCTGGCCATCGACGGAGGCGGTTTTTTCATTTTGAAAAACGGCGCGGGCGAGACGTTCTACAGCCGGGCCGGCGAATTTCATCTCGACGCAAGCGGCAATCTGGTCAATCCGCTCGGTCTCTTTCTTCAAGGCGCCTCGGGAAATATTTCTCTGGGGGCCGCCCTTACTTTGCCCGCCCAAACCACCACCAGCCTGGGATTGAAGGTCAGTCTGGACGCGGCCGCGGCGACGCCGGGCGCGGCTTTTCCCGCCGGCCCCGACGCGAGCCCCGGCGCATGGAATGCCGCCGGCAGTTTTTCTTTGATCACGACGGTCTACGATTCCGCCGGCGCCGCCCATGATCTCACCTTCTTGTTTCGTAAGAATGGCGCCAATAGTTGGGATTACCGGATCTTGGCGCAGCGCAGCGAGTTGGATGCAGGGGCGTCCACGAGCACGGACCTGCGCGACCTGGGCACGGGCGGAACGCTGCAGTTCAATTCGGATGGAAGTTTCGACGTGGCCGGCAGCACAGTGAGTGGGATCACTGGCGTGAGCTGGGTCGGCGGAGGCACGCAAACGATCGCTCCCGGGAGCTTGAGCTTCGACGGCAGCGTCCAGTACGCGCAACCTTCGTCGCTCATGAGCCTGAGCAGCGATGGGTACGGCGTCGGTTTTCTCACCGGCGTTAGCATCGATGGCGGCGGAGCGATCACCGGCCGTTATTCCAACGGCGCCACTCGACCGATCGGCACCATCGATCTGGCGAACTTCACCAGCCCGGAAGGCCTAGGTCCGGCGGGCGACGGGCTCTATCGCGCGACCGCTGAGTCGGGTACCGCGCTGACCGGCGCGCCGGGACAAAATGGTGTGGGTCAAATCGTTTCCGGCGCCCTGGAAATGTCCACGGTGGATCTTGCCCGCGAAATGGTAACGCTAATCACGTCGCAGCGCGGTTTCCAAGTCAACTCGCGGGTCATCACGGTGGCCGATCAGATGTACGCTGAAGCGGCGAAGCTGAAACAGTAGGAGAGGTCAGAGGACAGAGAGCAAGGGACAGACTAGAGACAATCCAAAATCCAAAATCGTAAATCTAAAATCTAACGGGAGGTTTATTATGGCACTTACAGGAGCATTATTTAGCGGAGTCAGCGGCATCAACAGCAATGGTAACGCGATGAATATCATCGGCGACAACATCGCCAACGCCAACACGATCGGATTCAAATCGAGCCGCGCGGTGTTTTTCGATCTTTTGAGCGCCGACGTGGGCGGCACCAAAATCGGCCTGGGTTCACGTTTGGCCGCTTCAGATCGACTATTCGTTCAGGGAGGCGTCGAGACGACTAACAGCGTTACTGATCTGGCGATCCAGGGCAAAGGATTGTTCATACTCAGAGATGGCCAGGGCGGAACTTTTTACAGCCGGGCGGGACAGTTCGGCATAGACAAAGACGGTAATCTTGCCAACCCCGCGGGACTCGCGGTCCAGGGAGTTCAACTCGACGCCAACGGCAACCCGACCAGCGGTCTAACCAACATCGTCATCAGCCAGCTTGTCGTGTCTCCGGTGGAGACCGATGCAATCGATATAGCTCTCAATCTTGATGCTACGAAAGCAACACCGACACCGGCGATTCCCGCGGATGCCGCCGGTACGGAGGAGACGCCAGGCAACTGGTTCGCCGGCGCCAACTTTTCCACCGTGGTGACCGTTTACGATTCGCTCGGCCAAGGGCATGATCTTACCTACCTGTTTCGTAAGACAGCTACTGCGAATCAGTGGGAAGTACGTGTCGCAGCCAACGCGGGCGAAATTACCGGTGGTACGGCAGGAATGTTGCAGCAGGTCAACACCGCAGGCGGCTTGCTCGCGTTCAACCCCGACGGGACCCTGGACAGCGCGACCACGAACATTACGGACATCGGCCCGATCGCCTGGGCCGATGGCTCAAACGCGCAGACCGTGTTGGCTGCGGACATGGATTTCACCGGCACGACCCAGTTTGCACTGCCCTCGTCTGTTAGCCTGCAAAACCAGAATGGTTCGCAGTCGGGTATTCTCAAAGGCATCAGCATCGGTACCGATGGTGTAATCACCGGGCAGTTTACTTCGGGTGGTAACCAGCCCCTGTTTCGGATCGCCTTGGCCGATTTCGCCAATCCGCGGGGACTCGCCCATGTCGGCAACTCGCTGTACTTGCAGTCGCCTGAGTCGGGGTCATTGCTTACCGGAAATCCTGGCGATGGCAGCTTCGGCACGGTGCTCTCGGGTTCGTTGGAGTTGTCCACCGTGGACCTCGCCACCGAATTCGTCAAGATGGTGACGACGCAGAGAGGGTTCCAGGCCTCGTCCCGGACCATCACCGTTACCGACCAGCTCTTGGAAGAGGTTGCGAATTTAAAGAGATAATCGCCATCAACTGATGAATTGGGGCCGGTTTAAGGTTTCGGGTTCAAGGTTCAACGCGCTCCGCGCTGTTCAAAGTTTCGCGTTCCGGGTTCAACGTTGAACTTTGAACTTGGAACATTGAACCCGGAACGTTGAACCGGAACTTGCTGGCGCGGCCAAACGGCCGCTAAAGAATCGCCGCGCGACTCCGATAAATTCAAATGGAACCAACCGACTCTACGCCGTTCGGCAGGGGATGGTCTTTCATCCGGGGGGCGACCCTTCGACGCGAGCCCCGGCCTTGGCCGGGGGCTCTGGCTCAGGATTTCGCCCCACGGGGGTAGTGGAAGGTGCCACGGGCTTGCCCGTGGGGCTCCACTTCTTAGCGAGAAGGAGCGCAACGTGACTTTTACGGTCAACGAAGCAATCGAAATGGCGCGGGCCCTGTCGGAAGGAGAATTCGCCCCGGAGTTCCAACGACACTTTCAAGGCGAATTGGGCGAGTTGGAGTCTTACTTGGGCGCCGTGAGCCCGTCGCTGGTCGGTCGGATGCTGGAGAGCCTCAAGTAGGTTGTAAGACTCTGCGATAATTTTGGAGATGGCCGATGTTCAATCCTGAAATGGAAGTCTTGGTCGTGGACGATGCCTCGGCGATCCGCCGCATCGTCCGCAGCTTGCTCAAGGAATTGGGTTTCAAGAACATTCGCGAGGCGGAAAACGGTCAGACGGCGCTCGACGAGCTTAAAAGGAAAAAAGCCGATTTCGTCGTTTGCGATTGGAATATGCCGGTGATGACCGGCATCGACCTGTTACGTGCCATCCGCGCCGACGACGCGCTGAAAAGCGTACCGGTTCTTATGGTCACAGCCGAAACTAAACAGGAACATATCATCGAGGCGGTCCAAGCGGGCGTCAGCAACTATATCATAAAACCGTTCAACGCCCAGACGCTGCAAGAGAAGCTCAACAAAATTTTTCCGTAACCGTAATTTTCACGAATCCGCCCCCTGCATCGGTGCGCCGCTCATTGGACCCTACTCTCGGTCCCCGGCGCAGCTTGCAGCGGGCGGCTAGGTTCGCCCGCCGTCAATCCCTTGACGCTCGGCTGTTGATGTCCCGTCGCTCCACGCCTGCGCGGCGTTGATCTTACCGAGGATCCTCTATGGCACAAGAATTGGTTGCCTAGCGTGTTGTCTTTCCGTGGCAGCCGCACGGACCGCATTTGCTCGGCGTGCGTTAGCGGCGGAGGCAAGTCTGTTCGCCGGCATTAGAGCGCTAAAGAATTTCATCAGACGACCGATATGCACTCAGGAATGCCAATAAGATCGCGGCTCGCGCCAGACCCGTGATGCCGGCGAGGTCACCGCGAGGCAGTTCAAAACAAGGAGCCGAGATTGATGGATGACGTCATCAAAGAATTTCTGGTGGAGAGCTACGAAAACCTCGACCGCTTGGATCGCGATTTCGTAGAGCTGGAAAAAAATCCATCGAAAGAGACTCTCGGCAGCATCTTTCGCGCGATCCACACCATCAAGGGCACCTGCGGCTTTTTGGGTTTTTCCAAGTTGGAGTCCGTCACCCACGTCGGTGAAAGCCTGCTCAGCATGCTGCGGGACGGAGAGCTCGAAGTCGATCCGCTCATCACCGACGCCTTGCTGGCGATGGTGGACGCGGTGCGTGAAATGCTTACCGGCATCGAAAACGGCGGCAGCGAAGGAGAGCGGGATGATGCCGCGCTGATCGAGAAGTTGAGCGCGCTGCAAAAAGGCGGGGCGCCCGTTCCCGCCGCCGCGCCGAACGAAGCCCCTCCGCCATCCGGCGAGGCGCTTTTTGGGGAATTGCTTGTGGAGAAGGGCCACGCGCAATCGCAGGAAGTCGAACAGGCGTTGGCACGGCAATCCCGGGGAGACCCGCGCCGCGTCGGCGAAATTTTGGTTCAACAAGGAGCGGTAAGACCGACCGACGTTTTGGAAACGCTGCAATCCCAAGGCGAAGCCCGCGCCGCCTTGTCCGACAGCACCGTGCGCGTGGACGTGGGCCTGCTCGACAAGCTCATGAACCTGGTGGGCGAGCTGGTGCTCTCGCGCAACCAGATCGTGCAGTTCGCCTCCACTCAGGAAAGCGCGAGCTTCGCGGCCACCTCGCAGCACCTCAATCTCGTCACCAGCGAGCTGCAGGAAGGGGTCATGAAGACCCGCATGCAGCCCATCGGCAACGTGTGGAACAAATTCCCGCGCGTGGCGCGCGATTTGGCGGCGGCCTGCGGCAAGCAGGTGCGCGTCGAAATGGAAGGCGCTGAAACCGAGCTGGACCGCACCATCATCGAAGCGATCAAAGATCCGCTGACCCACGTGGTGCGCAACTCCCTGGACCACGGCATCGAAAGCCCCGCAGCGCGCATCGCCGCGGGCAAATCCGCCGAAGGGCGTCTGTTGCTGCGCGCCAATCACGAGGGCGGACAGGTCAATATCGAAATCGCCGACGACGGCGGCGGTGTCAACGCGGAAAAAGTGCGCGATAAAGCCCTGCAAAAGGGTTTGATCAGCCCGGAGCAGGCCGCGCGCATGAGCGAGCGCGAGCTGGTGAACCTGATCTTTCTGCCCGGTTTTTCGACGGCGGAACAAGTAACCAACGTCTCCGGCCGCGGCGTCGGCATGGACGTGGTCAAAACCAACATCGAAAAAATCGGCGGCTCGGTGGACGTGCAAAGCAAACTCGGCCAAGGCACGACGCTGAAGGTCAAGATACCGCTCACCCTGGCGATCATCCCGGCGCTCATGGTGACCACCGGCGGCGACCGCTACGCGATTCCGCAGGTGAGCCTGCTGGAACTGGTTCGCCTGGAGGGCGAGCAAGCGCGCAAGGGCGTCGAGATGGTTCACGGCGCGCCGGTTTATCGCCTGCGCGGCAATCTCTTGCCGCTGGTCTACCTCAACCACGAGCTCAAGCTCGCCGAGCGCGCCGACGGCGACGGCAGCATCAATATCGTCGTGCTGCAAGCGGACGGGCGCCAATTCGGCCTGGTCGTTGACGGCATCAACGACTCCAAGGATATCGTCGTCAAACCGCTGGGAAAACATCTCAAGGACATTGCCGCTTTCTCCGGCGCGACGGTCCTCGGCGACGGCAAGATCGCGCTGATTTTGGACGTCATCGGCATTTCGCAAAGCGCCAATGTCGTTTCCGAGACCCGGGAGCGCGCCATCAACGCCGCGGCGGCGGTGTCTCTGGAAAAATACGGCGAACGCCAGGCTTTGCTCATCTGCCGCTGCGGCAAGGATTATCGCTTGGCCATCGACCTCTCTTCGGTCGCGCGCCTCGAGCAATTTCCTCTCTCCGGCATCGAGAAGAGCGGCGGCCACGAGGTGGTGCAATACCGCGGCGAGATTATGCCGCTGCTTCGCCTCACGCATGTGCTGGGCGGCGACAGCGAGGGCAATGACATTCTCAACGTCGTGGTATACCGCGAGCATGGAAAGAGCGTGGGGCTGGTGGTGGAGCAGATCACCGACATCGTCGAGGAGCGCATTACGGTGAAGAGCGATCAGCGCGGCAATCATCTGTTGGGCACTGCCGTGGTCCAGGGCAAGGTAACGGACATTCTCGACGTGCGCGGTGTGATCGAGTCCGCAAACCCCGAGTATCTCATGCAGGCGGCTTAATTCAGTGAGGAGTATTGAAGAAGTAAGGAGTAAGGAGTGAAAAGTTAGGAGCAAGTGATTCCGGAGACTCTTCACCCCTAACTCCTTACCCCTTACTCCTAACGCCCAAGGAGAGAAAATGGCTGACGTAAAACAATATTCCACCTTTTATCTCGACCAGCTTTTGTTCGGTGTCGAAGTGGCCAAGGTGCAGGAGGTCATCCGTTATCAGGAGATGACGCGGGTACCGCTGGCCTCAACGGTGGTCACCGGCCTCATCAACTTGCGTAGCCAGATCGTCACCGCCCTCGATCTGCGCCGCCGGCTCGAGCTGCCGGAGCGCGCCGCCGACCGCCTGCCGATAAACGTGGTAGTGCGCAGCGGCGAAGAAGCGGTGAGTTTATTGGTGGACGAGATCGGCGACGTGCTCGAAGTCGAGGACGAGGCGTTCGAGGCGCCGCCCGAAACGCTGCAAGGCGTGGCCCGCCAGCTTATTCGTGGCGTCTACAAGCTCAAGGACCGGCTGTTGCTGGTGCTCGACACGGAAAAGACGGTGGCGCTCAACGGCAATGGCGCGGCCTAGCAAGCTTCTAGAAAGCGGCATGCCATGCTTCCACCCGTCGCTCTGCTCAGGACAGGACGCTCAGCATGAACGGCAAAATCTCACTGAATTCAACTTTTCCCGTTCGTTCCCTCGCCAGGCTCAGGACAATGTCTGAAGCGTTGAAGGGGAGCAGCGAGATCATGCAGTAACTCACGGCAGTAGCGCAGGCGGCGCAGGCCACGGCCAGCGGGGCGAGCCAGACGCAAAGTAGGGCCGGGGAGGTATCGCGGATGGCGGCGGAGCTACAGAGCTTGGTGGGACAGTTTAAATCGGTGGATAATAAATAAAAAACAATGACGAGGAGAATAGATATCAACTCTGTGAACAAAGGAGAAAGTCAGATGGAACAACTGACCCGATCCAACTCGGCTCCGACGTGGGAATTAACGTTTACCGGGTAGGCGTCAGTGATTCAGACCGTGCAGCTTCAGGCTCTGGCGGGCAGGGTTGTGTTGGAGAGCGTGGATGACAGGGGGGCGAAGGTCGTGGAGGAAAATACGGGGAAGAGGGCTGCAACCGGGCCAGTTAGGAGGCACGACAGCAACGTCTGGATTTCGAATTAGAGGTCCGGTTTATGTTGTGCTTAGCCGAAACTCGGGAAGTGTTGCAGGGACTCGGAGCAAGCAACTTAACTACCAAGGAAGGAGCGAAGCCATGCAGATCGACGTTTTGTTGAAGTGTCTAGGCAGGATAGGACAGGTCAAAATCATTTCCCTCGCAAGCCTTATCCTCTCCGCGAGTTCGGGTCTCGCGCCAGCCCAGGAGAAGATCGTCCTGGGGGGTGCGGGCGGTATAATCCCTCTGATGCAAGAACTCACCAACACTTATCAGGCGAAGAACCCTTCTCACACCTTAGAGTTGATGCCCAACAGTCTTGGTTCCACTGGAGGCATCAAGGCGGCGGCGGCTGGCCGGGTCTCCGTCGGGCTGGTGTCCCGGTCGCTCAGGGAAGAGGAAAAAGGGAAACTTGTCCATCAGGTGTTCGGTCGGGGACCGGTCGTCGTTGCGATTAATAAGGGAGTGTTGGTGAGTAACCTTAGCGAATCGCAAATTTGTGACATCTACGGCGGAAAGATCAAATCGTGGAGCGAAGTCGGTGCGCAGGAGGCCAAGATCGCCGTGCTGACCCGGCAGGAGGATGACTCGACCAAGGAGGTCGTCCGTCAGAAGATTGGTTGTTTCCAGGCGCTGAAAGAAGGCCCTGAGGTAATTGTCCTTACCACGTCAAAGCAAATGATCGACGCGCTCGGCGCTCGCCCCTCCACCATTGGTCTCACCGAATATGGGGCCATGCTCAAGGCCGAGGGGCGCTTCAAGGCGGTAGCGATTAACGGCGTAGGACCGTCTTCGGATTCTATGCGAAGTGGCAGCTACAAGGTCTTTAAAGAGTTCGGCGTGGTTACGCTGGGAAAACCCCAGGGGCTGGTCAAGCAGTTTCTGGATTTCGTGGTGAGCCCAGAAGGTGACAAGATTTTGGGGCAGAATGGGATCACGCTGATCAAATAGCGTATCGATCCGTGAGGTGCCAATGAAAGCCTTGGACTTATCGGGAAGATCACGAGCAAGCCTCGCCTTCCGCTTCAACCTCTTTGCGGGAGTCGCTCTGGTGTTGATTGCAGCGGTTTCCGCTTACATCGACACGGTTTCTCAGCGCAGCGCGTTGCTGGGTGAAATGGAACGGCAAAGCGGGCGGCTGGCCAAATTGCTCGGCGCCAACGTTGCAAACGCCCTCTTCACCTTTGATTCTCATGGTCTTGGCGCCACCGTGGACGCCTTTATGAACGACCAGGCAGTTCGGCTAGTGGAAATCAAGGACAACTCTGGGAAAGTCGTTAAAGCGTCAGGGGAGCCCAAAGAAAAACCTTCGCTGGCCCTGGCCACACAGAATTTGAAAGTTGGGGGTGATGTCATTGGCTCCGTGATCCTGGGATTATCCACCGCATCTGTTGATCAGGCTGTGAGTGCATCCTGGCGACTCCTTCTCGTGCGTGAAGCGATCACGCTCGCATTGATCTGGTCGGTCCTCTGTTATCTGGTCCGCTGGCTGATCGCAAGGCCGCTAGGAGAAATGAACGAGGTGTTACAGCAAGCCGAGGCAACCGGTGACCTGACCTTTCGTTTACGCTCTCAGCGGGAAGACGAGATTGGGGAGTTAGCCCATTGGTTCAACCTCTTTATTGAAAAACTGGAGAGCATGGTCCGTTCGATCGGTAACAATGCCCAGCTCCTGGGAAACTCTTCCGCAGAGCTGGAGGCGGTGAGCCAGCAAATGAGTTCGAGATCGGAGGAGACCGTAACGCAGGCGAATAGGGTGTCGGCGGCCTCCGAGCAGGTGAGCAAGAACGTGCGGACGGTAGCGGTGGGGGCGGAGGAGATGAGCGCGTCGATCAAGGAGATCGCCAAGAATACCAGCGAGGCGGCACGGGTGGCCAAGGAAGCGGTGGAGGTGGCGCAGAAGACCTATGCGATGATCAGCAAACTTGGGGCATCCGGCGCCGAGATCGGCAACGTGATCAAGGTGATCACCTCGATTGCCGAGCAGACCAATTTATTGGCGCTCAACGCGACGATAGAAGCGGCCAGAGCCGGAGAGACCGGGAAAGGATTTGCGGTGGTGGCCAACGAGGTGAAGGAGTTGGCTAGGCAGACGGGCGATGCCACTGAGGATATCAGGAACAAGATCGGCGCGATCCAGCAAGACACGCGGGGGGCGGTGGCGGCGATTGAGCAGATCGGCGGGATCATCAACCAGATCGACGATATCACCGATACGATTACGAGCGCGGTGGAAGAGCAGTCGGCGACGACCAACGATATCGGCCGCAATGTGATGGAAGCGGCCAAGGGGAGCAACGCGATCGCGCAGAACCTCACGGGAGTGGCACAGGCGGCGCAGGCCACGGCGAGCGGGGCGAGCCAGACGCAGACGGCGGCGCAGGAGCTGGCGCGGTTGGCGTCGGCGCTACAAGCGGCCGTCAGCCAGTTCAAGTACGAGGGAGAAGGCCAAGAGATGAAGCCGGCGGCGCGGATGAGAGAGCAAACACCTGAGGCGCCGCGCAGGCCGCGGCATCAGCCGAAGCCGGCCTACAGGCCCGCGGGAGCGACGCTCCATGATCTGTGATGAATCATGAGAAGCTGACATTAGAAAACTAAGAAACGACCAAGAATATCCTATGAAACACATGTTCATAGCCTTAAGTACCTTGAGAAATTTTGGCGCTACGTTTTACCACGGACTGTAAGATGCGAGGGCTAATAAATCGAAAGTGAGAGGAGAATTTTCATGAAGCTAAGAATGGCCACGATGCTGGTCTTCTTATTGAGCGCGGGCACCCTGGAGTCATCGCCATTTATTAATGGCGGCTCAAACTTGACCGAGCGTCCAAACATGAAGCGGTTAGCCGCCAACGGTATTCAAGCCTCCATAGACACGGTGCTGCCATGAAGACGAGTCTAAGCGTCAAGATCGCTTTTGGGATTGCCGCTATCCTCGTCCTCGTGCTCGGGTCGGTGGCCTGGGTCAGCATTTCGTTCTTTGGGCATGAATATCTCCAGTGGGTCGAGGCACGCTCCGAGTTGCTGGCTAGGCCTTTGCAGGAACGCATTAAGGACTTGCTATCTCAAGTAGGCTACAACCCCTCTACCTTCATCGTTTTGCGCCAGGATATGGCTCGGCTGTTAAAGGAAAACAGTGAGCTGTCAGCGATTGCCGTCTATGATCCATCGGGCAAGGTCCTAGCCCATACCGACAAGGATCAGGAAAAGCAGCAAGACCTCCATAGTCGGGTTCAGAAGGCTCTTGAAGGACAACCCCAGAAGCCGGTCGCGCTTTTTTTTGAAGGAAGTTACCACACGCTGGTCCCCGTTGTTCACGAGAAAGGGCTTACTTACGTAGCGATCGGGTCGCGAGCGGATTTAGTCGAAGGAGTTCGCACCCGGATTGCGCGGACGTTCCTTATTTTGATTTTTGTCTCGCTGCTGGTCGGCTGTATTGGGGCGATCTTTTTGGTTCGGCGTTACATCTCTAAACCCATCGGTCGGCTCGTTGCCCTGGCAAAAGACATCGCCGAAGGGGAGGGAGATCTGACAAAGCGATTGAACATGGAGGGGTGGGACGAGATTGGCGAGTTAGCCTATTGGTTCAACACATTCATTGAGCGGTTGGAAGGCATTATTCGCACCATCAGTAGAAACACGGTGGGTGTGGCGGGATCGGCGGAGGAGCTAACGGTGGTCAGCCAGCAGATGACGGGCAATGCGGAGGAGACTTCGGCGCAAGCCGCCGCGGTGTCGGCGGCCTCCGAGCAGGTGAGCAAGAACGTGCGGACGGTGGCGGTGGGGGCGGAGGAGATGAGCGCGTCGATCAGGGAGATCGCCAAGAATACCAGCGAGGCGGCGCGGGTG
>Ga0326597_10008392_pt1 | contig 13940 bp, 9 predicted proteins | sample RVTome_12_FD_203789 | JGI IMG/M metagenome (GOLD analysis project Ga0326597, IMG submission 203789) | Soil microbial communities from uranium-contaminated site in the Upper Colorado River Basin, Wyoming, United States - RVT100D185 | ecosystem: Environmental > Terrestrial > Soil > Contaminated >... | reverse complement strand
GGCGTGAACTACATGAGGGAGCACGTGAAAGAAGACGCCCGGATCCACTACGTCATCACCAGCGGCGGCGGCCAGCCGAACGTCGTTCCCCCGAAAACCGAGGTCTGGTACTACATCCGCGCCAACAGGCACCGGGACGTCGAGGACTACTTCGAGTGGGTGACCGAGATCGCCCGGGCCGCGGCCGCAATGAGCCGCACCGAGCTCGAGGCGGTCCAGGTCGATGCCGACATGCACGAGGTCCTGCCCAACCGGACTCTTTCCGAGATCCTCCAGCGCAACCTCAGGCTCGTGGGGGCGCCGCGCTTCACCGACGACGAGAAGGAGTTCGCCCGCAAGACCCAGGCGGATCTCGCGCAGGCTCCGGAGAAAGCGCTATCGGAGGAGATCGAGCCTCTACCGGATGAGCCCGCCCAGGAGCTGGCCTCGACCGACGTGGGAGATATCAGCTGGTTCGTCCCCGTCGGCGAGCTGAGCGTCGCCTCCTACACCTACGGCGCCCCCGGCCATAGCTGGCAGATCGTGGCCTGCACCGGGACCTCGATCGGCGAGAAGGGAATGCTCGTCGCGGCGAAGACCCTCGCCGGGACGGCTATCGATCTCTATGCCTCGCCCGAGCTCATCGCGAAGGCGAAGGTGGACTTCGAGGCCATCCGAAAGCCGTTCGAGTTCGTGACACTGATTCCCGAGGGACAGAAAGCGCCGAAGACCATCCGGTGAGGGTGGCTCACACCCTCACCTCTCCGTGCACCTCGATGTCGTCCGGGTCGATGCCCGCGACCGCGGGCTCCGGCAGGCGACCGCTCCAACTCGCCCAGCCCCAGAAGAACGCGGTCGAGGCGCTTGCGGCGCCCGCCCAGGCGCCCAGGACCCGCGGATCGTGGTGTTGGGAGGCGATTCCCGCGGCCGCCATCGAAAGCATCATCGTCGACCAGGTCAGGCTCTCGTTGGTGGCGAAGACCCGTCCGCGGTACTCGTCGGGAACGTGACGCAGGAGTTGCGAGACGTTGAGGACCGAGCTCACGGCGACCGCCGCGCGCGAGAGCGCGATATAGAAGAGCGCCACGGCGAAGCTTTGTGCCTGGCTGAAGAGGATGTAGGCGCCGCCGTGGACGACATAGCAGAGACTGATGGCGCGTTTGTACGCGGAGAACGACAGGCGCGGGCCAAGCCGGTGCGCGAGAGTCGCGCCCACCACCAGGCCCACTCCCGCGAAGGCCCAGATGGTGCCGATCCCCGAAGCACCTCGATCGAACACCACCTCGCCGAACAGGCTGAAGAGGATCTGGGCCGCGCCGCCGCCCGTGGCCCAGCCGACTCCCACGAGCGCGATCCCCAGGATGAGGGGCGAGCGGGAGAGGTAGGCCAGTCCTTCGCGGTACTCGTGCCAGGGCCGCGCCACGTCGGTCTCGGTGAGAGACATCTTCCGCGCTCGAAAGCCTCCCTCACCCCCGTGGAGCCGCGACACCGCCCAGGCGGAGACGACGAACGAGAGGGCGTTGAGCGCGAAGGCCCATTCGTAGCCGAATATCGCGACCGCCTTCCCCGCGGCGAAGGCGCCGACGGTAAGGGTGACCCACTGGGTCGTCTGGGTCAGAGAGTTCGCCGTATGGAGCTCTTCGCGGCTCGCGATGGCGGGAAGGATGGCGGAACGGCCCGCGGTGAAGAACGGCGAGGCGAACATCAGAAGCCCGCTCAAGAGGTAGAGGAGCCCGTTCGAGGGGTAGGTGAGCGTCAGCAGGAATCCGGCCGCGACCACGGCGCGGACCAGGTCGCTGGCAATCATGATCGACCGCCGGTCCCACCGGTCGAGGAGCACGCCCGCGATCGGTCCGGCGAGGATGACGGGGACGGCGCGGGAGAGCATGACGCCGGTGACCACCATCCCGGAGCGGGTGCGGTCCATGGCCAGCGAGAAGACGGCGATATTGTTGAAGTGATCGCCGATCTCGCTCACCACCTGGCTCATCCAGGTGTAGCGGTAGTTGCGGTTCCTTCTGAGAAGCAGGAGAAAGTCGTTCAATCGGATTCGATGAGACGGAGGATGATAGCACGAGCGAAGAAACGAATTTTTCCGCCGCTTGATACACTCTTGGGTTCGACGTGCCTAGACTAGCGCCGGCTCAGGAGAGCCCATCTCCCAGCCATCCCGACGACCTGCCGTTCGACCACAAGACGATCCTCGCGCGCCTCGACGAGCTGCGGAAGCGGATGGTGATCTGCCTCGCGAGCCTGTTGTTCGGGTTCCTGCTGTGTTTCTCGTTCTCCGAACGCCTCTTCGTCTTTCTCATGGCGCCCGTCCGAGCGGCCCTCCCTCCGGGCGCCAACGTCGTCGCCACTCAGGTCCCCGAGATCTTCATGGTGCACCTGCGGATGGCCCTCTACGGGTCGGTACTCGTCGCCGCTCCCATATGGCTCTATCAAGTCTGGCGATTCACTCGACTGATCTATCCGCTGCGGCGCGCGTTCTTGCCCATCCTCTTGCTCGGATGCGCGCTCTTCATCGCGGGTGCGGCCTTCGGCCACTACGTGCTGTTTCCCTATGCGGTTCGATTTCTCACGACCGTCGGGTCGGAATCGATCCACGTGATGTTGAGCGTGGGGAAGCTCTTCTCCTTCTACAGCCAGTTCGTCATCGGCCTCGGCCTCGCGTTCCAGATCCCCACCGTGGTCTTCATTCTTTCGAAGCTGAGTCTGGTCTCGCCCCAGTTCCTCTGGCGGCATCTCCGGATCGTCATCCTCGCGATCTTCACCCTCGCCGCTATCCTGACTCCCACCCCCGATCTCGTGACTCAGTGTCTCCTCGCCCTCCCGATGCTCGGTCTCTACATGGCCTCCATCGGCATTTCCTGGGTAGTGACCCGCGGCCAGAAGGGTTAGAATGGCGCGTATTTTCGATTCACGGAGGAGATCATGAAGAAACTACTGACCCTGATAATTCTGTCGGCTACGGCCGCGGCGGTAATGGCTCAGGAGCCCCAAATGCCCATGCCCGGGCCGGAGCATAAGGCGATCTCGGCCTTCGCGGGCAAATGGAGCTTCGAGGGCAAGATGAACGACGGACCCATGGGGCCCGGTGGCCCCGTCACCTTCACCGAGACGTGCGAGATGTTCGAAGGCGGTTTCGCCCTCATCTGCCGCTCCGAGGGCAAGAACCCGATGGGCCCGACCAAGACTTTCTCTATCATGAGCTACGACCAGGAGAAGAAGGTCTACACGTACTATGCCGTGGAATCCGGGTACCCCGCCTTCACGGCCACGGGGAAGAACGTGGGCAAGGCCTGGAACTGGGAGACGGTGTCGAAAATGGGCGACCAGACGATGACGACCGCGGTCACGGTGACCCTGACCTCACCGACGTCGCAGACGTTCGAGTTGAAGATGTCGACCGACGGCGGCAAGACCTGGATGCCGGGCGTGTCGGGGAAATCGACGAAGAGCGGAACCTGAGCTCGGGCGCTACTCGTTTCGTAGCGCGACCAGAGGATCGGCGCTGGCGGCGCGCCTCGCGGGAACGTAGGCCGTCGCCAGCAGGACCATCGCGAGGAGTGCCCCCGCGCCCAGGAAGACTCCCGGCTCCGTCGGGCTCACCCCGTGAAGGAAGCTCGAGAGCAGCCGCGTGGCGACGAGAGCCAGGAGCCACGAAACAAACGCCGGCGCCGACGAGGCGCGAGCCTTCGCCGACGACGAGACTCGTGAGAGCCTGGGGGCGCGCCCCGAGCGCGACGCGAATTCCCATTTCCCGCGTTCGCAACGAGACCGCGAACGACACGACGCCGTAGAGGCCCATCGCACCCGCAGCGTATAATCAACTTGACATACATTGTTATCAAGTGTATTATTCCGGAGAATGGCGATCCACGAAGAGGTGCTCCGCGCCGCGTTGCGGATTTGCCGCGAAAGAGGCAACTGGACCTTTACGCCCGTAGAGATCGTCCGAGCCCTTCCACACGTCAATCCTCGTTCCGTCAGAACCCACATCGTCAGTCGGTGCTGCATCGATGCTCCGAAGAACCACCCTCACAAATGGGACTACTTCCGACGGATTCGGCGCGGCACTTATGTGGTTGCGTCTCCTTATCGGCAAAGAGATCGAGTTCGACCAGCGTCGCGCGTCGCCGAGGAACACTCCCTCTATTCCGGATCGCCGTCGCTCCGCGACTCGATCCATGCCACGATCACGCGGGGCGAGAGGGCGTTCGTAGCCGAGTGCCTGGAAGTTGCAGTCGTAACTCAGGGAAGGACCTTGGACGAGGTGATGTCGAACCTCGCCGAAGCTGTCGCGCTACATCTCGATGGAGAAGACCACGAGCGCCTGGGTCTCACCCGCGAGCCACGCCTCATCGTTACTTACGAGCAGCCGCTCGCACATGCCTCCACGCCTTAGACGGCTTTCTTCCAGGGAGGTGCTCGCCGCGCTCCGAAGCTTCGGTTTCGAAGTGGTCTCTAGCCGTGGAAGCCACGCCAAGCTTCGCCGCACCTCGAAGGATGGCTCACGCCAGATTCTGACAGTGCCGCTCCACCAGCAACTCGACGTTGGCACGCTGCAAGCGATCTACCGACAGGCCTGCCGCTTCGTTCCCCAGGAAGAACTGAAGGCCCACTTCTACTCCAGTTAATCCGGCATCACCGTTCCGTTGGTGGAGAACGGCCTGCGAAAGAGATCGAACCGGCGGGCACCTTCGCTCCCCGCGGTGCGTGCTCAGCTCCAAGGCCAAACGCGACGGCAAACAATCGACGACGACGTGACGCAAGGGACTCTCGATTATCTCTCGCAGGCCAACGCGAGCGTAAAACGGTCCTCGTCTGGTACGACTCGACCGCCATGCACCATTTTTCCGCACGTGAAGCAGGAGGGCCGCGGCGACCTTGAGTCGACGGGGCATGTGCACCTCCTGCGTGAATTCGCATAGTCTACGCGCGTGTTGCCTCGAGGAGAAGCCGGAGAACCGGAGCGACGCCACCCTTCGATCTTCGAGCCCGCGAGCCTCTTCTTCGGAATACTTTTCGCCATCCTGGGCACCATCATCGGCCTCGAGCTATTCACCCGGCTGGGAGTCGCTCCCAACAGCTCGATCATCGGCGTCATCGCCACCATCGCCATCTCTCGAGTCCCAGTCCCGCCGCTCGCCCGGTTTCGCGACCTGGCGCGGCAGAACCTGGCCGCGACGCTGATCTCGGGGGCGACGTACGGAGGCGCCAACGGCATACTGCTCCCCACCGGTGTCCTGTGGCTCATGGGACGGCGCGATCTCGTGCCGGTGATGATGTTCGGCGCCGTCGCCGGCGTCCTGATCGGCGCGGTGCTCATGTATCGGCTGTTCGATTCCAGGCTCTTCCCCGCCGACGCCGCCTGGCCCTCCGGGGTCGCGACCGCCGAATGCATGATCGCCGGCGATCGCGGAGGCAAACACGCTCTTCTGCTGGGGGCGGGAGGCGTCGTCGGTTGTGCCGGCATCCTGGTCGGGATTCCGATGGACGTTTTCGGAATCTGCTGGATTGGAAACATCTGGGCCCTTCTCATGTTCGGCCTTGGTCTCCTCGTGCGCGGCTATTCCCATCCGCTCGCGGGCGTCGACATACAGGCGACGTACCTTCCCCACGGATTCATGATCGGGGCCGGGCTCGTGGCGCTCGTCCAGATCGCGCACTCCTTGCGTCGCCGGTCGTCGGAAGGGGTGACCTCGTCGCTCGAGACCCGGACGGGGACGACGCTTCTGGGAGCGCTCGGGGTGCAGATTGCTACCATGCTGCTGATGGCGCTCGTCGCTGGCATCGCGTCCGAGATGACGCCCTGGATGCTCCTCCTGTTCGTGGTCTTCGCCGCCGTGTCCGCTCTCGCCGCGGCGATCCTTTCTGGGATCGCGGCCATGCATTCCGGCTGGTTTCCCGCCTTCGCCACTGCCCTCGTCTGTCTTCTGGTGGGAATCGCCCTCGGATTCCCCCCTGTGCCGCTCGCGTTCCTCGTCGGTTTCGCCGCGTCGATCTCTCCCGCATTCGCCGACATGGGCTACGACCTGAAGGCGGGCTGGATCCTTCGTGGCCGAGGGACGGATCCCGGCTTCGAGCGCGCGGGAAGGCGGTCGCAGCTCGAAGCGGAGCTCCTCGGCATCGGCGTCGCGGCGATCGCAGTGCTTCTCTTTCACTCGAGCTACTTCGAGCGGGACCTGTTCCCCCCCTATTGCCGCGTCGCCGCCGCGACCATCGTCGCGGGCGCGAGCCCGTCGCTCGCGAAGGCGCTGGTGCTGTGGGCCATACCCGGAGCTCTCCTGCAGGCGATCGGAGGACCGGCGCGACAGCTCGGAGTCCTCCTCGCCACCGGCCTTCTCATCGACTTTCCCGCGGCGGGCTGGACGGCGATGGTCTCTCTCGCCATCCGCTTTCTTCTGACCCGCGGTTACGGCACCAGAGCCGAAACCCCGATCTACATCCTCGCCGGCGGCTTCATCGCAGGTAGCGCCCTCACCAGCTTCGGGGCCGCGACGCTGAAGCTCAAATAGGGTACCGATTGGGTTAGGCGGCGTTTCGGATCAGAATGGGTAGGCGTTGCTCCGGGTCGAGGAAGACGAAGAAGTAGAAGTTCCCCTCCCAAGGCGGTAGATTCTAGACCGACGTGCCGCTCACCCTGGTTGCAACCGCCGCCTTCGGGCTCGAATCCGTCGTCGCCCGCGAGATCCTAGCGCTCGGCTACGAGAGCCGCGCGCTTCGGCCCGGCTGGCTTTCCTTCGAGGGCGACGAGAGCGCCGTGGCCCGCGCGAATCTCTGGCTCCGGGCCTCGGATCGCGTTCTTCTCCAGCTCGCCTCGTTTCCCGCCGCTGACTTCGACGCGCTCTTCGATGGCGCCCGCGCGGTCGCGTGGGAGCACTTTCTGCCCCGAAACGCGAGAGTCCCGGTGCGCGGACGCTCCGTTCGATCGGCGCTCGCGAGCGTTCCCGCCTGTCAGAGCATCGTGAAGAAAGCGATCGTCGAGCGGTTGAAAGCGGCCTACAAGCTCGAGCGCCTCCCCGAAGACGGGCCCGCGTTTCCCGTCGAGGTCGCCCTCTTGAAGGACGAGGCGATCCTGGTCCTCGACACCACGGGCGCGGGGCTCCACAAGCGCGGGTATCGTCTCGAGTCGGGCGAAGCTCCTCTCAAGGAAACGCTGGCCGCGGGGCTGATCCTTCTGAGCCACTGGAATCGCGACCGGCCCTTCCTCGATCCGTTCTGCGGCGCGGGGACCCTCGCGATCGAGGCGGCGCTCATCGGGCGAAACCGGGCGCCGGGCCGAGATCGCTCCTTCGCCGCCGAGTCATGGCCCTTCGTCGCAACCGGCATCTGGAAGCGCGCCCGCGAGGAGGTCCGGGATCTGGAGAAGCCGGCCCTTCCCGAGCCACTCGAGGCCAGTGACTGCGACGAAAAAGTCCTCGCTCTCGCGCGTCGAAGCGCTTCCAAGGCCTCGGTCGCGGGCGACATCCGCTTCACGCGCCAGAGCTTCTCGGAGGTCTCGAGCGATCGCGAGTACGGATGTCTCATCACCAACCCTCCTTACGGAAGCAGAATCGGCGAGGAGCAAGAGGTTCGAGAAGTCTACCGGGCGATGCCGGGAGTCTTCCGGAAGCTTCCTACCTGGTCGTTCTTCATCCTCACCGCGCGACGGGACTTCGAGAAAGTCGCGGGGCAGAACGCCGATCGAAGACGAAAGCTCTTCAACGGCGACGTGGAGTGCACCTACTTCCAGTTCCTCGGACCGAGGCCCGGACGGAAGGAAGGTCCGAAGCAGGCCTTCGGGGGAGTCGACTCCCGCGCTGAGCGCCAGGCGGAGATCTTCGCGAACCGCCTGCGGAAGCGGGCTCACCATCTCCGGAAGTGGCCTACGAAGCGCGCGACCGACGTCTATCGACTCTACGACCGCGACATCAAGGAAGTGCCGCTGGCCCTTGACCGCTACGGCGACTCGCTCCTTCTGATCCCCTCGAGCGACCCGCTCGAGAGCCGGACCCGCGGCGAGCACGAGGACTGGCTCGACCTCATGGCGCGGACGGCGAGCCAGACCCTCGGCGTTTCTCTCGAGAACGTCTTCATCCAGGGCCGGACGCGCGAGCAACGCTTGCTCCAGGTAACCGAGAACGGCCTCCAGTACGAAGTGCGCTTTACGGGCGGGCGCGAGGTCGGCCTCGACCCGGCTCTGAGGCTTCTGCGCCAGCGGCTGGAAGACGAGGCCTCGGGGAAGCGCGTGCTGATCCTGGGCCCGGGGGCTTTGACGCTGGGGCTCGCCGCCGCGAGTGGAGGCGCGCGCTCCACCACGCAAGTCGATCCCGAGGAGTCGAGCTCGGGATGGGCGAAGAGGAACCTCGCCTTGAATGGCATCGCGCTCGATTCCCACCGCTTCGTCCGCTCCGAGGTCGACACGTTCCTGCGAAGCGATCGCGGAACGTACGACCTCGCGGCGATCGAAGCGCCGAGCCTCGATGGCCACGTCTCTCTTCTAAGCCTTCTCGCGCTCAGAATGGAGCCCTCGGGCGCCGTCTATCTCGTGACCCGGGCACCCCGGCCGAAGCTCGATGCCGAGGCGCTCTCCGAATGGAGCGTAGAGGACGTCACCGCCGGCAGCCTCCCCGAGGATTTCCGCAGCCGAAAAATCCACCGGATCTGGCGGCTCGCCTCGAGAATCACGGAGCGAGGAGAGTTAATCTCGAGGTAGCGCGAAAGCCACGATGCTGCTGCCCGACGGCGCGCCGTTCTTGCCGCCGCCGCAGGCGATGACCACGTACTCCCTGCCGTGGAGCTGGTAAATCGCGGGCGTCGCGTTTCCCGCCGCGGGGAGGGTGGTCTCCCAAAGGAGAGTGCCGGTAAGCTTGTCGTACGCCCGGAACTTCTTGTCGAAGTTGGTCGCGCCAATGAACAAGAGCCCGCTCGCCGTCACCACCGGGCCGCCGTAGTTGTCGCTGCCGGTGTCCTTGAGTCCCTGAGCCAGAAGCTCGGGAAACTCGCCGAAGGGAATCTTCCAGCGAATCTCGCCCTGGTTGAGGTCGATGGCGTTGAGCGTGCCCCACGGCGGCGTGACCGCGGGATAGCCCTCGGGGTCGAGGAAGATGGATTCCCCGTCGCTCCGGTATTTCAGCCAGCCCGGGTCGTTCTTCCGAATGGGATCCGCACCCTTGTCCTTCCCGGTGAGGAGGAACTCGGTCAGGTCGTCGATGTTGCGCGTCCCTATATCGGGGAAGGCCGGCATCCGTCCCGTGCCCTCGCGGATGATTCGGACGATCTCGTCGCGCGATTGGCGCGCGCCGATATCGATGAGCGAGGGCGCCACCGTCGTTCCTTCCCGATTTTCGCGGTGGCAGGTGGCGCACTTCGAGTTGTAGAGCGAGGTGTCGTCGTTGGGAATCAGCCGCACGATCCACGGCATCTCGTTCGCGTTGACGTAGAGGAGGCCGGTCGCGGGGTCGAACGCCGCGCCCCCCCATTCTCCCCCTCCGTCGAATCCGGGAAAGACGATCGTCCCCTGGAGCGAAGGGGGGGCGAAGAAGCCCGACTCCAGCTTGCGGAAGCGTTCCATCACCGCCGCGTGCGCCTCGGGCGTGCGCGTCGTGAGCATCTCCTCGGTGAGGCCCTGCCGCGCGAAGGGCGGCGGCCTCACCGGGTAGGGCTGCGTCTCCGCCAGTCGCTCGCCGTCGACGGTGGAGGGGGGAACCTTGCGGTACTCGATGGGATAGAGCGGCTCTCCCGTGCGGCGCTCGAAGACGTAGACGTAGCCGTATTTCGTGATCTGAGCGACGGCGTCGATCGTACGCCCGTCGCGCGTCACGGTGACGAGGCTCGGCGGCGCGGGGAAATCCCAGTCCCAGACGTCGTGCCGGATCCCCTGGAAGTGCCAGATGCGGCGGCCGGTGCGCGCGTCGAGGGCGAGGACGCAGTCGGCGAAGAGGTTGTCGCCGTGCCGGCTGGCGCCATAGAAGTCGAACGACGCGGAGCCGGTGGCGGCGAACACCATGCCGAGCGCCGGATCGACCGTCACCCCCGCCCAGGCATTGGCGCCGCCGGCGATCTTGTACGCCTCTGCCGGCCAGGTATCGTAACCGAACTCGCCCGGCTGAGGGATGGTATGGAAGCTCCAGCGCTGCTCGCCGGTGTTGACGTCGAACGCGCGGATGTAGCCGGGTGTCCCGGGGAGCGTCTCGGGCACGCTCGCGGGCAGGATGAGGAGATCTTCGAACACCACCCCGGGCGTGCTGGCGCCCACGCTGAGACCTTCGACGGGCCTCTCGAGCCCCTCGCGGAGGTCGATCCGGCCCTCGGCGCCGAAGGAGGAAATGGGTCTCCCCGTCTTCTTGTCCAGAGCCCAGAGATGATTTCGATAGGTGACGAACACTCGATCCCGGTGGACGGTGACGCCGCGATGGCGAAACCGGTTTGGCGACGAAGCGCCGCCGCTCGGGTCGAAACGCCAGAGCTCGCGCCCGGTCTCGGCGTCGAGAGCGATGACCTTCATGGTTGGCGTCGTCGCGTAGAGGAGGCCCTCGACGACGACCGGGTTGCTCTGCATCTCCGAGGCCTTGAAGGCGTCGTGGCTATCGTAGGTCCATGCGACCTCGAGGCGAGAAACGTTGTCGCGATCGATTTGGACGAGCGGCGAGTAGCGGCTGTTGCCAGGGCCGCCGTTCAACGGCCAGTCGGCGTCGTCGTCGGAAGCGTACGCGGCCGTACCGAAAAGAGCGATCAGACAGAGGGCGACTCTGGGGGGCATCGGCACCTGGGGATTCTAACGGACGCGGAGTTTCGCATCAGACTCCCGCCGCCGTCGACCTCAGGGCGTGACGGGCTTCGGGAGCGCCGGATAGAATCCTCCTTCCGCGAGACCCCGCAGCATCTCCGCCGCCTTTCCCAGCGTCTCGTTCAGGTCGGCGACGGCCTTCGCCAGATCGACGCCGACTTTCTGCAGGACCCGGTTCTGAGCTTCGGTCGGGACGGCCGTCGCTCCGAGGAGGCCTCCCCGGAGGCGGGTGATCTCACCCCTCACGTCGTCCTCGGGCGGCGGGCCGGGCTCACGGCGGCCGACGCCGAGGCGCCGGCGAAGATCGACGACGCGGTCTTCCACCTCTTTCATCGCCGCGGAATTCGCCTCCGGGAGCTCCCGCTTCTCCACCGCCTTCTTCGCCGCCGAGACCTGCTCGTCGAGATCCGCGAGCGTATTCGCGGCTTCGATCGCCTTCCGGTTGAGGTCGTAAACCTTGCCCGCGGTCTCGAGGTAGAGGGCGCGGTCGGAGTCGCTGATGACGATGTCCGGATCGCCCTGCACCTCGACGGTGGCGTTCGAGGCGTCGTTTCCATCGACGATCAAGTGCGCGCGGTAGCTTCCCGGAAGCACGAACGGCCCGCGGTCGCCGGGCCCGAACCGGCTCTCACCGTCCTGGCCTTTCACCTTGGGCAAGGGCGCGCGGCGCAGATCCCAGGAGACCTGATGCATCCCCGAGGTGTTCCTGTCCTTCGTCTCGTCGCCCGAGAGCTCGCGGACCACGCTCCCCGCCCGGTCCCGCACTTGAATCGCGACCTCCTTCGCGTCCGTTCCCAGACGGTAGGTGAGGATCGCCCCCGGCTCGGGGTTCTCGCCGAGGAAGCGGCGGTTGCCTTCGAAGTCGCGCATGCGGTCGCCGGCGGGGTTTCTCTGAACGCCGGCGGGCACCGGGAAAAGGTGTGCCGGAGAAGAAAGCGCGGTCGAGTACTCCTGGAACGGCGTGAGGTCGTCCAGGATCCAGAGGCTCCTCCCGTGAGTGGCGAGAAGCATGTCGTTCTCCCGGGGGTGGAGCGTAATCTCGTAGATCGGAACCGTGGGAAGGTTGGCCTTCACCCGATGCCACTCGCGGCCGCGATCGAGGGTGGCGAAGAGACCGCGTTCGGTCCCGAGGTACAGCACGTCGGCGTTCACCAGATCCTCGGTTATCGTTCGCGCCACCTCGCCCGCGGGAAGGCTCGAGGAGAGGCGGACCCAGCTCTGTCCCAGATCGTCGCTCGCGTAGACGTAGGCCCGGAAGTCGTCGAGCCGATGCCCGTCGAACGTGGCGTAGACCCGACTCTTCGAAAAGCGGGAGGGGACGAGCCTCGAAACGTACGTGCCCTTCGGTAGGCCGGGCACGTTCCTCGAGACCTCGGTCCAGGCGACGCCCGCGTCCGACGACACGTGCACCAGGCCATCCTCGGAGCCCGCCCAGTAGAGGCCGGCCTCGAGCTCAGATTCCGCGAAGGCCACCAGAGTCGGATACTCCGCGATGCCGTCGTTCTTCGCGATCTTGGCGTCCTTGCCGTAGACCCCCATCAGAGCGAGCTCTTCGCGATCGGCGTTCGTCGTGAGGTCGGGGCTTATGGCCTCCCAGACGTAGCCGCGGTCCCTCGAGCGGAAGAGCTTGTTAGCGGCGACGAAGATCGTCGTCGGGTCGTGGGGGGAGAGCATCATCGGCGTGTCCCAGTTCCAGCGAAGCTTCGACTCACCCGCGGCTGGCTCCGGGCGGATCGATTGTCTCTCGTTGGTTACGCGATCCACCCGGTTCATACGGCCGTTCTGGGACTCGGAGTAGAGGACTCGCGGATTCTTCGGATCGACGAGAGCGACGAAGCCGTCGCCGCCCCCGATGATGAACCAATCGTCGTTCGCGATCCCGCCCCGGCTCCTTACGGCGCTCGGACCGCACCAGGTGTTGTTGTCCTGGAGCCCTCCGCAGACGAGGTAGGGCGAGCCCATGTCGTAGCTCACATGGTAGAACTGCCCCAGGTTCATGTGGTTGAGCCAGTCGTAGGTTTCGCTCCGGTCGTAGGAGATTCCGACGCCGCCGTCGCCCCCGAGGAGGATGTGGCGGGAGTTCTTCGGATCGATCCACATCGCGTGGAAGTCCACGTGGATCTTCTCGGCGCCGTCGTCCCGGAACGTCTTCCCGCCATCGTCGGAGACGTGGAGCTGGACCCCGGGGACGTAGATGCGCTGTTCATCGTTGGGATCGATCCGGATCTGACTGAAGTACATCGGGCGCGGGTTGACGGAGGAGCGCTTCGACCACGTCGCTCCGGCGTCGTCCGATCGGTACACCCCGCCCTCGTCGGGATGCTCGATGCGCGCGTAGAGAACGTCCGGGTTCTTTCGGTAGACGTCGAGTCCGATCCTCCCCATTGGACCCTGGGGGAGCCCTTGCGAAAGCTTGGTCCAGGTCTTTCCCCCGTCCGTGGTCTTTTCGATCGCGCTTCCCGGACCGCCGCCGTTGAACCCCCAGGTGGCGCGGCGTCTCTGGTAGGTCGCGGCGTAGAGCACTTTGGGGTTCCTCGGATCCATGACGAGCTCGGTCGCGCCGGTGTCGTCGTCCACGTGGAGCACGCGGTCCCAGGTCTCCCCTCCGTCGGTGGTCTTGTAGACCCCGCGGTCGCCGCCCGGTCCAAAGAGGCTTCCAAGCGCGGCCGCGTAGACGACGTCGAGGTCGCTCGGATCGACGAGAATCCGGCCGATGTGGCGCGAGGCTCCAAGGCCCATGTTCCGCCAGGTCTTGCCCCCGTCCGTCGACTTGTAGATGCCGTCTCCCCACGACGAGCTTTGCCGGTTGTTGTTCTCACCCGTTCCCACCCACACCAGGTTCGGATCTTCGGGCCCGATGGCCACGTCGCCGATCGAGGACGTCATTTGATCGTCGAACAGGACGTCGAACGTGGTGCCGTTGTTGGTGGTCTTCCAGAGACCTCCTGTCGCCGTGGCGACGTAGAACGTGGCGGGGTTCGACTCCAGGACCGCGAAGTCGTCGATGCGGCCCGCCGGGCTCGCCGGTCCGATCTGGCGGAACTTCAGACCGTCGAAGGGGCCTCGGGAGTCGGCGGCGACCGCGATCGAGAGCATCAGAAGAAGCGAGTGCATGTTTCCTCCTCGTGAGCGGGGACGAGCCTAGCACAAACCCCGTGAAGTAGAATCCGCTCATGGAAAGAGCCGC
>Ga0326597_10008391_pt1 | contig 13942 bp, 9 predicted proteins | sample RVTome_12_FD_203789 | JGI IMG/M metagenome (GOLD analysis project Ga0326597, IMG submission 203789) | Soil microbial communities from uranium-contaminated site in the Upper Colorado River Basin, Wyoming, United States - RVT100D185 | ecosystem: Environmental > Terrestrial > Soil > Contaminated >... | reverse complement strand
GCGAGATCTATACGCAGGACAAGACCCACCGCACGCGCTGGGAACGCGAGCGCTGGGAAACCTCCCCAGGCCATGACCTCAATCTGTTCGAAACCGAGTTCGGCGACATCGCGATCCTGGTCTGCTACGACATGGAATTTCCGGAGCTCGCACGCAAGGTCTGCGAGGCGGGCGCGGATTTGCTGTTCTGTCCGTCGAGCACCGACGACCGCCAGGGATTCTGGCGCGTGCGCTATTGCTGCCATGCGCGCGCCATCGAGAACCAGGTCTACGTGGTGATGACGAGCACGGTGGGCAATTTGCCGGTGGAAGGACTCGGACTGCACTACGGTCAGGCAAGCATCATGACGCCGTCCGATTTCCCGTTTGCCCGCGACGGTATCGCCGCCGAGGGCATCGTCAACACCGATCAGATCGTGATCGCCGACCTCGAGCTCGAGCTGCTTTTTGCGAATCGCCTCAACGGCACGACGATTCCGCTCTACGACAAGCGGCGCGACGTCTATGAGTCGCCGGTCACGGTCACCAAGACCGCACCGGTGCGCGAGCCGGCGGAGACCTGAGGCGCGCGTCGCGCCGCAACGCCGTTCAGGCGGCCATCTTCTGACCGAGCGTCACGTCGAGCGCGCGCCCGAGCTTTTCGACCAGCTCGTCGAGCTGCGAGGTGTCGAGCATGAACGGCGGCGCGAGCAGGATATGATCGCCCTCCACGCCGTCGATCGTGCCGCCCATCGGGTAGCACAGCAGCCCGGCCTTGAGCGCTTCCTTTTTGAGCCGCGCGTGCGTGCGCTGCCTGGGGTCGAAAGGTCTCTTGCTCGAGCGCTCCGCGACCAGCTCGATGCCCCAGAACAGGCCGCGACCCCGGATGTCGCCCACATTCGGATGCCCGCCGAACGCCGAGCGCAGCTTGCGCTCCAGCTGCGCGCCGCTCGGGCCCACTTGCGCGAGCAGACCGCCCTCGTGCAGCCGGTGCTGTACCGCGAGTGCCCCCGCGCAAGCCCCCGCGTGACCGATGTAGGTGTGCCCGTGCTGGAAGAAGCCGCTTCCCTCGACGATCGCGTCGAATACTTTTTTCGACGTCAACACCGCGCCGATCGGCTGGTAGCCGGCGCCCAATCCCTTGGCCACGCACGCCAGGTCGGGAACGATGCCTTCGTCCTCGTACGCGAACAGCTTGCCCGTGCGGCCCATGCCGCACATGACCTCGTCGAGGATCAACACCACGCCATAGCGGTCGCAGATCTCGCGCACCCGCTTGAAGTAGCCCAGGACCGGCGGTACGGCGCCGAGCGTCGCTCCGACCACCGTTTCCGCGACGAAAGCAATGACCCGGTCCTCGCCGAGTTGCTTGATCTGCGCCTCGAGCTCACGCGCGAGCCGTTCTCCGTATTGCGCGTCGCTCTCGCCCGCCTCCCGACCGCGATACGCGTAGCAGGGCGAAACATGCGTGACGTTGATCAGCAGTGGCTCGAACTGCCTGCGGCGCCACTGGTTGCCGCCCACTGCAAGCGCCCCCAGGGTGTTGCCGTGGTAGCTCTGGCGCCGGGCGATCACGTAGCGGCGCTGGGCCTCGCCGCGCTCGACGTGGTACTGCCGCGCCAGCTTGAGCGCGGCCTCGACCGCCTCCGAACCTCCGGAAACAAAATAGACCTTGTCGAACGCGCCGTGCGAATGCCCGACAAGCGTCTCGGCAAGCGCCTCCATCGGCTCGTTGCTGAAAAACGACGTATGCGCGAATGGCAGCTTGTCGAGCTGTCCCTTGATCGCAGCGATCACCTCGCGATCCGAGTGTCCCAGGCAGGACACCGCCGCGCCGCCCGAGGCATCCAGGTAACGCTTGCCATCGCGGTCGATGAGGTACGGGCCGTCGCCGCGCACGGCGATCGGGTAGCTGTCGCGCGGGTTGCGATGAAATACGCTTGTCATGAGCGCAGTTCCTCCTTGAGCGACTCGCGCCGCCTCTTGAGCGCCGGCGGCAGGTGCGCGCCGAGCTTGGCAAACAGGGTGTCGTGCGACCCGAGTTCCTTATTCCACGCCACCGGATCCACCTGCGAGAGCTGCCGGAAGCGCTCGGCGCCGAACGCTTCGAGCCCGTTCCAGCGCAGATCATCGTAGCGCGGCATAATGCCAAGCGGCGTCTCGACGCCCTTCGCGCGACCGTGACAGCGCTCCACGATCCAAGTCAGGACGCGCATGTTCTCCGAGAATCCGGGCCAGAGGAACTTGCCTTCGGCGTCGCGCCGAAACCAGTTGACCAGGAAGATCTTCGGTGGATGGTGCACCGCGCTGCCCATCTTCAGCCAGTGCGCGAAGTACTCGCCGATGTTGTAGCCGCAAAATGCGAGCATCGCCATCGGATCGCGCCGCACCACGCCGACCTTGCCGGTGATCGCGGCCGTGGTTTCGGAGCCGAGCGTGGCCGCCATGTAGACTCCGTTTTCCCAGCTCGGCGCCTCGACCACCAACGGAACGGTCGACGAGCGCCGGCCGCCGAAGACGAAGGCGGAAATCGGCACCCCGCCCGGGTCCTCCCACTTCGGGTCCATCGACGGGCACTGCGACGCGGGAACGGTGAAGCGCGCGTTCGGATGCGCCGCGAGCCGTCCGCAGTCCGGCGTCCAGTTCTTGCCCTGCCAGTCGGTCAAGCGCTCGGGCGGCTTCTGCGTCATGCCTTCCCACCACACGTCGCGCTCGGGCGTGAGCGCAACGTTCGTAAAGATGACGTTCGAGGCGAGTGTCTTCATCGCGTTCGGATTGGTGGCCTGCGAGGTCCCGGGCGCGACGCCGAAGAATCCCGCCTCCGGATTGATGGCGTAGAAGCGCCCGTCGCGTCCCGGCTTGACCCAGGCGATGTCCTCGCCGATGGTGGTCACCTTCCAGCCCTTGAAGGCCGCGGGCGGGATCAGCATCGCGAAGTTCGTCTTGCCGCACGCGGAGGGGAACGCCGCGGTCACGTAGTTCTTCTCCCCCTCGGGTGATTCCACGCCGAGGATCAGCATGTGCTCGGCGAGCCAGCCTTCGTCGCGCGCCATCACCGACGCGATCCGCAGCGCGAGGCATTTCTTGCCGAGCAGCGCGTTGCCGCCGTAGCCCGAGCCGTAGGACCAGATCTCGCGCGTCTCGGGAAAGTGGACGATCCATTTCTCCTTCTCGTTGCTCGGCCAAGGGACGTCCTTCTCGCCGGGGGCGAGCGGTGCGCCGACCGAATGCACGCAGGGCACGAAATCGCCGTCCTCGCCCAGCCAGTCGAGCACTGCGCGGCCCATGCGCGTCATGATGCGCATGTTGACCACCACGTAGGCCGAATCGCTAAGCTCGACGCCGATCTGCGCGATGTGCGAGCCGATCGGCCCCATCGAGAACGGCATCACGTACATCGTTCGCCCACGCATGCAGCCATCGAAGAGCCGCTTGAGCGTGGAGCGCATCTGGCGCGGAGCGACCCAATTGTTGGTCGGACCCGCGACCTCTTCGGCCTCGCTGCAGATAAAGGTGCGATCCTCCATGCGCGCCACGTCCGAAGGGTGTGAGCGCGCCAGGTAGCTGTTCGGCCGCAGCTTCTCGTTCAGCTTGATGAAGGTGCCCGTCTCGACCAGCTCGCCGCACAAGCGGTCGTACTCCGCCTGCGAGCCGTCGCACCACACGACGCGCTCCGGCTTGCTCAGAGCGGCCATCCCGGCGACCCACTGGCACAATCCGTCGTGCTTGACCCACTCGGGTGCGCTGGGCTGATCGGCGGGAGCAGAACGGGGGGCATTCATCGGCACTACTCCGAAAAGACGGGGCCGGACCCTCGCTCCTGCTGGGGCCCGTTATTGTGGATTTGCGGGCGACGCGCGAATTTTAGCACTCGCCATCAGTGCATGGTCGCCACCAGGAACAATCGGCGAAACGGATAAAGCGTGCTTCCGTCCGCCTGCGCCGGGTACGCGCGCGCAACCCGCCTGCGGTACTCGGATTCGAACTCGATCCGCAACGGCGGTGGCAGCGCGTCGAGCAGCGGCACGAGCAGCGTCGAGCGCGTCCAGTCGGCCACCGGGTTCGCTCCAGCAAGTACTTGCAGGTACTCGGTTTCCCAGATGTCCACCGGGCTCGCTCGCGCGGCAAGCAACGGACGATAGCGGGCCGGCGCGAGCACCGGAGCGTCCCGCGGGACGCGCGCCAAGTGCTCGTGATACGGGGCTTCAGCGGCGAGCTTGGCGGCGATCCGATGTGAAGGCGCGGCGAAATTACGCGGCATTTGCACCGCGAGCACGCCGCCGGGGATGAGAGCATCGAGTAGGCGCGGAAAAAGCGCTTCGTGTCCGTCGACCCAATGCAGCGCGGCGTTGGAGAACACCAGGTCGAAACGCTCCGTCGGCCGCCACGACCGAAGATCGGCGACTTGCCAGTCGATCTCCCGCCGGCGCGCGCGCGCCGCATCGAGCATCTCGGGGGAATTGTCGTAGCCGGTAATCCGCGCAGCGGGCCAGCGCGCGGCGAGCAACAGCGTTGCGTTGCCGCTGCCGCATCCCAGATCGGCGATGCGAGCGGGCCGCTCGAGCGCGATGCGCGCGATCAGGTCGGTGGCCGGACGCAGGCGCGCGTCCGCGAAGGCTTCGTAGCGTTGCGGGTTCCAGGGCACCGTCAGGCGCGGGCGCGACGCATCGCCAGTGCGCGTGCCGCGCGAAAGGCCGGACCGGTCGTGGTCGTGAGCACGATCACGCGGGTGACATGCGCCGCAGTGACCAACGGCACGCCGAGCTGTAGTACTTTCGCAGTGATGCACATCTCCGCGATGCCGCCGGGCGCCGTGGCGAGCACCACGGTCGGGATCGGCAAAGCCGATGCGAGCGCGAGCAGCATCCCCGCCGCGCCGGCAAGCGCGATCGCGATCAGGATGCTCGCCACCGCCCCGGCGACAAAGCGCGGCATGCGCCTCAGGAACCGCTGCTCGAAACGCGAGCCGAGCGCGCATCCAAGCAGCACCTGACCGGCATTCGAGACGCCACCCGGCATCGAGGAGAAAGGGATTTCTGCCGCCGTAAGCGCGATGGCCGCGAACAGCGGCCCGAGCATGAAGGGGTTGGGCAGGCGCATGAGTTTCACGCCCCCTCCCGCCGCGGCGGCGAGCGCGAGCAGCAGCAGCAGGCGCGGCACGTCGAAGGCCATGGCTGCCGGCTGGAGCGCGTACGCGCCATGGGTACCGGAATACGTCAGCGCGAACGGAACGACGATCACCACGATGAGTATGCGCAGCGACTGCGCGAGCGCGACGCGATCCACCTTGGCGCCGAAGCGTTCTCCGAGCACCGCCATCTCGGCGGCACCCCCCGGAACGCTCGCAAAGAATGCAGTCGTTCGGTCGGTGCCGGTGGCGCGGCTCAGGATCCAGCCGCCGACCCAGCCGAGCGCGATCGCCAGCAGCGCGGCAAGGAGCAGCAGAGGCCAGAACGAGACCACCTCGCGCGCCACGGCCGGCGTGAAGTAAAGCCCGAGCGCCGTGCCGATGATCACCTGCCCCGCCTGCCGACCGGCGAAGGGCGCGCGCAGCCGCGCGCCCGCGAAGTTGCACAGCGCCATGATCGCGAGCGGACCGATCATCCAGGGCAACGGAATGCTCAACCGGGCAAAGAGCGCACCGCCCAGCGCGCACAGCAGCAGGCTGAGCGCCGGGTTGACCCAGGATTCGCGCGGCGGTCTCACTTGCCGATGCAGAAACGCGAGAAAATCTCGCCAAGCAGGTCATCGGCGGTGAACTCGCCGGTGATCTCGGACAGCGCACGTTGCGCCAGACGCAGCTCTTCGGCGAAGAATTCCCACTGTAGCTGTACGCGGCCCGCGGCCTCAAGGTGCCCGCGGGCACGCTCCAGCGCGCGCAGATGCCGTTCGCGTGCCAGAAACACGGATTCCCCGTTCGTCCGCCAGCCGGCCGCCTCGAGCAGCGCGCGCCGGAGTTCGTCGATGCCCGCGCCGGTTTTCGCCGAAAGCCATACCTCGGCCAGCGCGCCGGAGCGCAGCGCCGGCTTCGTGTCCGGCAGGAGATCGATCTTGTTGTAGGCGTAAATGCGCGAGCCTTGCTCGGGCAGGCGTTCAAGCAGCGCGCGGTCTTCGGCGCCGATTCCGGCCGCCGCATCGAACACCATCAGCACCGCGTCGGCGCGCTCGAGCTCACGCCAGGTGCGCTCAACGCCCAAGCGTTCCACTTCGTCGCGCGACTCGCGCAGCCCCGCGGTGTCGACCACCACGATCGGCACGCCCTCGATCTGGATCGCCTCGCGCAGCGCATCGCGGGTGGTTCCAGGGATCGGCGTCACGATCGCACGCTCCGCTCCTGCGAGTCGGTTGAGCAGACTTGACTTACCGACATTCGGTCGCCCGGCCATGACCACATGGATGCCGGTGCGCAGCAAGCTGCCCTGCTTGCTGCGCGTGAGCACCTCCTCGAGCGCCTGGCGGGTGCACAGGAGCCGGGCGGCAGCATCCTCACGGTGCAGTGCGTCCACCTCCTCGTCCGGAAAATCGAGCATCGCCTCGGTCAGCGCCCGCAGTTCGGTCAACGCTGCAACCAGCATCCCGATCGCACTCGAGAACTCTCCCTCGAGCGAGCGTATCGCCGAGCGTGCCGCCTCGCGGCTCGCCGCATCGATCAGGTCCGCGACCGCCTCGGCCTGGGCGAGATCGAGCTTGCCTTCGAGGAACGCCCGTCGCGTGAATTCGCCGGGCTCCGCGAGCCGCGCCCCGGCATCGAGGCATGCGGCGAGCACGCTGTGCAGCACCACCGGCCCGCCGTGGCCCTGCAACTCGAGCACCGACTCACCGGTATAGGAGTGCGGAGGGGGAAAGTAAAGCGCCAGGCCGTCGTCGAGCGTTGCGCCCCGTGCGTCGCGAAACCGGCAGCGGGTGGCGTGGCGTGGCGCAGGCAGCCGACCGAGCAGTGTACGAGCGATCTGCGGCACCTTGACGCCGGAAAGACGCACCACACCGATGCCGCTGCGCCCCGGCGCGGTGGCAATCGCGGCAATCGTGTCGCGCGCCTCGCGTGCGGATTCGGGGACCGGGCCGCTCGAGGCGCCGGGATCAGCGCTTGGCATGGGCAGGTTTATCGCGCTGGAACATGCGCTGAATCTGCCACTGCTGGAGAATCGAAAGGATGTTGTTTACCAGCCAGTACAGCACAAGGCCGGCCGGGAAGAAGAAGAAGAACACGCTGAACACGTACGGCATGAACTGCATCACCTTCGCCTGTACCGGGTCGGGCGGCACCGGATTCATCCTGGTTTGCAAGATCATCGTGACGGCCATCAGGATCGGCAGCACGTAGTACGGATCGAGCGCCGAGAGATCCTTGATCCAGAGGATGAATGGCGCCTGCCGCAGCTCGATTGCCGCGAGCAGCACCCAGTACAGCGCGATGAACACCGGAATCTGCACCAGGATCGGGAAGCAGCCACCGAGCGGGTTGATCTTCTCGGTCTTGTAGAGCTCCATCATCGCTTGATTCATCTTGGCGCGATCATGCGCGTACGTCTCGCGCAGCTTGGTCAGGCGGGGCGTGACGAGCTTCATTTTCGCCATTGATTTGTAGCTCGCCGCCGAAAGCGGGAAGAACACCGCCTTGATGACCACCGTGAGCAGGATGATCGCCACACCCCAATTTCCGCTCCAGGTATGGAACAGCTCGAGCAGCCAGAAAAGCGGCCAGGCGATGATGGCCAGAAAGCCGTAATCGACGACCAGATCAAGGCCAGGTGCCGTCGACCTGAGCCGGTTCTTCTCCTGCGGCCCCGCGTAGAGCGCGACCTGCACTCTGCCGGCCGCGCCAGGCTCGACCTGAGGCGCCGCAACGATGACACCGGCCGTGTACAGCCCGTCAGGCAGTTTCTTCGCGTAATACTCCCGCGGCGTCTTGTCCGCGGGCACCCAGGCAGAGACGAAATAGTGCTGCACCATCCCGATCCAGCCATCGGTGGCCTGCAACGGCAATCCCGCCTTGTTCTTCTCGATGTCGGAGAAACTGACCTTCTGGAACGCCTTGTCGGCCGTATAGAGCGCCGGGCCGAAATAGGTTGCCATCATCGCGGTCTGGCCCGGCGGCGTAGAATCATCGCGCGACAGCTGGAAATAGCCGTGAACGGCCACCGGCTCCGCACCGCGGTTCGTCATTTCAAACGCGACATCAACGATGTAGCGGTTACGGTGGAACGTGTAGACCTTCTCGATCTGCACGCCGCCCGTACCCTCAGCGACCATGCGGATCTCGAGCTTGTTGGCGCCCGAAGCGAGCTCGCGCGGTCCCGGCAGCGCACGCCACGCGCTGCGATGATTCGGCATGCTCTCGCCGATTAGGCCGCTCTGCGCTACGTAGCTGTGCGAGGGCCCGAGCAGCACGAATGGATTGCCGGACTCGCCTTGCTCCCGGTGCTTGAGGAACTCGACCTTGGTGAGCGAGCCGCCAAGCATGTCGATCTCCGCCACCATCAGATCGGTCTGCACGCGAATCACGTCGCCGCGCGCCGCTGAGGGCGCCGGGCCCGCGCCCGGCACGCTCGGTGCAGGCGTCCGGGCCCCGGACGGAGCGGCGGCGGGCGCGCTCGGCGTCGGCACACCCTTTTGCGCCTCGGCTGCCGTGGTCGCGGGCTTCGGGCGCTGCGTCTTCTCCCACTCGTTCCAGAGCAGCAGGAGCGAAAAGCTGAAGACGAACAGCAGAATCAATCTTTGCGTGTCCATGACGCTGGTTGTCGTTTATCGAGCGCGGCGCGCACCGGGAACCGGGTCGTAGCCGCCCGCATGCCATGGGCCGCACCGGCATACGCGCCGGGTGGCGAGCCAGGTGCCGCGCCAGGCGCCGTGACGCTCGAGCGCCTCCTCCGCGTACTCCGAGCAACTTGGGGAAAAGCGACAGGCAGGCGGCAGCATCGGGCTGACGAAATAGCGATAGCCCCGCACGGCAAGGCGCAGCAAGTGGTTCATCGATCGAGCTTCAAAAACAGCCCGCGCAGGCGGGCGATCATGTCGGCCGCCGGCCGGACCCCGTATGGTGGGCGCACCAAGACGTCGAGCGCGCCGAGGCTCCCCTGCTCGAGTCGAAACGCCTCGCGGATGCAGCGCTTGATGCGATTGCGCACCGTCGCCTGGGCAGCATGCTTTCGAGTAACGAGCATTCCGAGGCGGGGCAGCCCGGCATCGCGGCGTTCGATGAAGAACGTGAACCCGGCGAGGCTACGCCGCTCACCCTCGCGCAACAGGCGCTCGAAATCCGCGCTGCGCCTGAGCCGTCGCGGCGCTCCCAGACCGAACCTTCGGAGGGGACGCCGCACGGGGCGTTGCGCTGCCGGGCACGGGCTGCCGGGCGCCCTAGACAGCGAGGCGCCGCCGACCGCTTGAGCGCCGGTTGCGGATCACGGCGCGCCCGCCGCGCGAGCGCATGCGCACCAAAAAACCGTGGCGCCGCGCGCGCCGCGTCTTGGACGGCTGGTAAGTTCGTTTCATCGCAGTCCCGACCCGGAAAAAGGGCGGTATTAGAGCCTGTGCGTCTACGCATTGTCAAATCATGGCGATTTGGCGCGCACATCTGTGGATAACTAGCGGCGGAAAAGGTAAAATTATCGCCTCGCTGAAGCGCTTTGCAAGTGCTTCCGAGACCCCCCTTGCGCGTCGGGCGCGAACGAGGCCAACGACAAGATGCAAACCCTCTGGGACGCTTGCCTGCGCCGCTTGGAGCAGGAGCTGCCCGCGCAGCAATTCAATACCTGGATTCGCCCGCTTTCGCCGGAGGCGGCGGCTGCCGATGCGAGCACGCTGACGCTCGCCGCGCCCAACCGTTTCGTGCTCGAACTGGTGCGCGAGCGCTTCGCCGCACGCATTGAAAAGCTCGCGGCCGAAGCGAGCGGTCGGGAACTCGGGTTGCAACTGGTGCTCGCGCGCGGCGCAGAGGCTTCGACGCGGGGCATCTCCTTCGCCGTGCGCGCGAATGGCGAGACCCCCGGCGCGCTTGAGCGCGCCAGGCTCAACCGCAGCTTCACGTTCGAGAATTTTGTCACCGGCAAGGCGAACCAGCTGGCACGCGCGGCAGCGGTCCAGGTGGCCGAGAATCCGGGCATCTCGTACAACCCGCTGTTCATCTATGGCGGCGTTGGCTTGGGCAAGACGCACCTCGTACAGGCGATCGGCAACCACCTTGCCGAGCAACGGCCTAACGCGCGCATCCGCTACACGCACGCAGAGCAGTACGTGACCGATGTGGTGCGCGCTTACCAGCAGCGCTCGTTCGAGGATTTCAAGAGGTACTACCACTCGCTCGACCTGCTGCTGATCGACGACATCCAGTTCTTCTCCAACAAGGGCCGCACCCAGGAGGAGTTCTTCTACGCCTTCAATGCCCTGGTCGAGGCGCACAAGCAGATCGTGATCACCTGCGACACCTACCCCAAGGAGATCACCGGAATGGAGGAGCGATTGATCTCGCGCTTCGGATGGGGCCTTACCGTGGCCATCGAACCTCCTGAACTCGAGATGCGCGTTGCGATCGTGCTCAAGAAGGCCGAGGCCGAGTCGATGGCGCTGTCCGAGGACATTGCCTTCTTCATCGCCAAGCACATTCGCTCCAACGTGCGCGAGCTCGAGGGCGCGCTCAAGAAGGTTCTCGCCTACGCGCGTTTCACCGCCAGAGAGCTCTCGCTCGATCTTGCCAAGGAGGCGCTGCGCGACATCCTGCACGTGGTGAACCGGCAGATTTCGGTGGAAGGCATCCAGAAGACCGTCGCCGAGTACTTCAAGATCAAAGTCTCGGACATGCACTCCAAGAAACGCAGTCGCAACGTTGCGAGGCCCCGGCAGGTCGCGATGGCGCTTGCCAAGGACCTCACCCAGATGAGCTTGCCTGAAATCGGTGAGGCGTTCGGAAACCGAGACCACACTACCGTGCTGCACGCTTGCCGAACCATCGCTACGCTGCGCAAGAAGGATGTGTCGCTGAACCGCGACTATCTTGTGCTCGAACAGGTGCTCAAAGGATGAACGCCGCAAACGAAGCTGTGCATGAGCTTGGAGCAAACTGTGGATAACTCGGATGTCGTCGTTTGCGCTCGCGAACTAACCACAGCCTTGCACAGCCCCTCCACAGCTTGTTCAGTCGCCCGCCAGGCGTTAAGCGCCTGCGCGAGCACGGGTTTTCTTCTTATACAGGATTCGCGGCTGCTCTATTAACTACTACTAGCTAAGGTAAAAGAAATGGTACTTGTTAAAGCAAAGCGCGATGAGTTGCTTGAACCGCTATCGGCCGTAAGTGGAATCATCGAGCGCCGTCATACGCTGCCGATCCTGTCTAACGTACTGATTGACCGCGACGACACGTCGCTCTCGTTCCTCGCCACCGACATCGAGATCCAGATCACCGCGCGTTCGGCGCTCCAGCAAAGCGGCGAAGCGCGCGCGCTGACCGTGGGCGCGCGAAAGCTGGTAGACATCCTGCGCGCGTTGCCGGACGGCTCGGAAGTCACCCTGCAACAGCAGGACAAGCGCTTGCTCGTCAAGGCTGGCAAGAGCCGCTTCTCGTTGCAGACGTTGCCGGCGGACGATTTTCCGAGAATCGCCCGCACCTCTGCCGGCGAGGCCGCACGCTTCACTCTGCCGCAGCGCGCGCTGCGCAAGCTGCTTAGCCTGGTGCAGTACGCGATGGCGCAGCAGGACATTCGGTACTACCTGAACGGCCTGTTGATGGTGGTGGAGGACCGACAGCTCAAGCTTGCGGCGACCGACGGGCACCGGCTTGCCTACGCCTCGACGGCGCTGGAAGCGGACCTGCAACGCCAGGAAGTGATCGTTCCGCGCAAGACTGTGATCGAACTAGGAAAATTGTTGGCCGAGAGCGACGACGAAATACGCATCGAACTCTCTGCGACACAAGCGGTATTCGGCTTCGGATCGATCGAGCTGGTATCGAAGCTGGTCGACGGGAAGTTTCCCGATTACACCCGCGTCATCCCGACGCAGCATAAGAACCACCTCAAGCTCGAGCGCGAGGCGCTGCGGCAGGCGCTGATGCGCGCGGCGATTCTGTCGAATGAGAAATTCCGCGGCGTGCGATGGGTGCTGAGCGATGGCAGCCTGAAGATCGCCTCCTCGAATGCCGAGCAGGAGGAGGCACAGGAAGAGATCGACGTCACCTACAGCGGCGACACGATCGACATCGGCTTCAACGTCAATTACCTGCTCGACGTGCTGAACAATGTCTCGGGAGGCGAGATCGAGTGCCATTTCGGGGACAGCGCGTCGAGCGCACTCATGACATTCGCCTCGGACCCCGAGTTCAAATACGTCGTGATGCCAATGCGCATCTGAGCACAGCGCGCGGCGCGATTCGGGAACGAACAAGAACCGGCAGGCAAGGCAAGGACATAAAGTGGGCGAACCAGAAAAGCATCACAGCGACGCAGGCGATTACGGCACCGACAGCATCAAGGTCCTCAAGGGCCTGGACGCGGTGCGAAAGCGTCCCGGCATGTACATCGGCGACACCTCGGACGGCACGGGGCTGCATCATCTCGTTTTCGAAGTGGTCGATAACGCGGTGGACGAAGCTCTGGCGGAGTACTGCGACGAGATCCTGGTCACCGTGCACACCGATAACTCGGTTTCCGTGCTCGACAACGGGCGCGGCATTCCCACCGGCATCAAGGACGATGACGAGCTCAAGCGCTCGGCGGCCGAGATCGTGATGACCGAGCTTCACGCCGGCGGAAAGTTCGACAGCAACACTTACAAGGTCTCGGGCGGACTGCACGGCGTCGGCGTTTCGGTGGTCAACGCGCTCTCCGAGTGGCTGCGGCTGACCATCTGGCGCGACGGCAGGGTGCACGAGATGGAGTTCCGCAACGGCGTGCCGGTCGAGGCGCTACGCACCACCGGGACCACCGAGAAGCGGGGCACGGAAGTCCATTTCCTCGCATCAAAGGCCGTATTCGGCAATGTCGACTATCACTACGACATCCTGGCGCGCAGGCTGCGGGAGCTGTCCTTTCTCAACAATGGCGTCAAGATCGTTCTGGTCGACCAGCGCGCCGACAAGGAAGAGAATTTCGCGTTCTCGGGCGGCGTCAAGGGCTTCGTCGAGTACATGAATCGTGCGAAGACCGTGCTACATCCGAATGTGTTCCACGCCATCGGTGAAAAGGACGGCATCACGGCCGAGGTGTCGATGCAGTGGAACGATTCCTACCAGGAGTCGGTGCTGTGCTTCACCAACAATATCCCGCAGAAGGACGGCGGCACCCACCTTACGGGTCTGCGCGCGGCGATGACGCGGGTGCTCAACAAGTACATCGAGGAAAACGACCTCGCCAAGCGTGCGCGCGTCGAGACCACGGGCGACGACATGCGCGAGGGTCTGGCCTGCGTGCTGTCGGTCAAGGTTCCAGAACCGAAATTCTCTTCCCAGACCAAGGAAAAGCTGGTCTCCTCGGAGGTGCGCCCCGCGGTCGAGGAGGTGGTGGCCGAAAAGCTGCGCCAGTTTCTGGACGAGCGTCCGAGCGATGCGCGCATCATTACCGGCAAAATCGTCGAAGCGGCGCGGGCACGCGAAGCGGCGCGCCGCGCGCGCGAAATGACGCGCCGGAAGGGCGTGTTCGACGGCATGGGACTGCCCGGGAAGCTCGCGGACTGTCAGGAGCGCGACCCCGCGCAGTGCGAGCTCTATCTGGTTGAGGGCGATTCGGCCGGCGGCTCCGCCAAGCAGGGGCGCGACCGGAAATTCCAGGCGATCCTGCCACTGAAGGGCAAGATTCTGAACGTCGAGAAGGCGCGTTTCGACAAGCTCCTGTCTTCCACCGAGATTGCGACCCTGATTACGGCGCTTGGCTGTGGCATCGGCAAGGAGGAGTACAACCCGGAGAAGCTGCGCTACCACCGCATCATCATCATGACGGACGCGGACGTCGATGGCTCGCACATCCGCACCCTGCTG
>Ga0326597_10008390_pt1 | contig 13942 bp, 12 predicted proteins | sample RVTome_12_FD_203789 | JGI IMG/M metagenome (GOLD analysis project Ga0326597, IMG submission 203789) | Soil microbial communities from uranium-contaminated site in the Upper Colorado River Basin, Wyoming, United States - RVT100D185 | ecosystem: Environmental > Terrestrial > Soil > Contaminated >... | reverse complement strand
CACCTGTACCTGTCCGCGACATCTCCGGGCTGTGGGGGAGTGATGCCGGAAGCCTCCCATCCAATCCGCCGACATCCTAATCCAACTGGATGTAGTCAAGCTCAAGGAGTCAACGCCAGGTGATCGCGTCCGCTGGCAGCCGCCCGTCGTCACCGCGGAAGCGTCGGACGCCATGGGATTGGGTATAGTTGCCGTAGGAACAGCTGGCCGTGGCCGGCCACCGACTCTCAGAGCGAGGACCCGAAGCCATGACGCTTCCATCGACACCTCTGGCGCTTCGTCGCAACTGTACGTTCGATCCCGCGGGCCAACGATGCCTGGCGGTCGTTGTGACGCTGATGCTCGGCGCCGCGCTCGTGGAGGGCCAGACGCTGCCTCCGGGTGTGGCGCAGGGCCCGTCGATTGCGGGCATCACCGAGTACACCTTTCCGAATGGCCTGCGTGTCCTGCTCCTTCCGGATCCAGGGAGCAGCACGGTCACGGTCAATGCCACCTATCTCGTCGGCTCCCGCCATGAGGGCTATGGCGAGTCCGGGATGGCCCACCTGCTCGAGCACCTGCTCTTCATCACGAGTACGAACGGCGTCGATGTCAAACAGGAACTCGAGGACAAAGGGGCGCGATGGAACGGCACCACCTGGTACGACCGCACGAACTACTACGAGACCGTCACCGCGTCCGATGAGAATCTCCGCTGGGCGCTCGAGCTCGAAGCCGAGCGCATGCGGAACATGCGCATCGACCAGGACGTGCTCGACACGGAGATGACCGTGGTTCGGAACGAGTTCGAAAGAGGGGAGAACAGCGTGACCCGTGTGCTCGAAGAGCGGGTCATGTCGACGGCGTATCTCTGGCACAACTATGGGAAGTCCACGATCGGCTCGCGAAGCGACATCGAGGACGTCACCGCCGGAAGGCTGACCGATTTCTATCGCAAGTACTACCGTCCGGACAATGCCGTGCTCATCGTTTCAGGACGCGTCGATTCGGCGAACACACTCGCGATGATTGCCGAGACGCTGGGGATGATTCCGCGTCCAGGCGTCGCCATCGAACCGACCTACACTGTTGAGCCGCCCCAGGACGGAGAACGCACCGTGGAGCTTCGCCGCGTGGGCCGCGGCCAGAACTTGATGGTGGCCTATCACACGCCCGCCATGGCTCATCCCGACACCGCCTCACTGGAGGTGCTGTCGGGGATTCTCACCGGCGATGGCACGGGTCGGCTGGACCGGGCGCTCGAGGATACCGGTAAGGCTCTCTCGGTCAGTGCGTCCGTTTCTAGCCTGTACGACCCTGGCGTGATGCTGTTCTCGGCGACCCTCAACGACGAGCAGTCGATCGAGGAAGTGCAGATGGTCCTGCGGCACACCCTGGACGATCTGGCGCGGGAAGGCCCGACCATGGAAGAGATGGAACGGGCGCGCACGCGCATCCTTCAGGGGATGGATCGGATGATCGCCGACTCTCAGCGGCTTGCAATGGTCCTGACTGAATCGGCGGCGGCCGGCGACTGGCGACTCCTGTTCACCAACTACGAGGGTATACGGCGTGTCACTCCGGAGGACGTTCAGGGCGTGGCCGAGCGCTATCTGAAGGACTCGAATCGCACCGTCGGCACGTTCGTCGCGGAGCCGGATGTCGAGCGCGTGGTGATTCCGGCCGCACTGGGGATTGATGCGCTCCTGGCGGCCACTCCGCCCGAGATCAATGTCGACGCTGGAGAGGCACTCGACCCGTCGCCAGCCAGCGTCGAGGCCAGGATCGATCGCTCGACGCTCGATGGCCAGTTCCGTCTGGCTCTTCTGCCCAAGAAGACCCGTGGCGGGCGCGTGCAGGCCTCGATGACGTTCCGGTACGGCAACGAGTCGACACTCGTCGGACGCGATGCGGTCGCGGAGCTGACCGCCGCGCTGCTGCTTCGCGGCACGCAGTCGAAGTCGCGGCAGCAGCTTCAGGACGAGATGCAGGCGCTGAACGCCACCATCGACGTCAGCGGGGGGCTGACCAGCGTCACGGCGTCGATTTCGACGACCGCGGAGAATCTGGTGCCGGCCATGCGGCTGGCCGCCGAGGTGCTGCGGGAACCGGCGTTCCCCGACGCTGACTTGGAGCAGATCCGAGCCCAGCGAATCGCACGACTGGAACGGTCCCTCACCGAGCCCGAGTCTCTCGTCGCCGAGACACTGCAGCGGAACCTCAGTCCCTACCCGCGAACAGATGTTCGATACGTTCCGACCATGCGTGAGGAGATCGACCGACTGCGCGCCGTGTCACGAGAGGAGCTGATCCGATTCCATCAGGACTTCTACGGTGCCGATCAGGGCGAGTTCGTCGCCGTCGGACAGTTCGACGCGAGGGCCATCGAAGCGGCCGCGGCCGATTTGTTCGGATCGTGGGCCAGTGGGCAGCCCTACGCCCGCATCGTCGACAACTACATCAACGTTGAGCCCATCGACACGACGATCGAAACCCCCGACAAGGAGAACGCACGGTTCGCGGCAGGACTGCGGCTACGCATGGCGGACACCGACCCCGACTACGCGGCGATGGTGATGGCCAACTACATGCTCGGGGGCGGCATCACGGCACGTCTTCCCGATCGAATCCGCAATCGGGAAGGGCTGAGCTACAGCGTGGGTTCGAACTTCTCGGCGCCGCCTGAGGGCGATGCGGCCATCTTCTCGGCCTCGGCCATTGCCAACCCCGGGAACATCGCCAGGGTCGAGGCCAGCTTCAGGGATGAGCTGGCGCGAACGCTTCGGGACGGATTCGCCGCCGAGGAACTGGCGACTGCCCAGCAGGCCCTGCTCGACGAACGGACGGGGAGCCGGTCCAGCGACCGGGGCCTGCTGAACCTGATCTCCGCGCGTGAGCGGTGGGGGCGGTCGCTCGCCTGGGACGCCGATCTCGATCGGAAACTCGCAGCCCTGACCGTCGACGAGGTCAATGCGGCGTTTCGACGGCACATCGATCTGACTGCGATGTCGGTCGTCAAAGGCGGCGATTTCCGCGACACGGGCCAGCGGTAGTCGCGCTCGTCGTACCCTCCGCCTCGTACCCAGTGCAGGTGGAGGATCTCAGAAGAGTAGCGCGGTTCAGGTGTCTTTGCGGTCGTCAGTGAGCCGGTGGAAGCTCCATCAGCAGCGTCAGACTTCAGCTGGTGCGCAGAACGGCAGGCCGATCACGATCCGGTGACCGGCGTTCTTCGGCCCTATGGCGCTCAAGCGGGGACGTCCCACCCATAGTCGACGTAGCTCCACTTCACTTGATCTCCCTCGAAGTCGAGCATCGCGTAGCCCTCGTGGAAATCTTCGTGCTCTCCTCGCCACCAATCGCCCGACACCGCTCCGACGTTTGCGAACTCGATACCCTTGTACTGGAACACCTCATTGATATGCAGGTGTCCGGCCAGTACCAGCTTGACCGGATACCTGACCAGCACCTCGACGAGCTCGTGAGCATTCGTGACCGCGATTCCTCCCGGCAAGCCAGGTTCCGAGCCCCGCGTCCACTGTAGATAGTGGGTGAACACCGGGATGTGACCGACGACCACCGTTGGCCGATTCGCGGCCGCCAGGTCATCGGCCAACCAGGCGAGCTGCTCGGCATCGATGCGCCCCTCGTACCCGCGCTCGCCGGTGATTCCGATCGTGTCCAACAACACGAAGTGCCAGCCCTCATGCTCGAACGACTGGTAGGCCTTCTCGAGACCAAAACGCTGCAGGAAATAGCCCTTGCCGTAGAGCGGATCGTCCACTGAAATGGAGCTCCCGCTGCTCACCCCAAAGCAGTCGTGGTTCCCGACGGCATGATGGATGGGCACGTCGACCGACTCGATACCCTGGTCGAACAGTCCGTACTGTTCGTCGGCCAGCGCCTTGTCGGTCTCCATGATGTCGAAGGCGAGATCTCCGCCGGTGATCACCACCTCGGGCGGCTTCTGCTGCGCCAGTGCGTGACCCACGGCTTGCTCGAAGCCCTGATGCGCCCTGGCCTGGCTGCGTACATGGGGATCGGTGAGGAAGGCAACCCGGAAGTCGGGGCCTGCCCCATGCGAATTCGCGTTGCTCGGACCCGCCGCCGGTCGACACCCGAGCGAGGAGAGCGACCCGGCGACCAGCCCCGAAACGGAAAGTCGCAGGAGAGTGCGGCGACTGAGACGGCGACCGGTTGTCATGGCGAACGACCCTCCGTGGCGATTCCACTCCATCCTTCCGCGAATCTGGCGGAGGGCACGGCATGAGCGACACTCTGATTCGACAACGAAGCGGACGGTTGACTCGAGGGGCCTATAGGAGCTGCCTCGCACTGGAGAGCGATGCATCCGGTGGCAGAGGCGCCGGTCGCCACCTCTCGATTTCCTGTTGGATTGGGGGCGACTGGTTCATCGAACGAGTTGCCTGCACTCTACCACGTGGCGACTGACGTGCCCGAAAGCCGACGGGTTGAGAGACCGCGGCATTCATTGAGATCAAGGTACAAGAACTCGAACCTTCGCTCCCTTGCGGGTCACTAAATCTAGCCCCTGAGGCCCTTACTCTGAGCGGTCCCTGGTGGTCGCTGGTGTGCCTACGGGACATTCGTGGACCGCACGAGGTCACCAGATGTCGGACGGAACCGGAAATCCTGTCCACGTTTGTCCAGGGTGCGGAAGAAGAAGGCGGGCTACCATCGGGAGGCTCGGGTGGCGGACGCCTCCCGGTACACGTCGACCATCGAAGATGGTCTTTGGCCCCAGGAGCCCGGCGGGGCAAGTGAGTGAGGCCCTCGCCGGCTGATACACTGGTCCCGGCCGCCGCGCCCGCGGAGAGGTGCGGTTCGGGCAGCAAGCGGCGTAACGCTTTTAACGGGTGTGATGATGATGATACTCGTTGTCCTGTCGGTCCTGTCACCGGTGCTGTTGACGGCCTGCGCCGACCGAGGCGCGACTCCGGCCGGCAGCGAGACGGCCTCCGCAACCGGACCCGCCACGCCGGCCGTCCCTCAGGCCGTGAACGGGTGGCGTGAGTACCCGCTCCGTGATGGCGTGATCTCGATCAAGCCTGCGAAGTGGCGGACAGACACCGTCGAGGTGCCCGTGGCCGCCGGCACGGGGCTCGAGTACAAGGTGACGATGGCGGCGGGCGACACGCTGGTCTACAACATCAGCTTCGGCGCGCTCGCCGATCCAGGCGCGATGCTGAGCGAGTTTCACGGGCATACAGAACAGGTCGACGGCGTGGGCGATCTGATGTTCTATTCGAAGACCGGCGGTTCACCTCAGAGCGGAGCGTTCACCGCGCCCTGGAGTGGGATCCACGGGTGGTATCTCAAGAACGACGGCCTGACTGATGTCGTCGTGACGTTGGAACTGGCGGGCTTCTACGAGCTGAGCGCTCAGTAGCGGAGCGAGAGCCGTCGCTCGTCATGAGGAGGCCGGGATGAGGGCCCGAATGAGTTTCTAGGCCGCGAGCGTCTCACGCGCGCGCTTCACTTCGTGAAGCTTGAGCCTCAACAGGTGTTTGGACCCAGCCCCGCGTCGGGATGGAACCAACGCTGGAAACGAAGATGGCACTGAAGGGAACCGCGTTGATTCGAGCGCTATTGCTTCCGGTCGCGCGCCTTCGCTGCTCGACGACCGGACGGAGAAGATCTGCGCTCTTGACCGGGGAGGGCTGATAGGTGTTGGGCCGCCACGGGCCAGTCTAGGTTGGCCCTGCAGCGACCTGCAAGGCCAAGCAGAGGTAGCCGTAGTCGTCGCCACAGGTCTCGTAGATCTCTCCCTCTCGTCGAATGGCGGCATAGACATCGAGTTCGCCTCGTCGCGAGATCGCGTTTCGGAGCGGCAGCTCGAGGCCGCCGTAATACGCATGCCAGTCGTCGGCCGGCAGCCGAAACGAGCCGAGCACGTCGTAACCCGCGCTCCGGGCCTGATCGATTCGCGTCGCCTCGTCGCACATGTCAGGGTACTCGTCCGCGAAGAAGGCACGCGCGTGCTCGGCTGGTTCGGCGACAAACCAGACGAGCTCGGTCACGACGAGGCAACCGCCTGACCGGAGCAACGATCGCCAACTTCGCAGGGCATTCTCGAAGCCGATCGAGTATGCACTGCCCTCGGCCCAGACCAGATCGAAGCCGGTGCCGAGCGAAGTGGCGTTCGCCATGTCCGCGCCAATCGTCGTGATGCGGTCGGCGAGAGCGAGCTCTCCGGCCCGCGCTCGCAGCGCCGCCAGGAAAGGTGGATGGATGTCGACCGCAGTAACGTGTGCTCCGGTGTCCTGGGCGAGAACGATGGTCGAGCCACCGGTGCCGCAACCCAGGTCGAGCACACGCTCCACCCGCAGGGAGCCGGGCAACAACCGCAGCGCGTGGCGGGTGGTCTCGACGCTTCCGGGACCCTGCCGGGGTGTGCCCTCGAAGACCTCGAAAAACAGATTGAGTTCGTCGGCTTCCATGGCTTCAGCTACCGGATCGACCGCATGAGCGATTCGGCATCGTACAGGTTCACTGGTCGAAGCGCATGGCATTCGTGCCGAGGCGCATTGCCTTGCAGCCCCCCATCCTTGAACGCAGATACCAGGCAAGCCAGGGCCCACCAGGTCTACCTGGTTCCGCGTTTGCCGATCACTCGGACCCATCGAGTGGGATCCGACTGCCGGCGTCCTGTTGCTCATGTCGGACAGCACGTCGGTGTAGACACCGAGCGTCATCTCGACCCGAACATGCCGAAGCCTTCATCGCGCTGGCTTGCCATCCGACTCCCAGGCAAGGCCGACGGCTTCTCGATCAGAGTTCCTTAGGAGCAGGCCTCTTTTCGAGTGCCTGATAGAGATCACGTATGGCGACAGCTAAGTTCCTTAGTCCTTGATTTAGGTTCCAGTCCATCGAGGCTTCCATCTCAGATGTTGGGGGTGGCCCTCCATACTGGGCTTCGATCAACTGGACGTTCTCGCTGAAACAACGAATCGCAGTGTCGAGGGGCATCAGAGAACCTCCATGGCATCGAGGATCGGAGTATATAGGCCGGGTAGCGCCACGCCTGATACCTCGCCCGTGCAGCGATGCCGCCGAACAGGCCGCGGCGTTCTGCTGCATATTGGATAGCACGTTGGCGTACATGGAGCGGACATGACCGTCTCCGGACGTTTACCTCACGGGCAGTTCTGGATAGGTCGGATGTGGAGTTGAGCCCGTCGTAACGGGCTCAATGTGATGATGTTGAAAGGGGGACTCTAACCCCCAGGGACCCCCGACTCTAGCTGCTTGCCGCGTCCCTTTCACCACTAGGGTCTCAGTGTGATGGCGCCGCGGCCCTAGGCGCCTCCGGTCCGGCGGACACTGCGGGATGTGCCGCTCTAGGCTTACCCGAAGCGCTGGACTGCGATTGAGCCGGTCGTGCGCCCTTCTTCTGCATGTCGACGCTGCCGTGGAAGTGAGCGCCTTCGATGATCGTCACTCGAGGCGAGACAACATCGCCGTCCACGGACCCGCCATCGTGAATCTCCACTCTATCGGAGGCGGTGATATCGCCGTCTACCGTCCCCTGGACAACGACCGACTTCGCGTAGACTTTCGCCTGAATCTTCCCGTTGTGACCAATCGTCAGGACATTGTCCTTCAGCTCGATCTTGCCCTCGACGTGGCCGTCGATCATAAGGTCCTCGCTGCCGGTCAACTCACCTTTGATCACAATGGACTTGCCGATGCTCACCATTGGTGTTTTCCTCTCACTCGTCCTGGGTGGACCCGCTGGTTCCACGAGCGTCACAGCCTGCTGACTGGAGGCTGCCGGCGTAGTTGGCTGACCATTCATTGGCTTCACGGCTTGATCACGCTTCCACATGCCTCACCTCCCGCACACGTGTTGGTGCCTATCCATCTGTGTGGCTCAGCCGGTTATCGGTCGGAACGTCATGTCACTCTAGAACTGTTGCGGGCTTCATGTCCGAAAGCGTACACGGAGCGTACACGAGCGGATGGAGCACCATCTGTCGTGGTGCCTTCGTGATGCCAGAAATGTTGAGTTAAGGCCCGTTCCTACGGGCTTGAATTGATGGTGCGGAAGAAAGGACTCGAACCTTCACTCCCTTGCGGGAACTAGCTCCTGAGGCTAGCGCGTCTGCCAATTCCGCCACTTCCGCAGGTTGTGGGCGATCGTGCGAGCAGGACCAGGCATTGTACCACGAGGGTGTGAGCGATCGGCCTGGCGAGGGCCGGCCGCGATGCGGCCACGCGAGCCCCTGACGGCATCCTGCCTACCTGTCGGCGATCCGTAGGTCGCGGCGGACCCGCTCAAACGCACGGGCGTACGTGGCAGCCTCGCTCTGGGGTGCGACGCCAATCAGGAAGAGGACACGGTTGCCCTGCAGCTGCGCGGTCGACACGGTGACGGTCTCGGGCTTCCCGGTCGCGTCGGAGACGTTGGACAGGACGGTGGTCAGGCCGGTCCGTCCGCCCAGGTTCTCGCGCCGATACCCTTCCTGCCGCCGCAACTGCGGATTGGTGCGCGCAAAGCTCTGAAGCATCTGTTCCGTGTCGCGCTCGAGATTGTCCGTCGTATTGTCGAGGACACCAACCTGAAGGCCGTGCGTGAAGCCGGTCTGTCCGTTGTTGCCTTGAAAGAATCCTCCCTCAGGCGCGTACGTGACCACGCCGTCGCTGGCCGTGGCCGGCAGCCAATTGTCGGGCACGGTCATGACCAGAAAACCGGTCGGACGATGGGTCCTGTTCCTGTTCGACGGAGGCGCTACGCGAACCGGGGCGCGCGTGCCCGATGTCGACCCCCCGCGCGCCGTGCCCGCCGCGCTGCCTTTGCCCTTCGCGATCTCCTCAGCCGTCAACGCCGGCGACATACCCGCGAGTCGTGCTTTGATGCTGGCGAACTCTCCGCTGTCGGCGTTCCCCCGTATCTGCAGCATGGCCGCCTCGCGCAGGATGGCCTCGTAGCGGTTGCCCGGGTTGGGGTGGCTGCTCATCCACTCCGGCGGCCCGCTGCCGTTCTCCGATTCGATCGTCTTGAACATGTTGGCCATCTGCCGCGGGTCGTACCCGGCTCGAGCCAGGATCTGCGCGCCCAGCAGGTCGGCCTGTCGCTCATACTCCCGCCCGAATTTCAGGAAGTAGGTGCCGAGCCCGAACTGTGAACCCTGCGCAATGATGCTACCGGCGGTGCCACCGACGACGGCTCCGAGCAGTTGTCCCGCCAACGCGCCGAGCTGAAAGCGCTGACCCTTGGTGGCTTGCGCGGTGCCATGGCGCAGCGCGACGTGCGCGATCTCATGTCCCATGACACCGGCGACCTCAGCCTCCGACGTGCCGGCCTCGATCATGCCCCGATTGAGAAACATGGGTCCGCCCGGCAACGCGAACGCGTTGATCTCTTGTTGATTGATGACGTCGAAGGTGTAGCGGAAGGGCGGATGCGTGAATGCGGCGGGAATCGCCGCGACGAGCACCCGACCGACCTGCTCGGCCCAGTCCTTGGTGCGGGCGTCGTTGAGCAGCGGCAGCTCCTTGGAGACTTCGGCTGCCGCCTCTCGGCCGATCTTGACGTCCTCTTCCAGCGTGTACGTGTTCCGATCCAGCTCGAATCTGGTCTGAGCCGGCACGAGGATTGTCGTCAGCGCGACCATCGCCGCCGCGAGCGCAAAAGCCGTGACCCGCCAAGATCGGGACCTGCCCGGCGTCGAGGTTCGAGTACCTGCCTGTGTGCGCAGAGGTTGTGTCATAGTCGCGTCTCGTTCAGTTCTGGATTCTCCGATCCTCTTCGCGGATGTGAAGACCGATCGAACGACCGCCCAGGACGATCACTTCACCCACCTTGCCCGTGACTTCCAGGCGCGTGCCGGTGGCAGGCGTGCGTCCCGACATTGAGATCACGCTGATCTCACCGGAGCCGTCCTCGAGGTTGTACACCTGGAACAGGAGCGGGACCCCGAAACTGCTGGTGACGGTCCCGGTGACTCGAACGGTCTCGTTGTCGAACCGCTCCGGCTGACCTCGCAGTTCGGCAATCCGCACCTGGCGTGCCGCACACCCGGCCGCCACCACCGTGGCCACGAGCACCGTCGCAAGAAGAGATCTGGTGACGATAGTCCCGATTTGCACGTGTGGCCTCCTTGAGATCCTTGTTCGACGGGCTCCGTAAAAGTGTACTCTCGAAGCAGCTACGGTGTCACACGGGGACGAACGGAACTCGCCCGATCGCAGACTCCTCGGCCGACCTGCCGGGCCCGGTCGAGGCCCTCTTGACTTGGCACATCTGTCGCGCGATCTGACACTATCTGGCTTCGAAGGAGGCACGCGGTTGTGGCGATCAAAGAGGGGTGGACCGGCCGGGTGTACGAGGACTTCGAAGTTGGTGACGTCTACCCACATCCACTCGGCCGCACGGTCATCGCGGCCGACAATATCTGGTTCACCCTCCTCACGCAGAACACCAACCCGATTCACTTCGATGCCGCCTACGCCGCGAAGACGGAGTTCAAGCGGCCGCTCGTCGATTCGACGTTTACGCTCGCGTTGGTGACAGGGCAGTCGGTGTCGGACATCTCCCAGAATGCGATGGCGAATCTCGGGTGGGACGAGGTGCGGTTGCCGCACCCGGTGTTCGAGGGCGACACGATCTATTCCCGGAGCGAGGTGCTCGACAGGCGCGAGTCCGCCTCACGCCCTAATGTCGGCATCGTGCGGTTCAAGACGACGGGGTTCACCCAGGACGGGACGATCGTCATCGAATTCAAGCGCACCGTCATGGTGTACAAGCGCGGCCACGTCCCTGAGACCCTGCGGAACCGTCCGCCAGAGCCGAAGTAGCGCATCGGTCTCCCGGCGTGTCCTGATGGATCCGCACGACGTGACCGTCGGCGGTGGTCTCGAATTCGATGTTGGCAGTTCTGACGCACACGGCGAAGCCCGCGCTCTGCGCCGAGACGTAGCCGCAGGCGATACCCGGAGGCAGGGTCCAGGCGTCTTGACACAGGGTCCAGGCGTCTCCTTGTGACTCGGTTCCACAATTGGTACCGTAGACCCTGGTCTGACCGATCGAGTGTCAGCACTTGCCGTGGCCATGCCAGACACACCAGATCCCCGTACTGCCGCCGCCGCTGCCGAAGAGGCCGCCTCGCAAGGCGACTACGCTCAAGCCGAGCGCCTGCTTCGTCAGGTGCTGGGTCTGCAGGAGGCCCGGCTCGGACCATTTCACAGCGACCTTGCACACACCTTGAACAACCTGGGTGTGGTGTGCGATCGGCTGGACAATCCGCTCGATGCCGAGCGCTGCTATCGACGGGCGTACGCGATCGCCACGTCGACCCTTCCAAGCGACCATCCCTTTGTTGCCACCAGTGGCAAGAATCTGCGGGACTTCTGCGACTCTCGTGGACTTTCGTTCGAAGTCGCGCCACCTGCACCGCCGCGCGTGCCAACTCCACCACCGACGGTGCCACCACCGCCGGCACCGTCCCAGTGGCCTTCGGGACGATCCGGGATCAGGGTTGTGGCGGCCGCGGCCGCTCTGGTGGCGGTGGTCGTTGTCGCAGCGCTCCTCAATCGCGTGCCCGGTGAGGCCGATCGCGACCCGGCACCTGAACCGATCCTGCAGGAGGCCGCTGATGACGGACGCATTGAGGAGCAGGAGAGCGCTGCGACGCCTGTCGAGGCGGAGCTCGCGGCAGAAATCGAGCCGCCGGCTCCGCCTGCAGCGGTCGCTGCGACGGCGAGACCGACTGGCGATGGCCAGCCAGGCGTGGTGGTGGCGGAGCTGTGCACGGCCCTGTCGCTCAGCGACTGGCGCTGCTCGTCGGCTGAGTCACCCGTCGCGGCCGGCACAGTGTTCTTCTATACGCGCGTGCGATCGTCGGTCGACACCACGGTCCTGCATCGCTGGTACCACGGTGATCGACTCGTCCAGCAGGTGGTGCTGAACGTTCGGGCGAACCCGAGTGCCGGTTACCGCACGTTCAGTCGCAACACAGTCGCCAGCGGCGGCGACGGCTGGCGTGTCGAGCTCAGGGCCGCTGACGGCACGCTCCTGTACGAGCAGTCCTTCGTCGTGCGCTAGACGTCCGGTCAGCGCCGCACGAATGTCAACAGGTCCGATCCAGCCGTGGTCAACTTGTGCGATAGCTGGCGATTGATGTCTCGGTCGGGGGAAGAGAGGGACGCAACATGACCCGATGGTTGCTGCGTGCGATGGTTGCCGCCTGTGTCGTCGGAGTCGCTGTCGTCGAGGGTCGGCAACAGCCGGTGTTCCGGGGCGGGGGCGACGCGGTGCGTGTCTTCGTCACCGTGACGGATCGCGACGGCCGGATTGTGACAGACCTCACGCGCGAAGACTTCGAGATACGAGACGATGGGGAGCTGCAACCGATCGCCGTGTTCGACAACACCCCGCAGCCCCTTCGGCTTGTCGTCATGCTGGACGTCTCGGGCAGCATGCAGGGCAATCTGCCGCTCCTGCGCGGTGCCGCGCGGGGGCTGTTTGGACGGCTGCTGCCCGACGATCTCGTGCGCGTGGGTTCGTTCGGGCGAGAGGTCGCCATGAGCCCCGCCTTTACACGGGATGGGGACGAGCTTCTCGCGGCGCTGCCAGACGGCATTGCCGGCGACGCGCCCACGCCCCTCTGGTTGGCGCTCGACACAGCGATGGAAGCGTTCGGTGACGGCGGTGACGCGCGGCCGGCGATCCTCGTACTCAGCGATGGCAAAGACAGCGGACCACTCGGTGTCCGCCAGCGCTATGTCAGTCAGGCGGACGTCATCGACCGCGCCGGTGAGGAAGGCGTGATGGTCTACGCCATTGGCATGGGCAGCCGAGGCCCGCGGCGGATGCCGGCGGGAATCGGCCGGGGTGGACTTCAGGCGATGCTGCTGGCTGACCTGCCGGACCCCGGCCTTGCGCGCGTCGCGGAGGAGACCGGGGGTGGCTACACAGAGATTCGCTTCGGTCAGGATCTCGGTGCGGCGTTTGCCCAGGTGGCCGACGAGTTACACAGTCAGTACCTGCTTGGTTTCGCTCCACCCAGGCGCGACGGCAAGAGGCACGACATCGATGTGCGGGTCACGCGGCGAGGCGTGTCGCCACGCGCCCCGAAGCGCTACGTCGCTCCCAAGGAGTGACGAAGCGACTGGTGCGGACAAGCATGCATCTACGCGCCCTGGGCGGAATTCCATGGCGATCGCATCCGATACGTCAGGCCTCGACGCTGGCGCGCATGTTCTTGCGCTCCGCTCCCTGGGCACTGGCCCCAGCCGCAGCGCTCCTTGTGCTGACTGCGACGCCTGCCTGCAGCCATATATCGCCCTATCGCGGTCCCGCCCTCGCCACTCCGGAGCGTCAGTTCGTCGAGCGCCCCCTGTACAGCCTGCTGCTTGTCGGAGATGCGGGCGAGCCGGGGGCCGAGGCTGCCACCTTGGTAGCCGTGCGCGCCTGGGTAGACCGGGCTGCAGACCGCACGCTGGTGACGTTCCTCGGAGACAACGCGTATCCGGAAGGCCTCACGGGCGCTCATCGACGTGAGGCGGAACGAAGCCTTCTGCGGCAACTGGAGGTGGTGGCCGACACGTCGGCACAGGCGCTCTTCATTCCCGGCAACCACGACTGGGCCGACGGCGGGCCCGAAGGACTGGACGCGGTGTTGGCCCAGGCCGCCTTTGTGGGAGGACGGGCGCGGTTCTTGCCGTCGAACGGTTGTCCTGGGCCTGAGGTCCTGGATCTGCCCGAGACCGAGCCGCATGTGCGCCTCGTCGTACTGGATACGCAATGGTGGTTGCAGGGCGAAGGCAAACCGACAGACGACTGTACCCCTGGGACCCCGGAGGCCATCGTTCGAGCACTTGGTGATGCGCTTGCCACGGATCTCACTGTCGTGATCGCTGCCCATCATCCGCTCGCCACTCATGGGCCACACGGGGGGTTCTTCGATTGGCGTGCTCACATCTTTCCCTTGACGCACTTGGC
>Ga0326597_10008389_pt1 | contig 13946 bp, 16 predicted proteins | sample RVTome_12_FD_203789 | JGI IMG/M metagenome (GOLD analysis project Ga0326597, IMG submission 203789) | Soil microbial communities from uranium-contaminated site in the Upper Colorado River Basin, Wyoming, United States - RVT100D185 | ecosystem: Environmental > Terrestrial > Soil > Contaminated >... | reverse complement strand
GGCGCGCGCGGTGCAACCGGGATTTTACGGTTCCAACGGGAATTTCGAGCATTTGAGCAACCTCTTCATAGGGGGCATCCTGCAGATCGCGCAGAATAATTATCGCCGCATCGTCCTTATTAAGACTGTTGAGTGCGCGCTGCACGCGTTGCTGGGTTTCTCTTTCTTGGGCTGTCTTTTCGGGGTCAGCGAAAGCGTCACCATCCCCGATCAATTCCGTGCCGTCCAATGGCACGTGTCGCTGCTGAGCCAGTTGCAAGCTCTTGCGGCGGGTGCTCGCGTGGTTGAATGCGATGCGGTAGAGCCAGGTGGAAAAATTCGCGTCGCCGCGAAATTGATGAATAGACTTAAAAGCGGATAGAAACACCTCTTGAGCTACCTCCGCGGCCTCCTCATAATCTCCCAGAAGACGATACACGAGATTGAACGTCGCCTTTTGGTGCCGTCTCACCAAGACTTCGAAGGAATCAGCGTCACCCCGTTGGACTCGCTTGACGCATTCCGCATCGCCTATACCCTCAACAAGCATTGGCTCAGTCTGTATTAGACAATCTCCATAGATAAAAGTTCCACAGATCTAAGCCTTTCGTTGGGGATTCGGGAGGCATCCGAGAAACTTTGCCACCCTTTAGACCGGAATTTTCCAGAGGTGGCGGAACTCGGTCGCCACGACTCGTTCGTAGGGCACCGGTCCGGACAATAAGCCGACGTTTTGAGCGAAATTGTTCATGTTAACGACGGCCTCTGCAGAAATGGTCGGGTCGTAGTAGGGGAGGTCGCGGCGGATCAATTCGGCGATCAATTCCGCTTCCGACGGCGGAAAGCGCTTTTTGCCGACGACGGTGGCAAGGCTGATGTCTTCTTTCAAAGCTTTATGTGCTTTCATGACCGCGCGGATCGCTGCGGTGACGGTCTCCGGTTTGTCCTTAATCCTCTGATCCGTCCCAACCAGCGCGGAGAATGTGTAGTGTCGCGCCGGCACCGGGCCGTCGCCCCGACGCATGTCAAGAACCATGGTGCCGACGCCGCGACGGACGGCGACCTCGCAGCCCATGCCGTTGGCCCAAAAGCCGTCGAGTGTTCCTTCTTCAAGGGCTTTGGCCGCCGACAGACCGAAAGAAACGTTGTCTCCGGCCGCCCCGGGAATCGGCATAATCTGCACGTTGTTTTTCACCGGGTCGATGCCGGCCTCTATCAACATCCGCTGCAAACTGAGATTGACCCCAGGCGCTGCGCCGAGGCGAAGTCCCTTGACGATGCTGAGGTCGCCATGCTTCGGTTTTAAATCGCTGCGAATTACCAAAAACCAATAGGTGTGTTTTCCGATCGCGCATAGAAGCTTCGCGCCCTGCCAGTCAGGGAAAGCGAGCAGCGTTGCGTGCGCCGATCCGACGACGAAATCGAGCTGGCCGTCGCGCAGCGCCGCAAAGGTCTTTGGCACGGGAAACAACAGATCGATGGAGGCGTCGAATCCCTCCGACTTGAAAAAGCCTAATTCCACTGCCGCGATGATGGGAAAATATGAATTCGATACGAGATCGGGGACCGCGATGCGCAGCATGAGTTCTCCTAGGCGAGCAGTTTTTTGTTTACCGGGCCTCACGTTTTGAACGACTTGAACTATTTGAACAGTTCCAACCATTCAAATAGTTGAAGAAGTTCATTTTGTTTAAGGCCAATGATTCATGCACGGCTGCGGAAAGCGAGTTCGTCTAGTCCGCCAGCGGCACGGTCATAAAGATATGCGGTTCGCTACCTAAGACGCGGGAGATATGGCCTTCGCCAGTGGTATCGTCCGCAAGCATGACATCGCCCGTCTTGAAGACGCGCTTGACGCCATGGCCCGCCTCGATCTCCCATGACCCTGAGATCGTCACGAGATATTGGCGCCGCGGGGCAGGGTGCAGATCGAGCACGGTTCCCGCCGGAACGTAGCGAAATACCACCATGGTTGCCGGCCGGGAGTCGGTGGTGAGGATCTTTTGGTCGCCGCCGAACTTGAGATCTATCTCTTCAAAGTGGGATTTCTGATCGTTGCCTGTATAGAGTCTGACTGTTTTCATTTACCCTCCTGAAAGAAGTGGTTGGCGAGATAATCTAAACCTTATGTTCCAATCCTGCCGCTTGAATGCCGGCGATGGCGCAGGCTTCGTCTTCCTCCGAAGTCGCGCCGCTCGCGCCGACCCCTCCGATAATCGTAGCTCCGTCCATAATCAAAACCCCGCCCGCCACCGGCACTACTTTGCCTCCCGACATGTCAGACAACGCGCCGAGAAAGGCCGGTACATCTTTCAATCGATGGGCGAGGTGGCGGCTTGATTCCCCCATGCCGATGGCGCCCCACGCCTTGCCGATGGCGATGGTCGGACGCAAGATGCTTGCGCCGTCCGCGCGTTTCAAAGCTACGAGATGCCCGCCGTCGTCCAACACGGCGACGCATAACGGTTGGATTTTCATTTGGACTGCCTTTGCCATGGCTCGATCGACAATGATCGATGCCTTATCCAATGTTAGTTTCATATAAACTCCTCTCTCAGTTTCCTAAAGTAAGACCCCGGAACAATGAAGGTTATCAGAGCGGGATTTGCCGCTTGTCAATCGCCTGATGCCACTTCTTATCGGCATCCTTGCTGAAGATAAAGGCTTTGTCTCCCGACACGACGAACCAGGCATTTGCCTTCAGTTCTTCCTCCAGTTGTCCGGACGCCCAGCCCGCGTAGCCAATGGCGAGCAACGACTGCCGAGGACCCTTGCCACGAGCGAGCGCCTCGATCAACTTGGGGTCGCTCGTCATGGCAATGCCATCCTTGACTCGCGTTGAGGTCTCGAACAGAACGTCATCGCTGTGCAAAATGAAACCGGCTTCGGGGCTCACCGGCCCACCGTAGTGGATTAGGATTTCACCTTTGGCGCCTTTGCTCTCGGCTCCGATACCCTTGAGCAGATCCTCAATGGCTCCCTTCGCCAATGGGCGGTTGATGACGATTCCCATTGCGCCATCGGCGCTGTGTTTCACCATATAAATGACGGTTTCGACGAAACGAGGGTCGCGCATGTCGGGGGTTGCCACCAACAACTGGCCGGCGAGGTAACGTTCCCGTTCAACCGTCCGGGAATCGCTCGGTGTAAGAAAGGCGACTACCAACACAGCCAGGGCAAATCGCGCTGTCCACGGCCTCACACCGGAAGATCGTCCTTTTATCTGCGCAGTTCTCATGGCATTCTTACCCGGCATTCACCCACGAACTTTGGGACCGACGCTGTCGATCGTGATGCGGACGACGACCCGCCTTTCGCGCACCATACGCTCACAAAACTCCGGCCAACTCTTGTGTTCGCTATAGACTTGGCGTTGCAGGTAGACGAGCGCGTCCAAGGCCTCGGGCAGGGAAACGATCTCAGCGCTGCCGTTGACTTGAACCCAACCGCCGCCATGAAAGTTGGGTGTAAAAGTGCACACTGCCGCCCTCGGGTTACGGCGGAGGTTGTTGACCTTATACGCCGTCTCCCGGCTACTGATGATCGCGCGGCCTTCGCTATCCAGCCCAACGGTGATCGGCGACATTTGCAGGCCATGGTCTTTTCTCCTCGTGGCGAGGACTCCCCAGTGGTATTGGGCGAGGAATTGTTGAGCCGCGGAGATATCCACTGATTTGAATTCAGCCATGGTTTTATCGATTTTGTTTCGAAACGATCGATGTTCTTCGTAAGTTTCCTACAAACTAGATAGAATATCCTGACGCAAGATTGCAAGAGTATGCGTGGAATTTGTGATCGAATCCGCTCGCCTCTATTCTTGACCGGCAACCGGCGTTGCCTTATAAGCGAATGAGAGCATGAGAAATAGATGACAGCGATGACGATTCCCCAGCTTGCGCTTCCGCCGGTGTTGCCGGTGTTCCCGCTGACGGGTGTGCTGCTTCTACCCGGAACGGTTTTGCCGCTGCATATCTTCGAGCCGCGCTACCGTAACATGGTCGAAGACGCCCTTAATAGAGACAAGATTTTAGGAATGGTTCAACCATTTGCGCCCCAGCAGGACAACCGCCCCATACCCGGTATCGACAAGGAAACGCCGGAGTTGTATAAAGTCGGCTGCGCCGGATATATCGAAAGCTGGGAAAGATTTCCCGATGGCCGCCTCTTTGTCCAACTCAAAGGAGTCAACCGCTTCAGATTCACAGACGAACTTCCGCATTTGCGCGGCTATCGGCGTGTCAACGCCATCTACAGCGATTTTCTCGACGCCACCGCCGGAGAATGGATTTGCGAGCGAAAAGCAATCTTGGAAGCCCTTGCAACTTTCGGCCAAGCTCGGGGCATGGAGGTCAAGCCGGACCAGGCGGTGCGCTTTTCAAATATGGAACTGGTAAATCTCTTGGCCGTTTCGCTACCCTTCCATCCGGCCGAGAAGCAGGCTCTGCTGGAAGCTTCCACGCTCAAAGACCGTGAACGTATTTTGATCAAACTGCTCCGGCTCGCGGGAAGCCCAACCGACCCCGATGACGAGTCATCCTCGCGGACGCTGAATTGACGAACCCCGGAGCATGAGCACAAACCCATCCCGGTTATCGAAACCGCAGCGCCAGCCGCTGTGCGGTCATTTCGCCTATAATCAAGAACCGCTCCCAGTCGTGAGTTGCGATCTAATGCGTCCAGGGGCACTTCCGGCGTAATTTATCTAACGTCTGATAAGATATATTATGTAAACTCACGATGAATGCCTGTTTCCGTTCTACCTCGCGCAACATCCGGCCCCCTGCCCACCTACCTACTCTCGACGTGTATCGGTATATGAAACCTGCTGAGATGTTTGAAGGGTTAGAAATATCGCCACAACCACCATTTCTCGAAACCGATCTTGGCCCAATAGATCAGCCGCGACGGGCTCCACGTGCGCGGCTCAGTGACACCGAATGGTGGCCAGCCGGTCGGATACACGGTTCGATTAGCGGCGGCGCGGCCCGCGCCGTACGCGAGTAGTCATATCGTGTGCAGCCAGAGATCGACCGGTTTCCCCTTTCCAGTGATTTCTACCGCGAGGTTGTGGGCGAGAACGTCAGCCTCTTGGTGCGCCACACCGCCCGCTTTAGAAGCCGGCATGTCGGCACAGTCGCCGATCGCGTAGACGTTGTCCCATTTGGTCGTCAGTGTATCGTAATCGACCCGAATCCCAGTTTCCGTGTCTGCCAATCCGCTGTCGAGAAGAACTTGAGCAGGCCGATGCGGAGGAACCATAACGAGCAGGTCGTAGTTTATTTTGTAATTGTACAGGCCCTGAACTAGCTTTTTTTCGGGGTCGATGGAGCGTACAACGAACTCATAATTTTGCTTGATATTGCGCCGCTTGCTTTCCGCATCCAACCAGACCACCGGATCGTGCAATTCGCCCGTGGGCTCCGGCTCGCGAGTGAAGTACTCGATCTCGACGCGGTCACGGATACCGCGCTGGCGAAAGTAGTTGTCCAACATCCACTGGGTTTCGTATGGCGCGGGCGGGCAGCGATAAGTTCCAAGGGGCACGCCGACGACAATCCGACCGCCGCGAAACGCCGACAGGGCATCGCGCAAACGAACAGCCGTTTCCATTTCCCAGGGATGGAGCGAAGCCTCGGCGAATCCCGGCACGAGGTCGGGCCGGGTCTGAAGACCTAGAGAGACGATTAGATAGTCGTAGTTGATTTTCTCTTTGGCCAACGCAACTTCTTGGCGCGTCGGATCGATGCCGACTATTTCGGACTGAACGACCCTAACGTTGCGCTTTTGCAGATGGCTCAGGCTGCGACTTATGTCTTGGGGCTGGCGCTCGCCTAACATGATAAAGAGGAACGCCGGCATGAAGAGATGATCGGGCCGGCGGTCGACGAGAATGACTTCGTGGTCGGCGCCAAGTTTGCGCCCGAGATTCGTCGCCGCGACCACCCCGCCACAACCCCCGCCCAAGATCACAACTCGCTTTCGTCTGTTCGCGATTGGCATCTGAATTTACAATATCGCTACGATGAAATTTTTTTATCGCCGAACCGTTGACGAGAACGAAGCGAAAGTCCCTGAAGGTTTCTCCGTCTCTGCTCGCGCCACTGCGCCTGTTCCGACTTGCCATCGTGTGTCAGCTCGCTGCCGAACCTCGAAGTGACGCGGAGAAACCAAAGAAGCAGTCGATCAGATAAATCTTTGATCCATTCCATATTTGCTTACCATTGCTATTTCGTAGATTGCCGAGTGAAGCGCGCTACGCTTTCAATTCAGCGCGCCCATCGAACCGATCAGCGGAGAAAAGTGTCTTCCTGTCTTAGGGTATTCGCTGCGTCCAGCAGCGCCTGCGGGCTAGGCCCGGATTCACCGATCAATCCGACTTGACGAAGAAACTGTCCGATCTGAGCGTGATCCCGCGGGCTCACCGGCGCATAGGGCCGCGCGGGGTTGCCGATGTCGACGCCAAAGTGCTTCATTGCCGATTTCATCACCGGCGGCAACCCATAGGCCGCCCACTTCCCTGGAAAAAGAGCGTAGCAGCGCGCCCAAAACCTTGCCGTCTCCAAGTCTCCCGCGCGGAACGCTTTGACAATCTGAGCGCCGATGCGCGTGCCGGGCGGCGGCATGGTAGCCCCCGATCCGCCGAGCATCAAAGTCACCAGCAGCGGTTGCATGGTGGTAAAATAGTGACCCCGGCCCGCTAGCTCGATTTGCTCGATCAGTCTGGAAATTTTGGTGATGTCCCTGGAGCTCTCCTTAAAATAACGGATATTATCGATCTCGCTGATTTTGACAAACGCATCCTGCGGCGGGTCGGCGCCGGGACCCGGGTTGTGGTAGCAAGTTACCGGCAGCGGACTTGCTGAAGCAACTTGAGTGTAGAACTCCATCAGCTCTGCGATGGTCGGTTGACCACCCCAGGGTCTGAGCGGCATCAGCACCTGAATGAAGTCGCCACCAACTTTGGCTGCATATTCGGCTAGCTCGATGACCTCGCGTGGCGCCGGGCTTGAACAGCCGAGTATGACCGGAACCCGCTTGCCGATCATCTCCGTGGCGACACGCAGCAATTCTTTTCGCTCCTCACGGGAGAGCATCGTATATTCCGCGGCTTCGACGGCGGCAATCGTAATCGCGTCGCAGTCCGGCACAAGGAACTCAATTTCCTTTTCTAGGGCTTTGTAATCGATGCGTTCATCGTCGCCGAACGGCGTAAGGCAAGCGCCGATGATTCCCTGAATCGGTTTGCTAACCGCCATGGTCGTCAGCTCAAAACTTCCGCGACGATGCGCGCGTGCCCGGCGTCGCTGCCCTTCACGCGCAGCGGCAGGGCCATGATTCTAGTCTTTTTCCCAACGATGGCGCCGAGATTGGTGACGTTTTCTGCGATCAACACATCGTTGCCTAATAGCGTGCGGTGCACTGGGAAGTCGAATCCCTTCGGTCGCAGCGGCGTGGGCAAATCGACCGTAATGCAGTCGATGCCGAACATCTTGATCCCCTTCTTTACCATCCATTGCGCCGCATCGACGGACAGATAGGGATGCAAATTGTAGTCGGGGCTCTCGAACTTTTCATCCCAACCGGTATGAAGCATCAAAATATCGCCACGACTAACCGCCACTCCAGAGCCCTCCAAGTCCTTCGCCGTGACTTCCTCGCCGCCCTTTTTCTTCACGCCAATGACCGCGCCATTGCCGACGAAGGCGTCGAGAGGCAGCTCTTCGATAGACTTTCCGTTCGGCACGATGTGGATAGGTGCGTCGACATGGGTGCCGGCGTGACAGGGCAAGGAAAGCTCCGTCACGTTCAACGGATGGCCTTTTTCGAGACTTAAGAATTTTCGGACGTGAACTTCGGGCAAGATCGGGATCTTCGGCATCCCATCATAGATAACCCGCGAAAGATCGATCAGCTCCATGACGGCCCTCCCTATTTTCCATTTCTCCAATGCGCGTACAGCGGATCCTTGTCGACAAAAGCCCGCTTGATGCCGTCGAACGCCAACCAGAACTGGTCAAGGGTCTTTTGAACGGAAGCCCGGACCTGAGCCTGCTGCGGGTCGGTCAACGCATAGCGTTCCACGGCAAGCGGTCCCACTTTCATATGCTCCTCATCCACTCCCATGTGCAAAGTCCAGTAGCGAATATCCTCCGAGTCGCGCTTGAAACCGTAGTGCTGCGTCAAACCGGCCACGATACGAGACATGCGTTCGCTGGCGGTGCCTTCCAAGCAGAACCCTTGGCAGGCGAACAGCTCGAGCCAAGTTCTCAGATACATGAGTAGCTCACGCCAATCCAGGAAAGCCTGTGTTTCGGGCGTCGGTTCGACTCGATCGAGCTCCTCTTTGGAAAAACCGCATGCCCTGGCGAAACGGATAAATAAAGCTTTATGACTATCCGTACCGGTGATTTCCCCCGTTCCCTCCTCGACCACGTTTTCAATCCACATTTTTTCCAGCTCGGGGTCGTCGGGGCAGCGGCTCAGCATGGCCGCAATCGGCTTGGGAAACGGTTTTGGAAAAAATAAATAAAACTGCCCGATGAAACCCTTCAGCTCCTCGCGGCTCAATTGTCCCTGCTCGATCATGCCGATGATCGGATGATCTTTGGAATGCTTGGCCCGCACCATTGCCTGGATTTCCTTGACGAATTCGGGTCCTGATAGTGCCATCTTCAACGTCCTCCGGCCCGCTGTCTTGATGAATATGCCCCCGGCGAGATTCGAACTCACGGCCCCAGGATTAGGAAAGCTGTGATATCGCTTCTGTCCGGTTTTAGCAAATTGCCTGTGGTAAGTAAATCAACTACTTGCATACTTTTCTTATCTGACCTCACCTCATAGAAACTCACGTCATGTTGACTTCGTGTTGGGTTTTTGGCTGCATCTACTCGCTCCCTGTTGATTCCTGTGGTTCCCCTGCTCCGAAGATCCGGCCCGCCAGCGCCGATTCCGCCTTCGACTCTTCCCGATCCGTCCACCGTGAATATATTTTCAACGTGACCCCCGGGTCTGAGTGGCCCATCATGTGGCTGACCTCCAGCGGCGATGTGCCCGCGATCAAGTGTTGGCTGGCGAAGGAATGGCGCAGGTTGTTCATGCTCAGCGCTTTGACTTCTGCCCGTTCGCAGCAAGCCTTGAGCGTTCGGTTGTTGCTTTTGCGGTTCATGGGCCGGCCCAACTCATCGACGAAGACGAATCCGTTGGGCGACGGTGGGCATTGAAGCAGCCATCGGCGCAGTTCTGATATCAATTCCGGCGACATCTTGAGAATCCGATAGGCGTTTTTAGTCTTTGGCTTCTCCAGCACCGGGCCGCCTTTGAGTTGAGTAAGGGATCGGTTTATAGAAATGGTGCCCTTCTTGAGGTTCACATTAGGCCGGCGCAACCCGTTCAGTTCGCCGTGCCGGAGTCCCGTCAGGATTTCCGTCATGAGCAGCGCCCTCTCCAGTCCCGGCGCGCTCGCCTCTATGATCTTTTTCAACTCCAGCGCAGTAAACACCTCGTCGGATCGAATCGCCCTTAGCTCGCCGGGATTCGCTTCGGGACCATCGTCTCCACGATCCGGGATGGCGCCTAGGGCCTCGGCCTCCATCTCTTCTCGCGATCTCTCCTCGTCCACCGCTCGCTCAACGTCGGGCATCGGACTGCGTTTGACGCCCAGCTTTCGAGCAGAGACATAGATATTGCCCAAGTCGTCGAATATCTTGTTCACCGTCTTGGCGATCAGCTCTTCCCGCCACTTGTCCCCGGCTATATTCACGTCAACGCCCCTCAAGCTCGTCGCCTTTATGAGACCGAACGCTGGCAATATGTATTTCTCCACATGCGTTTTGTGCGCTAAATAAGTTTGCTCTTTCCACCGGCCCTTTTTCCCTCGGCGCGCCTCTAGCCATTTCTCGGCGATCTCCTTGACCGTGAGATTGCTCGGCTCGATGTAGTCGCCTTCCCTGACCTGGGTGTGGACCTTCTTGTCATGGTCCATTGCCTCGCGGAATTTGTCGAACGTCTTTTGCTTCTGAATCCACTTCCCCTGCTCCAGCGGGTGCGGCGCCCGCCACCTCACCTCGTAGGTTCCGCCTGGCGTTGTGTGTACCGACATGGGTTATTCCGCTCCTCTCCTTTTTTTTTCGAGCAGAAGCGTCATTGCGAGCGCCACCGGCCCCGAGATCGGCCTCTCGCCTCTGTCCCACCGCGCCACCGCCGTTGCCGTAACTCCCAACACTTTCGCAAGCTGGGATTGACTCATCTTGAGTGCCCTGCGCGTTCGCTTGAACTCCTTGCCCGTCATGATTGCTCTGTACCATAGTTATAGGAACGATTGCAAACTGCTTTTCGATCGCTTCAATATCGGTCATCGAAAAGTGACGGTAGTGACCCAGCATTCGGTGTGGGATTTCCCCGTTGCGAGCTTTAGTAGCCAACCATGATTCTTTTACGTTCAGCATTGCGGCAGTCTCTTTCGTGTCGAACAACAGCTTTGGCGGCTTGCGCTCGGCGAGCGCTTGGATTTCTTCGCGCACCACTTCGCGGATCTGGTCAAGTAGCAAGTCAAACGGATTTTTCGCCGGCTCGCTCATCGCTCGCTTTCTTTTTTGTCGAGAGGTCCCCGTTTGCACAAAGTCCCCATATCGCGCTGTCCCAGCTAACGCCCGGATCTTTTGCAAGGATCTTCTCCACTCGCTCGCGTAGGCGCTTCGGCGCATGGCCGTTGCGTTTGTATTGTTTTCTCTGTTTTTCCATCTGAGTTTTTAGTTCTTGGAGATATTTCGCACGGTGGTATGCGGAGACCAGCGTTTTATTCTCGGGGATGACTTTTTTGATGCCGCCCTCTTTCAACTTCTTTTCGAGCCACGTGATGAGCTGATCCGAGGTCATAGCGTTAATTTCAACACGCTGGCCGACCCAGCCTTTGCCGTAACTTTTCTCAACCAAGAAATCCTGCTCCTCGGGTGTCGCGCCGCATTCTTCGAGATATTCTTTTGGATCTTTTCGCTGGTGGTATTCCACGGGTTCGCTCTGTAGGTCTGTGATATCTGCCATCCGAAGGCCAAGCTCGACAACATTAGTGCCTTCGGCCATTCGCGTGCCCTCGCGCAATGTCTTTACGATCTTGAACCCGGCCAAGTCGAAATCGTGCAACACATAAGTTGTCACGTCATTGCTTTCAAATTCTTCGGCAAGATCACAGGCCGCTTTCACTGGCAATCCTTTGGTGCTCATGAGCGCGATGTCGTACTTTCTGTCGATGCCGGCATTTTTCAGGATCTCGGTGAATCCTTCTTTTTCGATGAACAGCACGGCGCCGAATCGGTTGCTTGGACCACTGGTTTTAATCTGCTTCACGATATCTAGCTTGGGATACTCCTCGAAATCCTCCGTCCAATTTTGCATGTATTCCATCACGTTAATGCCGCCGAGGCCGACGCTCTTTCCTGTGTACGGTTCGATCAAGTGCCCGCGCGCATCCCACACGACTTTCCAATCTGGGTTTTCCTCTTCCAGATAGTCTTTAAGAATTGTCTGGGTGAAATAGACGCTGAATTTACTATCGAGCGAAAGCGACGGCTCTTTAGCAAGCATCAAAGGTCGGGCGGCATACATGATCTGGCGCGCATTTGCGTAATAGCGGCCGCCTCCGCTCGCGTGGTTGTATGCTTGCTCCATGACCTCGAAGGCGACTTCTCGGGTGATAGGACGCACGCTTCCAATCCGCATTCTGGTAAGCGAATGATGGGAGACACGATCGTTGCGGTCGGCATGACGTTTCTCAGTCTTCCAGCCTCTCGCCACCTCGCGAACCGCCTTTGAAAGATCGGCCGCAATCGCTCCGTTCACCAGTCCACCCTCGTCTTTCCCCGGTCTACAAACTCAAATCGCGGTCGGGCCAGGTGCACGAGCAGGGTTACCGGATCGTGGCTGTCGATCCGCATCTCTTGGATAACCCTGGTGAGTGTGGGTATCGGATCGCCTAGCGCCGGTGTCCAGTTCATGCCGGTTCTAAGAATTCGCCTACTACTTTTTTCGTCTTTTTTGTGCACGCCAAAAGCCACTTCGATAACATAGGGCATCCCGTCTTCGTCCGTTGCGATCGTGCGCTTATATTTGATACTCTTCTCCGCCGCGCCACCGTTTTTTATCATCCACTGCATCAGGTGCTCTTTCCCGATGATCCCGAGCTTTGCCGGCTTGGGCGGCTTACTTTCGGCTTTCATGTCTGCAAGAAGTTTCTCGACAAAAGCTGGATCAATGTCATCGTCCTTCACCATGTCTTGTAAATAGACGCCGGAATACTCGGTAGTGATTTTTTTTTGTCGGATGGTGCTCGTGAGTCCGCGAAACTCGGAGACGAAAGCTCGAACCGTCTTCGTCTTCTCGTTGTGCCGCCGTTCCTCGGCGACATAGGCGGCTATGAGATCCCGCAAGGTTTCTTTGGTGTACCAGTGCGGCGAGGTCGGATCGTCCGGTCGCCACTTCGGCCAACTCGGATCGGTTCGCTCGTAAACCTTGCTGTTCAATTTGAACGTCGCGTGCGGATTGAAAGCAGCGTAGCTTTCGATCAAGCGACCAGCCTCCCACCGTTCGTTGTAAAAACTGAGATCGTCGCCCAGAAGTCGTCCTGACGAATCGGGCCAGGCGATTTTGATAAAAGTCCCACTTTTTACAAAGCCGTCCTTCTCCACCTCATGAACCATTCGCGGCTTCTGCCCTATGCGGTCAAGCGAGACGGTGACGGTGTGATGCTGTCCTCCGGTTACCACCTCGATGATCCCGTTTCCGTGCGCAACGAATCCGGCGGCCCATACGGCCTTAAGCGCGTTTCCCATCTGTCCGCGGGTCGGTGAAACGTAATATGCCTTGTCCGTGACGCGCACGAGGTAGTCCATGCTTCGTAGCATAGTCGCCTCGGGTAAGCCCGGACCGTTATCGGCGACGCTGAAACTATTTTTGGTGATTTTGACTTCGATCTGTGGCGCTATTCCCGCGACTTCGCAGGCGTCCAGCGCGTTATCCAGGAGTTCTTTTAATAGCGCGATCGGCCACAGATCTTGATCGTAGCCGATTTGCATCATGAGTTCTTTTTCGCTGAAGAACTCAAGTTCGCGACTGGTTTCAAACACCTGCCGGTCTAATTTTGCTGCTGTCGCTGTGACGCTCATAGCTTCAACCCGCGACCCTTCGTCCGCAGTAATGACATGCCCATCCCGGCGTGCCGTTGGGTTCGATAATCGAAATAATTTTTCCGCCACGTCGCCAGTTCGGAACGCTCTTCCCAATGCAGTGTTGGCAGCTCATCGGCTTGTCCACGGCGATGATCGTCCCAGCACCAAAAACGGCGATGACATCCGCCGCTGTAATGCCTATCGCGTTGGAGTCCAACTGGCCGGCCGGACTCGATGGTTTCGGCGGGACGGCAACAGCCTTTTGAGTTGTCGCCGCCCCACCTTCGACGTAACCAGTCTTTTCCCTGGCCACGTCAGATGCCGTACCGTCCTCGGGTGTGAACCCTTGATGCACAGCATTCTCAATTTTTAAGCGGAACTTTACTTTCGTAACTTATTCTCCCTTCCTTAATCCCTGCAATTAATGATTCAAGTTCCCGATCACGGTACGGGTTTTGATCTCATAGTAAAGGTGATGTTATCCGTCCTCACGGTGACAGTCATAGTGTTAGTATAGATCTGTAGGTGCCCGACTCGGGCACTCCCCCACTGCGCCTCTCTGCCCCTGCGCGGTCATTTAATCACCAGCTTGAGAAGTTCATGCACCCGCAAAAAGTCCGTCGGGTCCTTCCAAGTGTTAGCATTTGCGTCGGAAGTTTTTCCGGTTGGTTCCGTCTTTCGATAACCGACATCAGCCGTAAATGATTTTCCCACGAACACGATCTCGGGATCTAAATCGTCGGTCGCAAGAATTTCCCGGTTCAAGGCGAGCGCACACTGGCGAGCAAATTTGCTCTTCGGGAGGAT
>Ga0326597_10008388_pt1 | contig 13948 bp, 10 predicted proteins | sample RVTome_12_FD_203789 | JGI IMG/M metagenome (GOLD analysis project Ga0326597, IMG submission 203789) | Soil microbial communities from uranium-contaminated site in the Upper Colorado River Basin, Wyoming, United States - RVT100D185 | ecosystem: Environmental > Terrestrial > Soil > Contaminated >... | reverse complement strand
TGATGTGGGATTACCAGCGCCACGTCTTCTTTCGCCCGACCGATCTTCTCGAGCAGTTGCTCGGTGGCCGCACTCATCCGTCGCACCGCTTCCCGGAAGACCTCGCGGCCGTTCATCACGATGTCGTGCTGTCCTCCCTTGGCCGCCTCCTCGGTGGTGAAGGGGCGGCGGGTGCCCCCGGTCTCGAGGGTCAGGATCCCTGCCTTGCTGCCGTCGGTTCCCGAGGTCCCGCCGAGAATCTCGGCCGCGACGTCCCCCGACCCGACCACCACCGCGCCCGCGGCGTCGCCGAAGAGCACGCAGGTGTTGCGGTCCGTCCAGTCCATGAGACGGGATATCAGTTCCACACCAACGACGAGGACGCGCCTGGCTCCCGCCATCACCCGCGAGCGTGCCACGTCGACGCCGAGCACGAAGCCCGCACAGCCGCTCCCCCCGAGATCGAACGCCGGGACCTCCCGCGCCCCGATCCGGTCCTGGAGGAAAGCCGCAGTGTCCGGCGTGTACACCTCGGGGGTGTCCGACGCCACGATGATCTCGTCGAGGTCGGCGGCATCGAGCCCGGCATCGGCGAGCGCCTTCTCGGCAGCCGCCGCGGCGAGGTCGAGGGTCGTCTCGTCGTCAGCTGCGAAGCGACGCTCCTTGATGCCGGTCCGCTCCGTAATCCACTGGTCGTCGGTGTCGACCAACGTCGCCCAATCGTCGTTGGTCATCACCCGCGCCGGCGCATAGGACCCGAATCCCAACAAGCCGATCCGCTCGGTCATCGTCCCCCTGGTGCGGTGTGGAGATACGTTACGCCGGGGGCGACGGTCCCGCGCCCCGACAGATACCATTCCGAGGCACCCCAATCGACGCTCGCGAGACCGGGTGTGGTCTCTCGAGGTCACGCGGCAGAGACCCCGAAGGGCCAAAGGTCCCCGCTCGCGAATTCGGACTCGCTCGCCGATCCGGTGAGAATGTGCGCTCGTCTCCCCCACCCCATGGAACTCGCACTCAGCGCACTCGGCATATTCCTGCTCCGCATCGGCGATGTCTCGATCGCCAGCGTGCGGATCGTGACGCTCATGCGCGGCCGCATCGGTCTGGCGGCGGTGCTCGGGTTCTTCGAGTCGCTCCTCTGGGTCAGCGCCGCGGCGATCGTGTTCTCGAACCTCGACAATCCGATCCGGATCGTCTCGTTCGCCGCAGGTTTCGCCGTCGGCACCCTGCTGGGCGGATACATCGAGCGGTGGGTCGCCATGGGCACCGCGTTCATCCGAGTCGTGACCCCCGTCGCGACCCCTTCGGTAGCTGCCGCCCTTCGGGATGAGGGCTACGCGGTGACCGTGGTCAACGCCGAAGGGCGCGATGGCGAGGTTCGGGTCACATTCCTCGTGCTTCCCCGGCGCCAGGCGAAGACCGCCATCGGGATCATCCACAACGCGAACCCGACCGCGTTCGTCACGGTCGAAGACATCCGCATCGCCGAGATCGCCCGGCGGCATCGGGCGTCGGCCATGCGGAAGTAGCGAGAACCCGCAGGGAACCAGGATGAGCTTGATGGCCGATCGGGGCTTGAAGCGGCCGAAACGACCATCATGGTGGCGCTCATGGGTCTAAAGCACCGCCTCCTCGGCCGGCCGCTCGCCTCCTACGAGGAGCAGAACCAACTCCTCCCCAAGCGGCTGGCCCTTCCCGTCTTCGCCTCGGACCCGTTGTCGTCGGTGGCATACGCCACCGAGGAAGCGATGCTGGTTCTGGCACTGGCCGGCGCGTCCGCCTTCGCGCTGTTGACGCCGATCTCACTCAGCATCGCCGCGCTGCTGCTCATCGTGATCTTCTCGTACCGGCAGACGATCCGGGCATATCCCGGCGGAGGCGGTGCCTTCATCGTGGCACACGACAACCTTGGGATCCGGACGGGTGCGGTCGCGGCCGCCGCCTTGCTCATCGACTATGTCTTGACAGTCTCGGTTTCGGTGGCGGCAGGCACCGCTGCCATCACCTCGGCGGCCCCGGGAATGATCGGCTGGCGCGTCGAGCTGGCTTTGGGGTTCGTAATCATCCTGACGATTGCCAACCTGCGTGGAGTCAAAGAGGCCTCGACCATCTTCGCCATCCCCACCTACCTGTTCGTGGCGACAGTGGCAATGATGCTGGTGGCCGGGTTCGCTGGATGCCTGGACGGTGAGTGCCCGCGGGCGATCTCGGCAGGGGCAACGATTCGGCCCGAAGTTGGGGCGGTCGGACTGCTATTGGTGCTGCGCGCCTTCGCCTCGGGTTCGACCGCGCTCACCGGCGTGGAAGCCGTGGCCAACGGGGTGCAGGCGTTTCGGGAACCCAAGGCGCACAATGCCGCGGCGACGCTCGGGATCATGGGGGCGATCTCGATCACCATGTTCCTCGGTATCTCGACGCTCGCCCGGTTGTTCGAGGTGCGGATCACCGAGAGCACGATCGACGAGTTCGGCACGGTCATCTCCCAGATCGGGCGTGCAGCCTTCGGTGGAGGCATGGGCTTCTACGCACTGCAGATCTCTACAGCGGCCATCCTGGTTCTGGCCGCCAACACCGCCTATCAAGACTTCCCCCGGCTCTCGGCGATCCTGGCGCGGCACCGCCTGATGCCTCGCCAGTTCGTCAATCGGGGAGACCGCCTCGTCTTCTCCAACGGGATCCTGGCTCTCGCCCTGATCGCGGCTGCACTGCTGATCGTCTTCGATGCCCAGGTCAGCCGCCTCATCCAGTTGTATGTCGTCGGCGTCTTCACCGCCTTCACGCTCAGCCAGACCGGCATGGTCCGTCATTGGCTGCGGACGCGCGATCGGGGCTGGCGTCGTTCGGTGGCCGTCAACGCCCTCGGCGCCGTCACCACCGGAGTCGTGCTGGTGGTGATCGCCACGGTCAAGTTCGTCCACGGTGCCTGGATTGTGATCGCTTCAGTGCCCCTCCTCGTGTCTCTGATGCTGGGCATACGTCGTCATTACCGCGGAGTCGCCGACCAGCTCCGCACCATTCCGGCAGAGCCGTCGCCGCGGCCCACCCGAGTCGTCGTACTGGTGGCGCATCACGATGAAGGCACCGACCGCGCCTTGGCATACGCGAGCCTGATCCACGCCGAATCCGTGACGTGTGTGCACGCCGAGGAGCGTCGATCAGACGACTTGGTCTATACCTGGGACTCGGCTCATCCCGGGCACGCATTGGAGATTCTCCCGGGCGAAAGCCTATCCATCACCAAGCGAGTGGTTGCCAGGGTTCGCCGGGAGAGGGACGAGCACCCGGGGAGGATCGTCACCGTGATCCTCGCCGACCGGGTACGGACCCGCTCCCTGCTGGCACCGTTCCTGCACCGCCACAGCCTCGCCATCAAGATCCGACTCCTCTTCGAGCACCGGGTAGCCGTCACCGATCTCAACGTGTTGAGAAGGTCCCGCCGCAGCAAGCTCGTCCGCGTCCCGACCCGCCACGTGGAGCAGGTCGTCCTCGTATCGGACATGACACGGCCAATCCGTGAAGCACTCGCCTACGCCCAACGACTCGGTCCGCCCGTGACCGCGGTTCACATCGATGTCGACCACGACCAGCGAGAACGGATCGAGCGGCATTGGCGGCAGGCGGGGATCATGATTCGGCTGGAGATCCTCGACAGTCCCTTCCGGGAGATCGTTCGCCCGCTCACCCGGTATCTGAAGGAGAGGCGCAGGGTCGCGGCGCCGGGAACACTCATCTCCGTGGTGATCCCCGAGTTCATCGTGCCCGGTCGAATTGCGCAATTGCTCCACAACCAGACCGGCCTGGCCATCAAAGGCACCCTCGCCAGGGAGCCGGGGATCGCGGTGACGAGCATCCCCTTCCATCTCGGAGAGAGCTGAGGCGACTCACCGTCTCCGGGATGGACGCATGCTCTCCGATGACCCTTGCCTGTCCTTGACTTCGGTCGGCATGAGGCAAACAGACGCTCCCGGGTAAGTTCCGGCCCCCGACCCACCACGACGGTTCTCGGTCAGCGCTTGGTGAATACCGGGGACACGCTCCCCAGGACGAAGGCGCCGGCGCCGATGCCGAGGAAAAGCCAGCCGCTGTTCCTGGCGACACCGAGCCAGTCCTGGAACGCACCAGGCTCGATCACGACGATCAGGCCGAATGCGGCGGCGATGGCGCCGAACCCGATGAGCATGCCGCGGGAGGCGAATGCGCTGGCCGCATCGAGCATCAGGAACAGCCCGAAGACAACTTCGATCAGGCCCAACAGGGGCGTGTGACCGAACCCCAGGACGGTGGTCTCCGGCGCGGTCAAATCGCCGAGCCCGGTCCGGGCCAGGGCGATCCCGCCCAACACCGTCAGGAACAGTCCGATGGCCCCGGAGATCAGCTGCGCCGGGCTCCATGGGCCCCATCGGACGCTGGTGCCGGCGTCTTCCTCCGCCTGGCGGTACTCGTGTACGACGGTACGTGTGCGATCGTCCAAGTCGTCGTCGACATCGTCGTAACGCTCTTCCGTTCGCGTCGTCTCTGTCTCTGTGGTAGCCACGGTTGAATCACTCCGTTTGGCTGCCGGGGTGATTCCCCACCCCGGCCAATGCCAAACTCCCCGCGTTGCCGTCGACTCGCCCACGCAGTAGACAGAGCACTTACCATCGGGCGTCTACGCAACCAGGAGGAACATGCCGACCCGGGTCGTCATTCTCGGAGCCGCAGGTAGGGATTTTCACAATTTCAACGTCCTCTACCGCGACGATCCCTCGTACGAGGTGGTGGCCTTCACCGCCACCCAGATTCCCGACATCTCCGGCCGGCAGTACCCGCCGGAGCTCGCCGGGGAGCGCTATCCGCAGGGCATCCCGATCCTTCAGGAGGACGACCTCGAGTCCCTCATCGCCCAGCATGGCGTCGACCTGGTCGTGTTCTCCTACTCCGACGTGTCCCATGAGCACGTCATGCATCTGGGGGCTCGCGCCGTCGCCAGCGGGGCCGCCTACCACCTGCCGGGCGGGGAGACGATGCTGAAGTCCTCCAAGCCGGTGATCTCCGTGACCGCGGTCCGCACCGGCTCCGGGAAGAGCCAGACCAGCCGGAAGATCCGGGGCATCGTGGCGGCGTCGGGCAGGTCTGCCGCGGCCATCCGCCATCCGATGCCTTACGGCAACCTGGTGAAGCAGCGCCTGCAGCGGTTCGAGTCGTTCGAGGACCTCGACGCCGCCGAGGTGACGATCGAGGAGCGCGAGGAGTACGAGCCGTACATCCGCGATGGTGCGGTCATATTTGCCGGCGCCGACTATGCGGCGATTTTGGAGGCGGCCGAGGCCGAGGCGGAGATCATCCTGTGGGATGGGGGGAACAACGACACCCCGTTCATCGCCCCCGACATCGACATCTGCGTGGTCGACCCGCACCGCGCCGGGCACGAGCTGGCGTACTGGCCGGGCGAGGCCAACTTCCGGCGTGCCAACGTCATCATCGTCAACAAGGTCGACTCGGCGAGGCCCGACGATCTCGAGACGATCAGGGGGAACATCGCGGCCGCCAACCCGGAGGCGACGGTCATCGAAGCCGAGTCGCAGGTTCGCCTCGAGGAGGGGGCGTCCATCGAAGGCAAGAAGGTGCTCGTCGTCGAAGACGGGCCGACCACCACCCACGGCGACATGGGCTTCGGTGCCGGGCTGATCGCCGCCCAGCGCTATGGGGCTGCGGAGATCATCGACCCCCGTAAGTACGCCGTTGGCTCGATCGCCAAGATGTTCGAGACCTACGGCCACCTGCACGACGTGCTGCCGGCCATGGGCTACGGCGAGAAGCAGCAGCGCGAGCTCCGGGAGACGATCCATGCCGCCGCCAAAGAGGCCGACGTCATCGTGATCGGCACCCCCATCGACCTGGCCCGGGTACTCGAACTGGAGGTCCCCAGCGTCCGCGTCTTCTACGACCTGGTGGAGGTCAAGGGCCCGACGCTCGAAGAGATCCTCAAGCCAGTGGTGGCGTAAGGCCTCGCCAGCGCTCGGCGGCTCCTGCCTCAGCCAGAGACGAGTTCCACGTCCGCAACCGTTCGGCCCTCTCTAGCCGTGGCCGGTGCTGGAGCGGGAGCCGGAGGCCTACGGGCGACGGGCGACGGGCGACGGGCGATAGCCTCCCCCCATGCGCGTTCGAACGACGCTCGGGCTTGTGGCCCTAGTCCTCGCCGCCTGCGGTGGGTCGGACACCTCCGACCAACCCGTGCCGCCGGTGCAGCAGGTTCTCGATGACTCCCATGCCGCCATGGCTGCCCTCTCCTCGGCCGGATTCGAGATGTCCGTCTCCGGCGCGCCGATCGAGATCACCGGGCTCGAGTTCGTCGATGCCGAGGGCACGTACCTCGCCCCGGACCGCGGCGAGGCGGTGTTGATGCTCCGGCTAGGTGACATCACGATCGGGGTGGGGACCGTGTCGGTGGCCGACCGCACCTGGGTCACCGATCCCCTGACCGGCGAGTGGAGCGAGTTGGCTCCAGGGATCGGCTTCAACCCGGCGCTGCTCTTTGGCGACCAGGGATGGACTGCGCTGCTCGCCGGGGCCCTACGCGATCCTGTCATTCATGGGTTCGAGCGCGGCCGGTATGTGGTGACCGGCACCGCGCCTGCCGAGAGAGTGGAGCGCCTGACCGCCGGGGTGGTGACGGGCCAGGAGGTCGAGATCGAGTTCGGCATCGATCCGGAGACCTCCCTGGTCGAGACCGCCGGGTTCACGACGCGGGCCCCCGACGGCGACACCGTCTGGACGATCCGCCTCGGCCCGTTCGACGAGCCGGCCGACATCGAACCGCCGGTCGAGTGAGACGCACCCGTCCCGGGCTGGTGCTGGCGGTGGTCGGCTTCGGGATGTTCGTCGCCGCCGACGATCTCACCGTGGTGTCGACGCTCCTCCGCCAGATCGTGGGCGACCTGGAGATCGCGCTCCCCGAGCGCATCGACGACGCCGCCTGGATCGTCAACGCCTACCTCGTGGCCTATGTGGCGGTGATGCCGATCGCCGGGCGGCTGAGCGACATCGTGGGTCGGCGAGCCGTCATCGTGGGCGGCCTGGGGCTGTTCGCCATCGGCTCGGCCTTCATCCCGTTCACCACGAGCCTCGGGCCGTTTCTGTTCTGGCGCGTGGTGACCGCCATCGGGGGAGGCGCCGTCGTCCCCGTCGCTCTCGCCGCGGTCGCCGATGTCTACCCGGAGGGGCGCAGAGGCCGTGCCCTCGGCGCGGTGGGGGCGCTGGAGACGCTGGGCTGGGTCTGGGGACCCCTGTTCGGGGCGATGCTGGTCCGCTTCCTCGACTGGCGCTGGCAGTTCTACCTGAATGTCCCGCTGGCGATCGGCGGGATGGCGGCTGCCTGGGTGGTCCTGCGGGGGGTGGGTCAACGCGACCCGGGGCGCCGCCTCGACGCCGCCGGGACAGTGGCGCTGTCGGTCGCGCTGGTGGCACTGACGATCGGCCTGGTCGAGTCGGGTGACATCTCCTCGGCCACCGATCTGGCGGGGCTCACGGAGGGCGGCGGCCTCCTCGCGTGGCCCATTTTCCTGGTGGCAGCGATGGCGACTGCGGCGTTCGTCTTGATCGAGAGGAGGGGTGACGACCCTCTGGTTGGCCGCGCTGTCCTGAAGAGCCGTACCACCCGCGTGGCGCTGGCGACCAATCTCCTCGTCGGCGCCGTCCTGGCAATCGCCATGGTCGACATCCCCCTCTTCGTGAACCTGGTGGTGGAGTTCGACGTGCGTTCCGCCGCGGTGACGAGTGGTTGGGTCCTCACCGGGCTGACCGCGGCGATGGCCGTCATGACCGTGGCAGGTGGCCGTCTCGGCGACCGAATATCCCACCGCGCCCCCACCCTCGCCGGGATGGCGGCGGCGGGAGCGGCGCTCGTCGTGATGGGGACCACCTGGGACACGGCCATCGACGCCTTCGCGATGAGCGTTCACGCCGCACTCCTCGGCGCCGGGATCGGGTTGGTCACGGCGCCGCTCACCGCGGCGGTGGTCGACGAGGTCCCGCCGGAGCGCCGCGGCTTGGGCACGGCCTTTGTCGTCATCTCCCGGCTCATCGGCCTGGCGGTGGGTCTCGCCGGGCTCACTGCCTGGGCCCTGCATCGCTACGACACCCTGCGGGCGACGATCGACCTCCCCCCGCTCACCGACCCCGGCTACGCCGACGCCGCCGAAGCCGCCCAGCGACACCTCAGCGCTGCGGTGCTCTCCGAGACCTTCCTGGCGGCGGCGGCGGTCGCGGGGCTGGCTCTGTTGCTGGCAACCATGCTCAGGAAGGGAGCAGAGAGGAGGTAGCGGGGGGCCACCTGCCTCCCGCCTCACGCCCTCCGCGAGAGTCGGCGAAACGCGTCACTCGGAACGTGGGCGTATTGCGAATTGCGAATTGCGCCTCAATTGCGAATTGCGCTTGCCCTACTGCGCCCCGCTGACCCCGGTGGGCGGAATCAGGGTGGTGACCACCGGCTCCCGGGTGGTCGTGGTCACGTCGCCGCCCTGGGTGGTGGTCGTGGTCTCGCCGGAGGTGGTCGATGTCTCGTCCGAGGACTCTGGCGCCACCGGCTGTACCGGCGTGCCGTCTCCTATGGCGACCACCCACCCGTTGGTGCTCGTGACGATGACGACGCCGTTCATGACGAGAGGTGACGAGACGATGCGGCTCCCGGTGTCCCACTGCCACAGCAGGTCGCCCGTGGCGAGGTCGAGCACATTGAGCACCCCGTCGCCGTCCCCGAAGTACACCCGGCCGTTGGCGATGACGGGGGCCGACGAGACGGTCGACCCGGTCTCGAAGAACCACTCGCCGTCGTACCCGGCGTCGGTGTTCGTCACGTCGATGGCGGCGATGCGCGGGCCGATCGGGATCACCATGATGTTGCCGGCGATCGCCGGCGCGGTGCCGGCGCCCGTGACCGCGTAGTAGGTGAGACGGCCCTCTGCTCCAGCGCGGCACGAGCCGGCCGGGTAGGTCCACAACTGGCCCGCCGCCGTCAGTACGTACGCCACGCCGTCCACCACGACCGGATTCACTTCGCTTCGCCCGATCGGCAAGGTCTCGCAGATGAGCTCGCCGGTCCCGGCGTCCAACAGCAGCAGGCTCCCCTGCTCGCCGGGGCCTGCCGTGGCCAGGTAGATGATCCCGTCGTGATAGGCCGGCGCCCCGCGGATCGGGCCGATCGGTTCGGCGCCCTCGCCCGGGAAGGCCCACTCGATCTCACGCGAGATCGGCAGGAAGGACACGACCTGGGCCGAGTTGGACTGGCTGCTGACGACGACCACCCGCTCACCGAAAATGAGGGGGGATCCGACGATGGCTCCATCGAGCGGCTCCGAAAAGAACGGCGTGCTCGAGCTGATGTTCTGGAAGTAGACGGTCCCGCCGGTGTCGCCGTAGACGACGACGCTCTGGTTGCCGCCCTGACCACCGACACCCGTCGACCGAATCTCGTCCGCCGCAGGCGTGGCGCGCAAGGCGTCGTTGGAGAGTGTGCTCCACAGCTCGTCGCCGGTGGTCATGTCGAGCGCGTAGATGCTGTTGTCGGTGCTGGCCACGAACACCCACTGCCCGAACGACACCGGCGAGGCCACAATCTGGTCCGCCGTCTGGAATGTCCACCAGAAGCCGGTGGGGTCGTCGATGTTCGAAGTGACGGCGCCGAAGACGCCCGAGCGAGCGTTGTCGCCGCGGTAGGCGGTGACACCGATGAAACGGGCATCTGAGGGAAGGAGCTCCCGTTCCTCCAGTGCCAGCGTCGTCGTGGTCGTCGGGCCGGTGGCAGCCGTGATCACGGTCGGATCGTCGTCGGGCGCGAACGCGAGCACCATCCCGGCGCTCACACCGCCGGCGATGACGATGACGGCCGCCGCGGTGAGGATTCTCCTTGCCCACGAGGTCGCCTTGCGACGGCGGACCAACCCCTGGGCGCGCCGCTGTGCCGGGCTCAAGACCTCGTAGCCGGCGAGTCCCGACTCGGACACGACATGGGCCCACTGTGCGGTGAGCTCATCGGTGGCCGCCTGATCGTCGGTCACTTCGACGCCGAGGGCGGCGGCGACATGTGGCAGCGCCAGCCACTCGTCGGCCCAGGCTGCGGGCAGCTGATGCTGGACCGCCTGAGCGGCGTAGCCGACGGCCTGGCCACCCGGGTCGGACCAGATCTGGGCGGCGTGGGCTGCCCGGATGGCGACGGTGGAAATCCCGAGGTCGATGGCGAGACCTGCGGCCTGAAGCGCCAGCTCGGGGTCCTTCTCCCGCTTGGCGCGCTCGATCATCAGCTCCAGCGCGGACAGGTTCCAACGCGCCTGGAGCAGCTCGTCGGTGAGGTCCTCGACCTGCTTCTGGGGCCACGCGGCATCGGCGGGGAGCGCCAGGAGGCGGACCACATCGATCTCCTTGCGGAGCCGCAGCCCGTCGACGCCTTCCGGTGTCTTCGCCAGCGCAGCGTTGGCCTCCTCGGTCGCCTCATCGACACGGCCCAGGCCGGTGAGCGAGCGGGCACGGAGCACCCGGGCCCGGTTTTCCCAGGCGGGAAGGTCCGACAGCGCGAACTCGAGCACGCGATCGGAGGCCGCCAGCGCCTCGTCGTACCGCTCGAAGTAGAGGGCGCCTTCGGCGCGAGCGATGGCCGCCAGGAAGTCGAGTACCGGCGCCCCCATGGTGGAGGCGGCAGCCTCGGCGCGCTCCACGGCTTCCAGGGCGCCCTTGGGATGACCCGTGGCAAAGGCTGCCCGCGCCCAATAGACCTCTTTGTCGACCCTGGAGAAGGGCCCTTCGAGCTCCTCGGCCTCGTCGCGGAGGTCGTCGAACCCGGCCTCGGCGCTACGGGCCTCGCCGCGGTCCAACTGAACCCAGGCGCGGTTGACCCGTCCGGTGAACTTCTGTCCGTCGTCGCCATGCCGGTCGAGCAGCTCGAGGCCGACCTCGATGGCCCGGTCCGACTCACGGGGGAACCCGATCCGGCTGAGGACCCGGCCCCGCAGGCTGAGGAGTGACCCCGCGTCGGCGGGAGCGCCGATGTTCCAGGCCTCGCGCTCACCCAGAGCGGCATACGTCTCGGCGCGCTGGGAGTGCTGCATGTCGTCGGCGACGACGGTGGTAAAACGGAGGGCATCGACGAGGGCGAGGCCCTCGAGCCATCGCACTGCCATCTCCAGCTCGGCCATCGCCTCGGCCGAGCGGCCGGTGGCCCGCAGGTGCCGAGCGTGCAGCAGCCGTAGCTGTGCCTCGATGGAGCGGTCGAGGCCCGGGGAGCGCTCGTGGGCTTGAAGAGCGAGCGCGGCGAGATCGGCGGCGCCCGCCTGGTCGACTCCGGGGACCAGGGCGGCCGTGGCGAGGGGCTCTCGTGCCTGCTCCCATCGGCCTGCCGCCGCGTAGAGGCGGCCGACCACTTCTCCTTCAGCTCCTGCGGCCGCCATCGCCCCGGCGAGGGAAGCGCTGAGCTGGCCGTCCCGAACCGCCGAAGAATCCGAGTCGTCGGCCTGGGGCCCGGAAGCGAAGCCGCCATCACGGAACTCCAACTGACCGCCGGCGACGAGGGTCTCGCCCTCGTCCACGATGGCGGAGACCTCTACGCCGAGGGCCGCGGCGGCCTCTTCGGGACGCACGGGACGCGGAGAGAGGCGTGCGAGCGCCCGCAAGTCACGACTGATGTTCGACAATGGCCCACCCTTCGATCCGAGATTCAGCCACGGACTGTACAGAGCGGCGCAGTTACGCGACGGAGGGCAGTCCGCCGCAGGCGGTGACGGAGGGCAATCCACGGTTTCCTCCCCCGGAGGGGGAGGTGGCACCGCCGCAGGCGGTGACGGAGGGCAGTCCACGGTTTCCTCCCCCGAAGGGGGAGGTGGCACCGCCGAAGGCGGTGACGGAGGGGGTTTGCGGCGACCGCGACGCGTTTCCTCCCCCGAAGGGGGAGGTGGCACCGCCGAAGGCGGTGACGGAGGGCAGTCCGCGGTTTCCTCCCCCGGAGGGGGAGGTGGCACCGCCGCAGGCGGTGACGGAGGGCAGTCCGCGGTTTCCTCCCCCGGAGGGGAGGTGGCACCGCCGAAGGCGGTGACGGAGGGGGTTTGCGGCGACCGCGACGCGTTTCCTCCCCCGGAGGGGGAGGTGGCACCGCCGAAGGCGGTGACGGAGGGGGTTTGCGGCGACGGCGCGCGTCCTGGCCCACACGGACCCACCGTCCACGCACCAGACCGCCGCAAACCTCCTCCCCTCGCTCCGCTCGGTACTCCCCCCTCCGGGGGGAGAAACAAGAAACGCGGTTTCCTCCCCCGAAGGGGGAGGTGGCACCGCCGAAGGCAGAGACGGAAGGGGTTTGCGGCGGCCCGACGCGCGGGCCGCCGCTCGCCCCACCCCTATCAACCTCCGAAGAGCTCCGCCCAGTGGTTGGCGACCTCCGTGTCGTAGGTGTACGAGTAGCCGCAGGCCCACACGAACCCGTCGGTTCCCGAGATCAGGTAGCGCTCGCCGATCTCGAGGCTGGCACCGACCAGAGCAATCGAGTCGCCCTCGCCGTACAGGATCCCGGCGTCGAGCGTGACGGTGTCACCCTCGCCACCCTGGTACCAACGGTGCACCTCGAACGTGGCCATGTTCTGGGGGAAGTCGATCTCCCCGCTGCCGGGGATCTGCTCCACCGACACGAGCGTCCCGTCGAAGGCGACGTCCTGCTCAAGCAGGATGGCGTCCTCGTACTGGATGCACATCTGGGCGGCGTCGCCGATCGGGGCGCCGACGATCGCCTCCGGGGCTTCCTCCGGCGCGAACACCGCATAGGCGCCCACCGCCATCGCCGCCACTGCCAGAGCCGACGCCGCAAATGCGGCCGGCCTCGCCCAGCGCCGCGGCTTGGCGGCAACTTTCTCTTCCATCGTCTCCATGCTGATGACCTCCTGAAACAGGGCCCGGGCATGGGCCCCCGTTGTGTCCGTCGGCACCGCCGATCGGTCGAGAGGGTCGGCGCTGCGCAGCTGATCGATGGGGTCCCCGTCGAATCGCTTGCTCATTCCGTCACCTCTCCGTGGTGCCCTTCCACCCTGTGAGGTGTCCGGGTGTGGCTCCCCGATTTCAGGCTCTTCTCCAATTCCCTGGCGAATCGCTTCTTCGCCCGGTGGAGCCGGACCGCGGCCGTGCTCGCCGGTATGTCGAACACCCGGGCGATCTCGGGCGACTCGAGACCGTCCCAGGCGTGGAGGGTGAGGGTCTCGCGGTCGTCGGCGCTCAGCCGGGCGAGGGCGTGATGGACCTCGTCGAACTCCCCGGGGCTCGTGCCCGGTTCGGCGCGCATCTTCTCCTGGAGGCGGTGCTTGCGGTCGAGGGAGCGGTAGTGGTTGGCCAGGGTTCGCCGCGCCACCCCGTAGAGCCAGGGCATTGCCGGATCGGGAACGTCGTCGAGACGCCGCCAGGCGGTGGTGAAGACCTCGGCGACGACGTCTTCGACGGCGTCGGGAGTGCGGACGCGTCGCGAGGCATAGGCCATGAGGCGCGGATAGGCCTCGTCGTAGAGGGCGCGGAAGCGCCCGACCCGGTCGTCGGTCATCAGGGTGTTAGATGGTGGAGATTGGTTTTTGGTTCCCGGCGTTTCTGTCATACCCAGTTGGCATCATTTGCGTATGGATACGGGATTGCTCTCCGAGGCTGACGATCTGGCCGAGCGGGTCAAGGAGTTGGTTGTGAGAGCCGCCAAGGTCGGACGCGGCGAGATGCCGCCCGGTGATGTCAAGCGGCTCGTCGCGACCTTCGGGAGGCTGGTCAAGCTGGGTTCGGCTGGTGGTGCTTCTGCGGCGCGGCTGCTCGGCGACCCGGCCACCCTGGCTCGAGCCAACGGGACCTCGATGGGGAAGGCACGGGAGGCGCTCAGGACCGCTGAGCAGGCGGAAAAGACCCCGGAGCTGGCCGAGGCGATGCGGGCAGGTGAGTTGTCTTTGGATCAGGCGACCGAGATCGCCAAGACCGAGACCGTTGC
>Ga0326597_10008387_pt1 | contig 13949 bp, 9 predicted proteins | sample RVTome_12_FD_203789 | JGI IMG/M metagenome (GOLD analysis project Ga0326597, IMG submission 203789) | Soil microbial communities from uranium-contaminated site in the Upper Colorado River Basin, Wyoming, United States - RVT100D185 | ecosystem: Environmental > Terrestrial > Soil > Contaminated >... | reverse complement strand
CTCCGCGAGCGTTCTCGGGAGCTCCGCAAAGGAATTCGCGACGCGAGCTTCGCGCTCCTCGAAGAATGGCCGGAGCTCAAGAAACGCTACTCCGCGCCGGAGGTGAAGTTCGAGGTCCGGGGAAGGGAGATCGCGGTCGAAAGCACGACCACGACCTTGAGCGGCTCCCGCGTAGCCAAGGTCGCGCTCCCGCGTTTCGAAGACTGGGGAGAGATCCTGCGGTTCCGGCTTCAGGAGAACCTGCCCGGATTCTACCCGTTCACCGCGGGGGTCTTTCCCTTCAAGAGAGACGAGGAGTCGCCCCGGCGCCAGTTCGCCGGTGAAGGAGGGCCGAGCCGCACCAACCAGCGCTTTCACTACCTCTCGCGCAACGACACTGCGAAGAGGCTCTCGACCGCCTTCGACAGCGTGACCCTCTACGGGGAAGACCCCGAAGAGAGGCCGGACATCTTCGGGAAGATCGGCGAGGGCGGCGTCTCCGTCGCCACTCTCGACGACATGAAGGATCTCTACGCGGGGTTCGATCTCCTCGACCCTTCGACCAGCGTCTCGATGACGATCAACGGACCGGCGCCCGCGATCCTGGCGATGTTCTTCAATACCGCCATCGACCAACTGGTGGAGCGGTTCGAGCGCGAGCGGGGGAGAAAGCCGGACGCCGAGGAGACCGAGCGCATGCGGCGGGAGACGCTCTCGACGGTTCGAGGCACGGTGCAGGCCGACATCCTCAAGGAAGACCAGGCGCAGAACACCTGCATCTTCTCCACGGACTTCGCCCTCCGGCTCATGGGCGACGTGCAGCAGTTCTTCATCGACAACTCGGTCGGGAACTTCTACTCGGTCTCGGTCTCGGGCTATCACATCGCGGAGGCCGGGGCGAACCCCATCACCCAGCTCGCCTTTACCCTCGCGAACGGCTTCACCTACGTCGAGTACTACCTCGCCCGCGGGATGCGCATCGACGACTTCGCTCCGAACCTCTCGTTCTTCTTCAGCAACGGGCTCGACCCCGAGTACTCGGTCCTCGGCCGGGTGGCCCGGCGCATCTGGGCGCGGGTGATGAGACACCGCTACGGCGCGAGCGAGCGCAGCCAGAAATTCAAGTACCACATCCAGACGTCGGGACGCTCGCTTCACGCGCGCGAGATCCAGTTCAACGACATCCGCACCACCCTCCAGGCGCTCACGGCGATTTGCGACCACTGCAACTCGCTTCACACCAACGCCTACAACGAGGCGATCACCACTCCCACCACCGAGTCGGTGCGGCGCGCGATGGCGATCCAACAGATCCTCCAGAAAGAGTTCGGGGTGACGAAGAACGAGAACCCCCTCCAGGGTTCGTACGTCATCGACGATCTCACCGATCTGGTGGAAGAGGCGGTGCTCGCGGAGTTCGACCGGTTGAATTCCCGGGGCGGCGTTCTCGGGGCGATCGAGCTCCAGTACCAGAGGAGCCGGATCCAGGAGGAGTCGCTCCACTACGAGCTCAAGAAGGACAGCGGCGAGCTGCCCGTCGTGGGAGTCAATTGCTTCCTCGATCCCGACGAGGGGGCCGGCAGAGAGTCGCAGTCGACGGAGATCGAGCTCGCCCGAGCGACCGGGGAAGAGAAGCAGGAGCAGATCCGGCGCCTCGCCGCGTTTCAGGAGAATCACCGGCACGAGAGCGAGGCGGCGCTCGCGACGTTGAAGCAAGTGGCGCTCACCGAAGGCGGAAACGTCTTCGGTGAGCTCATGAGAACGGTCCGGGTCGCGAGCCTCGGGCAGGTCACGAACGCCCTCTACGAGGTCGGGGGGCGCTACCGCCGGGCGCTGTAGAGATTCGCAAGAAATGCGTCACCGGCGCAAAACTCAGCGAAGGGAGGATTGGCCACTGAGACACAGAGGCACAGAGAACTCGAAGAACTCGAGAATAAGGGACGCACGCCCGTCGTGGCCATTTGGAGTCTACGAAAACGCTTTCTCTTTCCGTCCTCGGTGTCTCGGTGCCTCTGTGGCCAATCTTTCTTTGGGCGGCGATCTGCAGGCCGTGCTATGACGAAACGCTACCGGATCCTCGTGGCGAAGCCCGGTCTCGACGGGCACGACCGCGGGGCGCTGGTGGTCGCCCGCGCCCTCCGGGACGCGGGGATGGAGGCGATCTACACGGGCCTGAGGCGGACTCCGGAAGAGATCGTGGAAGCGGCGCTGCAAGAAGACGTCGACGCCATCGGGGTTTCCATCCTCTCGGGCGCCCACCACCACCTGCTGTCGCGCATCCTCGAGCTTCTGCGCGAGAAGGGGATGGGCGACGTTCTGCTGTTCGCCGGAGGCATCATCCCCGACAAGGACATCCCGGTTCTCGAGAAGATGGGCGTCCAGAGGGTGTTCCAGCCGGGAGCCAAGACCGACGAGATCGTGTCCTTCCTGCGAGAGCGGCTGTCCGCGCGCGAAGGTCCAACCCCCAGCTAGCTTCCAAGAAATCCCGGAAGGAACAGAAAGGCGCAAAGACGCAAAGGCGCAAAGAAGAGAATCCAATACAAAGAGGGATACCAGGAGGGGGATAATTAAAGATAACTCGGCCCTTTCCTGATTTTATCTCCGCATCTTCTCCTCTCTTGGATTTCCTTTGCGTCTTTGCGTTAGATTCTGGGTCCCGCGCTCCCTTCGCATCCTCTTCGTAGACAAGGAATTATATAGCCAAGTTGGTTGACACGATCGATCTTGCGTGTTACCATTTCCAAAAACTCTGATAGCAGAGCAAGCCGACGTTGCGTTTCGCACACCAAACACGGGCCAAGCCTTCGAGGGCGTCCGGCCGCCTCCGCGGAGCTGCGGCGAGCCTGGCCAAAGCCCGGAGGGCGAAGGCCGGAAGGAGGGGCGATGGGACATAAGATCCTGCTCGCCGACGACAGCATCACCATTCAAAAGGTCATCGAGCTCACCTTCTCCGACGAGGACTTCGAGCTTCACACCGTCGGCAACGGCCAGAAGGCGATCGACGAGATCCGTTCGATCATGCCTCATATCGTGCTCTGCGACATCATCATGCCGGAGAAGAACGGCTACGAGGTCTGCGAGTTCATCAAGTCCAGCCCCGATTTGAAGCACATCCCGGTCCTTCTCCTGACGGGAGCTTTCGAGCCGTTCGATCAGGAGCGTGCCCGCGCCGCGGGCTGCGACGGTTTTCTCGCGAAGCCCTTCGAGCCCCAGACGCTCATCTCCAAAGTGAAGGAGCTCCTCGTCCGCGCTCCGGCGGCGGCGGCCGCCCCGCCCGCACCCAAGCCTTTTCCGAGCGCGCCGCTGGCTCCGAGTCCGCTCGGGGACATGGACGAGCGGACGGTCATCATGCCTCCGGGCATGGGCACGCCTCCCGCGCCCGCAAGGGCTCCGCACGTTTCCGCCATCCCCGCGCCGCCGCCGCCGCCCGCGCCCGTGCCCGCAGCCGACTTCGGCTCCGGATTCGACGAGGCCTTCGCGATCGAGGCGGGAGAACGAGAGCTCAGGATGGAGCCGGGGGATCACACCGTTCTTCTCGGTGGTCGCGAGGGGCGGTCGGCCGCGCCCGGCGCCTCGGCGGGGGACGACATCTGGGGCGCCGTCGAAGCGCCCGTCTCCGCGGAAGAGGAGGACAGCTCGACGGTTTTCATGGCGCCTCCTCCCATCGCCGCACCACAGGCGCCGCCGGAAGCCTTCTCTTCCCAGGATTACGAAGTGCAATATGAGGCTGACGACCTGGACGCCACCTGGCGGATGCCGAACGAAGGCGCCACCGAGTCGGCAACGAGCTATCCGAGTGGCGATGCGTTCTCGGAGCCGCCCCCGGCTTCGACGTACGCACCGCCGCCGCCGCCCATCCCCGAGCCGCCTTCGGTCGCGGAAGCTCCGCCGCTCGAGATGCCGCCGCCTCTCGCGGCTTCCGCTCCCGAGCCGGTATCCACATTCGAGCCGTACGATGATCCGTTCGTCGCCGCGGCGCAGCAGGCCCCTGGAAGCTTCGAGCCCGTCTCCCCGTTCGACACCGACCAGACGCTCGACTCCGCGGTGACGGGCACCGACGACGCCTTCGACCGGATCCCTTCGGGCGGTTTCGACGCTTACGGTGAGCCGGAGATCGTCACCCAGAACGAAGCTCCCTTGGCGGAGCCGGAGCCGGTGTTCGAGACCAACGCCGCGCACGAGCTCTTCGACGAGATCGATACGGCCGGTCCCTCCGAGATCGCGGAGCCCCAGGTGTTTGCGGTCAGCAGGTCTTCTTCCGCCGGCGACGGCGGCCCGGCGGTCATCCCGGCCACTATAGACGACGCGCTCATCGACAAACTGGCCGCGCGCGTCGTGGACAAGCTCTCTCAGAAGATCATTCAGGAAATCGCCTGGGAGGTCGTTCCCGATCTCGCGGAAGGAATGATCCGCAGGGAAATCGACGCTCTGAAGGCCAAGCTGGCGAAGGTTCCCAAATAACCTCTCTCGGCAGCCGGCTTCGGAACGCGGGCTCGACCTGGGGCCGCTTCGTCCTCGTCGTCGACGAGACCGATTCCACCAACGTCCTTGCGGCCTCTCTCGCCAAGCGGGGGGCACCCCATGGAAGTGTCGTTCTGGCGAAGGCCCAGAGCGCGGGAAAGGGACGCTGGGGCCGGAGGTGGGAGTCCGTCGAGGGCGGCATCTATCTCTCCCTCGTAATTCGCCCGGAGGCCCCCGGAGTGGACGACACCCGCGATCTGGCGGTGCTCCCGTTAATGGCATCGGTCGCGGCGGCCGAGGCGCTCCAGGAGTCCGCGGCGATCGCCAGCGAGCTCCGCTGGCCCAACGATCTGTTCTTCGCGGGTCGGAAGCTCGGCGGGATCCTGTGCGAGTCGAGCTTCGTCGGCCAAAGGTGCGAGTTCGCGGTGGTGGGAATCGGCGTCAACCTGAATCAGGCGGCGGCAGACTTTCCTCCTGAGGTCTCGTCGCGAGCGACCTCGGTCGGTGCGATTCTCGGCCGCGCGATGGATCCGCTCGACGTTGCGCTCGCGATGGTGATCGCTCTCGAGAAGTGGTGGGAGCGAGAGAGCCGGCCGCGGATTCTTCAGAGGTGGCAGGAGCTCGCGAGCGGTCTCGAGGGCGCGCCGGTGCGAGTGGTCCCACGGGAGGGAAGTGCCTACGCCGCCCGGATCGCGGGGCTCACGGACGACGGCGGACTCGAAGTCCGTCTCGAAGACGGAACGACGAGGACGTTGCGCGCGGACGACGTTCACCTTCAGTCAGGAGGCGAGCGTGCACTAGAGGAACACCGCGCACTGGATGAAGGCTATTACCAGGAGGTGGAGAGCTACTTCGTCGCCCGACGCGGAAGTCCTCTTTTCATCACCCCGAGCGAGTGGGACCTGGTGTGGCGCTGGGAGCAGCTCGGAATCCCCCTCGCGGTGGTGAAGGAGGGCATCGACCGCGTGTTCGAGCGGCCGAAGACTCTTTCCAAGCCGCGCCGACTCGGATACTGCCGGCAGACGGTCGAGGCCGCCTTTCGAAGGTTTCGCGAGTCGAGCCTCGGCGGGCGCGCGGGCGCGTCGGCAGAGGAAGACTCTGGGGCCAAAGCACACCTCATGGAAATCTCCTCACGACTCCGGGACCTCGCGGCCGTCTGGTCGGAGAAGGAGCGCGAGCTCGCCCTCTTCCTCGAGCGAACCTCGGACGCCCTCCGGTCCTTGTCCGGGCGAGCCGAGGAGGCGCCCGACGAGGTCGAGCGGGAGCTGACTGCGATCGACGGGAAGCTCGTCGTCGAATCCGAGACGGTCCTGGGAGACGCGACACGCGAGGAGCTGCGGCGGGAAGCGGAATCCTCGCTCGAGTCCTACCGCGAGCGCATGCCGGAGAAGATCTATCGGGCGGCCCTCGAGAGCGCGTATCGAAGGCGGCTCCGAAAGAGGATCGGTCTCCCCCCGTTGAGCCTATACTCGCGCTAGGAGCCTTGAATCGGTCTTCGGGATGGGAAGATTGGCCACAGAGACACAGAGGCACAGAGAATTCGAGATGATTCCTACGAACCTCTGTGTCTCCGTGCCTCTGTGGCCAATCCCCTTTGGTTGTGGCCAAGGCCACCTGGGACAGATGGCTCGTCGGTCTGAGGCGTCGCCTCGTTAGCCCTCATGTCGGAGTTCGAGGTCGAGATCGAAAAGATCGTTGCCGGAGGCGACGGGCTCGCCCGCCACGAGGGCCGGGCGGTCTTCGTGCCGGGCACCGCGCCCTTCGAGCGGCACCGGGTGCGGACCCTCCGCGAGAAGAACGACTACGTGAGAGCGATTTCCATCGAGATCCTCGAGAGCTCCCCCGAGCGGCGCGCCCCGCCGTGCCCCTACTACGATAGCTGCGGGGGCTGCCGGCTCATGCATCTTCGACCCGAGGCGCAGCTCCAGGCGAAACGACGCATCCTTCTGGAGGGCGTCGAGCGCGGCACTCGGGCGCCCTACGAGAAGCCCCTCACACTCCACTCGGCGGACGACGTCGAGTACCGCAACCGGCTTCGTTTTCACGTCGCCTTCGTTGCCGGGAAAACGATCGCGGGCTTCCGCCGGCGCGGGAGCCACGAGATCGTGGACATCGAGCGGTGTCTTCTCGGGACGGAGACACTGAATCGAGCCTGGCAACGCCTCCGTCGAGCGCTCTCCGAGAGTCGGTTCCTCGCCCGGAGCCTGGTCGCGGTGGAGCTCGAAGAGTCGACCCACGAGCCGGGGAGGATCGCCGCGAGATTTCTCGTCTCCTCGAGCGATGGTCTTCGAGCGTTCGAGGAAGGAACGCGGGAGGAGCTTCTCACGGAGCTCGGGCTCGAGGGGATGGTCGCCGCGGTCGACGAAGATCGCGGCGGCGGCCCCGGGATCCGCGCCGGACGGCCCTACGTGGAGCACCGGGTGTCGGGTCTCACGCTGCGGCAGTCCGTCGGGAGCTTCTTCCAGTCGAACCGGTTCCTTCTCCAAGAGCTGGTGTCGAGCGTCGTCCCCCACTCGAGCGGGGCTCCGGTGTCCCGCGGGCTCGATCTGTTCTGCGGCGTCGGTCTCTTCGCCATCCCTCTTTCGAGGAAGATCCCGAGCGTCATCGGCGTCGAGAGCCACGGCCTCGCCCTCAAAGACGCTCGAGAGAACGCGGAGCGCGCGGCGGGGGAAGGGGCTGAATGGAGAGGCAAAGTGCGTTTCGTGCGGGCAGACGCATCGACCTACGCCGCCCGGGCGAAGCTCGCTCCGGACGACCTGGTCATCCTGGACCCTCCGCGGGGCGGCCTCTCCCCGGCCCTCATCGAGGCCGTCGGCAAGAGCCCGCTTCGTTCGATCCGATACGTCTCCTGCGACGCCCCGGCCTTGTTCCGGGACGCCTCCCGTCTCGCGGCCCACGGCTTCGCATTCGAGACTCTCGCGCTCTTCGACCTCTTTCCGAATACCCACCACTTCGAGACCGTCGCGGTCTTCTCGCGCGGTCGCTGAGTATCGCCTTAACTTGCCAACCCCCCCACCGGGGACCATACTAGGGGCGTCTCGCGAGGCTTCCCAGAGCCACTTCCGGGACGATGCAAAAGGGAGAGCCAGTCATGCGTTCCATCATGAGAGCATCGCTCGTCCTCGTCTCGACGCTCGTCGTATTCGCGCCCCGGCTCGCCTCCGCCCAGACGGTCGTCGTCTTCGTCGACGGGACTCGGATGGAGGTCCAGAGCTACGAGGTGAAAGAAAGTATCGTTCTCCTCAAGACCAAAGAGGGCAAGCTCATGTCGGTGCCGCGCTCCTACGTCAACCTGGTGGCGACGGAGCAGGTCAACCGGGCCAATCAAGCCAATCAAGCCAATCAAGGAAGCGCCGAGGCCGCGCGATCTCCCGCCCGTCCCGGGGCGCCGGCGCCCGCCCCGCCTGCCCCCACGCCGAAGCGACCAGACCCTCCGGCGCTTCCGAGAGAGACGGTGGAGCCCGAGCCCCCGGTTCCCGCTCCCGCGCCGACACCGGCGCCCGCCCCGGCGACTCCGCCGAACCCGAATCTTCCCGCGAGTCCGCCCCCGGTCTGGTCGAACGAGGAGCTCCATGTGAGCCTCGTCGTTCCCTCCGCCGCCTGGGCGATCGAGGAAATGCCGCCTTCGTTCGACGTCGCCGCCTCGCTCTCGAACGCCTCGACCGAGGCGAAGGCGACGCTCGCCCTCATTCGCCAGAAGCTTCGCAACAAGGGAGATTTCCGCGACGTCATCCGGGACGTCGAGCGATCGGTCTCCCCGGCGCCGGGGTTTCGCCAGATCGCAAACGGACCTCTCACTCTCGAGCCCTACACCGCCCACGAGTTCCGTTTCGTCAAAGACGCGGGCTTCGTCCCCGTCTTCAATCGCCTGGTGATCGTGTACTCGCGCGATCTCGCCTATGTCCTGAGCCTGACTTGTCCCGAGACCAGGACCCAGGAGAACCAAGCCGATTTCGAAGCGCTCGTGCGGGGGCTCGTTCTGAAGAAGTCCCGGAAGGATTTGAGCTTCTAGACCTTCTAGGCCGGCTAGACTGGCGTCGCCCGCGGGAGCGGGCCTGACGTTGCGCTCGCCGGCGGTCGCGCTCACCGCCGCCTTCGTCGCCGGTCTCTTCCTTTCCGAGCTCTCGAGCGCTCCTCCGGCGCTTACCGGATTCTCGGCGGCCGCGCTCCTGTCGGTCGCTGCGGCGCTGGCTCGACGCGACAAGGGTTTTTGCTCCGCGCTCGTTCTTTTCGCCTACGGTCTTTTGGGCCTGGCCGCAGGCGAGACCCGCGCGCGCGAATCGCGTCGGAGCACGCTTCTCGCGACCTACCATCGGCTCGGAGAGAAGTCTTTCGAGAGTCCGTCGCGCATCGAGGGGCGCCTTCGGCGCGAGCCCGAGCTTGGTCTGGACCTCGCCCTCCTGACTCTCGACTCCGAGACGATCCGGGTCCGCGGAGACACTTACCGCGCGGAGGGCGGTCTCCGCGCGCGGGTCTCGGGTGAGCTCCGAGATCGCCTGCGGGATCTCGCGGCCTCCGATCGGATCTCGTTCTGGGGCAGGCTCGACGAGCCCTCGTCTTTCGGAAACGACGGAGGATTCGACGTCCGGCGCTATCTCGAACGGGAGAGGCTCGACCTGACCGCATCGGTCAAGAGCGCTTTGCTGGTCGAACGGAGGACGGCCGCCCGCTCGGGCAGAGCCTGGGTGTCGCGCCTGAGGATCGCCGCGAGCCTTCGACTCGAGTCGACGCTCGGCGATCCCTCGAGGGATACGCTCGGCGTCGTCGTCGCACTCGTTACCGGAGATCGAGAGTTGCTGTCGCCCGAGCTCGAAGAGCTCTATCGGGACGCGGGCATCTTCCACGTAATGGCCATCAGCGGGGCGCAGGTGGCGATCGTCATCCTCGTCTTCTACTTCATCCTCAGGCGCCTCGGCGCCTCTGAGATCGTGACGCTCTGGACCTTGCTGCTCGTCGTCCCCGTCTATGCGGCATTCTGCGGAAGCGGTCCCCCCGTCGTGCGCGCCGCCCTCGCCGCATCCGTCGTCCTCGGGGCGCGGCTCCTGAGCCTGGATCGCCCCCACGTGAATGCTTTGGCTCTCGCGGCGCTTCTGCTCCTTCTGTGGGAGCCGCTGTGGCTGGAGGACCCCGGTTTCCAGCTCAGCTTCGCCGCCATGGCGGCCATTCTCTGGCTCACCGCGCCGCTCGCGATCCGGCTACGGCCTCTCGGCCTCCTCGCGACGCCGCTCTCGGTCTCGATTGCCGCACAAGCGGTCGTCGTTCCCATCACCGCCTGGCACTTCCACGGGTTCACCTGGGTGGCCCCTCTCGCGAGCCTGGTCGCGGTTCCGCTCTCGGGGGTGATCGTGATCGTGGGCCTCGCTCTGGTCCCCCTCTCGAGTGTCCCGCTCCTCTCCGATCTCTTGAGCCTCGGAGCCCACGTCGGGGTTGCGCTTCTGACGGGCACGGCGCGGCTCGCCTCCGAGCTTCCCGGGGCTACGCTTGCGGTGGCTCGGCCCTCCTTCCCGTGGATGCTCGCTTACTACGGAGCCCTTGCCTGCCTCCGGCACGGGCGGGGGCGAGTCCCGGCGCTGAGCTTCCTCGTTCTCGGCGCGCTTCTTCTGGTACTCCCGTTCGGAAAGGGAGAAACGGTGAGCGAGCCGGGACGTCTTACGCTCACCGCGCTCGACGTCGGCCATGGAGACGCGATCGTTCTCTCGCTTCCCGAAGGACAGCGGGTCCTGGTCGACGGCGGAGGGCTCCCAGCCACCTCGTTCGACGTCGGAGAGCGAGTCGTTCTTCCCTATCTTCTCGATCATGGCGGGCGGAGGCTCGACGCTGTGGTCCTAACTCATGCCGACTACGACCATATCGGGGGGCTCGTCGCGATCGTCGACTCCATGGACGTGAGAGAGGTCTGGGAGAGCGGCGCGAGGTGGGAGCGGCCCGCCTATCGCCGGCTCCGCCAGGCCGCTCGCCGTCGAGAAGTCGCGCTCCGCCGGCTGCGCGCGGGAGAGAGTTTCCGCTGGGGTGGGGTCCTCTGGGAGATCCTGGCAGCTTCCGGAGCGCCGGGAATGGAGTCACCGGCGGACGAGAACGACCGCTCCATCGTGATGCGGCTCACGCTGGGGGAGTCGAGCGTTCTTTTGACCGGTGACGCCGGTGAGGAGCTCGAGCGGTCGCTTCTCTCTCGAGGCATCCCGCTCGAGGCCGACGTCCTGAAAGTGGCGCACCACGGAAGCCAGAGCTCAACGAGCGCGCCGTTCCTGGAGGCGGTGCGGCCTCGCTTCGCGATCCTGTCGTCGCGCCAGAACGTGGGCTGGCCACTCCCTTCCTCGACGGTTCTCGATCGCCTGCGCGCTTCGGGAATCGACTACGCCCGAACGGACGAGCACGGCGCCATCACCGTGCGCCTCGACGCGAATGGCGGGATGGAAGTGGAAACCTTCAGAAAGGGGAAATAAACGCAAAGACGCAAAGGCGTAAGACGCAAAGAAGAAAATGACAGAGAATGAAATCAGCCGGTCGATTGTGTCGGCAGCCATTGAAGTGCACCGAATTCTGGGGGGGCCGGGACTGCTAGAGAAAGTCTATGAAGAGGCCCTGGCCTACGAACTAACGCGTCGTGGACTGCGAGTGGAACGGCAAAGACCTGTGCCCCTCGTGTACAAGAACAAAGTCTTATCCACCGAACTACGAGTCGATCTAATGGTGGCAGAAAAAGTCGTCGTTGAATGTAAGGCGACCGTCGAAGACCACTCGGTCTTTGAGGCACAAGCCTTGACCTATTTGCGCTTGCTGAATCTAAGGCTTGCGCTGGTTATCAACTTCGGGAAACCACTGGTTAAGGATGGCATACACCGAGTCGTGAACGGGCTCTAGTGTTCCTGTCCTTCCTGTCTTTCTTGTTCTTCTTGTTCTTCTTTCTTCCTTTGCGTCTTTGCGTCTTTGCGCCTTTGCGTTTGATTCTTCGCTTCCTCCCACAGGCGGTCCAGCTCTTCCATGCCCGCGTCCTTCACCGAGCGTCCTTGCGCTTGGAGCGCGCCTTCGAGGAAGCGGAACCTCTCGCTGAACTTCTCGATCGCGGCCGAGAGCGCGACCTCCGCGTCGACGTCGAGATGCCGCGCGAGATTGACGAGCGCGAAGAGGATGTCGCCCATCTCCTCTTCCACCGCCGCAGAGCTTCCGGAGGCGACGGCTTCGTTCAGCTCCGAAAGCTCCTCATCGAGCTTCGCCTTGACCTCCTCCGCCGATTTCCAGTCGAAGCCGGATTTCGCCGCGCGGGAGGAGATCTTCTGGGCCCGGGCGAGCGCGGCAAGGGACTTGGGAACGCCGTCGAGGACCGAGCTGCGCTTCTCCTTCTCGCGCTCCTTGATCTCGTCCCAGCGCTCGAGCGCTTGGTCCGCGCTCGCGACTCGTTCGGTCTCGAAGACGTGAGGGTGCCGGCGAACGAGCTTGTCATGGATCCCGCGGATGACCTCGTCCATGTCGAAGAGCTTCCGCTCGGCTGCGATCTGATTCACGAAGACCACCTCGAGGAGAAGATCTCCCAGCTCCTCACGGATCGCCTCGGTTTCGCCGCTTCCGACGGCCTCGACGAGCTCGTAAGCCTCTTCGAGGATGAACGGGCGGAGCGAAATCATCGTCTGCTCGCGATCCCAGGGGCATCCCGAAGGACCGCGCAAACGAGCCATGAGCGCGAGGAGCTTCTGAAGCTCGTCACCCGCGGCCATCGAGATCCTGGATTGGTGTCGCTAAAACCATGAGAAGACGAAAGATAGGGCCGGGCCTGTCTAATTGATCCACCCAAATCGGCATGTTATCTTAGCTTATTGCCCCCGGCCTTGGACAAGAGCGTTCGAGACCCGATTCCAGCGGACCGGGACCATCATCGTTTCGAAGCGGAAGCGGCCCCGACCGGGCGCGTCTCAGCGGAAATCATGAGCGAGCAAGAGGAGCAGAGTAAGGGCTTTAAAGTCACCGACCGGAGATCGTTCACCCGCGAAGGGGAGCGCATCACGAAGCACGGTGACGAGCAGGAGGCGGTCGAGATGCGATCCACCGCCGCTGCCGATGCGCGATTGCGCGCCGAGCCTGCGGGAAGACTGGAGCCGCACTTTCTGGATCTGTTGAGCCTTCTCGCGACACAAGCGTCTCTGGCGCTGGGAGCGCCGCACCCCATGACCGGTGAAGCTCACGATGACCTCGAGATGGCTCGCGCGATGATTTCCATGATCGACGTTCTGAGAACCAAAACCAAGGGCAATCTGGTTCGCGACGAGGAACGAACCCTCGACGAAATCCTCTATCAGCTCCGAATGGAGTTCACGAAAAAGGCGAAGGCCGCCAAAAGCTAGTGCCGTTCCCACGAGCTTCGACGAAGACGAACGAGTTGGGCATCTCAGCGAATCCCGGAGAGCGATGGCGGGGCATGGCCGCGCGGTCGTTCCTTGTCCTCGCGATCTCGGCCGCCGCGGCTTTGATCCCGCAGGCCGCGAGCGCCCAGGGCCATGAGCCGCCGGTCTCGCTCCACACCTCCTTCGATTATTTCTGGCGCCGATATCTACTGGCAGCGAGCTCCGGCGATTCCGACACCGCGAGCCGCATGCTCGATGAGATCAAAAGGCTCAGGGTCGAGCGCAATGCCTTTCATCTTCACGATATCGGAATGTGCTTCGTGTACCAGGGATTCGCGCACATCGAGGCAGGCAACCTGGAGGAGGCGAGAAAGAACTTCGATATCGCGCGGGAGCTCGCCCCCGATCTGCCCACGGCTTACTGGGGGCTCGCCCGGCTTTCGGAACGACAAGGCATCTTTTCTTATCCGAGCTCCATCGTCTACCGAATCCAGGCGCAGCTGCGAGCGCTCCGCTCGGAGCGCGACGGCCCACTCGCGAGCTGGAACCTGTTGTTCCTCCTGTTCTCCACGTCCGCGGCGTCGTTCTTCATCTTCGCCCTGGTCATGGTCTACCGCTACGGAACGCTCGTGTACCACGATCTCCAGGAGCGGCTGGGAGCAAGCTGGGGCGAGAGGGCCCTCACCGCCGCGACGCTTGGCATTCTGTTGTTTCCCCTGATGCTGACCGCCGGCCCCGGATGGCTCGCGCCCCTCTGGATCGCAATCACCTTCGGCTACCAGACGGCGAGAGAACGCGTGGTCTCGATCCTGGGCCTTCTGCTTCTCCTCGCCGCCGCGCCCTTCGCCGAGCTATACGCGGGCTGGGCGAAGGCGACGTCGAACCCCTTGTACCAGGCCTCGCTCTCGAGCTTGACCGGCTCCTTCGATCCGGCGGACGTAGCCCTTTTGCGGCAGGCGGCGAAAGACCACGCCGCCGATCACGATCTCCAGTTCCTCCTGGCGACGCAGTACAAGAACCTGGGTGACTACGAGCTCGCCGCGAGTCAGTATCGAAAGATCCTCGACGCCTATCCCGACGATCTCGACGCGCGCATGAACCTCGGGAACATCTACTTCGCTCAGCTCGACTGGGAGGGGGCGCTGGTCCAGTACAACCAGGTGCTGGGAGAGG
>Ga0326597_10008386_pt1 | contig 13949 bp, 16 predicted proteins | sample RVTome_12_FD_203789 | JGI IMG/M metagenome (GOLD analysis project Ga0326597, IMG submission 203789) | Soil microbial communities from uranium-contaminated site in the Upper Colorado River Basin, Wyoming, United States - RVT100D185 | ecosystem: Environmental > Terrestrial > Soil > Contaminated >... | reverse complement strand
TTCGCGTCGCTGGTGTACTTCGCTTTCTGCTTCGCCATGTCGCGCTACAGCCAGAACCTGGAGCGCGAGCTGGAGCGCGGCAGGACGCACGTGCTGCGGGAGAACTGAGATGGCCAATGCCTCGATGATCGAGATGCGCGGCGTGGGCAAGTGGTTCGGGCGCTTCCAGGTGCTCAAGGACATCGACCTCGCCGTCGCCCAGGGCGAGAAGATCGTGCTGTGCGGCCCGTCGGGCTCGGGCAAGTCGACGCTGGTGCGACTGGTGAACGGGCTCGAGCCCTACCAGGCGGGCAAGGTGACGGTGGACGGCATCGAGCTGAAGAACGACGCCAAGGCGATCGAGGCCGTGCGCGGCGAGGTCGGCATGGTGTTCCAGAGCTTCAACCTGTTCCCGCATCTCACGGCGCTCGAGAACCTGACGCTCGCCCCGGTGTGGGTGCGGCGCATGCCGAGGAAGGACGCCGAGGCGCTCGCGCTGCAGCTCCTGGAGCGCGTGAAGATCGCCGAGCAGGCCCACAAGTACCCGGCGCAACTTTCCGGCGGACAGCAGCAGCGCGTGGCGATCGCGCGCGCGCTCGCCATGCGCCCGAAGATCATGCTGTTCGACGAGCCGACCTCGGCGCTCGACCCGGAGATGATCAAGGAGGTGCTCGACGTCATGGTCGAGCTCGCCGCCGAGGGCATGACCATGGTGGTGGTGACGCACGAGATGGGGTTCGCGCGCACGGTGGCCGACCGCGTGGTGTTCATGGACCAGGGCGAGATCGTCGAGTCGGCGCCGCCGAAGACCTTCTTCGAGGCGCCGCGCACCGAGCGCGCGCGCCTGTTCCTCAGCCAGATCCTCGGCCACTAGCTATGCTAGACTTTTTTCGCCCTTAACCATAAGCACGCAAAGGAGATCTCCATGGGCGCGATACTGCAATCCCTCAGCCGCACCGTCATCGCCGGCGTCGTCGTTCTCATCGTCATCCTGCTCGTCGTCGGCCAGGCCACCGGCGCCTGGGTAAACCTGTCGAGCCACGCCTGGTGGACGTTCTTCATGCGCTGGCTGCACGTGCTCTCAGGCGTGATGTGGATCGGCCTGCTCTGGTACTTCAACTTCGTGCAGACGCCGTCGATGCCGAAGATCCCGGACGAGCACAAGCCCGCCATCAGCAAGGTGATCGCCCCCGAGGCGCTGTTCTGGTTCCGCTGGGCGGCGCTCGCCACGGTCGTCACCGGGGTGATCCTCGCCTCGATGAACATGTACCTGGTGCAGGCGCTGTCGCTGCAGCGGCCGTTCACCGCCATCGGCATTGGCGTGTGGCTCGGGCTGGTGATGGCGTTCAACGTCTGGTTCATCATCTGGCCGAACCAGAAGAAAGTGCTCGGTATGGTGCAGGCCAGCGCCGAGGAGAAGGCGGCCGCGGCGCGCAAGGCCGGACTCACCTCGCGCCTGAACACGCTGCTGTCGATCCCGCTGCTCTACTTCATGGTGGCGCAGCAGCACGGCGGGCTGTAGGAACAGGGGAACCTTAGGTTCCCCCGTTACCCCCTCCGGAACAGGGGAACCTTAGGTTCCCCCGTTACCCCCTCCTTGCGCTAGCGCGGTTCGAGCTTGTCCAAACCGCGCAGGCGCGTGCCTGCGCGGATGCCGCGCTCGGCGAACCAGCCCTGCGCCATCTCCAGCGCGAAGCGCGCGGGCCGCGCCGCGCAGTGCGAGACCTCGGTGTGCGGCTGCATGTCGGCGATGTTGACGATGGCGCCGGCGGCGTCGATGAAGGCCACCGAGAGCGGCAGCGGCGTGTTCTTCATCCACATGCAGTGCACGGCGTCGTCGTCGAATACGAACAGCATGCCGCCGTTGGGCGCGAGCGCGGTTCGGTGCATTAGCCCCATCGCGCGCGACGCATCGCGGTCGGCGACTTCGGCGCGGATCAGGTGCATGCCCGCGCCAAGCTGCACCGTGGGCAGCGGCGGCTGCTGGGCGGCGACCGCGCCGGCGGCGAGCAGCAATCCGAATAGCAGGCGGCGCATGGGCGAAAAAAAGGGCAGGGTAACCGCCCTGCCCTTTTTGCGGAAGAGGCGCGCGACTACTTCTTCTCTTCCACCTTCATTTCCTTCTTCGCCTTCTTCGCCTTCTTGGCGGACTTCTTCTTGTCCGTCTTCTTCTCCATCTTCTGCTCTTCCTTCTTCTCCTGCGCCGCGGCGCTCGTCGCGACGAAGGCGGTAGCGCTTACGGCCGCGAAAACCGCGGCGAACAGTGCGGACAGCAGCTTGCTCATTGACGTCTCCTGAGTGTGGTTGATTCCCTCTGGCGGGTACGCGGGACGGCCTGGCCGCCCTGCTCCCCTGCGAAGTAACGCCGCAGCCGGGATTCGGTTGACATTCGGCGCCAGTGCAAGGCTAAGACGATGATTTGGCGCACTTATCCTCTATAATCCGGCCTTCCAACCCGCCTTCGCAGGAGCATCCATGCCGTACAAGCACATCAAGGTCCCCGCCACGGGCGAGAAGATCAAAGTCAACAAGGACTTCTCGCTGGCGGTGCCGGACAACCCGGTGATCCCCTACATCGAGGGCGACGGCACGGGCATCGACATCACGCCGGTGATGATCAAGGTGGTCGACGCAGCGGTGCGCAAGGCGTACGGCGGCAAGAAGAAGATCGTCTGGATGGAGATGTACGCGGGCGAAAAGTCCTGCAAGGTGTACGGCGAGAACGTGTGGCTGCCGGAGGAAACGCTCGCCGCGGCCAGGGAATACGTCGTCTCCATCAAGGGCCCGCTCACCACGCCGGTGGGCGGCGGCATCCGCTCGATCAACGTGGCGCTGCGCCAGGAGCTCGACCTCTACGTCTGCCTGCGCCCGATCCATTACTTCAAGGGCGTGCCCTCGCCGCTCAAGGAGCCGGAAAAGACCGACATGGTGATCTTCCGCGAGAATGCCGAGGACATCTATGCCGGTATCGAGTGGGCGGCGAAGACGCCCGAGGCGCAGAAGCTGATCAAGTACCTCATCGGCGAGATGAAGGTGACGAAGATCCGCTTTCCCGAGACCTCGGCGATCGGCATCAAGCCGGTTTCCATCCAGGGCTCGGAGCGGCTCATCCGCAAAGCCTTCCAGTACGCCGTCGACAACGACCGCAAGTCGGTGACCCTGGTGCACAAGGGCAACATCCAGAAGTTCACCGAAGGGGGATTTCGCGACTGGGGCTATGTACTGGCGCAGCGGGAGTTCGGGGCGAAGCTGATGGACGGCGGGCCGTGGTGCAGCTTCAAGAACCCGAAGACCGGTCGCGAGATCGTGGTGAAGGACGTGATCACCGACGCCTTCCTGCAGCAGATCCTGCTGCGGCCGGCGGAGTACGACGTCATCGCCACGCTGAACCTCACCGGCGACCTGATTTCGGACGCGCTCGCGGCGCAGATCGGCGGCATCGGCATCGCGCCCGGCGCCAACATGAGCGACTCGATCGCCATGTTCGAGGCCACCCACGGCACGGCGCCCAAGTATGCCGGCAAGGACTACGTCAACCCGGGCTCGGAGATCCTGTCGGCGGAAATGATGCTGCGGCACATGGGCTGGGTCGGGGCCGCCGACGTCATCGTGCGCTCGATGGAGCGAGCGATTGCCGACAAGGTGGTGACCTACGACTTCGCGCGCCTCATGCCGGGCGCGAAGCAGGTGTCGTGTTCGGGCTTCGGCCAGGCGATGATCGAGCGCATGTGACGCGCGCCGCTGCCGCCAACGAAAAAGGGCCGCTGGTGCGGCCCTTTTCCCTTTTTCGTTGGCGCGGCGGCGGTCAGACTTTGTTAATGTTGGACGCCTGCTTGCCCTTGGGCCCCTGCACCACGTCGAAGCTCACCTTCATGCCCTCCTTGAGGGTCTTGAAGCCCGCCATCTGGATGGCGGAGAAATGCGCGAACAGGTCTTCGCTGCCGTCATCGGGCGTGATGAAGCCATACCCCTTCGCGTCGTTGAACCACTTCACGGTGCCTGTCGCCATTGCCGCATCCCTTGTGTTGGTTGGAGTACGCCGGGCGCTTCACCCGGGCCATGCTTGAAACTCACGTCGCCGCCGCCCTTTGCCCATGGCGTTACAGACAGCCTGAATCCAAACACAAGGCGGCTTCTACCCGGCTTCCCAGGTGCAGTCAAGGCCCCCCTGCCGCCGCATTGCGCACACCGAACACATTGATTAGGATAGCCATCAGCGGGTGGAGCGACACCCGGCGATTCACCATTGCACGCAGTGCGGGAATGGAATCGAAAAGGGCATGTCCGATCGGATTGAGCTTGGCAGCGACTCTTAAGAGGCATGGCGCAGTTCAAGGACGACACTCTGCTCGAGGCGCAGCGGAGCAAGCTGCAGCCTCCGCCGATGTTCAAGGTCATGCTGCTCAACGACGATTACACGCCGATGGAGTTCGTGGTGGTGGTGCTGCAGAAGTTCTTCGGCATGACGCGCGAGCGCGCCACGCAGGTCATGCTGAAGGTGCACCGCGAGGGCATCGGGGTGTGCGGCGTGTATCCTCACGACATCGCCAGCACCAAGGTGCAGCAGGTCGCGGCGTACGCGCGGCGGCACCAGCACCCGCTGCAATGTGTGATGGAGGAAACGTAGCATGATCGCCCAGGAGCTCGAAGTCAGCCTGCACATGGCGTTCGTCGAAGCGCGCCAGAAGCGGCACGAGTTCATCACCGTCGAGCACCTGCTGCTCGCGCTGCTCGACAACCCGACCGCGGCCGAGGTGCTGCGCGCCTGCGGCGCGAACCTCGACGAGCTGCGCAAGAGCCTCACCCAGCATGTCGCGGAGCAGACGCCGCGCATCGCCGCCGATCGCGAGGTGGACACCCAGCCCACGCTCGGCTTCCAGCGCGTCATCCAGCGCGCCATCCTGCATGTGCAGTCCTCGGGCAAGAAGGAGGTCACCGGCGCCAACGTGCTGGTGGCGATCTTCGGCGAGAAGGATTCGCACGCCGTGTACTTCCTGCAGCAGCAGGGCGTCACGCGCCTGGACGTCGTCAACTACATCTCGCACGGCATCACCAAGACGCCGCAGCCGCATTCCGGCAAGGCCGAGCAGGAGGCCGGCGAGGAGGCGCAGGCGGAGCCCTCCAACAGCCCGCTCGACAACTACACGCAGAACCTGAACACGCTGGCGCTCGCCGGCAAGATCGACCCGCTCATCGGCCGCGAGCGCGAGCTCGAGCGCGTCATCCAGACGCTGTGCCGCCGCCGCAAGAACAACCCCCTGCTGGTGGGCGAGGCCGGCGTCGGCAAGACCGCCATCGCCGAGGGGCTCGCGCGCCGCATCATCGAGTCGAACGTTCCCGAGCTGCTCGCGCGCAGCACGGTGTACGCGCTCGACATGGGCGCGCTGCTCGCCGGCACCAAGTATCGCGGCGACTTCGAGCAGCGCCTGAAGGCGGTGCTGAAGCAGCTGGTGGACAACCCGAACGCCATCCTGTTCATCGACGAAATACATACGGTCATTGGTGCGGGGGCCGCCTCGGGCGGCACGCTCGACGCCTCCAACCTGCTCAAGCCCGTGCTCTCCACCGGGCAGCTGAAGTGCATCGGCGCCACCACCTACAACGAGTACCGCGGCGTATTCGAGAAGGACCATGCCCTCTCGCGCCGCTTCCAGAAGATCGACGTCGTCGAGCCCTCGGTGGACGAGACGGTGGAAATCCTGAAGGGACTGAAGACCCGCTTCGAAGCGCACCACAGCGTCAAGTACACGGCCAACGCGCTCAGCTCGGCGGCCGAGCTCTCGGCGCGCTACATCAACGACCGGCACCTGCCCGACAAGGCGATCGACGTCATCGACGAGGCGGGCGCGGCGCAGCGCATCGCGCCCAAGAGCCGGCAGAAGCGCATCATCGGCAAGGGCGAGATCGAGGAGATCGTCGCCAAGATCGCGCGCATCCCGCCGCGCAGCGTCTCCAGCGACGACCGCGGCGCGCTCGCCAAGCTCGACCGCGACCTGAAGGCGGTGGTGTTCGGCCAGGATCAGGCCATCGACGCGCTCGCCGCGGCCATCAAGATGGCGCGCTCGGGCCTGGGCAATCCGCAGAAGCCCATCGGCTCGTTCCTTTTCTCCGGGCCGACGGGCGTCGGCAAGACCGAGGTGGCGCGCCAGCTCGCCTACTGCATGGGCATCGAGCTGTTGCGCTTCGACATGTCCGAATACATGGAGCGCCACGCGGTGAGCCGCCTCATCGGTGCGCCGCCGGGCTACGTCGGCTTCGAGCAGGGCGGGCTGCTCACCGAGGCGATCACCAAGAAGCCGTACGCGGTGCTGCTGCTTGACGAGATCGAGAAGGCGCACCCCGACATCTTCAACATCCTGCTGCAGGTGATGGACCACGGCACGCTCACCGACAACAACGGCAGGAAGGCGGATTTCCGCAACGTGGTGATCGTCATGACCACCAACGCGGGCGCCGAGTCGCTGACCAAGAACGCGATGGGCTTCACGCCCTCGGTCAAGGCGGGCGACGAGATGGAGGCGATCAAGAAGATGTTCACGCCAGAATTCAGGAACCGCCTGGACGCGGTGATCTCGTTCCGGGCGCTCGACCACGACGTCATCATGCGCGTGGTGGACAAGTTCCTCATCCAGCTCGAGGAGCAGTTGCAGGAGAAAAAGGTCGAGCCGCACTTCACGCAGAAGCTGAAGGAGCACCTGGCGAAGAAGGGCTTCGACCCGCTGATGGGCGCGCGCCCGATGGCGCGGCTGATCCAGGACACCATCCGCCGCGCGCTCGCCGACGAGCTGCTGTTCGGCAAGCTCGCGCACGGCGGCAAGGTGACGGTGGACGTCGACGACGTCGGCAACGTGGCGCTGGAGTTCGAGGCGCAGGCGCCCGCGCCGCTGCCGCCCGCGACCAGGGAACCGGTCGCCTGATTTCGCTCCCGGCGTCTTGACAGGGTTGCGCCGCGCGGCGGAGACTTTGTCCGTACCGCGACGCAATCCAGGAGGGGCCCCAGATGCGAATCACGCTTGTATGTGCGGTCGCGCTCGCCGTAGCGCCGCTCGCCGCCTACGCACAGGATAGCGGGCGCAATCTGGCCGCCAGCTGCGCGATGTGCCATGGCACAGCCGGCCACAGCGTCGGCGGCAACGAGCCGCTCGCCGGCATGCCCAAGGACGAGCTGGTGCGCAAGTTCAAGGAATTCCGCTCCGGCGCCAAGCCCGCGACGGCCATGCACCAGATCTCCAAGGGCTACAGCGACAGCGAAGTCGAGCAGATTGCCGCCTATTTCGCGGCGCAGAAGAAGTAGGGGGACGCCGTGAGCAATGCATTCGATCGCCGCGACTTCCTCAAGCTGAGCGGCGCCGCAGCGGCGCTCGCCGCCACGGGCTGCGCCACCCCCGGCGGCGCCAAGGCGCGCGTGGTGGTGATCGGCGGCGGCTTCGGCGGCGCCACCGCGGCCAAGTACATCCGCATGTGGGGCCCGAGCATCGAGGTGGTGCTGGTGGAGCGCAACACCGACTTCGTCTCGTGCCCGATTTCCAATCTGGTCTACGGCGGCTCGAAGACCATGAAGGACATCACCTACGGCTACAGCGGCCTGAAGCGCTATGGCGTGCGGGTGGTGCGTGATACCGCCTTCGAGATCGACACCACCGCGCGCACGGTCAAGCTGGTGCGCGGCGGCGACCTCAAATACGACCGGCTGGTGGTGTCGCCCGGCGTCGACTTCATGTTCGAGGACATCAACGGCTACGCCGAGGCGATGATCGCGAAGCGCGTGCTGCACGCCTGGAAGGCGGGACCGGAGACGGTGGCGTTGCAGAAGCAGCTGGCCGAGATGCGCGACGGTGGCGTGTACCTGCTGTCAGTGCCGCTCGCGCCCTATCGCTGCCCGCCGGGACCGTATGAGCGCGCGAGCCAGGTGGCCCAGTACTTCAAGAATTACAAGCCGCGTGCCAAGGTGCTGATCGTGGATGCCAACCCGGACGTCACCTCCAAGGGTGGGCTGTTCAAGAAGGCATGGGCCGAGCTGTATCCGGGCATGATCGAGTTCCGCGGCAATTCGAAGGCCATCGGCGTGGAGGCCAAGACCAACACCGTGAGGCTCGAGGTCGAGGACGTGAAAGGCGACGTGCTGAACGTGGTGCCGCCGCAGCGCGCGGGCGACATCGCCGTCAAGGCGGGGCTGATCACAGCCAACGACCGCTGGTGCGGCGTCGACTGGCGCACGATGGAGTCGACTGTGGTCAAGGGCGTGCACGTGCTGGGCGACGCCACGCTCTCCGCGCCCGCCATGCCGAAGTCCGGCAGCATGGCCAACCAGCACGCGAAAGTCTGCGCCGCCGCGGTGGTGGCGATGATCAACGGCCGCGAGCCCAATCCGGATCCGAAGATCGTCAACATGTGCTACAGCTACGTATCCGACGACGAGGTGATCCACGTCACCTCGGTGCACGAGCTGGATGCCGGCAAGAAGACCTTCGTGCCGATCAAGGGCGCGGGCGGGCTGTCGTCGGCGCGCAATACGCTCGAGGCCAGGCACGCCTGGGCCTGGGCGCAGAACATCTGGTCCGACATGCTGGGCTAACGCCCTGTGCTGCCGAACCCCCCCGCGCCGCGCGCGCTGGCGGCGAACTCCTCGACCACCGCCAGCTCGACCTGCACCACCGGCACCACCACCAGCTGCGCGATGCGCTCGAGCGGCTGGATGGTGAACGCGCTCGCGCCGCGGTTCCACACCGACACCATCACTTCGCCCTGGTAGTCCGAGTCGATCAGGCCGACGAGATTGCCGAGCACGATGCCGTGCTTCGCGCCCAGGCCCGAGCGCGGCAGCACCACGGCAGCGAGGCGCGGGTCGCCGAGATGGATGGCGAGGCCCGAGCGCACCAGCTTGCTGTCTCCCGGTCGCAGCTCGAGGGGCGCATCCACGCAGGCACGCAGGTCGAGGCCAGCTGCGCCCGCGGTGGCGTAGTGCGGCAAGTGCTCGCGGATCCTCGGGTCGAGGATCCGTACCTCAAGCCTTTGCACGTGCGCGCTTCTCTCCCGCCAGCATGCCGGCGACGTGCGCCACCAGGCGGCGTGCAAGCTCGAGCTTGGGTGCGCGGCCAAGCGCGTGCTCGCCGCGCTCGTCGAACAGCGTGATGTCGTTGTCGTCGGCGCCGAGCGCGTGCTGCGCCATGTTCGCCGCCAGCAGCGGCACCGCCTTCTTCGTGAGCTTGGCGCGCGCGTGCTCGGCCAGCTTCTCGCTCTCGGCGGCGAAGCCGACGCAGAACGGCGCGTCCTTCTGGCCCGCCACCCAGGCAAGGATGTCCGGGTTCTCGGCGAGCTCGAGGCTCAGGCCCGTGCCGGCTCCCTTCTTGAGCTTCTGCGCGGCGCGGTTCCTGACGCGGAAGTCGGAGACCGCCGCCACGGCGAAGAACACGTCGCTGCCGGGCACGGCTTTCTTCACCGCCGCGAACATCTGCTCGGCGCTTCGCACCTGCACGCACTCCACGCCCGCCGGCGCCGCGAGTGCCGTCGGCCCGCTCACCAGCGTCACGCGCGCGCCGGCCTCGCGCGCCGCGCGTGCCACCGCGTAGCCCATCTTCCCGGAACTCGCGTTGGTGATCACGCGCACGGGATCGATCGGCTCTTCGGTCGGCCCCGCGGTCACCACCACGCGCTTGCCGGCGAGCAGCTTGGGCTGGAAGAAGGCCTCGATCTCGGCGACCAGCTCCTCGGGCTCGAGCATGCGGCCCATGCCCACCTCGCCGCAAGCCTGCTCGCCCGCTGCGGGACCGGCGATATGCACGCCGTCGCCGCGCAGCGTATGCAGGTTCCTCTGCATTGCCGGGTTCTCCCACATCTCGACGTTCATCGCCGGCGCGACGAGCAGCGGGCAGCGGCGCGCCAGGCACAGGGTGGACAGCAGATCGTCGGCGAGGCCCGCGGCCAGCTTGCCGAGGAAATCGGCGCTCGCCGGCGCCACCACGAGCAGGTCGCGGTCGCGCGACAGCTCGATGTGGCCCATGTTGTCGGGGACGCGCGGGTCCCACAGATCGGTCCACACCGTTTGCGCGGTGAGCGCCTGCAGGGTCACGGGCGTGACGAAGCGGGTTGCGGCCTCCGTCATCGCCACGCGCACGTCGGCGCCCGCCTTGGCCAGCAGGCGCGCGAGCTGCGCCGCCTTGTAGGCGGCAACTCCGCCGGTGATGCCCAGCAACAGCCGTTTGCCCTTCAAGGTCATCGTGCGTGGGGCTGGCGCGTTATGGGAGGGGACATTCTAGGTGAAATCGGGGGGCATCGCCTTGGGCATCGCCGACTGGCCGCAGCAGGAACGCCCGCGCGAGCGGCTGCTGGCGCACGGCGCGGGCCGGCTCTCGGACGCGGAGTTGATCGCCATTTGCCTGCGCTCCGGCGTCCGCGGCAAGAGCGCGGTGGACCTGGGACGCGAGCTGATCGCGCATTTCCGGGGTCTTGCCGGCCTGCTCGGCGCCGAGCTGCCCGCGCTTCGGCGCCTGAAGGGACTGGGCGCGGCGAAGGCGACGCAGCTTGCCGCGGTGTTCGAGCTCGCACGGCGCGCGCTGCGCGAAGACCTGGAAGCCGGGAGCGCCCTCACCACGCCCGGGGCGGTGCGCGATTATCTGCGCCTGATGCTCGGCGGCCGCGCGCACGAGGTGTTCGTCTGCATCTACATGGACGCGCAGCATCGCGTGATCGGCGCCGACGAGCTGTTCCGCGGCACGCTCACGCAGACCAGCGTCTACCCGCGCGAGGTGGTGAAGGCCGCCCTCGCCGCCAATGCTGCCGCCGTGATCTTCGCCCATAACCACCCTTCGGGCGTGGCGCAGCCCTCGCAGGCCGACGAGCTGCTCACGCGCCAGCTGCGGGAGGCCCTCGCGCTGGTGGACGTGAAGGTGCTCGACCACTTCGTCATTGCCGGCCATCAGGCACTCTCCTTCGCCGAGAGGGGCCTGCTGTAATAAAGGGGACAGACCCCATTATTTTCACTATAATCCGCGCCTTTCGCGCAATCCGGAGCCCGCAATGTCCCGCGTCTGCCAAGTCACCGGCAAGAAGCCGCTGAAAGGAAACCTGGTCTCGCACGCCAACAACAAGACCAAGCGCGTGTTCCAGCCGAACCTGCACTACCGCCGCTTCTGGGTGGAAAGCCAGAACCGCTGGGTGCGGCTGCGGGTGTCCACCGCCGGCCTGCGCAAGATCGACAAGCTGGGCGTCGAGGCCGTGCTGGCTGAAATCCACGCCAAGGCCAAGGCGGCCAACAAGCAGAAGGAAGCCCGCTGATGCGCGACAAGATCAAGCTCGAATCGACGGCCGGCACCGGCCACTTCTACACTACCACCAAGAACAAGCGCACCACGCCCGACAAGATGGAGATCAAGAAATACGATCCCAAGGCGCGCAAGCACGTGCTCTACAAGGAGACCAAGCTGAAGTAAGGCGCGGGATTACCGCCGCACAAAAGAAAAGGCCCGCTCGCGCGGGCCTTTTTCATTGCGGCGGCCGGTCAGGCGTAGCTGCGCAGGCGCCGCGAAAAGTCCACCAGCGGCACGATGCCGCTCGCCTCGGCGCGGTGGCACCAGTCCTGCAATTGGCGCAGCAGCTGCTCCTTGGAGGCATTGGATCGCTCCCACAGCGCGATCAGCTCCTCGCGCATGCTCACCGCCACCTGCAGCGGCTTGGAGGGCTTGAGCGCTTCGGCCACCCGCGCGCGGTCGGCTTCGGCGCCATAGCCGATGCGCACCAGCGCGCGCTTCAGCGACTTGAGCAGCTCGGCATCGCGCGGCGACCAGTGCTGCAGGCGCTGCACCTCGTCGCTCCAGGTGCGCTTGAGCGCCGTGGCATAGCGCGCCAGGACGTCGTAGCGGTTGGCGATCACGGCATGCAGCGTCTGGTAGTCGCACATGGTTTTTGCCGGCTCGAAGCGCGGCGTCGGCAGCACTTTCTTCACCGTCGCGAAGCCGAACGCCTCGAGAATGCGGATGTACATCCAGCCGATGTCGAACTCGTACCACTTGGCCGAGAGCTTGGCCGACGTGGCGTAGGCATGGTGGTTGTTGTGCAGCTCTTCGCCGCCGATCAGGATACCGATGGGTACGATGTTCTTGCTGGCGTCGGCGACGCCGAAGCTGCGGTAGCCCCAGTAGTGGCCGATGCCGTTGATCACGCCCGCGGCCCAGAACGGGATCCACACGATCTGCGTGAGCAGGATCAGGACCCCGGGCACCAAGCCGAACAGGAGCAGATTAACCGTGCCCATCAGCGTGAGACCCATGATGGCATGGCGCGCGTACACGTTGCGCTCGACCCAGTCGTCCGGCGTGCCGTGGCCGTACCGCTCCATCGTCTCGGCCTTGTAGGACTCCTTCACGTACAGGAACACACCGCCCCACAGCACGCGGTTGATGCCGAGCACCTGGGGGCTGTGCGGATCCTCGGCGGTCTCGCATTTGGCGTGGTGCTTGCGGTGAATCGCCGCCCACTCCTTGGTCACCATGCCGGTCGTGAGCCACAGCCAGAAGCGGAAAAAGTGGGACGCGATGGGGTGCAGCTCGAGCGCCCGGTGCGCCTGGTGGCGGTGCAGGAAGATGGTCACCGATGCAATGGTGACGTGCGTCAGCCCGAGCGCGACGAGAACGTAGCCCCACCAGGGCAGGTCCAACAATCCGTTGAAAATCATTAGATCTTTCTAGTAGTTATCTGTGAATGGCCAGTCGATTCTACGCGATTAGACTACCCGCGCAACCGGGGATTCCCCGATCCCGGCCCGATATCGGACCATCGTCCCTAAGCTCCGGTTACGCAAGGAAAAAACGTCTCAGCGGCGCTCGAAAGCCGCGGCAAAAAAACCGTCGCAGCCGTGCCGATGTGGCCACAGGCGCAGCCGCTCGCCGCAATCGAGCGCGATGCGCTGCGCGGCGAGCAGCTCTTGGCAGGATAAGACGGCAAATTCCGCATGCGCCGCGGCGAACCCCTCGGCGATTGCCTCGTTTTCTTCCGGCAGGATGCTGCAGGTCGCGTACACGAGGCGGCCTCCCGGCTTGAGCAGCCGGGCCGCCGCCTCCACGATGGCGGCCTGCTTCGCCGCCAGCTCCGCAACCGCCCGCGGGCCGTGGCGCCACTTCAGATCGGGATTGCGCCGCAGCGTGCCAAAGCCGCTGCAGGGCGCGTCCACGAGGACGCGATCGAGCTTGCCGGCGAGACGCTTGGCGCGGGCGTCGCCGTCGCCCGCGAGTACGAGCGGGTGCACGTTGGTCACGCCCGCGCGCGCCGCGCGCGGCGCGAGCTCGGCGAGCCGCCGCGCCGAAACGTCCATGGCATAGATGCGCCCGGTGCCGCGCATCAGCATGGCGAGCGCGAGCGTCTTGCCGCCCGCGCCGGCACAGTAATCAGCGACCATCTCGCCGCGCCGCGGCGCGAGCAGGTAGGCCAGCACCTGGCTGCCCTCGTCCTGCACCTCGATCGCCCCCTGCTGGAACAGCGGGAGGCGATTGATCGCCGGCTTGCCGGCGAGGCGTATGCCCGCCGGAGAGTGAGGCGCCGGTTGCGACTCGATGCCGCTCGCGCGCAGTTGCGCGAGCGCCTCGTCGCGCCCCAGCTTCGCCAGGTTGACACGCAGGTCGAGCGGCGCCGGATTGAGCAGGCCCTGCGCGATGCGCATGGCCTCGTGCTCGCCGTGCAGCGCCGCGAGCCGTTCCCACAACCAGTCTGGCAGGTCCGCGCGCACCGCGGCGGGAAAGGCCTCGCTTCTGGCCGCGCGCACGCGCGCCACCAGCGCCTGCTCGTCCTCGCGCACCACGTCAACCAGGGCGCGCGCCGAAAGGCCGCGCACGCGCACCAGCGCGGCGATCGCGAGGTCGCGCGGCGCCACCGACTGCGCCGCCGCCTCGAGCGAGCGGCGCCGGCGCAGCACCGCGTACACCGTTTCGGCGACGAAGGCGCGATCCTGCTGGCCGAGGTTGCGGTGCGCGCGGAAATAG
>Ga0326597_10008385_pt1 | contig 13950 bp, 12 predicted proteins | sample RVTome_12_FD_203789 | JGI IMG/M metagenome (GOLD analysis project Ga0326597, IMG submission 203789) | Soil microbial communities from uranium-contaminated site in the Upper Colorado River Basin, Wyoming, United States - RVT100D185 | ecosystem: Environmental > Terrestrial > Soil > Contaminated >... | reverse complement strand
ATCGTCGGTGCGTCTTTCCGCCGTCGAGCACCATGTTCGTGCGCTTGCGAAATCTCCCCTCCGGACCGGTTCCTCCCTTCCCCTGATTCCCGTTATAAGTTATTCTAGTGAGTCCGGAAGGAAGGTCCAGGTTTCCTTAGGGGAGAAAGCACTTTTGGGGCGGGCCTTCCAAGCAACCCGGCGGGGCATTTTGGAATCTTTCTGCCTATCTTCTATTTGCGTGTAAAGCAGATCGTTTTCGGGAATCTGGCTGGGTGAAACCTTGTTGATGAAACAACGCGTTAGCGGTCTAAGGGCGATCTGGCTTTCCAGCGCCTGCCTGCTGCTTTTGCTCTGGAGCGGCGGAGTGGCATGGACACAGTCGCCGCCAGCACAAACCCCTGCACGCGACACGATTGAAAGCATCCAGTTCCGGGGTAATCGCCGGGTGCCTGCTGCGACGATGAAGGCGCGCATCTTCTCGCAGGCGGGCGATCCGCTGGACGAAAACGCGCTGCGCCGCGACTTCATGGCTCTCTACAACACGGGCTTGTTTGATGACATCGTGCTCACCTCGGAGCCCGGAGAAACCGGCCGCATTATTACTTTCACGGTCACTGAGCGGCCTACGATTCGTAGCATCGAGTACACCGGCAACAAATCCGTAACGCAATCCGACATCCTGGACCGGTTCAAGGAGCGCAAGGTAGGCCTCTCGGTGGAGAGCCGGTTTGATCCCACGCGCATCAAGCGGGCCGAGGTGGTGCTGAAACAACTTCTCTCGGAGCGCGGGCGGCAATTTGCCACCATAAATGTGGAATCGAAACTCATCCCGCCGTCTTCCGTGGCCTTGACCTTCAGCATCGATGAAGGTCCCAAGGTGAAGGTGGGCCACCTCGAATTCGAAGGCAACCAAGTCATCTCGGACGGGAAACTGGTTCGTTCGATGCGCAATTCGCGTCCGATTGGGCTTCCCTACAGCCTGCTCTTCACCAATCTGTGGAACAAGAGCTACGACCGCAGCAAGCTCGATCAGGATCTGGAATTCGTGCGCGGCGCCTACCAGGACCGCGGCTACTTCAAGGTGCTGGTCAATGACCCGAAACTCGTGACCCGCACGACCGGCGGAGGAGCTTTGCGCATTCCCTGGCTGTACCCCAACCGGCCGGGCCGCGCCGTAGACATTACCATCCCGCTGGTCGAGGGAGAGAAATATGTTCTCGGCGATATGACCTTCCGCAATTCCACGTTGTTTCGGAATCAAGACGCAGCGCTGCGGTCGCTGTTCGCCATGAAGGAAGGCGAAGTGTTCAACGTCTCGGAGATCCGCAAGGGCCTGGAGCAGCTCCGAAAACTCTATGGAGAATTCGGCTTCATTAACTTCGTGGCCAGCCCGGAGACCGAGATTGACGATCAGGCACGCCGCATCAACATGAGGTTTGACCTGGAAGAAGGGAAGCAGTTTGTTGTGCGGCGGATCGATTTTACCGGCAACACGACAACGCGCGACAAAGTCATCCGGCGCGAGTTGCTCGTTCAGGAAGGGTCGCTATTCAACAGCCGCTTGTGGGAGCTGAGCATTCTGCGGCTCAATCAACTCGACTATTTCGACAGACTGGAGCCCGATAAGGCCTCCGAAGTGCAGCCCAATAACACCAATGGCACAGTCGATATTGCTCTGACGGTGCACGAGAAGGGGAAAAACTCCATCGGATTCAGCGGCGGGGTCAGCGGACTATCGGGAAGTTTTGTCGGTTTCAATTACCAGACCAATAACTTCGCGGGACTGGGTGAAACCCTTACGTTCGATGCGCAGATCGGAAGCCTGGAGCGCAACGTGCTGTTCGGCTTGACGCATCCATACCTGTTTGACCGCCCGCTCCAGGCCGGGTTAACCGTTTTCAGCCGCCGATTCAATTTCAACCAGGAACAGCAAGCATCGATCCTGACCGGGCAGGATCAAACCGCGTTGTTCAACCTGCTCGGGAGCCAGAACATCCAGAATTACCGGGAGTCGAGCGTTGGATTCACGGCCTTCGCAAGTTATCCGCTCCGTAACAACTTCACCCGCCTGGGCCTTACCTACGGATACGAAAAGAGCAACATCACCACCTTCAGCCAGATCTCGCAACTCCTATTCGAGAACATCAATTTCAATGGATTGAGCGGGCCCAATTCGCTGGAAGGAATCAAGACCAGCAAAGTGATTCCCACCTATAACTACAGTACGGTGGACAATCTGAGCTTTGGCGCGCTGGCTGCGACGCGGGGCACCAGCCTGTTCGCCAGTCTGGAGTTTGCCGGCGTCGGCGGCAACGTCCGCTTCTACCGGCCGACGGTCAACTGGAAGTATTTTCATCCGGTCGGCGGCAACCGGATCTTCGGGTTGAACGTGCTGGCCTTCACCATGAACGGCTATGGAGGCCGCGTGGTGCCTCCGTTTTCGAGGTCGTTTGCCGGAGGGGAGAACGACATCCGCGGTTTCGACATCAATACGATCAGCCCCATCGGATTTATTCCGGATACGGCATCCATCGTAGTGCTGAACGCAGATGGCACTCCGCGCGCCACCAGCGGCCCGGACTCCATCGGTGTAGAGAATCGCGTTGTCCAAACCATGACCATCCCGGTCAACCGCCTTACTTTTCCCGGCGGGGACACGAAATTGATCACCAATCTTCAGTACCGCATCCCGCTGTTTGGACCTGTGTCGCTCTCCATCTTTGCCGATACCGGCATTAATTTTGCATGGCACCGGGATCAGTTGCAACTCACCGATCAGCGTCTGGCCGAACTATCCAGCGCTTTTCCGGGCGTGGACTTTAAGAAACGGATTGAACTCTCTGGGGGAACCAACCATCAATGGCGGATGTCCACGGGTGCGGAGATATCCGTGATCATGCCGGTCGTAAACGCTCCCTTCCGCGTCTATTGGGCCTATAACCCATTGCGGCTGAAGACGAATATATCGCCCGCTCCATTGGTAGACCCCTCCATGTTCCCCAATAACGCATCGTTCCAGAGCGCCATCGCTCAGTTTGGCTCATCCCGGCCGTACTCCGAGGCTACGCGCACGTTCCGCTTTACCGTCGGCACCACCTTCTAAAGCCTTTTCATAGTTACTGTAGCCCCTACAGCGATGTCATCCCGAGTCCCGAGCGACCTGTCCCGGCTTGCCGTGGAAGCCGCGGGGCGAGGGACCTGCTTTTCACCCCAACGCAAGAAACAACAGCAGGTTCCTCCCCTTCGACAAGCTCAGGGTCGGACTGGGCGCCCCCCCTCGAATCCACCGGCGGCGGAGTTGACAAAAGCGCTTTCAGAGATGACATCCTCAGGGGTTGTTGGGTTTATAGCAACCGGGAAAGTGCTCTAACGCCAGGTTGCATAGGGACTACTTACGGCATGGCTATCCTCGGAGGCTCCCCAGGGGGGAGGCCCCAAAGCCCCGAGCCGTGCCCAGACGGCGATTAACTCTACAGCAATAGTAAAAACGCGCTAGGCCGCGGAGAAGGGGTTCTCGTCGGCGCTGGGGCCGTAAATGGACGGAACCGCCACGTTGAGCAGGCGCAGGTAGACGGAAAGCTGTCCTCTGTGGTGATACCAGTGGTTGAGCATGATCGACCGCAGCAGTGCGACGCGAGGCGCCACCATGAGCTCTTTTCCGTTTTGGACCAGCTTCCAGGTTCCCATCGCCTTCTGGTCGTCGAAGCTTCCAACTACCTGACGGGCGGTCCGCACGCTTTCCTCCAACGCGGGAATTAACTCAGCCGCTGACTTGGCCGCAGGTTGCTCGAAACTGGGCATATCAAAGGTATCGTTCGCCAGGATTTGAGCCACGCCGCCCGGTGTGGTGGCCACGTGCATGGCCAATTGTCCCAGCGACATGGACTTCGTGTGAGGCTTCCAGCTCAGCTTGTCCCCCGGCACCCGTTCCAACACGCGCCGGGTAGTCTGGGCCTCCTGTTCGATCTCGGCAAGAAACGCGTCCACAATTCGGGCCATAATGAAATACTCCTTTCAGGTATTGTAGTTAATGAAAAATCCCTCCGGTTGCATCGCAGCAGACCGCCAGTGCAGTGCCGCCATTCTGGCCTAGTCCCGATGCAGAGGCTGAGGTGTTACAGGATTTGGGCCAGGCTATCCAGGCAGCCGTTCCATCCCTCGCTTTGCTTGTTGCGAGCCTTGCCGCCGGTCCCCATTGGCGCGAGATGGAGAAAGCCCCTGCGGAATTAGCTCGTGAACAACTGCGCATGGCTCAATTTCCAGTCTGCGGACGGACGGTGCGAACCTTGCCCCGCAGGGGCAGCGCAAAGTTCTTAGCGGCCAGCTTCGTGTTATGCACCAGGTTGCGGTAGCGCGCAACGAGGAAATCCTTGCTGGGCTCCAGGAATTTCTGCTGTAGCGGCTGCCAGGTCTCCGGCGAGAGCCAAAGCTCGATTCGCTGGAGCCGCGCGGACACACTAGGGTTCTTGGGTACCAGGTCGAGATGAATGGCGGTCTGTCCGTCCAATTTTTCTTCACCCTTGACTGAAACCTGATACGACTTCTGCAACTCACTCCCGGAGGTGCCGAACCCGAGCAGCAAAAACTGCTCGAGAAGGCCCTGGTTATTGGCGAGCGCGTACTCTTCCACCTCGGCGATTTTTGGCCGGTAGATGGAAACCTTGCCATCGTTGAACAGAACATACTTTTCGGCCGGCTGCTGGAAGGCCAGCATTACGCGCGGCTTCCCTTTGGATTTCTCGAAAAAAATCTTTCCCTGTTCGGTGGAATGATCGTCCACGATCACGGTAACCTTGGTGTATTCAAGGTCGGCAGAGACGCTCAAGAAACGGGCGGCCGCCGAGTCCATGCCCGCCAGAACCTGTTCCAGCTTCGTACCAGCGCTGTTCTCCCCGGAACTGGTGCTGCCGCTGGCTGCCTGGCTGCCGGATGGCGGTGGAGCCGCAGGGAGCCGTGCCGCGCCGAAATTTGCTAGCACGATGCTGAAAAGGACGAAAAATAATCGGTTGACCGCAGGCAAGATGAGGCTACTCCCGAACCCAGACAGCATAGCTAACGACCTCGCCACGCGCGTCGGTCTCCGGTTTGATCTGGGTGATATGCACCGATTTCCCGACATACGATTGTATGATGCGTTCAACCCCGGACCGGATGGCCTCCTCCGCTTTGGCGTCGATGAGCGCAGCTTGTAACTGATAGACTTTTTCATGATCGGTCGACGAGAGCAGCACCACTCCGGAGGCCCCCGGAGGTTTGGGCTGATCGTTGAACCAGGCGCGGGGCGTCAGAAAAATAAAGCCCAAAATCAACGCAACCATGATGTCGTATTGCCAGGTTCCGCGCTCGTAGGTCCAAAACAATCCCCGGTAAATCGCTGCCCCCATCCTGCGAAACATGGCACTAGTCTACGCCAACCGGAAAGTGATTGGTAGTGGCCGGGTCCGCTCCGCGCTGGATGAGATGCTCGACGGCGAGAAAGGCGTCAGGCGATGTGCCGGTTAGGTGAAGGGAGGGGGATACCGATGTATTGATTTCTGCAAAGCGCAGGGCGTAGACTGAGGTTAGGTACACGATTCCGAGCCCCCCAGGGGGAGAATATGAAGCTTATGCATCGACCACTATTGGCATTGATCTTACTGTGGACGGCGCTGTGTATGGCGATTCCCACAGAGTTCCAGGCACAAACCCAGTCGCTCGCCGAGTTGGCTCGCCAGGAGCGAGCCAAGAAGGGTCAAGCGGTCAGAAGCGGCAGGGTCTTCACGAACGAGGACATCCCTGCGGCGACGATGTCCTCCGCGCCGGCTGAAGCTCAGCCAGCGGCTGAAACGAAAGAAGGGGAACCCCCTGCAGCGACGGAGCAGGCCGCCGGAGCACAGGAAAAAACGTCCGCCGATATCGAAAAGGAATATCGCGATAAGTTTGCGAAACTGAAAGAAGCTCAGGAGCTGGAAGAGCGCAGGCTCGACGTCATGCAGCGCGAGTTGAATCTGGCGCAGCAGCAGTTCTATAGCGATCCAAATGTTGCCCTGCGCGAGCAGTACGGCCGCGAAGACATCAACAAGCGCACCGCTGATATCGAGGCCCAAAAGGCAACTGTGGAAAAGGCCAAGCAGGCAATCGCCGATCTCGAAACCGAGCTTCGCGCGAAGAGCCTCCCGCCCGGCTGGGCGAGGTAACAGACCTTACATCCGTTTCTCTGAACTGCGTAACTTCATCTGTATTGCGTAACTGGGGCTGCCCACGGGCAGCCCTTCTTATTGGAAGCGTGGTTCAGCCTACCGCCTTCACCCCCAGGTACAGGGTTACAATGCCGCCGGTGAGCCGCCGGGCGCGGGGCCGGACAAATGACGCGTCGCGCATCCACTCGACCAGTTCCCCCGGCTCCGGGAAGCGGTCCACCGATCCTGGCAGGTAGCTGTACGAGCCTTTCACGCCGGAGATCCACTCGCCCACTCGCGGCAGGACATAGTGAAAGTAGAAAGTATAGAAGGGCCGCAGCAGCCCTCGCGGTTCTGAAAATTCCAGGATGCCGATTTCGCCGCCCCCGCGCAGCACGCGAAGAATCTCCTTGAGCCCGGCCCGATAGTTCGCCAGATTGCGGAAGCCGAACGAGCACACCACCAGATCGAACGAGTTGTCGGAGAAGGGCAATTGCAGCGCGTCGGCTTCGGCTACGAGCGGAGGCAGTGATCGTTGGCGAAGCTTTTCACCGGCACGGGTGAGCATGGGATGTGAAAAATCGCTACAGAAAATCCGGGCCTTGCCCCGTCGCGACAGGGCCAAAGCCAAATCGGCTGTACCGCAGCAAAGGTCCAGCACGAGCGTGCGTGGATCATCCAACCGGGAGCGAAACTGGCGCGCGACCACATACCGCCAGTGGCGGTCCATCTGGAACGAGAGCAAGTGGTTCAGCAGGTCGTACCGGCCGGCGATGCCGGAAAACATTTCGCGGACGTACCGCGCAGATTCTTTTTCCTCGCTAATACCTTCGGGGCGGGTTCCTGGAAAGGGGTGCCGAGATGGGGTACTCACGGTTTCGCAGCCCTCGGACGCCTGGGCATTGCCGCACTGGCCAGCGCTTTGGAGGGAACCGCCTTCGACCCTTTCGACGCTGGAGTGCGGAAGGCATCCTCCCTCATCACATCCTCCATGGCCTGCAACGCCTGTGAAACTGTGATGTCGCTGGTGATGGCCACTTCGCCGATCTTCCGCGGGAGGACGAAATGAATTTTTCCGTCGCGAACTTTCTTGTCCACGCTCAAGTGCTGGGCGAGAGCGGCAGGCCGCAGGCTGCCGAGAGAAGGCGCCGGACCGTAAGCCACCACCAGCGTGGCGATACGCTCGGCTTCCGATGGCGGCAGCAATTTCTGCCGGACGGCCAGCCGCGTTGCTGCCAGCATTCCCCAAGCCACGGCCTCGCCGTGGAGAAAGCGTTTGTAGTCGGTGGCCGCCTCAATGGCGTGGCCCAGCGTATGACCGAAATTCAGGATGCGGCGCAGGTCACCTTCTTTTTCATCCTGGCTGACGATGCGGCCCTTGAGCGACGCCGCCGCGCGGATGACGTGTTCGAGTGCAGCCGGAGTCCCGCCGAGCACGCTGCGACGCGCGACCAGCAGGAATTCAAATAAATCCGGGTCCCCGATCACGGCGCACTTGACGGCTTCAAACAGCCCGGCGCGCAGCTCGCGCTCCGGGAGCGTTCGCAGCACCGCCGGATCGATCAGCACCATGCGCGGCTGATAGAACGTGCCCACGAGGTTTTTGCCGATGGCGAGATTTGTGCCCGTCTTTCCTCCGATGGAACTGTCCACCTGCGCGAGAAGAGTAGTGGGGATCTGCACGTAATCGATCCCGCGCAGGAAGATGGAGGCCACAAAGCCTCCGATGTCGCCGACAACTCCGCCGCCGAAGGCCAGCAGGAGGCTCGATCGCTCCGCTCCTTGCGTAGCCAGAAGTCCCGCAATTTTTTCGACCGTCGCCATGCGCTTGTGCTGCTCGCCAGCGGGGATGCGAATCACCTGCGGATCGTAAGGCCGCAGAGCCACCATCAACTTGCTTCCCCAGAACTTCCAGACGTTATTATCAGAAAGGACAAAGACCTTGCGCCCGGCGGCACGATCGCGGAGTATGTCTCCGGCGCGCGGCAACAGGCCTGCTTCGATGTAGATGGGATAGGAGGCCCCCGGGACTCGCACGGTGAGCTGCGCGCTGCGGCCGTGGCTTTCCTGGACCATGCTGGGACTCATGCTGGCATTATCGCACGGGAATGACGGAGCCACAGAGACAGTCCGGAAATTCGGATTCAAGAAAGCTCAGAGTCTCGGTTTCTCTGGGGCGAAGAAAATGTTTACCGCTGGCGGTCCAGCTCAATGACGGATTCGAGCACGACATCGCCGACGATCTGCATGCTGCCCGAGCTGATCTTGTCGAGCGTGTCTTCGGAAGTGTGCCAGTAACAGCCGTTGGGGCAGTTGTTCGGGCCGTATTTCAAATCAATCAGGTCAACAGCCGGGACGCCAGCGGCGACAAACGGCAGGTGGTCATCTTCGTACTCGGCTTCGCGATTCAGGAAATGTCGCGAGTGGCCGAGCCGTGCCGCGACCTTCCAGACCAGGTCGCGCAGCCAGGGCGTGGAGTTGGAGTCTTTTAACAGGTCCAGGTCGGCGTCGCCAATCATGTCGACCAGGATCATCGCGCCGATCCGTGCCGCCGTGCCGTCGGCCTTCCACTTGGCGGCCAGATGGCGGCTGCCGTAGAGCGAGTCCTGCTCGGTCCAGGTTTCGAAAGCCTCTTCGCCGTCGAAAAACACGAGCCGGATTTCGTGATTAATATTTTTCTTCGCCAGGATGGGCGCCAGCGCCAGCAGCAGGCCGGTCGAGGAACCGCCGTCGTTGGCTCCGACAAAACCGTCCATGAGCTTGGTGTCGTAGTGCGAGGCCAGCACGATGATCCTGCCGCCGGGCTTGCCCAGCCGCCCGATGATGTTGGTCATACTCATCTCTCCAATCGGGGTCTGGGTGGTAAAAGTATCCTGGTCCACGGCGGCACCGGCGGCCTGCAACTTGTCGATAATGTATCGCTCCATCTGGCGATGTGCTTCCGAGCCCACCGGCCGCGGACCCATGGCCACGAGCGCCTTGGCGTGGTCCATAGCCGCCTTGCCGATCGGGCCATCCTGCTGCGACACGGGCCAGGCGACCCACCATCCGATGAGCGCCGCGCCCGCCACCAGCACGGTTGGCAGCAGAGCTTTCGACAGAGGGAAGTTCTTCTTCCGCTGGCGCGCCACCTTAGTTCTCCTGCTTTCGGCGGCGCGCCCACATCACCAGAGAGGACAGGCCAATTCCGAAAAAGTAAAGGGCGACCAGCGGCATGGCGAACAGCATCATGGTGGGGACGTCTGAGGTCGGCGTGATGGCCGCGGCGACGATGAAGATCAGCAGAATTGCGTAACGCGAGTTGCGGAACAGGAAGCCCGGTGTAAGCACCCGGAGAAAAGTCAACACCAGGATCAGCACCGGCAGCTCGAAGACCAGCGCCATTCCCAGGATGATGGTGATGGCCAAGCTGAAATATTCGTTCACCGTGATCATGGGGCGGAACTGGTGCGCAAATGTCAGGAGAAATCGCAGCGCGGCGGGAAAAGCTACGAAATAAGCGAACGCGCCGCCGGCGATGAACAGGCCGGAGCACAACAGGACGAAAGGGATGGCGTACCGCTTTTCATGCGGGTACAACCCGGGGGCAATAAACCCCCAGACCTGGGCGAGCACGTAGGGAGAGGCGACAAACAGGCCAGCCAGCATCGCCAGCCGCATATATAGCGAGAACGGCGCGGTGGGGTCGGTATAGACAAGCTGGCTGTCCATGTGCAGTTCGGTGAGGATCTGTGTTACCGGCAAAGACAAGCCGGCGTAGATTTCGTCGGCGTAGGTCCAGCACACTCCGAATCCCAGGGCGATGGCGATGAGCGAGCGGATGATGCGGCGGCGCAGCTCTTCCAGGTGGTCGAGAAAAGACATGCGCGGGGGCTCCGGCGCATCCGGCTTTCCTGAATCCCATCCGCTGCCGGAAGACGGCGGCTCGCCGCCGTCATGCCAGCCGGGGCCGGGTTCCTCTTGCAATTCTGTCTCCGCAGGCAGTGCGGTCTCCGAGACGGTTTCGGTGGAGGTTACACTTGTAGAATTTGCCAGCGCTTGGGCTCCGCCCAATTCGGCGTCGGGCGCGGCGCTGCCGCTCGGGCCGTTTTCATCTTGATGAGGGCTTGGCTCAGGATTTGGGGACATCGACACCCGCGGTTGGCGTGGGTTCATGGGGCTTGGTTATCATAGCCGATTCCACCTCGGCATTCTCGATCTCTCGCTCAATGGAGGTCTTCAGATCGGTGGAAGCCCTCCGGAATTCCGCAATGCCTTTGCCCAGCGAGCGCCCCAACTCCGGGAGCCGCTTCGGCCCGAAGACCAGCAATGCGATCACGAAGATAACCATTAGTTCCGGAAAGCCAATATTACCCATCTGAATGCCACCTCAATGCCCAGATTATAGCACAACGGCGAGTGGGGAATGGCAGTAGCAAGTGGGGAACAGTGAGTGGGGAAAAAGGTCGGGGTGGAAATAGAAGGAAACCTTTTCCGGTCTCGGAGGCATCTATTGGATGGTGTTCAACGGCGAGGGGAGGAACGTCGGGAATAAGGTATCGACGGCATACGCCAGCCTCGATAGCGACGGCAACAGGGCTAGTTCTCACGGCCATCTCACCACTGGGCACAACATCGTCGGGCGCAAGAGGAGTTTGAAATCGTCCGTGGTATAATGAAGCCATTCTACCCTTGCAAAACAGGGTCGGACAGGGACGGCATTTGGCCTTGCCCCGTCTCCCTTGGACCGGAGGCAGGTAAATGAATACGGAACGACAGATTTGGCGGACGTTGAAGGAACGCAGGGTGCTTTCGAGCCTGGCGGTCCTGTTCACGCTATCGATTGGAATACTCATTGGAACTCTGGTCTCGCGCGGCGTACGCGCGGCGCAGCAAACGGGCTGCTGCCTGGGCGCGGCACAGTTGGAACTTCCCGCACCACAGCAACTTTCGACAATTTTTTCCAAGATATCAAAGGATGTGGCTCCCGCTGTGGTGAACATTAACACCGAGTCCAGCATGAGGCCCAGCAGCCGCCGCCAGCGCGGGGGTGAAAATCAGGGGCCGGGCCAGGTTCCTCCGGGCGCAGACCCATTTGACTTGTTCGACCGGTTCTTCAACCAAGGTCCATTCAGTATCGAGCCTCCTGATCTCAAACAGCGCAGCCTCGGCTCCGGCATGGTTGTTGACCCGAAGGGTTACATCCTGACCAACAACCACGTGGTCAGCCGCGCCACCAAGATCAAGGTCAAGATTCTGGACGACCCGAAGCTTTATGACGCCAAGGTAGTCGGGGCCGACAGCGAGACCGACATTGCCGTGATCAAGATCGAAGCCGACCATCCGCTGAAGTCTGTGAAGGTCGGAAACTCCAACGGACTGAACGTGGGCGATTGGGTTCTGGCCATCGGCAGCCCCTTCGGTTTGGAGGAAACCGTCACGGCGGGCATCGTCAGCGCCAAGGGCCGCGACATCGATTCCTCGCGGCAGTTCCAGAAATTTATCCAGACCGATGCCGCCATCAACCCCGGCAATAGCGGCGGGCCGCTGCTGAATATGGCCGGAGAGGTCATTGGCATTAACACCGCAATCGCCACCGGCACCGGCACCTATGCAGGAGTCGGTTTCGCGCTGCCCTCGAACATTGCCACCCAGGTCTATAACCAGATCGTCAAGAGCGGCAAGGTTACGCGGGGCTCCATCGGAGTCAGTTTCCAGGAGGACCCGGAACAGAGTCCGATCTTGCTACGGAGCCTGGGAACCGATCACGGTGTCGTTATCACCAGCGTACAGCCGGACGGTCCGGCGGCCAAGGCGGGCTTGAAGCAAGGGGACGTTATTACTTCCGTGGAGGGCGAGCCGATCAACAAAGGTGACGACTTGGTGTCCAAGGTTGCAGAGACCCCGGTTGGCCAGTCCGTCGATGTTCAGTACATGCGCGACAAGAAAGAGCTGGTAGCCAAACTCATTATTGAAGATCGTGCGAAGGTTTTTGCCGATCGACTTGGCGCTGGAGAGGAACAGGAATCTGCACAGCCGGAAGGCACCGACGTGAAGTTCGGGATTTCCATCCAGAACATCACCCCCGATGTGGCCGGACGCCTGGGAATCACCGAGAATAAAGGTGTTCTGGTGACCAGCGTCGACCCGGATAGCTTTGCTGAAGACATCGGTTTGTTGCGCGGCGACGTGATCGTTCAGGTGAACCACGAGGCGGTGAACAAGGTAGATGATGTTCTGAGGATTCAGAAATCGCTGAAGTCCGGCTCCGATGTCGTTTTCCTGGTTCAGCGAACGCAGTTGGGCCAGACATCGAGCCAATACCTGGCGGGTACGCTGCCGTAGCGATTCACTTCCTCCCCGCCGTAGAAGCCTCCATTGCGAAAGGGTTTCCGGCGGGGGGCAGGAAAGAAATTCAAAAAGGATGATTCTGCCGAGTCGCATTTTCTCATTACTATCATTGCTGCTGCCCGCCTTGTTGTGGGCGCAGGCGCAATCCTCCACGCCATCCAATCCCCCGTCTGGCAAAGCCGCAACTGTCTCAGGCTCATCTGGCAGCAGCCAGCAAAAGTCCACACCGGCTCCTCCACCATCCAAGAAAACGACTGCGGTTCCCCGGGCGAAAGCAAAAACTGCTGTAAAACGGCCTACGCCGCGAACCACTCGGCGGCCGCCCGCTGTTCCTGTGGGACAGCGGACCCCCACGAAGGCTCGCTATGCCGAAATTCAGAGAAAATTGGCCGATGCCGGCTACTTCTCCGGGGCCGCCAACGGGGTTTGGCGCAGCGACAGCGTCAAAGCTCTGCAGCAATTCCAGCAGGACCAGGGACTGGAGCCAACCGGCAAGATCGATTCGATTACGCTGATCAAACTGGATCTCGGCCCGCAATATGATTCGCAAGAAGATGCTGCGGTAGTTGCATCTCCGCCCCCTGGTTAGGATTCAGATCCGGATCGGGTTACTTTAGTCGGATCGATGGCGCCCGCCCCTCCCCGCTCTTCCCCGCTCCGCCCCGGTCTCCAATGTCCCTTTCCAAATGGGCTGCCGCGGAGTTACTATTTCTATCCGTGCTTTCACCCACGGGACCGAGCCGGGAACATTCATGAATTCTCCAAGAATCTGCAAGAATTTCATCAATGGCGAGTGGACCGACTCGCTCTCGAGGGAGATGTTCGAGGATCGTAATCCCGCTGATCAGAACCATGTCGTGAGCATCTTTCCGCGCTCGGACAGAAACGATGTTGCCTCTGCGATGGAGGCCGCAGCGGCGGCCTTTCCACGCTGGCGACTGACTCCCGCGCCGCGGCGCGCTGAGATTTTCTATCGGGCGGCGCAACGCCTGGAGGAGCGCAAGGAAGAGCTGGCCGCCGACATGACCCGCGAGATGGGCAAGATTCTGACCGAAGCCCGCGGCGATGTCCAGGAAGCCGTTGACATGGCCTACTTCATGGCGGGTGAGGGCCGGCGGCAGTACGGCCAGACCACGCCTGCCGAGCTTCCGAATAAGTTTGCCATGAGCCTGCGCTCCCCACTCGGTGTTTGCGGTCTGATTACGCCGTGGAATTTTCCAATGGCCATTCCATCGTGGAAGATTCTGCCGGCGCTGATCTGCGGCAATACCGTGGTCATCAAACCCGCCGAGGATGCCCCGCTCTCCTGTTATCACTTTGTGAAGATTCTGGCCGAGGCTGGCCTTCCGCGCGGAGTAGTCAATCTTGTGACGGGATCCGGCGAGGAAGTGGGCGTGCCACTGGTCGAGCACCCGGGCGTAAGGATGATCTCCTTCACCGGCTCTACCGAAGTGGGCCGGGCCGTTTCGCAGCGCTGCGC
>Ga0326597_10008384_pt1 | contig 13952 bp, 10 predicted proteins | sample RVTome_12_FD_203789 | JGI IMG/M metagenome (GOLD analysis project Ga0326597, IMG submission 203789) | Soil microbial communities from uranium-contaminated site in the Upper Colorado River Basin, Wyoming, United States - RVT100D185 | ecosystem: Environmental > Terrestrial > Soil > Contaminated >... | reverse complement strand
GACCAACCGAGAAATCTCCGCCGTCGAAACTGCCGCGGCGTCGGCCTGAACTTCGCGTACCCTCCATCGCCTCGATTCCAGCCGCATCGATTATTCATGCGGAACGGTGATCGCCGGACGGATACAAGGTGACTACGTATACGCGATGCGGACGCCCGAATATCTGGTCCAGCAACACGATGAGATAGCCCAGTTCGTTGTCGTCGATGTGGACGAAGAGTGTGCCTTCCTTCGCCAACAGCCGGTGTAGAATCTCCAGCCGGTCACGCATGAGCGTCAACCAGATGGAGTGCTCTACGCCGTCGTCGTAGTGCTCCATTGCTTGCTGGGTGTTGAACGGCGGGTCGATGTAGATGCACTTGATCTTCTCGGCGAAGTCCTGTTCAAGGGCCTTGAGTGCCAGCAGATTGTCCCCGTGGATGAGCATATTCTCGGCGTCGGGGTCGCCATACGACCGTGCTGGGTCCTCCCCGAGCACCCGCGGCTCCAGCCTCGGCCGCTGCTCCTTCCCCACCCACGTCAGTTCGAGTTTTCCTTTCCCGCCTTTAGCCATGCAAATCGTTGCCTCGGAATCACGTCCAGTTTGGGTGCTGTTCCCAGTTGCCCGTCAACCCCATCTTTGCAAGCGGCTTTGAAGCCTTTGGTGGTTTGTCCAGGTGCCCGTGCAACCGAATTTTCCATTCCTGATCGAAAGGAGCGATCGCCGGACAGCGCTTTAGCAGGAAATAGAGCACGAGCAGGGTTGCGAACAAGCGATTGTTGCCCGGAAGCAATGGCGGGGACCACGTCTTGCCCGGCGGTAGTTCGGGCTTGATGGACCAGACGCGGTCCCAGAGTCGCGAGTGGTGAGCACACAGATTTCGTACATATACGAGGTGGTGCATCCAGCTTGCCAGAACGGTCGGCTGGAGACCGTAGCGTATTGCGATTTCGCGCTGGTCCCGACGAATCATGCCTTTGAACATTTTTGACAGCGAGCCGAAGGACATCACCTCGGTCAACATCCAAATTGGAAGATCAGGAAACCCAGAGTAGTTGGCGTTGAAATGCTGGACGAAGAGTTCGTGGGATCGGGAAGCCTCGTAATGGATCTTCGTGAGCCAATCCGTGTGGTTGAAACGTGTGAAGTAGTTGATTGCGGACACATGCCCGAAGGGACCATGCTTGCCGCCGAAGTGGTGTGCGATAGCGGTTCGGAAATCGAGTTCGACCAGTTCCAGCGCTTCCGTCACGAGATCACGAAGGACTCGATCGAAATCGTACGATTCTCGCACCTGTTCGAATGTAGTGCCAGAGATGAACTGATGATGCGGCTGCTCAAACGCAAGGCAATAGCCGCTGAATCGGTAATAGTTGATATGCGCCAGAAATGCTGCGACTCCGGCTTCGTCGGCGATTGTGAGGCCTCGGCTTTTGAGCAACGCGACTTGATCTGAGTAGGAAAGCCAAGGCTTGTTGAAGGCAGGTCTTTGCGGCGGGGAGGCCATCAAAATTTGCTCCCCGTCCGCCGATAAACAGGCGCATAAAAAAACTCGCCCTTGATGCGCATCGCCCTTGCGGGTGAGAGGCGCGGCGAGTGTGTTACTAATAGTATCGGGTACCATCGCTCCCGTGTCAAGCGTGCGGGCCAAAAATTTTCCGAAACGGGTCCAAGCCACAGTTTAATTGTGACTTTATTAGTCATCGCACGCTCCATCGAATCGTGAACAACTCGGTCACCTCGACCTGCTGGGTCAACCGACGCTCGATTTCAGCGATCAACGTTTCCTTCTTGGAATCCACTTCATCCTGAGCATCGAAAAGACTGCGGCGTTTGTCGCTTCGTTTCCGTTCCAACGCCTGAGCCTTCTTGCGAAGTTCGACCTTGCCTTCCAGGTCGGAGCATTGCCGGGCTTCCTTCTTTGTGGTTTTGATCTCGCGGTCAAGCTCCTTGAGTTCGGCCTCCAATTGTTCTTTCAAGTCCTCCGCCCATGTTTCCAGCTTCTCGCTTTCGTCGTCGAAATATTCGCGGTTCCGTTCTGTCGACTCCGTAACCGCGATCGTCCGCGACTGGTCAATCTGCCGTGTCAGGGCCGCGTTCACGTGATCGGGGATCACCGTTTCGACATTTGCCGATCCATCCACTTGAAAGAGCTTCGGAATCGTGTCGGCGGCCAACATTGTGCCGCCATCGGCGATGCCGGTGAAGATCAATTGCTCCTCTCGTTCGAGCGATTCAATTGAAAGCAGCGACACCCGCAGCCAGCCGCTCTTGCCGACAAGGTTCTCAACCAACGCGATCCGGGGCGGGTGAATGTATCGAAACACTACCTCACGAGTGGGAAGCGTCCGCGACCGAGCACGTTCGATGAGCCGTTCGGTCAAGGGATGACCAAGCCGATAATGATGTTCGATCGTTCCGTTCTTTCGAGTGACCAGCCGGTATCGACCAAGGGAAATGCCGTCGCCGTCAATTCCATCCGGCAGGCGAAGCAGCTCAAACGAGCCGTCGGATTCTTCAAACCGAGCACAATCGCCAAGCTCGAATCGCGTCAGCCGCAGCAACCATCGCTCGAACCGATCGAGTTGTCGAATGGTCTCATCCCTGCTGACCCGCAGCCGTTCGTGAACCTCTTCATCGAAATGTTCAAGGAGCTTCGCCCGAGTGTCCTTCATCCGAGCCTGAATCTGCTCGTCGAGTTGGCCCTGCAAACCGTCGAAGGCCGTGTTGATTTCGGCGGACGATCGGCACGTCTGGTAGATTTCGTTGATACGCTTCTCGAAGTCCACGCCTGACTCGAGGACGCCGAGGATTTCGTCGGACGCTCCGAACACGCCGTCGAAGAGCCGAAGTTTCTCGGAAAGAAGCTCGAAGACTCGGCGATCCGCTTCGTTGCTGCGGTTCAGAAAGTTGATGACGACCACGTCGTGCTCTTGGCCGTAGCGGTGGCATCGACCGATTCGTTGCTCGATCCGTTGGGGATTCCACGGAAGATCGTAGTTGACCACCAGGCTGCAAAACTGAAGGTTCAGTCCTTCGGCCCCGGATTCCGTGGCGACCATGATCGAAGCTCGGTCGCGGAATTCCTCGACCAGGGCGGATCGAACATCGACCGCTCGTGAGCCTTTCACGCATTCGTCGCCTTGATGCCGCTTCAACCAATTTCGATGAATGGCAACCGATTGCGGATCGGAATTGGTACCATTCAGTGTCACGACTTGCCCAGCGTATCCGTTGGCGTCCAGCAGTTCTTTGAGGTAGGCCTGAGTGCGACGCGATTCGGTGAAGATGAGCGCTTTGCGTTTGCCGCCAAGCGTCGTAGCCCGGTCAAACCCGATCTTCAAGGCCTTGAGCAACGCATCACCCTTGGCGTTGGCGGTGATGGATTCCGCAAGTCCTCGATAGCTTTGAAGTTCGCTGATTTCCCGACGCAGAAGTTTGATAACGTCCTCTGGACCGGCTTCCTCGTCGGATTCTCGATAGTCGTCGGACTCGGATTCTTCGCTGGACCACTCATCCCGAATCTCGTCCGTCAACTCGAAGTCACCCGCGACAGTTTCGGTCGGCTCGACTTCCGACGCGGCCTTCCCTGCGTGCAGTGCTTCAAGCCGATCGACCATCTTGCCTAGCGTCGAAGCAATCGCAAACGATGAAGAGGCCAGAATCTTTCGCAGCACGAGCGTGATGAGGGCACGCTGGGCACTCGGAATTGCAAGTAGGTCCGCACGCTGTAAGTAGCTCGACACCGCGTCGTACAGCCGAACCTCTTGAGCCGTCGGCGTAAAGTCCTGAGTAAGCGAAACGCGATTCGTGTACTTGATGTACTCGCCCACTTGGCGCCGAAGCGTCCGCTGGCAAATCGAGCCAAGCCGTTCACGCAAATCAGCAAGCGGATCGGAATCGGTATCACTTCCCCGCCGCACGAACTGTTCGCGGAATGACTCCTCACTTCCGAACAAGAGGGGATCAATGAACGTCGTCAACCCGAATAGCTCCATGAGCGAGTTCTGAAGCGGCGTGGCCGTTAGGAGAACCTTCGGACGCCCGTCGATGGCATCTCGGATGGTCTGAGCAATCTTGCTGTTTTTCTTATAGATGTTGCGGAGCCGATGAGCTTCGTCGATGAGCACCAAGTCCCAACGGACGGCTCGGATTTCGGCGGCCTTGGCACGGGCAAACTGATACGAACAAAGTACGAGTCGGTCTATTTGCTCGAACGGGTTGACGCTTCCATCCTTGAGGAATTGGTTGAAGTTCTTCGTTTCGAGGATGACCGAGTCAATGAAGAACTTCTCCCGCATTTCGCCGTTCCATTGCTCGCGGAGACCCGCAGGCAAAATGCAGAGTATCCGCCGCCGCCGTTCGGCCCAAAGCTGGCTGACTATGAGTCCGGCTTCGATTGTCTTCCCAAGCCCGACTTCGTCGGCGAGGATCGCTCCCCGCGATAACGGCGATCGAAAAGCAAACAACGCTGCGTCGATTTGATGGGGGTTCAGATCTACGGTGGCGTTCAGGATAGATCGGTTGAGCTTGTCCGAATCACGGGCGGAGCACTGCCGAGTAAGCTCGTGCGCGAACAACTTGCTGTGATAGGCGGTACTCAATCTCGAATCCTGACCAACGCCAAAGCCCAAACCGAGTCGCCCGCGTGCGTCGGTTGGGCATTGCGTGAAGTAATGCTATAAGCCACCGCTGCCGCAGAGTATAACGCAACCCTGCAAGGAACAGGAAGCTTGGCCTCGGCCTGGCGACCTATCGCCCTGGTCCTCTTTTCCAACCCGCCATGTAGCTCGGGCGAGCGCCGTTGCACGACGTTCCGATTCATTGTTACGTGCAGATCTTCGTCAGGCCTCGCACGGCGTCGGTGGTGTGTGCGTCCTGACCGCATCTGACCGGCGGGGCTAATCGTCGAGTTGTTTGAGATGTTCAGCGGTCATCCCCACGCGACCACGAAGCATCTCGTCCCAACGATCTAGACACTGCGTTTGAACCGTCTGATCCCGAGTGCCGTACGAATGCTCATAGAGTCGCAACAGTAGAGTTGAGGTTTCATTTCCGGCAAACGCAACGCGCTGCCGCATGTCACGAGTCTGATCTGCCAGGACCGCTGTGACCCTATCTGCGGCATTCAGAATGGCTGCCGTATACAATGCGATATTACCAGGGTAATCCGACAACCAGCGCAGGAGTTGGAGAGGGTCATCGAGAAATGCGCGTGACGCTACGAACTCTTTGGCGAGATCGACAGTCTCGCTCTTTCCGAACGACTCCTTGTAGCGAAATACCCTAGCAGCGCGCGAGCGAACGTCCAGATCATCATCATTGAACATGTCCTTGAGAATAGGGGCCACATTAGTGACGGCCCGGTCTCTCGCGAAGTAATCGGAGGATGCTTCGATCACCCCAAGCCTTTGCGCTTTGGTCCCGGCTCGGCATTGCCTAACCACCTCCGCGAACCGCCCGTCATCGATCCAGCACGCTGTGGCCCACGCAGCGCCAGACTCGGCAACCTTGCTATTGGTCGACCGAACCATGCGTAAGATCAGGGGTTCGATTTGCTCAAGGTGCGTAGTCCGCGCGTAGTGGAAGATGTTGTTCAGCCAACGACTTTCTAGTACGCGATCATCTTCCTGCTCACACGCCATGATCGCGAGGCGTATGGCCAGATCTTTGTCGCGCTTCATAATCGGAAGGCACATACCGAGCGATTCATGCCGGACGGCGGGATGGGCATCATTGAGCAAGCGCCTTGCGGCCACGACAAGGCGGTCAAAAGCATCGGCTCGCGCCCACAAGAGATGGTGTATCGCACTCGCGACGCAGCCGCGGACACAGTTGATCGCGGTACCAGCTACATCTGGCATCACGTCGTTCTTCGATCCGGTTCGCCTGTGTACCGTGAAAGTACCGACCGCCGGCTCAGGATGCGCTGCAAAACCGATGATACGCTGGACGATCGCGTCCGACCAGTGAACGTCGTCACGAGATTTCACGAGCCGGCATACCGACTGCACGTACTCAGCGTCAGCGCAATCGCCGACGTGTCCAACGATTGCCTCGAGCTCCTGCGCACCCACTTCGGTCCGAGCCTGGGCGTCAGACAGCGCGTGCAGAATCGACGTAAAGTAGGTCGGATCAGAATCACGAGGAAGCTTGAGCGCCAGATCTGCAAACCGTTTCGGATCTCGCTTGGTCGCGTTCCCCAAGGCATCACCGAAATGGCGAACGGATGCCTCACCCACTACGTCCGGCCCATGTCTGCGCCACGGTCGAGCTTCCCCCTCCGGCCATTGCCCTCTAATGATCTTCAACCAATCACGGTTGCTTACAAACATGAGTCTGTCCGGTGGAATAGGTGACGTTACCCATCCGCCGACCGAGTATGCACTCATTGGTTTTTCATCGCAGGGATCACCGAACTTCGCTCGCCACGTCGTCGCAACCGATCGTGCCCGCTCACTAATCTTCGAAAGCGGCAAGGCAGCTAGGAGTACATTTTGCGCGCGTCCCCACTCGTTTCGGAAAAGTTGGTTCTTTCGAAGTTGGTCAAGTTGCCGCTTGTAACTATTATGCTCCCATGGGTCATGATACTTGAGAATCACCGCCTCAAGGCGGTCAATTACCACGCCCGAGCAATGCGGAGAGAAGCGTTGAATGAGCGCACGAGCGGGCTCCCAATATATCTCATCATGTCCATCGCCGAGCCGAAAGCGAGCAGCGCGGTCCACCAACCAGGAAAGCACGAAATCGGCGTGCGTCTCCGGGGTCGCCAAAAGACCCTTCGCGATAGCCCGCTCCATGCCTCGCACTTTCGGCGACGGGAGCCGCGATAGCATTAGAACAAGCCCTTCGGCGTCCTTACGAGCGAGGCCTTCGACCGCGGCGATTGTTAAGGACTCGATGAGGTCCCGCGCGTAATCAATTGCGTGGCTCAGCTGCCAGTTCTGCCTGCTTAAGTCCTCTATCGAATGATGTCCCCGGTACTCAAGGCGTCGCCACGTGCTAAGCAATCGCAACAATGGACTGAAACTGTTCCATGCGCGATCGGCATCCGTGCGGACAGCGTCTAGTATCTTCTCATCAAGACCGTCGTCGCGTATCGGGAATCGCGGCAATTCTGTGTCTGGCGCTTGACGATATTGGCGGAGGCGGGATAACCAGGAATCTAACGCTGCATCGAGGAAGGGCACCACGCGGCGTGGCTGGTATTCGGCGAGACGATCGAGGTATACTTCCTCAAACGGCCAATCGCCAGCTTGAATCCTTTCTAAGCGAAATTCAGCCATCGCCGGCGTGTCGCAAGTAGGATCGAACCCAAACAATTCCGCTATACGGCGTGTACAGGGCTCCTGTATGTTCCAGATTGGCGTAAGCAAGTTATCGATCGCGTCGCTGCGTTTCTCGCTGATCGGACGAAAAAGCCTCAGAAGCAGGCGCACGGGTTCATCGTCGGTCCACGTTGCAAGCCAACTTGCGAGGTAGCCGGATTCGTAAAGCGCATCGAACCAGGGCAGGTTGGACCAAAGTATGGTTCCCTGCACGTGTGGCCACCATTCCTTGTCCTCGGCAAGCTCGGCGGCGAGGCGAAGCTCGTGGTCCAGTGGTGGATCGCATTGACCCAAGTGGCCCAAAGCCAGATGCTTCAGATGAAACCGTACATCGGGATCCAGAAGTAGGTGTCGAAGGAGTGCGTCGTGCTGAAGATGGTCCGAATCTCGCAGCAAGTTCAGCAGTTGGCGAAGTTGATCGCGTCGGAAGAGCGATTGATTGGCCTTGACCCAGTCGATCGGTTCGATGCCAGAAAGGAGTGTTTGAGACAGTACCCTATCTGCCACGAGGTAATCGAAATAGCCTTGGTGCACGAAGGTTATCCTCGCGTTCTCACGGTGAAGCAGGCCGGCAGAGCACAAGGCACTAATAACTAAGGGGCTACGAACCAAAGCGCCGGGCATGTCCAGGCGACCTTCAATGTCCATGAACGTGACGATGTCCGAGAGTGCTTGGTCCACTGCCTCAACGGCGATGGCATGCTCGCGATGTATCTCGGACCGATGGAGGTCCAATATTTGACGCATAAGTTGAGTTGCATTATGAAAAGTGGACGGCAGATGTCCCGCGGCGGCCAAGTTCCACCAAAGAGCGAGCACCGATGGGGTTCGCAGTAGTGTCTGTTGCCGTGTCGGTAGCTCGGAATACTTGACACCCTGGCGGCTAAGCAAGTCGGTGACAGCTACTTCAGGAAGATAGGCGATCTTCTTTTCGACAACTACGAACTGCGTCGACTGATCGCGCGCCCTTTTCCAAGTCGCGATCTTAGGATCGTTTTCCAGGTCAAAAGTCCGGCAAGCGAGAACGACTGTCGTGTGTGGGTCGGCCAGCCCTTGATCGATCAGGGCCGCACACGATTCCCATGCCGAGTAGGAATGGCTACTGGTTAGGCGGAGTGCGTCGAGCTGGTCGAGGATTAGCACGGCATGACGCGAACCAGCAAGAGCACGCAGGCTCAGTGCCGGTGATGCGGGCAGACCTAGTTTTAAGCGACCGAACGAATCGGGAAGGCCTTCCGGCCTGTGCGAGTGAAGTTGAATCGGAAGGCACGGTACACCTGATTCTTGAAGCTTCTTGAAGAGCTGATGCACGACCACTGATTTTCCACACCCAGCTTGACCGTGCACAAAAACCAATTTGGGTGCGGCAGCGTCAGAGATGCATTCGGCAAGCTCCTTAACTTCGGGACGTTGGATTGGCGCAGCCGCAATCAAGGTCTCGCCGATTGCGCTGTCGAATCGATTTTGTAACAACGCAATTGCGCCGGGTAGGGAAGAGTCTCCGGCTAGAATACGAGGGTAGAACCCTCGCTGTCGTAGGGCTTCCCGCAGCCGATCGGCGAAGAGGTCGTTCCCAAGGTTGGCGTCGAGAAAATCGCCCAGTGCGGCAACGATGTTGGCCGGTTCTCCGGAGAACATGAGACCAGCTTCGAACTCTACATTTTCGCGGGCCAACCTTGATTTGTCTTGGACCACAAACTGCATTCGTCGTAGCAGTTCAAATCCAGTTAGAATATCATGCTGGATATCGGGGTCCAGCTCCCAGGCGAGCAATAGCTCGTGAAAGGCTTTCTTAGTAGGTCTGCTTGCGCAAGCAATGTCGCGGTAGAAGACCAAAGAGTCGTTGTTAGCTCGATGGACCTGCTCCACAAAATCCGTCAAATAAGGGACGGGCAAGGACGACACGAAAACGTAAACAGCACTCGGTTCGCGATCGAGCTGCTCCCGTGCGTATTGCAGGATGCCCTCTTCTCGAAGGTTCGCCACAGACCATGCTGCGTCGCTGCGGTGTTGGCGTTTGAGTTGGTGCCCGATCCGTCTTCCGTCGTTGCCTCGTATCCAAAGATCGATGCCGTTTCCATCATCGCCGATCGGCTCCCAGTGTAACGAGCGGTACTTTCCGTCGATGACAAGGAGAGCGCAGCGGACGGCCCAAAGTCGTTCGTAAGTGTTACCAATCTTCGAAGCCCGTCCACCAGCTTCCAATGACATCGCTTCAGTCTGCCGACACACCCAACGGGTGCAGGCTTACCACCTTGCTCATGGCTGATCGCCGGGTGCCACGTAGATTCTAGCGTGCAACTCGGCTGGCGTTGAGTATTGCGTCGGACTTCGACTACACGCAGCAACCAAAACCGGCGTCGATAGTGCCTCGCACGTTAGAATGGGAGGAAGGCTCGCCGATCTGAGGCCCTGGGGGCCCACCAATGGGGCCTGCTGCTTCCGCGTAGGCCGCCGATTCGGCCTCGTACGATGCCGCAGGTTAGCTTCCAGCTCGGGAATCCTGAGAGGTCGGCGGCGTCTTGCTGGTTGAGGACACAGCGTCATAGGCGATGCCCCGGGCTATTCGTCCGAGCGCCATCGCCACATAATCAGGGTTCATCTCAAAGCCGATGAAGCGCCGTCTGAGCCGTTTGGCGACGACGGCTGTCGTTCCTGCACCCATGAAAGGATCGAGGACCAGCCCTCCGGGTGGGCAGCCCGCTAGGATAGGTCGCTCGCACAGTTTCTCCGGGTAAACCGCGAAGTGAGCTCCCTTGAAGCCTTTCGTCGCAATGTCCCAGCAATCGCCAGGGTTCTTGCCGTTCGGAGAGAGCCATCGTGGATCTTGCTCGCGGATGATCCTTGCCTGCCCGCCTTCGACGTGGCCGAGCCATCCTGAACCGCCGGGAACCTTCACGGCTCCCCGGATTCCGAGAAGCGCGCCGAGAGTCCTTGTCTCCGATGGAACCGTCCAGTAGTCGCCCGGGTTTCTTCCGAGGCGATGCAGGCCGTTTGTTTCTCGACTTGAGGGCGGCATTCGATGACCTCGAAGATGCGGGCTATCTCTTGCCCGGGCGTGCTTTCCGGGGCGGAAAAGTCGAGGCCCTGCCGTTACGTGCGGCACTCGGATCGCGTCGAGATTGAAGTAGTATCGTTTCGACTTCGTGAAAAACAGCAGGTGTTCCCAGGAACAAGTCAGGCGGTCCTTGACGCTCGCGGGCATGTGGTTCGGCTTGTGCCACACGATATCGTTGCGGAGAATCCAACCGCGTGCGACCATCGCGATCGCAAACCGCGATGGAATCAGGCAAAGGGATTTCGCTGGCACCTTTTGGTTGTACGAGGTCGGCGGACGGAAATCAGAGTCGTAGGCCCGTCGGTGCCAGGTAGTACTGTTTTCGAGCAGTTCCTTTTTTCTCGCCTCGGTTCGATAGGGCGCGTAACTGGCCCAGCTGCCTGCAAACATGTCGCCGATGTTGACCCACAAGGTTCCCGCTTTCTTCAGGACTCGATGCACCTCGTCGAAGATTGAGACCAAGTGTTGAATGTAAAGGTCGTAGGTAGGCTCAAGGCCTAGGGAACCGCTCCACGCGCCGCACTTTCGGCAAAACGCGGATTCGATCGGCTCCGGTGGATTGGAACCATGATGAGTCCCTTTATTTTTCCGCCGCGAGGATGGGTTGGACGCGTCGTTTCGCACAGGGCGCTCGGACTCAAATTCGTGATCGCATTTTGCATCCCCATTCCAGATTAAGGGAGTCGTGCCGTAATCACGGAGCGCCCAGTATGGCGGTGAGGTCACGACACAGTCCACGAATTCGTCAGGAAGTTTCTTCAACCCGGAAAGGGCGTCGATGCAGTGAATCTGGTTGAGTTTGAGCATGTTGATGACCGCAGCGACGTCGATTCTGCGGCCTGCTCAAACCAAGGGAATTTGATTTATAGCGGTTCAACCGATTCGCGGGGCGTGGTTACACCGCAAGGTTTAATAGCGTGCGTACTCTTCGGCATGGATGCTGCAGGTTCTCTTCGATACAAATATTTACGGGAAGATCGTTGCCGATGAACAGCGCGAAGCGGTTATCAAGGCCATCCTCAAAAGTCATCTTCGAGTCTTGAATTTCCGCCTGGTTCGGGATGAGCTTCGCCAAACATCAAAGCAAAAGATCGTTGCTCACAAGAGGAAACTCCGCGCCTTTCTTCTTCGCGCGTATGACGAGATCGCCACCGCCTCGCCGACGCCAGTGTCGCGGAATATCAACCAATTGGCTGACCTATACTTCAGTGAATACAAGCGGCTTGGTGGGAACGTCGGGAAGACACGGATTCTCAGTGATCTCAAAATCATGGCCTGTGCGACCCTTCATCGATGCGATCTCGTTTTCAGTGATGATCATCACGTCATGCGAGGCTCACCGGCGATCAGCGCTTGCCGGATTGTGAACGCCATAGGTAATTTACGCTCTCCGAGATTCCACAGCTATGGGGAACTGAAGCACATGATCAATGTGTCGTATTGTAGATGAACCGCTCAATGTCGGCCTTCAATTGTGGATCGCGATCCACTTCAGCAAATAGCTTTTTCAGAATCGCCAATCGCTCCTTCCTCGTCCTACCTCGTCGAATCGGCTTCGTCAAAAATGTATCTTTCTTCATGTCATGACGATGGCACGCAGGTATAAATATGTTTCGCTCTCAAGGCGCGACGACGGTCAACTCAACTCGCCATCATACATGTCGAAAAGCAACGACTCGTAGCGGTTTCTGAAGGATTGGGCAACCGAGTATTGGACCATCTCGTCGAAGCCGTTGCGTCCGTCATCGGTCGAAACAGATGCCGTGGCGACAAACTTCACGCCGGGAGCCAGCATGCTCCAGTGTTCCTCGTCGTCTCTATCGAAGGTGTCGTTGTACGTGAACCAGACGCCGCGCCGAGAAAGCCCTTGAGCGAAATAGCGATAAGTGAAAGTGATCGCTTTCTCTGGTTCATCCGGGACCATCTGGCGGAGCACAAAGCCCCGTTCTTCAACGCGCACTTTCAGATCGGTCGGCTTGCTCTTGAAGGCCAGCACTAGGTCGATACTCATGCAAGGCGAAAGGGCCACAGTGGTATTAATGATGCGACTGGTTTGCGTGGCCGAGAACGAGCCGAGAGTCAATCAGGTTTCTTGTCGCGTCCTTGCCCTCGGAGTTTCTCGGTCGCAAGATCGATGCGCGCGACGAGGCTATGTAGGATTTCATCGGCGACCGTCTCTTCGCGGCCCGCGAGACTCGCCTCCACATCGTGTCGCTTCAAGATCGCGATAATGTCAGCCCTAAGACGTGCCAGTTGTTTCGCGAGTTCCTGTGAGACCATGCTGAGCCAAGGCCGGCTGACTATTTAACTGTTTTGCGAGGTATGCGGCGGATGAATAATTAGGGAACAAAAAACTCCCCTAAGAGGTGAACAAAACCGTTCGTTGCCTGCTCCGGGCGTTGACCAGTTTGGTTCACCAGTTACGGGAGTAAAGTTTATATACTTGCGGCTCCTCCCGTAAAGGATGGGATTCAAAGAACAGTACGTCGCTGCGAAGGCGGTTTTGCTGGCAGACCGCACCATTTGCAAGGCCAACCGCGAGGTTTTCCGCGAGTTCTTCGAGTTCGAGGAGTACAAGCTCAAACGCCAGAACGGTTTGGCGAGCCTCGACGAGGGGTGCTACCGAACCCTGTACGGTTACATTCTCCGCTTCCGGAACGTGAACGCTTGGTTTGACAACAAGCCCTGGCGGGAACTCACGGCCGCAGACATAAAAAGGATCTACGATGGCCTTGAGGACGGCGCGATTCACAATCATCGAGGAGAACCGTTCAAGGACCGCGCCAGCTATTACAACAAGGTCTTCAAGAGCAAGCCTTTCCGCCTAGTCCAGAAATCCGAACTCGCCAGGAACGTAATCGAATTCTATCACGGCGACCCGGAGAAGGAGGTACGGTTCATCGAAGAAGAGACGTTCAGGAAGATGGTGAGCGTGCTCTCAAACCCTGTTCACCTCTTGCTCTTCTGGTTGGCCTGGGATATCGGCGAGAACGTCGGAGCGTTGTTGCAGCTTCAGGCAAAGGACTTCACCCGACAGCGGAACCCTCAGACCAAGGAAGCCGAATACCTCGTGAACCTGCCCCGGGCCAAACTCAAACGAAGCCGAGCCCCTCGAACCGAACCGACGCTCTATCCGGAAACTGTCCGTTACGCAGACATGGTGCTGCAACGACTCGACCGTGAAGCCGGCGTGTTCCCCTTCGGCCACCGCCAGGCTCTGAAGATCATGCACAGCGTTGTGCGTCGCACCGCGGCCAAATGTCTTCCGGACAACGCCCCTGTGCGATGGAAGGACCTGCGTTCAGGAATGGCCTGTCACCTGCTCAAGAAAGGCTGGTCTCGCGAAGAGGTAGACGCTCGGTTGGGACACACTCCGAACTCTAAGGCGCTCAACGCCTATTTGAGCTACTTGGCTATCGACCGAAAGAAACCGAAGAAGCGCCTGTTCGATACTAGCCTTGGTATCCGTCCGGCGATCACCGTTCCGCATGAATAATCGATGCGGCTGGAATCGAGGCGATGGAGGGTACGCGAAGTTCAGGCCGACGCCGCGGCAGTTTCGACGGCGGAGATTTCTCGGTTGGTC
>Ga0326597_10008382_pt1 | contig 13955 bp, 15 predicted proteins | sample RVTome_12_FD_203789 | JGI IMG/M metagenome (GOLD analysis project Ga0326597, IMG submission 203789) | Soil microbial communities from uranium-contaminated site in the Upper Colorado River Basin, Wyoming, United States - RVT100D185 | ecosystem: Environmental > Terrestrial > Soil > Contaminated >... | reverse complement strand
CCGCTGCGTTGCCGACGGTATTTCTCACCGCCTGGTTCGGTCTTACAACCGACGGGAATCTCAAGCCGGGCGAGTGGCTGCTGATACAAGGCGGCAGCAGTGGTGTCGGCGTCGCGGCGATCCAGATTGGCAAGCATTTAGGCGCCAAGGTCATTACAACCTCCGGCAGCGAAGAGAAATGCCGGCGCTTGCAGCAATTGGGCGCGGACGTGACTATTGATGTTTCACAGAACGATTTCGTTCCGGAAGTCTTGCGCGTGACGAACGACCGCGGCGTCAATGTAGTATTGGAAATGATTGGCGGCGAGGTCTATCAAAGGAGCATGCAAGCGCTAGCGCCGGGCGGACGCTTATTTTCCATCGGCGGAGCTTTCGGTGCAATCCCCGATCCGCCACCGACCTTGACCGAAGGACGCAGAGCGAGTCGTTTCTCCATCACGAATCATCTCAAAGCCAAGCCCCAGGATTTCCGGCAGCTCGACGTGATTCTAAAATTGATTCAGGAGAGAACATTTCAAGTGGTGATCGGCAAGACCTTTCCCCTGGCGGAAACTCGTGCGGCCCAGCGCTATCTCGAAGGGCGCGAGCATTTCGGCAAGGTCATGCTGACGATGTAAGATCAAGCGGGAGGTATCATATGGCGTTTAGAATCAGACGGGTCGGCCACTTGGTTTTACGCGTAAAGGATCTCGAACGCTCGCGCAAATTTTTCACCGAAGTTTTAGGTTTCCCGCAGGTCGGCGAGAACGGACGCGGCATGCTTTTTTTCAGCACCGACGTGGCGGACAACCACCATATGCTCGCCATCAGACAGGCGAAAGAAGGTTCGGGGATGCCGGACTCCGAGCGCGTGGGCATGGAGCATGTCTCGTTCGAGCTCGGCAGTTTCGTCGAGCTGCAGGATGCCTACCGGCGATTTAAAGAGCACGCCGTCGTCATCCACCACACGGTTTATCACGGCGTGGCCAAAAGCATCTACTTCTTGGACCCCGACGGCAACATGCTCGAAGTCTACTGCAACGTGCCGCCCGAGGAATATCGCCAATCGGCGCCGAATCCTTATTTCCGCTATGGCAGCATCGAAGAGGAGCTGGAAGGAAAAGTGCCGCAGCGGCCTGGGACCGTGGCGCCTTGATCGGTTAAAGGTTCCGGGTTCAACGTTCAACGTCCCCGCCCCACACCTTGAACTTTGAACTTGGAACTTTGAACCGTCGGTGCAGCGAGCGTTACTGGCCGCTTTTCACTCCGTCTGCTAAAGTAGGATAGTGGACGCATCAGCGGGTAAAGAAACAATCTCGACTGTACAATCTTCAAGCGCAGGTCCCGATCTCGCCGGCATGAGCGACGACGAGCTGTTGCAGATGCGTATTTGCGATTTGCGGCTCAAGATCGCCGGCAGCGAGCTGGAATCCCGAATTGACAAGTTCTACGCCGAGCTCGCAGCCAAAGGCATCGGGCTCAAGCCGCTCTGCTATCTCGGTGACGAGTGGTTCTGCCCCGACGGCTGCGCCATCATCGCCATTCCGTTCTACCTCGCGCACCCACGCCTAAAAAAGTTGGAAGACAAAATGATGATGGAGGTAGAAGGCGGCACCGAATCCGGATGCATGAGCCTTTTACGCCACGAGATGGGCCATGTCTTGAACCACGTGTACCTGCTCGAGAAGGACTAGCGTTGGCAAAAGATGTTCGGGCCGCCGTCCTTGGACTATTCCGATATCCGAGAATGATCCAGCGGATTTTAACGCTGGCATTGACTGTCACGCATTGAATCGTTTTAACCCAACGGCTTATATGGCAATGAGATTCACCGGTCGATACTGTTTCTTTGTGCCCTTTGGATGGCTATAAGTGACAATTTGCGCGCCTTGCGTAAATTGTCCGACACCCGTTCAGTATTCAACCGAACATTTTCTCACCACGTTTCAGACATTGATATTTCCAAAGTTCTTAACTTCGTGCTCTTCGTGGTAAAATTTGCTTTTTCTACTTTGGTTGAGGCTTAGCCACGCTAGGTCCTTCGTGGTGAAGGTTAACCTTGCGTCTACGGAACCTGCGTTACTTCTTCCCGATCTTCGCGAATTCCTCTAAAAACGTTCCCGCTTTGAAGTTCGGATTGATCTTCGGCTGGTCGCCTTTGTATATGATGTTGAGTTCGCCGAGGTATTCCTGGATCGGCAGCGGTTTGATCGCGAAGACCATCGCCGGCTCGTCGCTGGTGATGTGATGCTGGTGCCAGACGCCCTGGCCAATGTACATGGTGTCGCCCGGCTTCCAGTCGACGCGCTCATCGTCCAGGAGACTGTAGCCCTGGCCACGCAGCACGATGATGATTGCTTCGTTGTGCTTGTGGGTCACCGAATTTGAATGGGGCGGGTAGATATGGCAGTCGACTTCGATGATGCGGTTTTGAAAACCGAGCTCCTGAGAAACCAGCGGCCCCATCCACACACCGTTCTGCGCCTCCCACTCGACCTTCACGTCCTCGCCTTTAATCGCCTTGCGGCCGGCTTTGCGCTTGGCGATATCTGCCTTCACCCGCTCCGCGCGTGATTTAAAAAGCGCGCTCTTGCCTTCAAACCATTTCTCGTTGCTTTCGTGGTCCGCCATCTCTTATCCCCTTTCGTTCCGCTAACAGATTTTCCATTCCCGACTTTCGGTATTCGCGAACATGCGCGATGCAGAAGGAGGAACGGCTCTATTTTTGTTAGCTGGCGCACCTTGCGATGTCAAGGAAGGTGAGTGCACCGAAGTAGAATAGTGAAACGGTCTAAGCTACAGTACGCCTCATGAAAACTAACGAAGACCGGCGCATGCGCCATCGGAGGACGGATATGCAAAAATTACTGATATCGGTGCTGATCGTTTTCTTGCTAATCCCCTGGGGGAAGGTTTGGGCGCAAGTAACCAAGCTCAACGTCGGCTACGTCGGCATCAATTCCGACAACGTTATCGCTTTTATCGCCAAAGAATCTGGCATCTTCGCCAAAAACGGTCTCGACGTGCAGTTGATATACTTCGGCGGCGGCACCACAGCGATCATGGCGCTGGTCGCCGGCGACACGCCGATCACGCAAACCGCCGGCCCCGGCGTCGTCAACGCCGTCTTGGGCGGCGCCGACGCCGTGATGATCGCCGGCGGCGTGACGACGCTGGATTATTGGTTGCTCAGCCGTCCCGAAGTGAAAACCGCCGAGCAACTCAAAGGCGGCGCGGTGGCGATCAGTCGTTTCGGTTCGGCCTCCGACTTCATCGTGCGCTACGCGCTGCAGCGCATCGGCCTGGTGCCCGTTAAAGACGTCACCATTCTGCAAGTGGGAGCGTTGCCCGAGCGGCTGGCGGCGATGGAAACCAAGCGGGTGCAGGCCACCGTGCTGGCGCCGCCGGCGATGTACATGGCCCAAAAGCGCGGTTTCAACATTCTGGCCGACGTGGCGGCGCTCGGCCTGGCTTATCAGGCGACGGGCGTCGGCACCACGAAAAAATTCATCCGCGAGCATGCCGATCTCGTCAGGAGATACGTCAAGGCTCAAGTGGAAGCGGTGCACCGCTTCAAGACGGACCGCGAGCTGAGCATTCGCGTATTATCCAAATATCTGAGCGTCAAAGAAAAGGATATCCTCGACAAAACCTATGAAGGCGCGATTGCGGAGAATAAACTGCCGGCCAAGCAATATCCGACGTTGGAAGGAATGAGAACCATCCTCGAGCCGCTGAAAAACGATCCGAAAGCGAAGGCGGCAAAACCCGAAGACTTCGTCGATATGCGCTTCATCAAAGAACTGGACGAGAGCGGCTACATCGACAGACTTTATAAGGGGAAATAAGCGCTGACACCCAGCGCAAAGAATGCGGGCAGAGTCGACTGCCCGCCTTCTTTGTATTGAATGGGCGGAATTCGAGAGGCGCTTTAAAGTCGGGTCAGTTCAACCACTCTTTGACGTTGCCGGCCATGATCTCATCGAGGATCTCTTTGCAGTCCTTGATCGCCTGATCCATGACTTTGGGATCGTTGGCGTGGGACACGCCCTGTTTGACCGCGCCGTGGAGCGCGCGCACGACTTCCAAGAGATGCTCATCCATCTTGTCCGTGTTGGGTGCTGTTTGCGCCATATAACCTCCAATTACATGTAGAGACGGCCCTTGTTCGGGTCAGTAACCCTCAACCCCATCTGCGTCAGGATCGGGCCGACCTCGTTTATATAGTCCTGGCGGGCCTGGTCATTGGTGCGCCGTTTTAGGCCCCAGTAGCGATAGCGCTCCGAACGCTTGGAGGCGCTGCGACCGAACATATCGAGCGCTTTGACGTACCAGTAATCCACCGCCTTTTGGGCTTTTGCCTTGCCCGCGTCGCCGGACTGAATTAATTCCAACGTTTTGTTGTAGCCATATTCGATGTGGCCGAGCTCTTCGTTTACGATATCGGGCAAAATTCTCTGGAGCGGCAGATAACTGCAATCGTAGAATTCCTCCAATTGATAGCGGCCGACCCGATCGATCAAAAAGCCGAAGACCGCATTGTCTTCCCAATTCGAGATCGAACCGCGAAAGGTTTCGACGAAGCGCTTCTCGTTGGGCTGGCTCAGCACAAAAGAAACGTCCACGCCGATATCGCCGGCAACCCGCGCTACTTTTCGGTAATGATCGATTTCTTCGGCCGCCGTGCGCGCGATGATCAATTGATCGAGCTTGGTCGGCGCCGCCGGCAGCATTTTCTCAACATACAGGTGCGGCCCACCGATCTCGCAATCGGCTTGGATGGTCAATACATGGCCCAAAAGATCTTTGTACTCCGGGTCCATCTTGTCGATGTCTTTCAATTCAATCTTGTCGGTAAACATGACGCTCTCCTTCTGTTTATTCGATGGGCTATCGCAAGTTACATCACTAACAAAACCACAAGAAAAATTCCAGCGCGCCGCCGGAAATGACCCGGACACTACGTCTTCCTGGTCAGCGGTACAGCAGCACCGATTCCCGTTCTTCAAGCCATGACTTCTCATCCGGTATCGCGAGCGCATCGAGATCGGCGCTAGTTGCAGCGGGATCGTCAACCCACTGGCGCAGCAGCTCGCTGCCGTTGATCACGTCGATGGCGAGGCGGTCACGCTCGTACTCGTAAGGGAAGTCACGCCAGAGATTGTACTCGGGTCGGAGCGCCCGCAATGATTTGAGCGCGAGCGCGATCAATCGCCACGGGCGAAAGCCGTCGTGGTTGTACGCCGGGTCCTCGACATGGATCTGTATTCCCGCGCAGAGTTTGCCGGCATGCTTGTTAAAGGTCGGTTCGAACCAACATTCGCGCAGCCGGCAGCCGCTTAGCCACGCAGGCGCAAGGGATGCCATCTTTAACAGTAGAGGGCGAGGTTCAAGATCCGGGGCGCCGAGAAACTCCAGCGGACGCGTCGTGCCGCGCCCTTCCGAGAGCGTCGTACCTTCGAGCATCACGGTTCCGGCGTAGCAACGAGCCATCGAGAGATTGGGCGCATTGGGACTAGGATTCACCCAGGTGCGTTCGCCGAGCGGCCAGCCATATCCCGGCGCGCTCGCGGGATTCCACCCTTCCATCTTTATGACATCCAACTCGACATCGAGACGCAGCGTCTGCACAAACCACTTCGCCAGCTCGCCCAGCGTAAGACCGTGGCGCATCGGCAGCGGCCCCGCGCTGACGAAACTCTCCCAGCCTGGCCGGAGTCTGAGTCCCTCTACGGGTCTCCCGACCGGATTGGGCCGGTCGAGCACCCAGACGGCTTTCTTGTATTCCGCCGCCGCTTCGAGAACGTAGCGTAGCGTCGTGATAAACGTGTAGACCCGACAGCCGACATCTTGCAGATCAACGAGTAGCACGTCAAAGCCGTCCATCATCGCCCCAGTCGGCCTGCGCACTTCGCCGTAGAGACTGTAAACCGGAATTCCGTGCACCGGGTCGTGAAACTCCGGCGACTCGATCATGTTGTCCTGCTTGTCGCCGCGCAAACCATGTTGCGGTCCGAAGGCCGCGACCACCTTGATGTTCTTGAACGCCGCTAGCACGTCGAGCGAGTGCACCAACTCGCGCGTCACCGAGGCGGGATGAGCGAGCAACGCCACGCGCTTCCCCGCCAACGACTTGCGTAACGCCGGCTCATCGATCAATCGGTCGATTCCGAATTGCATCGTCTGCCTATTCTAAGCGCTCTTGTCGGGAAGTGCGAGTTCCAAAGCGAAGGAATCAGGATGATGAAAGTCGGGCTTGCCCGGCGGGTGTTTCAACGCCCAATAGGAAACCGCCCCATCGTTCTCTTCGACCACAGCCGATAGTCCCAGCCTTAATTTCGCCTGCGGCGTAATAGAGAGAAAACGATCTAAGCGGACAAAGGCTTCAAGCTCAAAATTATTTGCCGCGCTCCGCACCGTGATCTCCGGGTCTAGCCTATCGCCCTCGATCCGTCCACCGTCGCGATAACTCTTGAACGCATACGCCGCCCACTCGCCCGACGGCGAAAAGTTAAACTCCCAGTAAGACTGCTTCACAGAGAGGAAGACCTCGAAGCATGTGTGTTGCCAGAGACCCTCCCCCCTGCGCGTTGGTTGAGGCGGTGGAATCCGAAGACGGGCGATGTCTCCCTCGATCGAATATCTAAGTGCAAGAGACCGTCTCCCCGTCCAGCCCACCCGCGCTTCGACCCCGTGCACCCACCGGCTGGATGTCTCAGGATGACAGGTGAGGACGGTCATGTACGGGGTGAATTGCGTCATGATGGCAGCCGTTTGGCCCATTATACTTGAGATGGGGGATGAACATCTAGCGCACAAAGCAACTTGTTTCTCCCGCATCCTTGACAGGCCACAGAGCTGTGCCTAGAAGGAGGTAAGGAACTATTGAACGCGAGGGAGTATGGATGGCAAGCGCTCCTTACAACGGACCTGCTTTCGACTCTAACGAACTTAAAGATCTGAAGCAGAAACTCGTCGACGGCTGCCACATTCTCGATCGCGAGGGCATCACCGACGGCTTCGGTCACGTGAGCGTGCGCGTGCCTGGAAGCCAAGCGTTTCTGACGATTGCCGGCGTAAGCCCCGGATGCGCGACGCTGGAGCGGCTCGTCATGCTCGACTTCGACGGCCGCTATCTCGCCGGTGAAAAGTTGCCGCCCTACGAGTGGCCGATTCACGCCTGCATCATGCGCGCCCGATCCGAGGTGATGAGCGTTTGCCATACTCACTCGAAGTGGAGCTCGCTTTTCAGCATCGTGAAAGGCGGCCTGCGCCCGGTGCACATGTATGCGAAGTTTCTCCCCGCCGCAGGCCCGCCGATCTACCCGGCGTCCGGTCTCATCGGCACCGTCGAACGCGGCATGGCGCTGGCATCGGCCTTGAAAGATAGTGCAGCGGTCTTACTGCGCGCCCACGGCGACGCGGTGGTCGGGGCCAGTCTCGAACAAGCAATCCTGCGCACCATTCAAATCGCCTTCCTCGGCGCGCTTGCCCACATGGCCGTCGCCCACGGCGAGCCGCTTTACATGAGCGAAGAGGAATTGGCGACATTTTCCGCCGAGCCGGCGTTTCCCGCGCGCCCGTGGGAGTATTACTTGAGCCGGATACGAGAACTTCGCTCTCCTTGACAGCCTCGTGATCGACTAATAGATTCGCGAATGCAGACGTTCTAATGGTTCATCCCAATCGCCAAGGAGTGTTCATGGTCGCCAGTCGCAAAAACGTTCCAGCAATCGACTCAGCCGAATTAAGAGAGCTGACGGAAAAACTGATGACCGCGTGCCACATCCTGGATCACGAGGGGGTCACCGATGGCTATGGTCACGTGAGCGTGCGCGTGCCCGCCGCGGACGCGTTCATTACCATCTCCAACGTCAGCCCCGGCTGCGTGACAATGGAACGCTTGATCATGCAGGATTTCGACGGCAACTGCCTCGACGGAGCGAAAACGCCGCCCAACGAGTGGCCTATTCACGCGTGCATTTTCAAGGCGAGGCCCGATGTCGAGAGTATTTCCCACACGCACTCCAAGTGGAGCACGATTTTCAGCGTGCTGCCGATCAAGCTCAAGCCGATGCACCACTACGGCAAGTTCCTCTCCGCCGACGGACCGCCGATCTATGAAGGTATCGGACTGGTGCGCACGGTGGAGCGCGGCAACGATTTGGCGAAAGCTTTAGGCAACGGGCCGGCGGTCTTGATGCGCGCCCACGGCGACGCGGTCGTCGGAGAAAGCGTCGAGCAGGTTATCGAGCGCACGACGCGGCTCGCCATGCTCGGCGAGTGGAATCACTTGGCGCTGCTCCACGGCGAACCGAGATACTTGACCGCGCAGGAACTCGAGGTCTACAACGCCGACCAGCGCTATCCGATGCGCGGCTGGGAGTATTACGTGAGCCGATTGAAGGATCGGCGCTAATGGGTGTTTAGAGTCTTGCGTCCATTGGGTGGATTGACGGATCTTAATTTCACTTGACGCCGCAATGGGAAAACTGACTCTAGCATTCATCTCCGCGTTCAACGAGCGCGTCGAACCGCTGATGAACGGCACGGTGCAGGCGGAAGGGATCGAATTGATCCCTACCTACTCGCATCCCGCCGAGACTTTTTGGCGCCAACTGAAGTTCGGCGAGTTCGAGGTGGCGGAGATGTCGATGTCGTCGTACCTGATCGCCCGCTCCCAGGGCGCCGACATGATCGCCCTGCCGGTCTTTCCCAGCCGCCGTTTGTTTCAAACCGAGCTTTCGTACCACGCGGATTCTGGCATCGCCAAACCGGAGGACCTCGCCGGCAAACGGCTGGGCGTGGCCGAGTATCAACAGACGGCCGCGCTCTGGATACGCGGCATCTTGGAACACGACTTCGGCGTGTCGCAATACAAGATTCACTGGTACATGGAGCGCAGCGAAGAAATGAGCCACGGCGGCGCCACCGGTTTCAAGCCGCCGCTGGGAATCTCATTTAACCGCATCGCAGCGAATAAAAGCCTGGCGTCGACGCTCCTGGAAAATGAATTGGACGTCGCCCATATCGCCAGCCCCTGGGTGCTCCAGGCCAACGCTCTGGATCGCTCCAGCCGCATTACCGGCAAAGGCGATTGGAGCGAGGTCAGACCGCTGTTTCCCGATCGCATGGCCGAGGGCGCGCGCTTCTATAAGCAGCACGGATTCTTACCCGTCAACCACACCTACATCATTCGCGGCGATATTTACAAAAAACATCCCTGGGTGGCGTTCAATCTGTACACCGGCTTTGTCAAAGCCAAGGCGCTGGCGCGTGAGAAATTGTTCGAACGCATCCCCACGGGGCTTTTCTTCGGGCCGGAGTACCTCGCCATGACGCGGGAAATGATCGGCGACGATCCGTTTCCCTACGGCATCAAGGCAAATAACGCGATTCTTGAAACGATCATCGGCTACTCCCACGAACAGGGGCTCACGCCGCGCCGAATGAAGGTCGAGGAGCTGTTCGCTGAAGAAACGATTGATTCATGACGTAGGGTCCGGCATGCCGTGACCCTACTTGATCCGCGGCAACGAGGACCAGAGGAGAAACAATGGCTAAACTGAGATTGAGCTTCATCTCCGCGTTCAACGAGCGCGTCGACCCGTTGATGAAGGGGATCGTTGAAGCCGAAGGGATCGAGCTTTTGCCGACCTATTCGCCGCCGTCGGAAACTTTCTGGCGGCAACTTCGATATCAAGAGTTCGACATCGGCGAGATGTCGATGTCCTCATATCTAATCGCCCGCGAGCGCGGCATCGACATGATCGCCCTGCCGGTTTTCCCGAGCCGCCGCCTTTTTCACGCCGAGATTTCCTACCACGTGGATTCCGGCATCAAGAAACCGGAGGATCTCGTCGGCAAAAGGCTCGCCGTCGGCGAGTACCAGCAGACCGCAGCGCTCTGGCAGCGGGGCATTCTCGAACACGACTTCGGCGTGTCTCAGTTCAAAGTCCACTGGTATATGGAGCGCACTGAGGAACTGAGCCACGGCGGCGCCACGGGTTTTACTCCACCACCGGGAATTTCCTTTCAACGCATTTCCCCGGACAAAAGCATGGCGTCAATGCTCGTAAACAACGAATTGGACGCCGCAGCCATCAATAGCCCGTGGATGAGCACGCCGAGCATTATCGGTCGGTCCCACGGCGTTCCCGGCGGGGGCGGCGATTGGAGCAAAGTTAAACTTCTCTTTACCGACCGCATGGCCGAAGGGCGGCGATTCTTCAAGAAGTGGGGATTTCTCCCGGTAAACCACGCCTACACGATCCGTGGCGATATCTACAAGAAATACCCTTGGGTCGCCTTCAACCTCTACACCGGCTTCGTAAAGGCGAAGCAGCATTTCAACGCCAAGCTGGCCGACACCATTCCCACGGCGCTCTTTTTCGGCCGCGAGTATCTAGCCATGACCCGGGAGATATTCGGCGACGACCCCTATCCGTACGGCGTCAAAGGCAATCAAAAGATGATCGAGACGCTGATCGACTTCTCTCACGAGCAAGGGCTTACGACGAAAAAGATGAAGATCGAGGAACTGTTCGCCCAAAGCACGCTGGAGCTGTAAAAGAAGAACGGAGTGTATGAGCTTTGAGCGTATCGCTGTCCCACTCAATTAGGCCAACAGGAGCCCTCATTTCCTCCCCCTTGATGGGGGAGGACAAAGGTGGGGGTGATCTTCGCCCGAACGGACTTCACCCCCATCTTAATCTTCCCCCGTCTAAGGGGAAGAAAAATTATGGCGCGTCGTAAGCTAACGCTTATCCGATGAGACAACTTCTCGTCACACTATTCGCTTCCTTCGTGATCACATCCCTCAGCAGCGCGCAGCCCGCTTCTGCCAAACCCCTAACCTTCGCTTACCAAACTCCCACCTTGAACGGCACCCTTCCCTTGATCGTCGGTATCGATTTCGGTTTCTTCGCCGCCGAAGGCTTGGAGGTCAAGACCGTTTTTATCCGCGGCGGGCCGACCGCCATCGCCGCCGCGCGCATCGAAGCGGAAGCAAAAAAGTTCGGCGGCGCGGAGAAGTTTTTCACGCGGCAGTTTTTGCTGAAGGCCACCGGGCAAGGCCGATGAGCGGCCGGTTTCGAGTTCCGAGTTTCGTGTTTCGAGTTCCCCCGACCCAACCCGAAACCCGGAACGCGAAACCCGAAACTATGACGTGCCGGCACAAAGGTTGAAATTATTGAGGACGGTCCCGGAGGAACTCCATGGCGCAAAACCTGGAACTAACCCTCATGCTCGCCGACTATCACCGCACCCGCCCGCTATTGTCCGGTGAAGTCACGGCCGACGGCATCAAACTCAAACCGCAACGAGGGATTCCGGGCGAAGCCTGCCTGCGCCCGGTGTACGAAGAGTTCGATATCGCCGAGATGTCCATGTCCTGGTATATGATGGCCCGCTGCCGCAAAGAACCGGTCATCGCTCTGCCGATATTTCCCCTGCGGATACAAATCCACCCCTACATCTTTTGCTCTTCCTCGTCGGGCATCGAGCGCCCGGAGGATCTGAAAGGAAAAAGAATCGGCATGGATCAGTACCGGCTCACTGTCGGCCTGTGGGCGAGGGGAATCTTGCAGGAGTATTACGCTGTGCGTCCCGAAGATTGCCATTGGGTTACATCCGAGCCTGAAGGGGCTGGTTTCCAACTGCCGGCGGGCGTGAAAATCACGGTGCAGAACGAGCTGACCGAAGCGCTGCTGCTTCGCGGCGAGATCGACGCGATTATTCCGCCGAACGTCGTGCCGTCGTTTCGTGCCAAGGACCCGCGTATTCGGCGTGTCTTTAAAGACCCGCGCGCCACGGTCAACGAATATTTTCGCAAGACCAAAATCTTTCCGATCACCCACGCGCTGGTCGTGCGCCAGTCGCTCTTCGACCAACATCCCTGGCTGGTCTCAAGTCTCCTGAACGCTTTTAGGGAAGCGGAAAAACTCTGCCGGAAATCCTACGACTACGCCAAGCGGCTCGCTTTTCCGACTGCTGTCTTAATTCTTGAAGAAGAGGAAGAAATATTCGGTGCAACCCCCTGGGATCACGGCATGACGCCGGAGAATCGAACCGTGCTGGAAAAATTCGTCCAGTACGCAGAAGAGCAAGGCTATATCCCCTATCGCCCGCAGCTCAGCGAACTCTTCGCGCCGGTGGGGAATTAAAACTGTTGCAGCGAACCTAGAAGAAAAGCGTCGTGCCATCTCGATCTTAATTTCCTCTCCCTCTCGGGAGGGAGAGGACAAAGGTGAGGGTGGGTTGACGCCGGTTATACCCTCACCCCAGCCCTCTCTCCAGCTTCGTGGGCGAGGGAGAAACCCACGCGCACTAACAGAGATTCGAAATTTTACGCGCGTATCATCGGGCATCTGCTACGGCACCTTGTATCCCAGTTCCTTCGCCACCTCGATAGCGAACCTCGAGTCGGCGACATCTTCGAAAGCAATATTTCTATCCGTGAAACGGCCTTCGGCCTTGATCGCTTTGATGATGTTGCCCATCGCCTCGCGGGTTGGGATGCCGGTGTCGTTGAAGCTCGCCTCGACCACCTTGTAAGTATCCGCCGCGGTCTCCTTGTCCATTTTGAGCACACCGGTAATCAGGTCGAGAGTCCGGTCCCGCGACTTGAACATCGCTTGTTTCCCCGATTGGAGGGCGCGGATGATGCGCTTGACCTCATCGGGCCGGCTTCTGATCGTCTTGGTCATCGCGCTCAGCCCGCCTGACGCCATTTCAACCAAAGAACCGATGTCGAGCAGCCGAACGAAACCGCGCCGCTGAGCAAAGAACATGGTCGGCGGGTTGAGCGAGGCGGCGTCGACGAAACCGGATTCCAACGAATGCACGAGATTCCCGCCGGGCACCGAAACCGCGGCGTAATCCTTTGAAGTCATACCCCGCTTTTCCAATGCCAAGTTTAAAGCGACATGGCTCGTGCCGCCCAAGCCGGAGACGCCGATCTTTTTCCGCTTTAGCTCCTGGAGGGTCTTGTATTCCGGTTTGGCCATCAACCAATAGGTGATTCGGTTCGTCGAAGACCAGAGCGCGCGGGAATCGAGGCCGCCCAGAGTCGCGCTGACACTCGCCGGTCCGATGCCGGACTGGTAATCGAGATCGCCGGAGGCCAGCGCCGCCACGGCGGCCGCCGAGCGCATAAGAATGATTTCCACGTCCAAACCCTGCTCCAGGAAAAGCTGCCACTCCCGCGCGGCAATCAAAGGTAGCGCCGAATAACTCAAGGTGGCGTTGGAGATGCGAATCTTGCGGCGCTCTTGCGAATAACTGTTCGTCGATGCGACAAACAGGACGAGAAACAATAGCATCGCGAAACGAATCGCCATGGTCATTTGTGAAACTCCCTCGTCCCCGCGTACGCCCGCGGGTTGACCAGCGCATGCTCCTCCTGCATGAGCCATGCGATTTCCGCGGCCGCCGGCACGCTCGCGGCTTCCATCGACGCATGCGCCGCCATCTTGCAGAACTTGAGCGTCACTTTATCGAACTTGCCGATCTCCTCGCCCCACTTCCACGCCTCGTCTTGCAGCTGATCGTGCGGCACCACGCGATTGATTAATCCCGCACCCATCGATTTCTTCGCATCCCAGTTCTTGCCGGTGAGAATCAACTCGAAGGCGAGCTTGGTCGGAATCAACGTCTTGAACATCGTCGCGATGATCGGATACGGTAAAAAACCGCGCATGATCTCCGGCAGGCCGAATTGAGCTTTGTCGGAGGCAATGGCGAGATCGTGCGGCAGCAACAGCGTGATGCCGCCGCCGAGACAGTATCCGTTGATGACGGCGATGGTGACCTTCGGAAAGGTCCGAATCACTTCCGACACGTGATAGGCGCGCGGCTCTTTTCGCCGATCGCTTCCCCGATTTTGGCCGCCCTCGGTCGGAAACTCGGACAAGTCGCGCCCGGCACAGTAAGCGACGTCGCCCGCACCCGTGGTCAAAACAACGGCAATGGAATCG
>Ga0326597_10008381_pt1 | contig 13956 bp, 17 predicted proteins | sample RVTome_12_FD_203789 | JGI IMG/M metagenome (GOLD analysis project Ga0326597, IMG submission 203789) | Soil microbial communities from uranium-contaminated site in the Upper Colorado River Basin, Wyoming, United States - RVT100D185 | ecosystem: Environmental > Terrestrial > Soil > Contaminated >... | reverse complement strand
AAGCCCCTCCTGCCGCTCCCTCTTCTTTCGGGTTCCCATTGCCATAGCCCGAGTTTAATTTCAAACCGCTTTCAGAACCAGACCAATTTCGACTTTAGACACGGGCTGTTAAGGGATCGCGCTGAATTTCTAAAGGTTTCCGTAAACCCGGAGTTGGGAACGATCTGCTGGCCGAATGGCGCCGACCTCGACCCGGATGTGCTGTATGCGAAGGTTACAGGAGAGGAGATAGCTGTCTCGCAGACGCGAATTGAAAATGAGCGACTACGAAATTATTAGCAAATCCGAAGCCTTGTATCTTGATGCTTGTGTCCTTCCGAAGATCGACATTGAGACGGGGGGCGAAGAAGCGCGACTTGCGCGGATACTCATTTACATGAGTTGTATACCTGTTTACTGTTCGTTCGTGGGTTTCGGTGAGTTCTTCCACGTTGCAGGTAAGAAGCTCAGTCAGAAGAACATCGGAATTGCCGGGTACCTATTCAGTTGTCGCTCGTTAATGATGGATCAAGATATTGGCAGGCTGCGCCGTGTTGAGCCAGGCGAAGACAAGACGAAGTTTTTTCAGTTGGCGCAGCGGTTGGAAGCCAAGTACTCGCTATTGGGTGGAGGAGACATCTGGCACCTCATGGCAGCGATTGAGTTGCAATCGGGCAATCAGCAAATCACATTATTCTCGTTTGACCGTAAGTTGGTCTCAGCCGCCAAAGCTGAAGGGATTCAAGCCGTGTGCGGGAATGGGCTCGATCCTGATCTCGTCGTTGAGGAATTGCAAAGGAACGGGAAGTTTCTCGGGAACTAAGGTCACGGTACCGCGGTCACGGTCCGGAACGAACCCATCTGAGGAACGTCCGTGGCTGCCCAAGGGGCAGGATTTGCCTCGGATGGGCACGCCGCCCTGCTTGAAAAACAGTATCAATAGTGGTATCTTATGGGGCGAGTCGCGAAGATCCTGGAAGCCATGCGGCGCAACCCCAAAGGGATTCGCTTCGCCGACCTGTGTGCCGTGTGCGACGCTCACTTCGGAGCGCCGCGGCAAAGGGGGACCAGTCATCGGGTCTATCGGATGCCGTGGGCTGGCGATCCCCGGGTCAACATCCAGGGGGACAAAGGGTTCGCGAAAGCGTACCAAGTCAAACAAGTGCTCCAGGCCATCGAAAAACTGAGCGGGGAACATGGAACTAAAGAATGATCGTTATACATATCGCGTGACGTGGTCCGAAGAAGACTCCGAGTACGTGGGGCTTTGCGCTGAGTTCCCCAGCCTCAGTTGGCTGGCCCGCAGCCCGGAAGCGGCGCTGCGAGGCATTCGCCGGGTAGTAGCTGAGGTTGTGGCGGACATGAAGAAGAGGGGGGAGGCCGTTCCAGAAGCCGTTGCCTCCAAACGCTACAGCGGCAAGTTTCTGGTGCGGGTCCCGCCGGATATCCATCGCCAACTGGCGCGGGAGGCGGCCGAGGCGGGGGTGAGCTTGAACCGCTTGGCCAGCGCCAAACTCACGCAGTAGAGAAGAAGCGGCATGGTACGGCACGAGCCTACGGCACGAACGGCCTGTCGTGGCTATCCGGCTCCCATGTGAAAGAAAGTGCAGGTCCCTCGCTGCGCTCGGGATGACAGTGAACGTAGTTGTTCATTAAACTGTTGAGAATCCCGGGGGGCATACGATGTACCGTTCCTGTTCCAAGATATTTGACGTATTGACAAAGCCGCCCTGAAAGTGTACAAAGTTGTATAGGCATGAGCGGGAAGAACCATCCAGTCCGGGTTTGTTGTTGTTGCTGTTGCTGCAACTGTTGTTGTTGCTGCTGCGCGCAACTCCGGCGGGTGGGTCCCGATAGTGCTTAACGTAATCATTAGACAGTAGTTGCAGTTTTTTGAAACCCACCCAGGCCGGGTGGGCTTTTTTGTTTTTGGGGAAGAAAGGATGGGGGGGAAAGGAACTGGAAGCTATCTCATAGATACGTGAAATGGCCCAATTGGCGGAGCATCAACAAACCTCAGGGGCTGAAGCCCCCGTTTTGGGCGGCTCTTGGGGCATGGCTGAAGCCATGCCCTTACGAACCGCGCAAGAATTCGCATTTATGAGATCAGCTCTAGGGGAAAGGGACTATGAGCGAAACAACGGTGCTGAGCGAAGCGGTAGCGGGCGGTCAGGATGACCGCTGGAGCCGGATTCCGGCGGAGATTCGGGAGGAGATCGATACCTTCGAGGCTGAGCTGCGGCGGATGCAGGCGGGGCAGGCGCCCGAGAAGGTGTTTACCGAGTTCCGGCTGCGCCACGGCGTCTACGGGCAGAGGCAGGCGGGCGTGCAGATGCAGCGGATCAAGATTCCGCTGGGGATGCTGACGCTCGAGCAGATGGAGGTGCTCGCCGATCTGTCGGAAGATTATGCCGACGGGGTCTCGCACGTCACGACGCGCCAGGACATCCAGTTCCATTTCCTCGACATCAATGACACGCCGGACATGTTCCGGCGGCTGGCCGAGGTGGGCATCACGACGAAGGAGGCGTGCGGCAACGTGGTGCGCAACGTGACGGCCTGCCCGTCGACCGGCGTCTGCACGGACGAGACGTTTGACGTAACCCCATACGCGCGGGCGATGGCGTACTTCCTGATGCGCCATCCCGACACGCAGAATTTCGGGCGGAAGTTCAAAATCGCCTACTCCGGCTGCGCCCAGCACCCTTGCGGGCTGGCCCGCATGCACGACATCGGGGCCGTGGCCCGGGTGCGGCAGGAGAACGGCGCCGCCCGCCGTGGCTTCGAGGTATACATGGGCGGGGGCCTCGGAGCCATACCCCATCAGGCGAAGCTCTACAGCGAATTCGTTCCAGCCGAGGAGATGCTGCCGCTGGCGCAGGCCGTGGCGCGGGTCTTTGCGCGGCTGGGCGAAAAGAAGAACCGCTCGAAGGCGCGCATGAAGTTCCTGATCGCCAAGCTCGGCGTGGAGGAATTCAGCAAGCTGGTGAGCGGAGAGCGCGAGAAGCTGCCGTACGATGCGCGCTGGACGGAGTATCTGGCGGAGGCCGAGAGCTTCGAGGAAAAGCCGCTGAAGCCGCCGGCGGCGCTCGAACTGGCAGGCACGCCGCCCGATTTCCAGAAGTGGCATCGCACGAACGCGCGTCCGCAGGCGCAGGCGGGCTACTCCGCGGTGACCGTGTTTCTCCCGCTGGGGGATATTTCCGGGTGGCAGTTGCGCGGGCTGGCGCGGGTGTGCCGCGGATTCATCGGGGACACCGTCCGGGCGACCGCGGACCAGAACATCCTGTTGCGCTGGGTCTCGAATAGCGATCTGCCCGCGCTCTACAAGGGTCTTGCGGCGCTCGACCTGGCGCGGCACGGCGCGGGCGCGCTGGCCGATGTTTCCGCCTGCCCCGGAACCGATTCCTGCAAGCTGGGGATCGCGTCCTCGCGCGGGCTCGCGGCGGAACTGCTCAACAAGTTCTCGAACGGGATGAGCGACCTCGGGGAGCGCCAGGACGCGCGGATCAAAATTAGCGGCTGCTTCAACGCCTGCGGGCAGCACCATATCGCCGACATCGGCTTTTTCGGATCGAGCCGGCGCGTGGGCCAGCACGTCGCGCCGATTTTCCAGGTGCTGCTCGGCGGAACGACCAAGGACAACGCCGCGTCGTTCGGACTGTCCATGGGAAAGGTTTCCGCCAAGGACGTGCCGCGCGTCGTGCGCAAGCTGACCGAGTTGTATTCCCAGGAAAAGCAGGGCGAGGAAACCTTCGCGCAGTTCACGCACCGGGTCGGCAAGAGCCGGTTGAAAGAGGCGCTCTCGGAGTACGACCGCCTGCCGGACTACGAGGAGAATCCGGAGTACTACCGCGACAACCGCCAGCCGTGGGATTACTTCATGGCGACCGGAGTCGGCGAATGCGCGGGCGAGGTCGTCTCGCATGTCGAATTCCTGCTCGAAGACGCCGACCGGCTGTCGTTTGCCGCGTCGCTGCACCTGGAAGCCGGGAAGCTCGAGGACGCCGCCGCGATGGCGTTCCAGGCGATGAAGTCCGCCGCCGACGGGCTGCTATCGACCCGCGGCCTGCTGCTTTCCGACAACTACGACACGGTCGCCGAGTTCCGCAAACATTTCGGCGAAACAGGAGATTTCATCGCGATGTGCGCCGAGTACTTCTTCCGCGCCCACGAGGAAGGCTTCCGCAACCTGACGGAAGAGCAGACCCACCAGCGCGTGGAGGAATCCACACTCTTTATCGAAGAGGCCCACGGGGTGTATAGTCGGATGTCCGGCCTGCTCGCCTGAGACCGGATGCAAGACGACTTCACAAGAAAGCGCGAGGTGCGGCCATGAACCTTCTGCTGGCGGTTTTTCTCTTGCTGCAAGGAAGCTCTCTGGTGATCGAGAACGACTATGTTCGGGTATCGAGGAACAACACGCTGTGCGCAGCGCCCGCGCCGATGTGCGGCGAGCGCGTCATCGTGGCGCTGGGCGCGATCGAGGTGGGGGGGCAAAAGATGGCCCGCGGCGGCGTCAAAGTGTTCGAGCCGGGGCAGAGCTATTCCGCGCCCACCGGCGGGGAATACGTGGAGGTGGCCTGGAAGCCGAACCGCCCGAGGGCAACCCCGCCGCCCGTCATGATCGAGCCGGAAAAGAACATGATCGCGTATGACGGCGAGCGCTACTACGTGTTCAATGAGCTGCTGCCGCCGAACGATACGCGGCCGCGCCACAGCCACAGCCTGCGCGTGGTGGTGCGGCTGAACGAAACGCGGCTGCAACAGTGGCTCGACAGCGGCGAGGAAGTTTTCCGCGATCAGGTTCCGGACTCGATCAGCTTCAACCAGCCGTCCGTTCACGTCGTGAAGAACATTGGGGCAAAGCCGCTGCACAACATCGTCATTGAATTGAAGCCGTGAGGACATAGACTGCCACAGAGACACAGAGAGCACAGAGGAGTACGTAAAAAAGAAAGCAGACAGTTCCCCATTGGATCGCTGTGGCAGCAGCCGCCGTAAACTAACTTCTACCACAAGGCTTTTCGCTGCCTATTGCTATTTCCTGTTTTTCTCCGTGTCCTCTGTGGCTCTGTGGCTAATTTTGTGAAATGATCCCAGACCTGCAACGCATCCAAATTAAGATGGCCGCCGACGCGCCCGCCGGGGTGAGCCTCGACGGGTTTATCGAAATTTTCGGCCGCTGGCGCAAGGAAAAGCATCCCTCGGCTGCGCTCGGGACAGGCGAGGCCGACTGGGTGGACCTGGCCGACTACGCGCACCTGCCGCGCGGTCCGGGCATCGTGCTGGTCGGGCACCGCTGCAGCATCGCCTTTGATCTCGCTGACCCTGGGCCGGGAATTCTTTACACCGCGCGAAGGGGCCTGACGGGGTCGCACGCCGAGCGGCTTGGCGCGGCGTTCGCATGGTGCCTGGAATTCGCAAAGCGCCTGACCGGGGAGCCCGAGTTCCCGAAAGACGTCCGGTTGCGCACGGGCGAGCTCGAGTTGCGGTTCAACGACCGGCTGGAAACTCCCAACACGCCTGAAACCGACGCGGAGCTGCGGCCTGCCGTCGAGCAGGTGCTGAGTAAGCTCATCGGCGCTGGGGGCTATGACCTGGGCCGCGCCTCTGACGACGCCATCTACGGCTTCGCTGTGCAAGCGAAGAAATCGGAGCCGCTCGATGCGCTGTTGGGGCGGCTGGCCAAGCCGCGCGCGTAAGCAAGCGGTCATGCTTCCCTAGTAGTGACGAAGTCGCCGCACCTATGAAGAGCAGGTTCTTCGCTTCGCTTAGGATGACCGCTCAAAAGACGACGAACCTCAGGGGCTGAAGCCCCTGCTTCTAGCGGCTTTTGCGGCACGGCTGAAGCCGTGCCCTGACGGAACGCCCAGCAGCCTCTAGGAAGCCCGCTGCAGCGGGCTGCGGAACCACATCTCTGGACCGCTGACCCAGCGCTAAAGCGCTGGGCTAGAGAAAAAACCGCCATGGGAACCGATTTGCAAGCTGTACGCCAGACTTTTTCAGCAACCTGTGAAGCCGTGCCCTGACGGAACCAATGAAGGACACACAGTCAACCCCGTCGGGGTTGAACCGTTGCCTGAATCCGTTTCCGTAGGTTGAAACCTACGGCTACTCACCGGTTGCCCCTTCGGGGCAAGCGAGCTGTGGTTGTCACACAGACTCTGAAGCCGTGCCCTGACGGCCCCCAACAGGGCATTCTGAGAATCAGCTCAAGCGCCTTTCCCACTTGCCGAAAACTGATCGGCCACATTCCCTTCATCGCCTATGTGCTACAATCGGGTCCAGTAAAGTAAGAAACAAACGCAGCTCGAGCGCCTCAAGAAAGGGAGATGAATTGCTGTCGCGCACACGATTGTGGATGTCCGTGGCCTTGCTGATGCTGCTGGCTGCTCTTCCGCGCGGCTTGCGGGCGCAGTCGGACAGCGGGCTGATCGACCAGTACAATCAGGCGGCTTCGGCGGCGTACCGGTCGGGGAATTTCGGCGAGTCGGAGCAGCTGTTGCGGGCCGCGCTTGAAGAGGCGGAGAAATCCGGGACGGATGATCCCCGCGTCGCGGCGCTGCTGCACAACCTGGCGGAGCTCAACCGCAACCTGGGGAAGTTTTCCGAGGCCGAGGAATTGTTTCGGAGAGCGCTGGAGGTTGATGAGAAAAACCTGGGCAGCGAGCATCCCGAGCTCGTAGCGGACCTCAGCAGCCTGGCGGACTTGTATCAGGCGCAGGGCATCAATTCACAGGCCGAGCCGCTCTACCGGCGCGCGGTGGCGATTCTCGAAAAGACGCTTGGCCCGGACGACCCCAAGCTGGCCGACGGGCTGAGCAAGCTGGCCAACCTGTATGACGCCGAGGACAAGTACGACGACGCCGAGACGCTGTTCGAGCGGGCGCTCGCGATTGTAAGGAAAGCCTACGGGCCGGAGCACCCGACCGTCGCCATCTCGCTCAGCAACCTCGCCGTCGTCTACGGGCACGCGGGCAAGTACGCCGAAGCCGAGCCGCTGCTGCAGCAGTCGCTTGCGATTCGGGAAAAGAATTACGGGCCGGAGCACCCGGCTGTCGCCGCCAGCCTCAGCAACCTGGCGGTGCTCTACGGGTATGAGGCGAAGTACGCGGAGGCCGAGACGCTCTTCGAGCGGTCGCTGGCCATCCGCGAGAAGGCGTACGGTCCGGAGCATCCGGCGGTGGCGGCCAGCCTCGGCAACCTGGCCGACGTGTACCTCTCGCAGAAGGAGTACGCCAAGGCGGAGCCGCTGCTCCAGCGCGTGGTGGCAATCTGGACCGGCATGTTCGGGGAGAACCATCCGAACGTGGTCGCCAGCCTCGATAATTACGCCGGGCTGCTGCGCAACATGGGGCGCGACGACGAGGCCGCCGCCGTGGAGGCGCGCGCCCAGGCCATCCGCGAGCGGCAGATGACGGACCCGTCGGCGAACCCGCACGAGCCTGGAACCATTCCGTGAGTTTCCCCAATCCTTTTTCCCAAGTGCTGACCGCTCCCGAAACGACATCAATATATCGTTTGGGGTCGCGGATCGGATCGAACACAAAATGATTGTTCCTTGCATTGACCTGATGGGCGGCAAAGCCGTACAGCTTGTGCGGGGCCGCGAAAAGAAGCTCGAAGCGGACCCGATGGAGATGCTGCGGCAGTTCCGCGCCTTTCCCGTGATCCACGTCATCGACCTCGACGCGGCGATGGGGCAGGGCCCCCCAGGAATGAATGACAAGATCGTTGCGCGGCTTTGCCGCAAGCGTCCGTGCCGCGTCGGCGGGGGCGTGCGAACGGTAGAGCGCGTGCGCGAGCTGAAAGCGCTGGGGGCGGAACAGATCATTATCGGGACGGCGGCGTTCGAGCAGGACGGGATCAACCGCAAATTTCTGACAGCGGCGCGCCGCGCAGCCGGCAAGCGGCGCCTGATGCTCGCGCTCGATACGAGCCGCGGCCGCATCGTCGTCAAAGGCTGGCGCGCCCGGACCGGCCTGCGCGCGGAAGACGTGATCCCGGAACTCGAACCCTATTGCTCCGGCTTCCTCTGCACCTACGTGGACAAAGAAGGCATGATGCGAGGCACCAATCTGCGCTGGTTCCGCAGCCTCCGCAAAGCGACCCGCCTGCCGATCACTGCCGCCGGCGGCATCACCACGATGGAAGAAGTGGAAGCTCTCAGCGCGCTCGACATGGATGCGGCCGTCGGCATGGCGATCTACACGGGGAAGCTGCGGCTTAGCCGCCCGGCTTGATTCCGGCTTCTGCACGCAGCCAGAACCCACGTTTCGCCACGGATGAAGAAACTGTGTCGCCCGCCCTGGTTGGAATACTCGCCAGCAATCTGTTTTGCTATAATGGCGACGGAATCCACCCGAGCCATGGAAATCCTTGATCTACGCCAGCTTCGTTCGCGGGACCTGGAGCCGCTGCTTGCGGAGGAGCAGGAGGTCTGGCAGAGGCGTCTCGATTGGGACTACTCGAACACGGCCTCGCTGATTCTGCGCTTCCTGGACGCCCGCGCGCTGACTGGCTACGCGGCCATGGACGGGCGGCGCGTCGCCGGCTTCGGATTCTATATTTATGAAGAACACAAGGGGCTGATCGGCGATGCGTTCGTCAGCGAGGCTTACCGCGACGGCGATACCGAGGTCCGCCTGATGACGCATATCATCGAAACGCTCGTGGCGTCGCCCGGCATCCGGCGGATCGAGGCGCAACTGATGAATTTCGGCGGAGACGCCGTCCTCGAATGGCTTGTGGGACAATCCTTCCGGTGCCACCGCCGCCGGTTCATGGGATTGTCGCTTGCAGACGGCTTGCCCAAGTTTGCGATGCTCCCCGCCGGATTGCAGATCACGGGCTGGCATTCGAGATGGATCTCCGAGGCCGGCCGCCTGATCACGCGCGCCTATGCAGGGCACGTCGACAGTGAGATCAGCGACCAGTACCGCTCGCACGGCGGCGCAATGCGCTTTCTCGACAACATTGTGCGCTATCCGGGCTGCGGCGTCTTTCGTCCGTCCGGCTCGTTTCTGGCGTTCCGCTCCGGCTCGGCGTCGCCGTGCGGAATGGTTCTGACGTCGGTGGTCCAGGACCACGTCGCGCACATCACCCAGCTGTGCGTCGAACCGGAGCTGCAGGGGGGCGGAATCGGCGGGGCTCTGATGCAGCGCGCCTTGGACGCCCTGCGGGAACAGGGCTTTCGCGCCGTGACGCTTTCCGTGACGGATTCGAATCAGGGCGCAGTCTGTTTCTACGAGCGGCTGCGCTTTTCCACGCTCCACGAGTTCCATGCCTTCGCATGGGACGCTCCGGTAAAAGACGTCTGGCTGCCCGGCCAGCGCTGAACCGCGGTGATGCGTGATGAACTGAAGTGATGAGTGATGAGTGATGAGCAGGAGTCAGAAGACAGGAGTCAGAAGCTAGAATTGTAGTATTCGTGAACCTTGATCGCTGCGATTCCTGCTCCTTTCGGTCCAATCGCCAGGGGCTACTTCTCGGGGCCGGGACCGCTGTCATTCCGACTCCTGACTCCTGACTCCTGACTTCCTTCTTCCCCTGCAGCGAACAGCTTGCGCAGACCCCAGACCAGCTCGTCAGCGAGCTCGTGGACTTCGAGGCCCTCTTCCGCCACCAGCTTGCAGGAAAGGGCCTGCGAGGCCTTCTCCGCTCCGGGCTTCCGGATGACCACGCGGCAGTACTGGCACTCCTCGTTCCAGCAATAGCGCCCGTACGGAATCGTGTCGGGGCACAAATACTGGAAGGCGCGCAGCAGAATCTGGTTTTCGGGAATCTGGAACTTCCTGCCCCGGACGGTGATCTGGATGAGCTTCTCGTAGGGGCGGTACAGCGGAACCTCGAGCCGGTCCTGATCCTGGTCCACGTGCGAATTGTCCCTCGGGCGGCCGGGAGTCTCTTGCGAGTATGGGGTGAGCGGAGGGGTTCGAACCCTCGACCACTGGAACCACAATCCAGCGCTCTACCAGCTGAGCTACGCTCACCACAAGACCGGGCAAACTGCCCGGTCGAAACGATTATAGGGGTTGCGACCGCCACGGGTCAAACAACCCCCGGATGGCGGCGTGCCTTCAGGGCGCTCCCCCAGCAGCCTATGCCCGGAAGGAACGGTTGGGCGGGCCGCCGTTTCATCTTATACTGTTTAGCATCTTATACTGAGCACGGGAGGCGACTCATGGATTGTCTGCGGATTGTGCCGTGCCTGGCGGCCGCGGCCGTGCTTGCCGGATTCCCGATTGCGCCGGCGCAGGCACAGCGCGCCAGCCAGCACGGCTCGGTGAGTCAGCAGATCGGCAACACGCTGGTCACGATCGAATACAACCGTCCGGTGGCGCGGGGCCGGGAGCTGTTCGGGTCTCTGGTTCCGTACGGGAAAATCTGGCATCCGGGGGCGGACGAAGCGAGCCACATCACGTTGTCGACCGACGTGAAAGTGAACGGGCAGCCGCTCGCCGCCGGCACCTATTCACTCTGGACCGAGCCCAATCCGGGACGGTGGACCTTCATCTTCAGCCGGGCGTGGCCCGCCTACCACACGCCGTATCCGGAGGGCCAGGACGCCTTGCGGGTGCCGGTGACTCCGCGGACCGGCCAGCATATGGAAACGATGGCGTTCTATTTCCCCATCGTGGAGGGCAAGCGCGCGGAGTTGGCGCTGCACTGGGGTGTGGTCGTCGTACCTTTGGTGCTGGAAGTCCCGTAAACAGCGTCAACGGATCACTGGTTTGCTTACAGATGTAGCTGATGATAATTGACAATTGTCAGTATTCATGTTACCCTTGAGGTGTGATCCAGAGTTTTCGGCACAAAGGACTCAAGCGGCTGTTCGAGAAGGACGAGCCGCAAGCAATCCGCCCGGATCACGTTCGGAAGGTGCAAAACATCTTGGCTGTACTCAACCGCGCCCGCGTCCCCGACGACCTGGGTTTGCCCGGCTTCCGGCTTCATCCCCTCAAGGGCGACCGGAAAGGTTTCTGGAGCGTTACAGTGCAGAGCAACTGGCGCATTGTCTTCCGTTTGCATGATGGGCATGCCTACGATGTGGATTTGACGGACTACCATTAGGAAAAAATGCTCATGCGTATGAAGAATCCGCCCCATCCCGGCCGTATCGTTCGAGAGGAGTGCATCGAACCCCTGGGGCTGACAGTCACGAGAGCTGCTCGCGCGCTCGGAGTAACTCGTCAGACGCTCAACAATCTAGTCAACGAGCGGGCGGGGGTTTCTCCGGAGATGGCCATCCGGCTCTCCAAAGCGTTCGGAAGCAGCCCCGAGGTATGGTTGGGAATCCAAATGGAATACGATCTGGCGCAGGCGGAGCGAAAAGCCGGTCAGATCAATGTTGAGAGGATTGGGCACGAGCAGCGCCCGTGACGCACGGGCGATGGGGACCGTAGACTAGGCAATATGGAATCCGAGAAACATTCCGGTTTATTTCAATTTCTTGCTGGGCTGGCGCTCGGCCTGGTCCCTTGGGGGCTTGGCTTGATTGGCGTAACGGTCAATCTCCCACTCGGCGCGTTCATCCTTGCGATTGCGTTCATTCTGCTTGCATGGGCTTTCTGGATATGGACGACCGACTTAAAATGGCACAAGCTTTATCGAGCGGCCACCGTTGTTGCTGCACTTATTCTATATAGCACACTCATTGTCCCCCAAATCATGAATCAACTTCCAAGTTCGCATGAAATCGCCCTAACCGAACAATCGCCTGCGCCTTCTGCCGCCGAGATTGCAGCGGAAATTCAAAGGGCGATGCCTCCCACGGTTGTACCAAAAGGAGCTCTAACACCAGACGATAAGCCTGACCCGCAAATAACGATCAGCCCAGATGCCATGAGAATGATACCCCCGGGCGCACTGAAGATATTTTTGGGTGCAAACATTGGTTTCATGTCAGATGCTCGTTCAAGCAGCGTCGTGTTGCGGGCCGCTGGAAGAGACTTGCTAACGATTCACCGCGATCCAAGCGGCATTCTGGTAGATGCCCAATTGTTCACGGCCGATGAGTATATTCTCGCGGATATTATTAAGAATGAGTTTTTCATCAATGATAGGAATGTCGATTATTTCTTTCACAGAGCCGATGTTCACTCACTCCTACTAAGAGATCGAAGGGGAAATGACCTTTTCAATATCTATTACGTCAACCCTTCTACGGTTGTCGTTACCGGCGTGTTTCGTTACTCAACTCTAGAACCTTTGGTTGTGTTGCAAGATAGGATTTCAATCCGGGGAAACGTACTCAGTGGGAATATTATTGGCGATTCACCTGTACTGTTTGGTTGGGAGTGAATGAGCTACGCGTCTTTGCTAATGATTTCTTTGTACTCTATTTTCTACGAATTGACCAAGCGCAGCAGAGTGTCGCGGAATGAGTATGGATTCCTCCTATTATTGATCGGAACTGAGATTCGTCAAAGTAGCGGGGAAGGTGCTTGTGGGAAAGAACTCCTACGGGAAATGCCTGCCGGGGATTCTGCTGCTGGCGGCCGTGATTGGCTCCGGGACGCCTTCTCATGCGCAGCAGGGGCAAAGCCCCGCCACGACGCATTTGATAGACGATCTGGTGACGGCGAACCGGATTCTCGCCATGGAGGGCGTTCTCGACGGCTACGGGCACGTGAGCGTGCGGTCGGGCACGAACCCGACCGGTATTATCTTTCCCGCTCCCTGGCCCCCGACCTGGTGGAAGCCCAGGATGTCATGGAGTTCGACCTCGACAGCAAACCGATCAATCCTCAGGGCCGGACCTCTTACATCGAAGCGTTTATTCACGGCGAAATCTATCGGGCGCGGCCGGACGTGAAAGCCGTGATCCATACGCACTCGCCGGCGCTGATCCCGTTCGGGGTGACCACGGTGCGCCTCCGTCCCATCTACACCATGGGGGCTTTCATCGGAGAGGGCGTTCCCCTATTTGATATCCGGACCGTCACATCGGATACGACCGATCTGCTGATCCGGAATGGCGCGCTGGGCCGTGCGCTGGCACAGACGCTGGGGAGCCGTGGGGCCGTCCTGATGCGCGGGCACGGAGCCGTCGTCGTGGGACCTTCGCTGCAGGATGCGGTGGGCCGGAGCGTTTACCTCCAGATCAATGCCGCACTGCAGCTTCAGGCGATCACGCTCGGCGGACCCATTCAGTACCTTGACGCGGACGAGGCCCGTAAGCTCGAAACGATTCCCAACCGCTACTCCCGTGCCTGGGAGATGTGGAAGCGCAAGGCAATGGGGAAGTAGCCGCATATTGATACCAATTCATGAAGATATTGCTGACAGGTTTCGAACCGTTTGGCCCGGTGCGGGTGAATCCCTCGGAGCAGATCGTCCGGCGGATTGGCGAAGAAGCAAGGAAACGCGGGAACAGGGAGCTGCGCGCGGAGGTTCTGCCCACCGAGTTCGTGGCGGCGGACAGACGCATGCGGCAGTTGATCCTGGAATACCAGCCGGACGCGGTGCTGTGCCTGGGCGTTGCGCCGCAGCGTGAGAAGATCAGCCTGGAGCGGTTCGCTCTGAACATCGACGACGATTCCCTGCCCGATAACGCCGGACGCCTTCGGGCCGGGCGGCGGATCGCTCCGAATGGGCCGGCTGCGTACTGGTCCACGCTTCCCCTGGAACGCTTCCGGAGGCAGCTCGAGCAGCACGGCATTCCCGTAAGCTACTCGAACCACGCGGGAACATACCTCTGCAACCACATTTTCTATGTCGCCCGCCACGAGATCGAGAAAGCAAGCAACGGCGCCCCCTGCGGTTTCGTCCATGTGCCTCCCGTCCGGACGCGAGGCAAAAAGGCACGCGGGTTGGCATTAGACACGATGATCGAAGCGGTAGAGTGCTGCCTGGGGGTGTTGGGAAGAAAGTAGCTAAAGCGTTTCTCTTGTTGCTGTAAATCGGCGGGTCTGTCGCCCCTACGGGGCTTGCTCGGATCAGCGCCCAGGAATCCCACGGCTTGCGCCGTGG
>Ga0326597_10008380_pt1 | contig 13956 bp, 15 predicted proteins | sample RVTome_12_FD_203789 | JGI IMG/M metagenome (GOLD analysis project Ga0326597, IMG submission 203789) | Soil microbial communities from uranium-contaminated site in the Upper Colorado River Basin, Wyoming, United States - RVT100D185 | ecosystem: Environmental > Terrestrial > Soil > Contaminated >... | reverse complement strand
GTGTCCGGGGGGGTGTACTCTGCAATCACCTCAGATGGTGGCTCCCACTCACCCCAGAAGACCACGTCCCCGTCGTGCTCCACGGCGTGCGCGTCGACGCCGGTGCGCCATCTTCCTGCGCTTTTCATGAATTTGCGGCTGTGCGCCCGATGGTTCCAGTCCTTCCAGCCGTCCCGATCGGGACGGTGCTCCATCCCGGGATGCGGAAACTGCACGAAATACAGAATGTCAGACATTGTGAAAACCGGTCGCGTCAGTACCCGCGGAGGCGCTCTTGTTGGGGTCGGGTGGAATCAGCTCGTAGCGGATGCGTCCCTGCTCTGTCTATTGCTCTCTGTCCTCGATAATCTCCAGTCGGCTCACCATGAGCGATTTGGGACGTCGGGTCTGGTCGATAGGCCGACTGCCGGTGACCGTGACGCGTTTGTCCAGGGCGTCCTTGGCAGCTTCCAGAAGCTCCTCGAGGAACTGGCACTCAATCTGCATGACCTGGCCAGGGCTGGTTTCGAAGTTCCGAAGGACGAAGGAATACTTATCGAGATCGATTTCGCGTAGATCCCCTGTGTAGGTCTCAATCCGTTGCTCGGGAATCTTGTCCAAAGCGTCGTTGATCCGTCTTCGGTTCTTCCGCGCCAGAGTTATGCCTCCCGGGATGCTCTGGGAGCGCACGAGCGAGCCCAGAAGTTCGACCTCCTCGATCTGTCCTCTCTCTCGAGGAGCGAGTCGAGCAAGCTCGGTCAGCAAAAGGCGACGTCGGCGCTCATCGGGGACCTGGGTATGAAGCTCCTCATCCGGTCGTTCGGACGCGACCCAAGCCGCGGTCTTGAGGTAATCGGCCAGCGCGAGAGAGACTGCTTCAGCCACCTTTCCCTCTTGGAACGGCAACCGAACGCCAACGCGCAGGCTTCCGGGCGCCATGGCCACGACACGGAAGTCCGTACAGCGCTTCAGTTCGGCTGTGGGCCGCGTGGTCAATTCGCCCGTGAGGATCAGTTCGGCCACGGACTGAACGCCTTTTCGGAATGCGTCAAGGATAGCCGTGAGTACGCTCGTTGGAGCCGCCGGCCATTCGATTTCGGGACCAACGACTCGAAGCCAAAGAGGTGCGGCCTGCTCATCCACAGCCATCACTCCAGCGTATTCGTCGAGCTCGCGCCGAAGACGCCGGATGTGTTCCAAATGCCCCTCCGCCAGAACAGCAAAGTTCCGCGGATTGGCAGGCTCGATTTGACGCCGCAGGGCCGCGAGCGACTGATACAAACGCTCCAGTTGTTCAAATGCCTGTTCCATCTCGTCTTGGCTGGTGATCGCGGTGGTCATAGTCTTACCCTCACCATGCCCTTTCGGAGTTCCGGTTGCCCACGAACCTGCGAGAAAAACTCGACCAGCGGATCGAGGCTCTCGGAGAAATCCGTCGCGTAGAGAACGTCGAAACCATGCTTGGCCTTCACTCGTTTCGGAGAAACCACGTTGTACTGCCTCGGCAAGAGGTCGCGCGCTCATGGCCTTGAGGTCTTGCCGGCAGTGTCGGGACCCCATGTCAGGGCGCGACAATATTCCGTGAACTGCCGAGCGCGCGCTCGTAGCTCTCCCGGATCATCGCCGGCGAGCTCTCGGCGCAGATCTGGGTCGTCTCGAGCTTCTCGTGGCCGAGGAACTTCCGCCTACACCGCGCGCTCTACACGCGTGCCCGCTTCTTCTCCACGCGACCCTCGTGCTTAAGGTAGAGCTCGATCGCGTCGCGCACCACGTCGGCCAGCGAGCGGTGCTCGCGGAAGGCGAGCTCCCGCAATGCCTCGTGCTGCTTTTCCTCGATCGCCGCGAAGAGCGTCACCGGTGCCTCCAGTTTCTTCACACCGCTCATCTTGCAAACCTCCATTCAGTCTTTTCACTCTCGAAAAGTAGTTCCGGTTCATTCCAGCGTCACATCCTCCCGCGTCACGAGGAGCGTCTCCACGGGCCCGACGAACTTGATGTAGATCGCCTTCTGGTCGAACCGCTCCAGGAGAACCTCCCTCGCGTACCACTTGAACCACTGCCGCATCTCCGGGCTGTCGACCAAGTCCACCTCGAGCAGCGCGAGCACGTCGCGGTCGACGATGCCCTTGTCCCACCAGAAGCCGCGAGGGTTTCCGTCCCGGAACACCCGGAGGATTCCTCCTGCCTCCAACTCCCGTGCGATCTCGTCGGCGCTCACGATAAACTTCTCGTCCTCAACGGGCCTGCGGACGCCTTGGGCGTCTGCGTTGTAAAAGATCGGCAACGGAATCAATACGCTTACCACGCTTGCGGATCCCGGTTCGGCCATCGTTCCTCCAATGGAACCATGTACGATTATACTAGCATAATAGCATACATGCTACCAGGGCTTTTCGTGCGCTGGCCGCGGGTGAGGCCCAGAGAAGGGAGTCGGATTCGGGGGCACGGTTTCTCCTACTCTTCCCTCGAGCCGGTCGGCGGCCGTGCGCCGAGCGCGCGCTCGTAGCTCTCCGGTTCATGGCTGGCGAACTCTCGGCGTATCTGGGTCGTCTTGAGCTTCTCGTGGCCGAGGCCGAGGAATTTCCGCACCTGGTCGATCGGCGTTCCGCTTAAGTCACGGTGGAGCAGAAGGCGTTGGCCAGGGCCTCGCGTACCGCGACCGGCGGGTAGAGCGGCTCGTCCATGCGCTCCAGGCGCCCCGGCGCCACGCGACCGGGGACCTGCACGTGCTCGCGGAGGAAGCGCTCCGCGGCGATCAGGAGCTCGAACGTATTGCCGCGGAACTGCCGGTTGTCGCGGAACTCAGTCTTGTCCGTACCGGCAAAGCGTGCGACGCAGCAGGCAGGTTCAGCGCTCGTTCGGAAAGAACGAGGATACGTCGAAGGCTACGTCGGGCCACGCCTCCGGGGAAACCTGCGAGCCGCACGGAACGCGCAAGCGCGTCTCGTAGGCGCCGTTCTGCGGCCCTCGATAAACCTCCAGCATGCGGTCCACGAGATTCACCACCCAGTATTCCGGAACCCGGGCGTCCGCGTACAACGCCGCCTTCTCGGTCATGTCGTATCGCAGCGACGAATCCGCGAGCTCGATGACCAGAAGTGCTTTCGTTTCCGGTGTTCCATAGGACTCGACATCGGGGTTTGAGCACACGACGATGTCGGGTTCCGGCTCGGAATCCAGATCCTCTAGACCGAGCGGCGCCTCCAGATACACGGTCGCGCGGCCCTCGAGCGCCTTGTCGAGAACCCTGAAGGCCTTAGTGGCCGCGACAACGTGTTTCCGGCGCTTGGGGCTCATCTCGCGGATGACTCCCCGGATGAGCTCGACGCGCTCACCCGGTGCCAGAATGCCGGCCTCGCCCATACGGTGGTACTCCTCGACCGTGAACCGGCGCTGCTCGAGAGTCTCCATTGGCCTCGACATATCGTCATTGTACCTCCCGTTCCTTCGTATAGACGAGATCCGAGGCGGGAAACCTCCCTCCCTCGTGCTGGTCGGGGACGGCATGATGGAAGAGGTGAATCGGCCGGTTTGGCCCGTCGCTCTCGCCGCCTGCGGGCTCACTCTCGCGCTCCAATGCTTCCTCCGGTCCCACCTCAGGGACGACGCCTACATCTCCTTTCGCCACATCGGGCGCCTTCTGGAGGGCAAAGGACTCGCATTCAACGATGGGAACGAGTCGAGGGGTTCTCCCGTCCCCTGTGGATTTTCCTCGTCGCCGGCTGCACGCGGCTGACGGGCTTCGCCATCCCGGACATCGTCCTGCTGCCCTGGGTTTCGCGTCTACGCCGCCTCCGGCCAGGAGACACCGCTATTCATGTTTCTTCTGACGTTGGGCACGGTGGCAAGCCTGGTACGGGAGAAGCCGACGATGCTCGCGAGCCTGTCCTTCGGCCTTGCGGCAATCACCCGGGCGGACCAACGGCGCGACGCCTCACGAACGCGCTCGGGAAGACAAGTGAACCGATCCTCATGCGCTGCTAAAATGCGCCGGTGGTGCAATCGAGATCGATCCCTGCCCTTCTACCCCAGCGACGGCAGGAAACGTGGCAGGGCGGTTGGTTTCGGGCCGGACGATCTTCGCGCGGCACACGAGCCAATCGTCCTCGTCCCACCGGAGGTAGACGCCTTCCGCCGAGGCCGAGCCGAGACGTGACCGGCAGAGCTGGTTTCGCAATCCCGAAACCGTGAAGGTGCCTTCCCCAATCAGAGGAACCGATCTCGTCCAGCTCTCGGACTCGGCTCTGGCACTTCGTCGGAACTCCCCGCAGCTCACAGCCATGCGGCGGGCGATTCGGCGCAAGGCCGAAGACGAGCTGGAAGAGCGAGGGTAGCTCCGCGACTCGAAGTCGTGAGGCCTTCTTTGTAGAACTGGTTTTTCGGCTCGCCGTGCGCGATGCGGAGGGATTGCACGTGACTTTACTTTCTACTAAAATGTAAAGCGAGGAGGGACGGTGGCCGAAGTCAAGCTCTCATCCAAGAACCAGATCGTCATCCCTCGAGAGGTACGCGCCGCTTTGCGACTGAAATCCGGTGATCGCCTATTGTTGGTGGTGCGCGGCGACACCGCGATCCTGCTCCCCAAGCCCAAGAAGTACTCGCGGGCCGTCGTCGGGATGGGAAAGGGCGTCTATCCTCCTGATTACCTCGAGAAGGAGCGGGAAAGCTGGGGGTGAACGGGCCCGCGCTCGCCGCCTTTCTGAACCGGCACCGCAAGCTCGGTCTGGACACGAGCGTTTTCATTTACGCCGTGGAGGGGAATCCCCGGTATCTGGCGCTGGTCCAGCCCATTCTCGCCTGGATCGAAGGACCTAGAGGACAGGCGGTTACCTCCACAGTGACCATGCTGGAGCTGCTGGTTCAGCCCTACCGGCTGTCCGACTTGAATCGAGTCAACCAGTTTTACGCCTTGCTGACCAGCTATCCGCACCTGGAGTGGGTTGCCCCGACGCTCACGGTAGCGGACCGCGCCGCCCGATTGAGAGCGGATCACAATCTCAAAACTCCCGATGCGGTGCAGGCAGCCACCGCTCTGGTATACGGGGCGACGGGGTTCATCTCCAACGATCCCATCTATAAACGAGTCGCCGGCCTCGAGCTCGTCGTTCTGGATGAGCTCGCGGCGAACACAGAAGGTCGGGGCTCCTCCAACTGACTTACTCCGCTTCCTTCGCCACCCGAGACGCCGCCGGAAACGGCTTTCCAGAGCGTGAGAACATCGTCATGTACTACCGCCTTTCCCGTCGCTCAAAGCGGGGTGGATGCGTTCAATTTCGATGACCGAGCCGCGGAGCTCAATTTGGGCCCTCACGCCGCGGCAGCCAAGGGCAACGATTTCACGCTCGGAATGAGATTCCTTTCCGTCGAGGGATCCGAGACGAACGTCGAGCGCATCGCGAATCGAGCGGATCGAGGCGGCCACGCAAGCCACTCCTGGCCGGATTCGCGACATCAGGGAGGCCAGCTTGAGAAAGCTCCCCAGGGCATCCGGGAGTTCGACCGAGTTCGTGCGTATGACAACAGCCGATGGGCAGAGCAACCTCGGGTAGTGCTGGAAGCCCGAAAGGGTAAACTCCGCTACCTCGCATCGGACGTCCCGGTCTGGCTCGAGGAAAGCCTCAAAGGCTCTGAATACGAGAGCCCTCGCCCACGTGCGGACGATCGCTAGAAAGCACGAAGAGAGGACTGCGGTCGGCGGAGCGGTAAGATGCACGGAGATCATGGCCTCCGGTGACGCCCAGCGCGTTTGGTTCCCCGAGATGCTCGACGAGCTCGAGCGCACGTGGTCGGCCTCAGTCTCTTGGGAAGAGCTGGCGGATTTCTGCCAGGTGCTGACCGAGAAGAGAAAGGGGATCCGCGAGTCGAGAGGGATCGAGCCGCCGCTGACTCGCTGTCCGAGGTGTGGGGCGGTATCAAGATCTGACGTTTCCGGGGTCTCGATTCGGTCGGCCCTCTTCGCGCTGAAAAAGCTTGGTGCTGTCACCGAAGCCGAGTACGAGGCGCTCGACAAGAGCTGGAGGAAGTTCAAAACCAGGAATCGGCTCGACGCATACGGCCGCAAGGCCGAGCCGACCCAGAACGCCGACGGCGAGGGTTCCGATTCGTGCTGCTGATCGGTGGGAGTCCCTGGCGTTTCAACCCGCGTCGAAGCAGAGCAGTCTCGTCCATTACCAACGGCGCCACTTGTCTCGGTACGATGGCGGACGCGAGATTGGCTCGTCGGGTTCTTCGGCTCTTTCGGCGGAGAACGTGCTGTCGTCTCCGTTCTCGATCTTGATCTTGCCCCTCAGCCGACCGTCTTTGCCGAGCTTCACGCTGCCGGTCCCCGAAACTGGATCGTACTCCCAGGCACCTTCCCAGCTGAACGACACGCCGGCCTTGGTCCCCCTCGCGTTTACACAGGCGAGGAGGCAGTGCATCCGGAGCCGGTCGTCGCGACCTGTGAGGGAGAGGAGCGCCGGGCCGAGGACGTCGAGGCCGTCGTTCACCCAGGTGCCGGTGTCGACGATGCGCCACCAGCCCCGGTACCCAGGAGGGATAGATGCTCGGACGTCCACTTGACGATGCGCCCACAACGACTCGAGAGGCGCCGCACGAAGGCTGCCACGGCCGCTCGTCGACATTCTGGTACAGTTACGCTCCGGAACCAATCCCATGGCGGAGAAGACCCGGAGAACGCGCACAGGTCGAGATCCTCTCGAGCGGACGATGGAAGCGGCGCTTCGGCCCGGCCTGTTCATCCGGTATGGCGAGAGCTTCGCCTTCGTACAGGGCCTCGAGCGTATCGCTCGGTCGATCGACGGTCTGGTCGCGGAGGCCCCCGAGCGTGCGGCAGAGCTATTCGAGACCTTTCTCGCAGGCTGTTACCAGAAGAGCGAGGAGATCGACGATTCGTCGGGCGGGTTCGGCGAGCTGATGCAGCACCTTTGTTGCCGGTGGGTTCGGGCGCGCCAGGCGGCCGGCGCGTCCGCCGACGAGACGGTCGGGACCTTGCTTCGCTGGAAGGAGCGGGACCACTACGGCTATACGTACGAGCTCGAAGGAAAGCTCGTCGAAGTCCTGGACAAGGCCGGACTCGCGGCCTTGGCTCGAGAGGCGAAAGTCCGCTTCGATGAGGCCAGCATGGAGTCGAAGCGGCGGGCCGGAGAAGTCGGTGGGGACGCGTCCCGGTGGGAGTGGGCGGACGCTCTCAAGGCTGTGCACCGGGCCCGGAAGGATACGCTGTCGTATATCCGGTTGTGCCGGGAGGTGGGGATGACAGCCGAGGATTGCGTCGTCCTCGCCGATCTCTTCGACGCGCATGGCGAAAGCCAGCAAGCGCTCTCCTGGATTCGCCGAGGGCTAGAGATTTCGGGGTCCCGAAGCGGACGCGATTACCAGTTGAGGACGCGGGAGAAGACCCTGCTCAAGAAGATGGGGCGGCCGGAAGAGGCCCTGACCTTGGCCTGGAAGGATTTCAACACCCGGCCGAGCTCCGTTACCTATGAGGAGCTCATGGCCTGTGCGCCCGAGGCCGAGCAAAAGGACTGGCATCTCCGAGCCATAGAACGCGCGCGCACCGCAGATCTGAGCTCCGCCGTGGACCTCTTCCTGGAGGTCCGGGAGACCGATCGATTGCTCGGTGTGCTGGAGGGGGCCAAAGAGCCGGCCGTGCGCGCGCTCGGTCACTACACGCTGCAGAAGGTGGCGAAGCAGCTCGAGAAGGACCATCCGGCCGTGGCGGCGAGGCTCTACCGCTCTCTCGGCCTTCGCATCGTCGACGAAGCGAAGAGCAAGTACTATCGATTCGCGCTCTCCCACCTCGCACGGGCGAAGAGGTGCTACGAGAAAGCGGGGCTGGGCCAGGAGTGGGAGGCGACCGTCAACGACGTGCGAAAGCGGCACCACCGGAAGTCCTCTTTCATTCCCGGGTTCGAGAAGGTGGTGAAAGGTCTGGTGTCCAAGCGGTCTTCCTTCCTGGATCGAGCGCGGAAACGCTGGGCGGGGCCGCCTCAGGGCTGAGGGGTTCGTGGGTTCGCAAAATTCTTACTGCGATCGCCTGAAGACGCTCCGCATTCCTCGAGTCGAGGAATACGTCGGGCGCCGGGGCCCTCTCCCCTCCTCGATGCGCAGCTGCCCCGGGATCGGTTCAAGGGTGGCGATTCCGCAACTTGGGAGCATGTCGTCACCACGGTAGGAGGGTAGGTCATGGCGTCACGGTCCTCGTCGTTCCAGTGCGTGATCCCCCTGATCGCTCCCCTCCTTGCAGCGCCGTGCGGCGCCGAGGAGGGTGAAGATCAGAGTACGTACATCCTTGCGACGGGGCGGCGACTTCCCTACCTGTACGCCATCTCGTTGGAAGACGCCATCAATCCGGCGAACAACAACACTTCGAACGCGATCGTCAGCCGCAGCAAAGTGGCGTTGGACCGATTGGACGGTCGGTTACTCGGCGATCCCGCCAATCTCATCGTGAGCGAGGACGGCGGCACGGTCTATGTGGTGAATCACCATGGCAGCATCGATAACGCGGAATTCCGCCAGCACGGCGGGCGCGGACAGATCGCGATGCTCGACGTGGATGCGGTCCTCGATCCGCGGAACGACGGGACGCACCATGCGCTCCTGCAGCATCTGGACTCCGGTGGTTTCGGAGCGCTCGGCATAGCACTCCTGCCGGACATGCTCGTCATCGCCAACGCCGAGAACAACCTCACGGAGGACGGCGGCAATCGCGTCACCTTCGTCGACCGTCGGACCGGGAGCCTCCGCGGCACGGTGGAGCTGGCGCTCGGCTCGCCCGGGTTCGACTGTGACTACCCGGTGCCCTACGTCTCGCCTCATGGACCACCCAGGAATCTGGCCATACTCTCTCCGGATCCCAGATGGGGATGTTTCCCCGACCCGAACGGATTGGCTCTCGGTCGTGCCAGCAATGGCAACGCGTACGTGTTTACTGCGAATGGCGGCACGAACGATGTGTCGGTCGTCGACCTCGCCCGCGCTCTGGATGGGGATCGGCTGGCGGAGATCCGGCGCATTCCGACCCGGGTCGGCCCATGGGGCATGACGGCCACACCCGACGGACGCCACATCATCGTGGCCAGCGGGGGGAGCCAGAAGGACGGGTCGGCGGGCAACACGATTTCGATTATCGACGTCGACCGGGCGAGTGCGGGTGCGGGTGACGCGGAAGTGGCCCGGATCCTGGTCGGCACGGAGGATCCCGGGGAGCCGACACATCCTCTCATGCCGTCCGTTACGCCCGACGGCCGGGAAGTGATCGTCCCGAACGTTCGTGCCGACAACCTGTCCATCGTGAACCTCCGCTTGGCGCTTGCCGGCGACCCCGGTGCGGAGGTTGCTCGCATCCCGCTCGCCCGGTCGGATGGACGCCCCGCACGCCCGAAGGGCTCGGCGATCACGCCGGATGGCAGGTACGCCGTGATCAGTGCGGGACCGGGCGAGCAGCCGTTCTCGCAGGAGATCGGTCACGTGTACGTGATTGATCTTCAATCACGCAGCGTCGTGGGCACGGTGACCGGAGTGGGTAACGATCCCTATGCCCTGGCGACGGTGAATAGGTAGATGAGAGCCTGCTCAAACTGACACCAAAGAACTGAACCACTCTCCCGTTGGTACGACGTCAGCCGGCTTTGCGTTGTGCCTGCGCCGCGTGCCAGAGATCCCAGTCTGTCTGAAGTCCCATCCAGAACTCTGGAGACGTTTCGAAAAGCCGGGCCAACCGTAGCGCTGTGTCGGCGCTGATGCCTCTCCGTCCGCGAATGATCTCATTCAGTCGGTTGAGATGGATCTTCATCTCCCGGGCCGCTTCGACTTGGCTGAGGCCGGCGGGTCGAAGGAACTCCTCGAGCAGCATCTCACCGGGAGACGTCGGCGGCCGCTCCAGGTCGAGCACGGATCGCGGGCCGTCAATGGTAGTCTTCGCACGCGACATCGTAGGCGTCTCCCTTCTCGAATCGAAACGTGATCCGATACCGTTCGTTTACCCTGAGGCTAAAGCGCCCAGTTTGATTCCCCTTCAGCGCCTCCAGTCGGTTGCCGGCGGGAAGACGAAGGTCCTGAACTGTCCTCGCTCGGTGAACCGCATCGAGTTTGCGCCGGATGACGGGCCAAAGGACCTTCGGCAGCCGCCGAGCCGCTTTGGATTCTCGTCCGTAGTAGACGTCAGCGGTCGCTTGGTCGGCGAACGACCGAATCACCCGAGTAGTTTACACGATTAACGGGTAATCGTGCAATACGTCCACTCTCGGGAATCCACCCAAAGAGAGAACTCTGCACCCAGGTCGATGGTCGCACCCTCTTTAATGAGGGCTCGACGGCGAAGTCGCGAGCGCGCGTGGCCCCCCCGGCCCAGTCATACCTGAATTACAATCGGCGCGGCGGAACTGCCTTCGTCGGTCAGGTCGCGAGAGCACACGGTTTCGGCCCGCCGCTTTCGCCTGGTAGACAAGCGACTCGTCGAAACGCTCTTTGTCCCCGCCCCTGGTGCTCCAGAGCATCTCCGCGGCAACTAGCGTCCGTGGAGCCTCCTCCGATACCATCGGTAGCCTGACCGTGAAGTCCGCGCCATAGGAGGTACTCGATGCACACACCGACCCGTGTCGTCACGAAGCTGGCGCTTCTCGCCGGCCTGCTGGCGACGGCCAGCGTCGCGCCAACGTTCGCCGCGTCGTCCCCGGCGGACGATCCCGACGTAAAAGCGCAGATCGGCCTGTTCTCGGCGTGGCTCGAAGGTCAGATCGCGATCCGCAATCTGCCGGGTGTCGTCGTCGGCGTCGTCTCCGACCAGGATCTGATCTGGGCGAAGGGGTTCGGCCACGCGGACATCGAAGCCGGTCGCCCCATGGAGATCGATACGCGGTTTCGCATGGCGTCCCACAGCAAGCTCTTCACCGCGACCGCCATCATGCAGCTCCGCGAGCAAGGGAAGCTCCGGCTCGACGATCCGATCAGCGAATATCTGCCATGGTTCACGTTTCGGCCTACGGCGCCGGACGATCCTCCGATCACCATCGAGCACTTGCTGACCCACAGCTCGGGCTTACCCCGCGAAGCGGGCTCCCATTGGAGCGATCTCGATTTCCCAACGGCCGGCGAGTTGAAAGAGTTGATGTCCCAGCGCCAGGCCGCGTTCTCGCCGGAAGTCCGTTGGAAGTACTCGAACCTCGCGTATACCCTCGCAGGAATGGTGGTCGAGCAGGTCTCCGGGGTGAGCTGGGCCGAGTATCTCCAGAAAAATATCTTCGACCCGCTCGGGATGAGCGCATCGAGCGTCGATCGGGAGGACCCGAAGATGGCGACGGGTTACGGGCGGCGAATGCCCGACGGATCGCGTGAAGTGCTCCCCTTCGTCGACGCTCGCGGCATGGCCGCGGCAACCGGTCTGACCTCCACCGCCTCTGACATGGCGAAATTCGTGTCGGCGCAGTTCCGCAGCGGGGAACGCGGCGGGGATTGCATCCTGAGCACCTCTTCCCTGCGCGAGATGCATCGCGTGCGCATGCTCGAGAGCACGTGGACCCGGGGCCAAGGAATCGGGTTCAGCGTTCAGCGGATCGATGACAAGCTTTATGTCGGGCACGGGGGCGGGTATCCCGGCTACACGACGAACACGCTGATCCAGCTCGACTCGAAAGTGGGCGTGATCGTGCTGACCAACACGAGCGATTCCAACCCGGCTCAAATCGCGCAAGAGTTGATGAGGACCGTCGGCAAGGCCGTCGTTGAGGTGACGAAGCCGAAAGATGAGAAAGTCACGTGGAACCCGGCGTGGGAGCGGTTCGCCGGCGTCTATCGCAGCCGAGGGAGCGAGAGCCGTGTTCTCGTCATGAACGAACGGCTGGTCATCATGGACCCTTGGGCGCCAAGCATCGAGGATCCGATCGAGCTCGAGCCGATCGGTGACGCGACGTTCCGCATGCTCGCGCCCACCGGCGGCGGCCCCGTAGGCGAGATCGTCCGCTTCGTCGAAGAGAACGGCGAAGTCGTCCGGATGATCACAGGCGACTCCTACGCGGATCGACTTCGCGACTGAGCACGTATCAGCAATATCTAACCAACGAGGCTATCAAATGGTTATAGGACTCTTCGTGATTGGACTGAGCTTCATGGGGGCCGCGGCAGCCGCTCCAAAGGACCTGCCCTTCGAGATCAAAGTCATTACCTCGTTCGATGAGCCGTGGGCCCTGGCTTTCCTGCCGGACGGGCGCATGCTGGTGACGGAAAAGAAGGGCAACCTCTTCATCGTCACCCAGGACGGTAAAAAGTCCCAGAGCATTCGCGGCATGCCGGACGTCGCTTACGGCGGCCAGGGAGGCCTGGGTGACGTCGCCCTTCACCCGAACTTTGCGCAGAATCATCGGGTCTATCTGAGCTACGCCGAGTCCGGTGCGGGCAATGTCCGGGGCGCAGCGGTCGCCCGCGCGGTGCTTCGCGAGAACCCCCGCGGCGGAGAGCTGTCCGACTTCGAAGTGATCTGGCGCCAGTATCCCAAGGTCGTCGGCTACGGCCATTACGGACACCGGCTTCTGTTCGACGGCGACGGCTACCTGTGGATCTCTTCCGGAGACCGCCAGAAGTTCACCCCGGCGCAGGACATGCAGGCGAACCTGGGCAAGGTCCTGCGCTTGCGCGATGACGGCTCGGTTCCGGACGACAATCCCTTCGTCCACTACTTCGACGAGAACCCGCTGGTCGACGATGAGGGGGTCTATGGGCAGATCTGGTCGCTGGGCCACCGCAACGTGCTCGGGCTCGCCTTCGGTCTCGACGGCCAGCTCTGGGAAATCGAGATGGGGCCCGCGGGCGGCGACGAGTTGAACCGGATCGAGCGGGCGAAGAACTACGGGTATCCGATCGTCTCGAACGGCGACCATTACGACGGGCGTGTGATACCCGACCACGACACGCACCCGGAATTCGAGAAACCCGCCGTTTCGTGGACCCCCGTCATCTCACCGGGGAACCTGATCATTTATCGCGGCAATGTGTTCTCCGACTGGCGCGGTAATGCCCTCGTGTCCGGTCTCTCCTCCAAGGCGATCGTGCGCGTCGAGCTCGACTCTGACCGTGCGCGTGAGGTCGAGCGTTACGACATGGGTGCGCGGATTCGATGCGTGGTCGAGGGACCGGACGCCGCCCTCTGGGTTCTCGAGGACGACGACGAGGACAGCACGGGACGGTTGCTCAAATTGACGCCGAAGCACTGAAATCCGGGACGAAACGATACCGTCCGAACCGGCACCGTAGGCACGGGGTTTGTCTCTCGCGTGACCGAGCGCGGGGACACCACAAGGGGCGGCTTCGACGGGGACTGCGAGCGACGAGCCGCGCCATCCAGCACCCGGGCCCTTGCGTTGCGAGAGGCGTTTGCGACGCTCTTGCCCATCGGACGCACCCTCTTCTTCGATCGCTGGCAGCGCTTTTTGGGAGGGCTTGCGGCGCCGGAGTCTCGTAACGGTGACCTCTCGGCGGAGCCGGCGTGCGACTACCTGCTCACCGAATACTTGGTGAACGCTCCGCCGGCTTGCTCCAGCGAGTTGGGTCCCTCGGCAGCGTAGACGTTTCCGTCCGCGTCGACGGCGACGCCCTCGCCCGCAGTGCCCTGATAAACCCGGCTCTCCCTCTCGAAGGGGGGGATGAAGGCGGTGATCCGATCCCGGTCCAGCGGCCCGATGCGGATGCCGTTCCGCCAGTTGGGGTGGTTGGTCGGGCTCGACTCGGAGTCGATGGCGTATACCATGCCGTCCTTGATGAAGAGGCCGCTGATGCGCCCGTACAGGTAGCGCGACTCGAGGTAGTTCCCTTCCTGGTCGAAGATCTCGATGCGGTGGTTGCCGCGGTCCGCGACCCAGAGGCGGCCCTGCGCATCGAACGCGAGGGCGTGCGGCGTTCGAAACTCGCCGTGCCGGACGCCGATCTGGCCCCACTCCTTGATGAAGGTGCCGTCGGGGGAGAACTTCATGACGCGGGCGG